>Ga0187892_10007368_pt1 | contig 15715 bp, 9 predicted proteins | sample MA1701073metaG_FD_139345 | JGI IMG/M metagenome (GOLD analysis project Ga0187892, IMG submission 139345) | Bio-ooze microbial communities from a basaltic lava cave in the Kipuka Kanohina Cave System on the Island of Hawaii, USA - MA170107-3 metaG ... | reverse complement strand
TCGGCTCCGCCTGGTTCACGGACCACCCGCCGGTCGCGCGCGAGAAGATCGTCGCCAACATCAACCTCGACATGGTCGGCCGGAACCACCCCGACACCGTCGTCGCGATCGGGCAGGACTACTCCTCGCTCGGTCCGTACGCGCAGGCCGTGGCCCGAGCGCGGCCCGAGCTCGGCCTCGTCGTGGCGCCCGACCTCTGGCCGCAGGAGAACCTGTTCCTGCGCAGCGACCACTTCAACTTTGCGAAGAACGGCATTCCCGCGCTCTTCTTCACGACCGGTCTGCACGAGCAGTATCACAAACAGTCCGACGAGGTCGACCTGATCGACCGCGACAAGATCACACGCATTGGCCGGCTCGTCTTCTACCTCGCGCTCGAGGTCGCGAATACCACGGAAGCGCCCCGTTGGACGGAAGCCGGGCGCGAGGCGGTTCGGGCGGCTGTCCGGGCTGGTGGGTGAGGGAGAGAGGAGCAGGCAGAGCTCACGGACAGTTCACCGCCGAGGGCGCGAAGGGCGCTGAGGGAAGGCGGAAGCGCGAGCACCAACCGGATCACAGAACCGTCGGGACTCAGCGTCACCCACGGCCGAGGGACCGGGACAAGGAACACCATAAAGGAGAAGAAACAAGAAGGGAAAACAACCAAAAAGAAAAAAGGCAAAAAAAAGGCCAAAAAAAACGGAAAACAAAACCAAAAACCAACGGATTCGAAGCGCTGACGCGTGAATTACAGGGTGGCAAGGTGACTCGGCCGGGTCTCAGCGCGCTTTGCGTGCTCTGCGGTTGAGGCGGTTGAGGCAATTCGCGGAGTCGCCCGGAACGCGGCCGCCATTGTCGAGTTTCCGTCATCATGCGCACCGCCCTGAGCTCGCAACGCGCCTGATGACCCATGCAAAACCCGGACAGCCAAGAAACCGAAGGCAGAAGAACCAGAACAACAGACATCTAATCCATCAATGGTTCGATCTCATTCGCACTCAGAATGCTGATTTTCCCGCCCGCTGATGCCGAGATTCACACCTGACTGTCAAGAAGCTGCGGACCGGGCCGGCCGCGCTCCGCGATCTTTGCGTTCTCTGCGGTAGAGAGGGACGCTGATGCCCCGAGGGCGCGATCAGCCGGGCCAGTCGCGGCTACCGGACACGACGGTTGCCGGCCTGTCCCCCTTGAGCCAGTACGCGAACCATTGCCGCAGTCGGCCCAGCCGATCAACAAGGAGCCAGGGCTCGCCGGTGCGCGAGAGATCGTGCGTGGAGCGAGGGTAGCGCACGAATTCGACGGGGATCCCGCGCTTCCTGAGCGCCATGAACCATTGTTCGGCATCACCCATGGGCGTACGGTGGTCCTCTTCCGACTGCACAATGAGTGTGGGCGTGACGACCTTGTCGACGTGGCGGATGGGTGACAGCTCTTCGTAGAGGTCCCAGTTCTCCCAGGGTTTGCCGTAGAACTCGAACTCGGTAAGCCCCTGGGCCTCGGACTGGCCGTACCAGGAGACCCAGTTGCTGATCATGCGGTCTGCCTGAGCGGCCTTGAACCGGCTCGTGCGCGTCGTGATCCACGCAGTCATGAAGCCGCCATAGCTACCGCCGGTGACGCCCATGCGTGTGGAGTCGACATCGGCTCGGCGTGCAGCGATGTCGACGGCTTTCATGAGGTCTTCGTAGTCCTCCATGCCCCAGCGGCCGCGCGTCGAGTAGGTGAACGGCGCGCCGTAGCCGCTCGAGCCGCGCGGGTTCGTGTAGAGCACGAACATGCCGGCGCCCGTAATGTTGTGGAACTCATCGAACCAGCCTTCGCCGTACGCGGAGTGCGGCCCGCCGTGGATGTAGAGGACGAGCGGATACTTCTGGCCCGGCTGATAGCCGTGGGGCTTCATGAGCCAGGCTTCGATCTCGAGACCGCCGACCGACGGGTAGGTGAAGCGCTCGGCGTCCGGGAACGCGATTTCCGCGGTCAGATTGTCGTTGAAGCGGGTGAGCCTGCGCTCGTTCCTGCCATCGATGTCGGCAATGAACAGCTCGGTCGGGCGATCGACGGTGGTAGCGACGAAAGCGACGCGCGTGAACTTGCTGTCCACAGTCGTGCCGTTGATGCGGCGTCGGCCGCCAAGCAGCTCGGACAGCCGGCCCGTGCGCGCGTCCACGCGGAACAGCGCAGTGCGCCCGCCGATATCCGCATTCATGAGCAGATCGCCGGTGGGCGTCCACTGGAAGTCGCCGGGCTCGTACGGCCAGCTGCCGAGCAGATCGCGCGGCTCGCCGCCGGCGGCGTCGATGATCCAGAGCTGGAGGTTCGACGTTCGGGTGGCACGGTTGCTGAACGCAATGCGGCGGCTGTCGGCAGACCAGGCGATGCCGGTTTCGCTGCCATGCGCGGTCGTCAGGCGGCGCGGTGTCCCGCCATCGATCGAGACAATGAAAATGTCGGAATCGTTGCGGGGTGCTTCATCGCGCACGCGGTCATAAGGCAGTCGTGCGAGCGAGTCGCGCTCTGCCTGTACCACGGAGTCGGGCCGGAGCTGCGGGTCCGCAGAGAACGCGATCCAGCGACCGTCCGGCGAGACGGTGGCATTACCGTGCGTGTAGCGCGTATCGGTCAGGCGCTTGCGCGCGGTGTCACCCACCATTTGCATCCAGAGCTGGGCCGGCCGGTAGCGACGCGCCTCCCGTGCATTGGCAAGGAAGCCGCGGCCGTTCGCCTTGATGGGAAACTCGGTATAGTGGCGGCCATCGAATCGCTTGACATCGAGCGGCTGCGTGATCGCGCCCCATGGCGGCCTCGCCGTCGCGGGCATGGATTCGAACGGATCATTCGTGGCGCCGCGGCGCCCCTGCTCTTCTTCGTCCGTCTGGCCATCGGCGGGTGCGGTCGAGATCGCGAATCGGTTGTCGAGCGGCATCGAACCGCTGGGATAGTCGCGGATCTGGTATGCTTCGCCGCCCGGCTGATCCATGCGCAGCACCCACGTGTTGCCGCGGCCGCCCGGCCGGTTCGACATAAAGAACAGATACCGGCCGTCGTGCGACCAGCGAGGCGCCGAGCTTTCCGTGCTCGGCGACGTGTAACGCACAGGTTCGCCGCCCGCAGTGGGCACGACCCAGACTTCGGAGTGGCGCCGGTTCTCGGATTCCTGCACCGTGGTCACCGTGAACGCGACGAGCCGGCCGTCCGGTGAGATGGCCGGCGACGCGAGTGTCGTCACCCTGTACCAGTCGGCGGGTGTGAACGCGCGACCCGGCTGCTGCGCCAGCGCCGCGGCGGCCACGAGAAAGGGCCCGAAAGCACAAGTGATTGCACGCATGGAAGTTGCTCCAGCGAAGGTCGCCGTCGAGCGCGGATCATTCCCGGACGCCGGCGTACAGGGAAGAGTGAATCCGAAACGAGCGCAAGCCGCGTAACGGCGCCGCGCGACTTCGTGCACGCGCACTGCCGACCCGCAATCGGTTCTTTGCGGAAGCGCGCCGACCGAGCGACTCAGCGGCCCGTGACCTGGACGCGGCGGCCGAGCGACATGTCCCACCGCACCTGCGAGTTCCGGTACAGCTGGAAGACATCGCTCGCCGTTTCACCCGAGGAGCCGACCGCGCGGATGCGGTAACGCCCGGGCTGACCCGCGAAGTTGAACGTGCGCGTCTGCCCGCTCTCGACCTGGCCGAGCGGCGTGTCCACGCCGGCAGCTTCCGGGATCATGTACACGGTGACCGAAACGGAGCCGGGCGCGGTGTTCAGGATCTGGACCACGCTGCCCTCGGCCGCCGGCGGCTGCGGCGTGGCGGCCTGGTCTGGCCCGCCCCTCGGCGTTCCCGAGCCGCCGCCACTGGCGCAGGCAGCTGTCATCCCGATGGCCAACAGGATCGCGGCGAGTTTGATGGCGGATCTGGACATCCCCTTGCTCCCTGCGTCGGTGAACGCTTCTCGCGGTTTCAACGCACGGTATGCGAAGCGGATCAGCTTGGCAATCGCGGCCGGGCCGAAGAGCCCGTTCAGGCGGCAGGTTTGCCGGCCGCCGTTCCGAACCGGCCGGCGAGGCCCGCGATCAGCTTGCCGTGCAGGCCGCCGAACCCGCCGTTCGACATGATGAGCAGGATATCGCCGGGTCGAGCCGAGCTCGTGAGGTGCCTCGCGATCAGGTCCGGTTCCGTGATGTGATTGGCCGTCAGGCCGGCCGCTCGCCACGCCGCCAGCAGCTCGACCGGGTCCATTGCCGTTTCTGGCGTGTAGCGCTCCGGATGGAACAGCGCGCCCAGCACGACTTCGTCCGCCAGGGCGAGCGATTCCTGGTAACCGGTCTGGAATTCGCGCCGCTGCGCCGTGTAGCTGCGCGGCTCGAAGATGGCAACGAGACGGCGTCCCGGATAGCGTTGCCGCGTCGCCTGGATCGTTTCGCGGACCGCCGTCGGATGATGCGCAAAGTCATCGATCACGGTGATGCCGCCGATCTCACCCCGAACTTCCATTCGGCGGCGCACACTGCGGAACGTGCGGACCGCATCGCGCACGGCGTCCGCATCGGCGCCCACGGCTGCGGCCGCTGCAATCGCGGCGAGGATGTTGCGCACGTTGAACGCGCCGGCCAGCGGCGTCTCGACGCTGCCCCAAACCGCGCCGTCATGCCACACCGTGAAGCGAGTCGCATCGCTTTCGAACGTGACATCCTCCGCATGCCACTGCGGCGGCGCGTCGCCCCACGCGCCGGCGTCACCGTATCCGAAGGACTCGACCGGCGCGAAGGACGACTTCGCCATCTCCCGGACCGCGGGTGAGTCCCAGCCGGCGACCAGTGTGCCGTTCGACGGAATCAGATTGATGAACCGGGCGAACGCCCAGCGGTACGCGGTTTCATCGCGGAAAATGTCGGCGTGATCGAATTCGATATTGTTCACGATTGCGGTGTCCGGCAGGTAATGCCACATCTTCGGGCCCTTGTCGAAATACGCCGTGTCATACTCGTCCGCCTCGATCACGAAGTACTTCGATGGCGTCAGGCGGAACGACGTGCCGAAATTCTCGGCCACGCCGCCGATCAGGAACGCGGGCGCGAAGCCGGCCCGCTCGAGGATCCAGGCCAGAAGCGATGTCGTCGTGGTCTTGCCGTGCGTGCCAGCCACGGCCAGACAGTGACGGCCGCGGATGAACTCCTCCTTGATCGTGGCCGCCGCCGACGTGTACCGCAGTTTCCGGTTCAGTACGGACTCGAGTTCCGCGTTCCCGCGCGAAATCGCGTTGCCCACGATGACGACATCGGGCGTCCGCTCCAGATTCTGCGGGCCGTACCCCTGCCGGTAGCCGATGCCGAGCGAACTCAGCAGGTCCGACATCGGCGGGTAGACGCCCTCGTCCGACCCCGTCACCTCGTGCCCCGCCGCCTGTAGCAGTCCGGCCAGCGAGGCCATCGCCGTACCGCCAATCCCGATCAGATGATAGTGCCGCCGCTCCATCGCATTCCCCGGCTCCAGAGGCGCGCCAAGCTACCCGCCCGGCCGCCGCCGCGCACCGCCGTGCCTCGAAGCGTCTCACTACCGGTTGGTAGGACGTTATCTAACACGCTCTGACGGCGAGCCCCCGAGGCGCGAACTGGACTCGCGCCGAACCCCGACCTGTGCTATACTGATCGATTGCGTCGGGCGCGCCCCGGCCCGCCCGACCTGCAACGGGGATTGCGGAGGGCTCGCCGTCCCCGTCGTCGCTTTGTGGATACCCAGCGCAACGCTGCTCGTTACACGGGAGGACCATGATCGAGATCGAAATCAATGAAGGCGACCGCATCGAGTGGGCGCTCAAGCAGTTTCGCCGCAAGATGCTGCGTTCCGGGTTGTTCAAGGACATGAAGCGGAAGCGGTTCTACGAGAAGCCGAGTGAGGCGAAGAAGCGGAAGGCGGCTGACGCCCGCCGTCGCAACGCCAGGGCTCGCCGTCGCAAGTAAACTCCGGCCCAATCCTCGAGACACTCCCCATCGACAGGCATTCCCAGGCACCGCATGGGTGAAGGGAACCCGCAGGGGGACCCGGCTGCTCGTCCGGTTGCGGAGCTGACCTGATCCTGTGAACCGACCCGCGCATCACCGCGAAGGCGGCGGGTTCCAGAACCCGTGGCCTGCGGCGACGGAGCGGAGCTTCCGCGATTTTCTTCGCTGGCGGCGGGAGCGGCGCGGATTGGCGCCGCGCGCGATGCCGAGTCCGGGCCAACTTTCGCTCGAGCAGCCAAGGCTGGCCGTCCCACGTGCCGTCGAAGGCGAGGTCCGGATCACGTGGGTGGGCCACGCCTCGTTTCTCGTGCAGCTCGGTCGCTGGAACGTATTGACGGACCCCGTCTGGAGCGAGCGGGCGTCGCCGCTGCCATGGACGGGGCCGGCGCGACTTGTGCCACCGGGCATCGAATTCGAGCGGCTGCCCCCGATCGATGTCGTGGTTCTCTCCCACGACCACTACGACCACCTGGACGCGCCGACGGTCCGGCGGCTCGCCGCCCGTCATGGCTCCGCGCTTCACTGGATCGCGCCGCTCGGCCATGCGGACTGGCTGGCGCGCCGTGGCGCCGAGCGCGTGACCGAGCTGGACTGGTGGAGCTCGACACGGCTCGAGGCCGGGGGTTCGGCCCTCGACGTGACGGCGTATCCCGCACAACACTGGAGCCGGCGCCGGCCGTTCGAGCGGTCGCCGCGGCTCTGGGCATCGTTCGGGCTCTGCGGCCAGGCAGGCCGACGCGTCTATTTTGGCGGCGACAGCGGTTATGCGCCGATCTTCCGCGAGATCGGCTCGCGGGCGGGCCCGTTCGATGCCACGCTCCTGCCCATCGGCGCGTACGAGCCGAGATGGTTCATGCGCGGCGCGCACATGGACCCGACCGAGGCCGTCCAGTCGTACCGTGACCTGGGTGGCCGCGGCCGCTTCGTGGCGATGCACTGGGGCACGTTCATTCTCACCGATGAACCGATCCTGGAACCGCCGGCACGGACGCGGCGCGCCTGGGAAGAGGCTGGGCTTCCCGCCACCGACCTGTCGATACTGCGTCATGGTGAAACGCTGATCCTGTAACACCTTTCGATTCGGACAGGCCATGGCGAAGTCGGATCCGCTGCGGGATCTCGAGCTGCTGCTTCGCTCGCGGTACGGGCTGATCGTGATCGACACACCGGAAGAAGACCGGGCCGAGACGCTGGTCCGGCTCGTGGCCGACCACGTTTCACTGCCGCTCTTCCTCTGGTCCCGCTCGCGCGGGCTGCGCCGCGATGGCCCGCGCGGCGCCGTCTACGGCACAACCGAGCCGGCCCAGATGCTGGCCCACATCGGCAGCGCTCAGCTGAACGCGCTCTACTACCTGAGCGGCGTCGATGCGCTGCTCGGCGACCCGTCGCTCGCCGAGCGGTTCAAGGAGACCGTTACAATGCTCGGCACGAAGACCGGCGCCATTGTCACGGCAGGAGCCGGCCTGTCGATGCCGGAATCACTGCGACGCCTGAGTGCGACGGTCTCGCTGCCACTGCCCGATCCCGACGAGTTCCGCACACTGATCGAGCGCGTCGCGCGCGATCTGCGCCAGCGCATGAAAGTGCAGATCGAGCTGCCGGACAGCGAGATTTCGCGCCTCGTCTCGCACCTCAAGGGCCTGACACTGCTCGAGGCCGAGAAGGTACTCACGCGCGCGATCGTCGAAGATGGACGCCTCGCGCCGAACGATCTGGACCACGTGATCGCGTACAAGAAACAGATCGTCGAACGCGAAGGCGTGCTCGAGTACTATCCGGTCGAAGAAACAATGCAGGAAGTCGCTGACCTCGCCGGACTCAAGGCCTGGCTCGCCAAACGCACCCATTTCATCACCTCGCCCGAAAAGGCGGGTGACTTCGGACTCACGTTCCCCAAGGGTGTGCTCCTTGTTGGCGTGCCCGGCTGCGGCAAGAGCCTTTGCGCCAAGGCCGTGGCCATGGAATGGAAACTGCCGCTGCTCAAGCTCGATCCGGGCCGACTCTACAACAAGTACATGGGCGAAAGCGAGAAGAATTTCCGCCTCGCCATGAACACGGCGGAACGGCTCGCGCCCTGCGTGCTGTTCATCGATGAGCTGGAAAAGGCGTTCGCGTCCGGCGGCAGCGAGGATGGTGGCGTGTCCCAGCGCGTGCTCGGCACGTTCCTGTCCTGGATGCAGGACCGTAAAGCCGACGTGTTCACGGTCGCAACCGCCAACGATGTTACGCGGCTGCCGGCCGAGTTCCTGCGCAAGGGCCGCTTCGATGAGGTGTTCTTTGTCGACCTGCCCAATGCTGAGGCGAGACTCGCGATCCTGCGCATCCATCTGAAGAAGCGGAGCCAGAACCCGGACAGCTTCGATCTCGCTGCGCTGACCAATGCCACCGATGGATTCAGCGGCGCCGAGATCGAGCAGGCCATTGTCTCCGCGCTATACACTGCGTTCGCGGACAAGAAACCGCTGTCGTCGCAGATCCTGTGCGCAGAAATCGCGGCCACACAGCCCCTTTCGCGCACAATGGCCGAGCGCGTCGCAGCGATTCGCGAATGGGCTGCTGGTCGGACGGTTGGCGCGAACTAAGAACATCACCGGGGAGGGGATCGGAGACCCGATCAGTTCAGCGCTCTCTGCGCATTCCGAGAGCGAAAGTCGAGAGCGCGGATAACGGACGTGCACGTACCCGTGCCCGAAACGACGGGCCAACGGAATTTCGTTGACGATGACGGGCACCTTCGGGGCTCGGGCTGGCTGAGCGGGGTGGCGTCCGAGCCATGCACAGTCCCGCACAACGTCCGGGCCCGAGCACGGACACGGACCCCGCGTTTTCGCAGTGCAACCGCCTTGCCGTTAAACCCATCCGAGCCCGAGCCCCGAAGGTGCCCGTTCCTGTCAACCTGCCCGTCTGTTCGCCGTTCCGTGAACGGGCACGCCGCACGTGCCCGATCGTTTCAGCGCCCTCTGCGCGTCCAGACGAGAATCACGCCGCACGGTGAACGATACTGCAATGGCGTGTTCGCGCCGACGTAGATCTCCATCGCCTCGATCGCCGTGACGGGTACGGCGTCGTAGTCGTCTACCTTGTTCAGCGGTGTTTCGTCGGTGGTAGCGCGCGAACCGGCTACGCCGCGCGGAACGGCGTTGCGGTACAACGCGCCGTCAACATACAGATCGGGTTCGCAGCCGCGGGCATCGAGCGGATTCGCGGCGCTCGAGAACCGGTCGGGGCCGCCGGCCAGTCGCGACATCCGGGGAGATCTGGCGATTGAAGCGGATGACACGGCGCCCGACCTCAATGTAGAGCAGGCGAACGCCCGGAAGATCCTCGAGAAGATCGGTCATCCCGCGCGGGTTGCGTCGTTCGATATCGGCACGCGTGACGAAATGGCCGTCGAGTCCGCCCGTGTCGCGACGGTCATAGAATCCCGCGTCGGTCAACCAGGTCGAGCGTGTGGTCACGCTGATCGCGGGCAGCTCGATGGGTTTCCTCGACAGCGCGATCCGCACATCGAGGATGCCCTGGGGCTCGACGGTCACCGAGACCACCCGAGTTTCGTAGCCGATCCGCTCGATCACGAGCTCGTGCATGCCGGCTGCGAGCTGCTTCAGCTCGAACGCGCCTCGGTTGTTGGTCTCCGCGGCCTGTTCCTTCCCTCGCAAAGCCACACGCGCGCCGGCCACCGGTTTGCCGCCATCATGGTCGATCACCGTACCCGCGATGACACCCGTTGCCGTCTGGGCGCGGGCGGTTGCAGGGAAAGCGTAGAGAGCGAGAATCGAGAGCGCGGATATGACGGGCACGTGCGTGCGCCCGAACGAACGGGCCAACGGATTTCGTTGACGAGGACGGGCACCTTCGGGGCTCGGGCTGGGTTTGACCGGGTCTGCAATAGGGGCGGATTCGCGTTGCCGCCGTCCGTGCCCGTGTACGTGGACGTTCATGCGGAACTCCCTCCAGCCATGCTGGGCCAACTCAGCCAGCCCGAGCCCCGAAGGTGCCCGTTCCCGTCAACCTGCCCGTCTGTTCGCCGTTCCGTGAACGGGCACAGGCCCGTGACCCGTGCCCGACCGTATCACCAGCCAGGGGCAAGATTGAATCCGATATGACCGCCCTTGCCAGGCCGCTGGAACGGATACGCGTAGTACGTCTCGAGGATCATGAAGCCAAGTATATTGAATCGCGCGCTCAGTCCGGCGCTGAAGACGGGGATGCGGTCCGGCGAATCGCGATTGAACTCGAGCGAAGGCTGATCACCCTCGGACCAGGCGAGTCCGGCATCAATGAAGGGTGACAGCTCGGTGGGCAGGAACGGGAACGAGAAGATGCCGAACTCGGGCACACCGATGAGCGGGATGCGGAACTCGAGATTGGCGACGGCAATGCGCGAGCCGATGAGCCGGTCGAAGGCCGGGCAGGGCGAGACCTGCGGATTCACGGGCACGCATTCCTGAGTTTCGAACGATTCGCGGGCGTAGCCGCGCACGAACGTCTCATAGCCGAGGAAGATTGGGGACAGGATCTGCAGATTGTTCTTCACGCCATTGGAGTTCCGGCCGTACCGCCCGTAGTGCAGCATCCGGAACGCGAAGGTGAACGGGCGCCGGAACGTGTAGGTGCGGTAATCGGCGAGCATCGTCTGGTATGTGAGCGTTCCGAACGTGGGTGAAACCTCGAAGCGGAACCGCTTGCCGGAGACCGGGCCGGTGAACGCGAAGTAGGAGTTGTCACCCACGAAGGCGACGGAACTCTCGAAGAAGTTGAGTGGGGGCCCGCCGGTCGTATCGAATCGTTCAACGGCCGTGATCTGCTGGCCGAACGCGTTGAACAGGGCGCGCTGGGCTTCGCGATCGAAGGAGTAGCGCGTGACACCGGCGCTGAACTCGAGGCGTCGGGACGTCGAGAACGGGTAGTAGGTCAGCGCCGATGCCTGATCGACAAAGATGCGATCGAGGTACTGCGTGATCTCCCACGTCCCGTTCGGACCGGGCGCGTACGTGGTGAAGCCCGTGAGATACGGGATATGGCCCGCAGCCACGCCCCAGTTGAGACGGCGCGCGGAATTGCGGTAGATCGCCTGCGCGCCAATGTCCTTGAGTGTGCCGCTCGCCTGGATGGCCGTGCCAATGAAGTGGTCGGCCAGCATGTCACCAAAGAAAGCGGAGACGCCACCGGCCAGCACGGTGCCGTAGTCGGAAGTGCCGACGCCGAACGAAGGCGGGCCGAGATAGTCGAGCGCGATCTTCGCACTGTATTTCTCCGCGGGGAACTCGCCGGACTCCGGCAGCCCGGTGTTCGCATCGCCCAGGTACGCCGAGACGATGCCGCCGCCCAGCGCTTCGACGGGCGGCAGGATCGCGGCGGACGCGACGAGTGGCTCGCGCGTGCGCGCGACGGGCTCGCCGCAACGCCGCGAGCAGTCGATCGAGTAGATGTTGTTGCCCGAGTTCTCGAACGCGGAGAACATCAGCAGCCCGGTGCGGCTCGACATCGAGATGGCCGGCGAGAGCGCCGTGATGCCGCTCACGCCCGTGGCCAGCCGCGTCACCTGATAGACCGTGCCGGTCGCCAGCTCGAGGCGATAGACATCGCTGAAGCCCTGACGATCGGACACGAAGTAGAGGTCGCGGCCATCCGGCGAGTAATGCGGATCGATGTGCTTGGCGCCCTCGAACACGTCGATCACATCAACGCGGCGTGTCGCCACGTCCACTGTCGCCAACCGCATCTCGCCGAACGTGAGATTGTCGAAATCCGTGACCCCGCGGTCCGACGAGAACGTGATCGTCGAGCCATCCGGCGACCACGCGGGCTGCAGGTCCGCGTACCGGTCGTTCGTCATGGCCGTGATATCGCCGGAGGCAGTGTCGAGCACATAGATGTCGCTCTTGCCGCCCGACATGCCCGAGAAGACGATGCGGCGGCCATCGGGCGACCAGCGCGGGTCCGACACCGCGCCGACCTGTTTCACGTCCACGCGCTGAACGACATCCTGCGTGCGCACGTCCAGGACCTCGAGCCGGCTGTCGCCGCCGCGGAACACGACGTAGGCGAACTTCGTACCGTCCGGCGACCAGCCGCCCGACGACTGGATGTAGCTGATCGCGTCAATATGCTGGTCACGCTGCGGGCTGCTCAGCGTCTTGATCGGCTTGCCCGTCTCCGCATCCGCAAGGATCAGGTCCGGCGTGAACAGGTCGCGCCGCCCGAAATACGCCAGCGTCTTGCCGTCCGGGCTGACGGCGGGCGAAAGGTGCATCGCGCCCGGCTCCGGATCGTAGAGCACCGGGCGCCCAACGTCCTGCGGGCGCTGACGCCCCGCGATCAACGGCAGGTACGTCGAGCGGATCGAAGCGATCCAGTCCTGCGACAACTGCCCTGAGCCCGCGCCCAGCACCCGCTGCAGCGCTTCCTCGAAGCCCACGTTCGTCGCCAGACGGAACACTTCCGTGACCGAACGGTCGCCATAGCGGCCGGCCACGTACGCCCAGAGCGCCTGGCCGTACCGGTACGGGAAGAACCGCGGATCGAATGTCAGCTGCTGGATCGTCGGCAGCTCGCCGCGCAGCGCCGCGTCGCGGAGCCACATCGCCGTGTGGGCATCGACCCGGCCCAGCGACAGGTACTCCGCCATCCCCTCGATCAGCCACAGCGGCAGTCGGCTCAGTCCCGCGAGACCACCGCCCACAGGCGAGGCCGCAAGGTCGTACTGAAAGACGTGAACGATTTCGTGACCCAGAACGTGATCGTTGTCCGCGTATACGCCCGTGTACGGCATGATCACGCGCGTCCGCAACCCCTCCGTCACGCCGCCCGTCGACTGATCCAGCAGGTCCTGTACGACGTTCGACTGCTGGAAGTCCGGATGGTCCGCGTAGAAAATCAGCGGCTTCGTCTCGAACTCGTGCTGGAAGATCGACGAGAACCGCGTGTACCACCGCTCCGCCATCCTCGCCGCGTCCTTCGTGACTTCGTCCGACTCCGTGTAGTAGTGCACCAGAAAGTGCGGCGCCTGGCGAGTCCACCAGTCGAACCTCTCGTACTGGACTTTCTGCCGGCCGAAGTACTGTGCGGAGACCGGCATTGCGCCGGTCGATACGAGCAGAAATGCCACGAAGAGGCCGCGGCCTCTGGAACGGAGAGCCATACGACCTCCCGTCAGTCCCTTTCCGGAGTGTGTCCCGTTTTCCCTGTGCCCGTCGCGCGCGGGCGACTGCTTTACTCCTGCCATCAACCCGTGTTCCTCTCGTAGAACGCCCGACACCGGCCCGCCGCAACGTCCGTTCCGACTCTGAACCCGCCCCGGGCAACGATCGGTCACACAATCTTCTACGCCGCCGGGCCGGGCACCAGACGCCGGACCCGCGGCGTCCGCCTCCCAAAGTATCGAAGCGGCGATCGGGTTCCCGCTCGGGCGGGCGGCGATGTAGGGGAATTCCCTACACAGGCCGACCCGGTTCAACCCGGGATCGGGGCCGGCCCGATACTGAAGAACGGCGGCGGGAGAGCATGGCCAAATGCGAAACGCGGGGTTTTGCAGATTGCGACGACGCGGCTAACGCGTTGTGAGTGACTCGGCTCTCCGACGGCGGCCCCCGGGAAAGCGTGCTCCGCAAAGTGCAATGACGCATACGCTGCGGCTGCTGAGGATGCTGTACGTCGGACGCCTGACGATCGCGGTGGGGATCTTCATCGCTGCGGTGTGGGCGTGGACGGGCGCGCCCGCGGATGTGACGCTGACGGCGACGCTGGGCGTCGTGCTGTCTCTGCTGTTCAGCGGATTCAGCTTCTGGTACACGGAGATCCTGGGGCGTCGTCCGGGCCGCAACTTCCTGTACTTGCAGGTTCTGTTCGATACGGTGCTGGTGACGGCGATTGTTCACATCACGTCGGTGAACAATGCGCCGAGCGATTTTTCCGCGCTGTACATCCCGGTGATCGCGGTGGCGGCGCTGCTGCTGCCGATGCCGGGCGGGCTGCTGATCGGGGGACTGGCGAGCCTGCTGTACGTGGCGGACATGCTGTGGCTGCAGACGTTCGGGGTTTCGGTGGAGTCGCTGCTGCAGGTTGCGCTGTTCGTCGTGATCGCGGCGGTGACGGCGCTGTTGGGCCACCGGCTGCGGCGGGCGGGCACGGCGCTGGGGATGGCGGAGTCGGAGCTGCGGCAGCTGCGGCTGGATGCGAGCGACATTCTGTCTGCGATCGACACGGGGCTGGTGACGGTGGATGAGGAAGGGAAGCTGATGTACATGAACGAGGCGGCGCAATCGATTCTGGAGATGCGGATCGATGACTGGCGCGGCCGCCCGGTGATCGATGCGCTGGACCGCAGTGCGCCGCAGCTGGGGACGACGATCGCGCGGACGGCTCGGACGGGGATGGCGATCCGGCGGCTGGAGATCCGGGTCACGCGGCCGGAAGGCGACCTGTACCTGGCGGTGCGGACGACGCTGCTGGAGCGGCCGGAGAGTCCGTGGACGACGGCCGTGATCCAGGACGTGACGGAGCACCGGCAGATCGATGACCTGATCCGGCGCGCGGAGCGGCTGCAGGCGATTGCCGAGCTTGGCGCTTCGCTGGCGCACGAGATCAAGAACCCGCTCGCCTCGATCCGCAGCAGCATCGAGCAGCTCTCGCGGAACCGGCTGAACCCCGGGGATCGCGACACCCTGCATCGCCTGATTCTCGCGGAATCGGATCGGCTCAGCCGGCTGCTGGTCGAATTCATGGAGTTCTCGCGGCTCGAGCTGCGCCGCTGGAAGAAGCTGGATCTGCGGGAAATCGCCTCGGAGGCCGTCGGCCTGGTCGCGCAGCATCCCGACACGGGCGCTGGCATGCGCATCGAGCTGGAATCGCCGACCGAACCGCTGACCGTGGACGGTGATCAGGATCTGCTGCACCGCGCCGTCTTCAATCTCGTGCTGAACGGCGTGCAGCACGCGGGGCCGACGGGTCGCGTCCGCGTCGAGTTGGGCCGCGCCGACGATCTGGAGGTGCCGGCGAGCGTGCCCATCGAATCGCCCGTTCGCATCACGGTCGAGGATTCCGGCCCCGGCATTCGTGAAGAAGACATTGGCCGCCTGTTCGATCCGTTCTTCACCACGCGGAACGGCGGCAATGGCCTGGGCCTGGCCATGGTGCATCGCGCGATCGAGGCCCACCGCGGCGCCATCCTGGTCGATGGCAATGTCGGGCGTGGTGCCCGATTCACGGTGTATCTGCCCGCCCACACCAACGGTCGAAGGAACTGAGAACCATGCCAGTCACCATCATGATCATTGATGACGAGCAGTCCATGCTGGATACGCTCGGAATCCTGCTGCGCAGCGAGGGGTTCGAGACGCTCGGTTTTCAGAACGGGCGCGAAGCGATGGACCGCCTGAAGGAGCTGCGTCCGGACCTGGTGCTGACGGACATCCGGATGCCGTCGATCGGCGGGCTCGACGTGCTGGAGACGGTGCGCAAGTGGGACGCGCAGGTGCCGGTGATCCTGATGACCGCGCAGGCTTCGCTGCAATCGGCGGTGAAAGCGGTGAACGAGGGCGCGTTCTACTACCTGCAGAAGCCGTTCTCGAACGACGAGCTGGTGGCGCTGTGCCGGCGCGGCGTCGAGTCGAGGTATCTGCGGACGGAGAACACGGAGCTGAAGCGGGAGATCAAGCGGCGGGACCGTACGGAAGAGGCTCGGCCGATCGGCAAGAACCGGTCGTTCCTCGAGGTGCTGCGGCTGGCGGAGACCGTGGCGCCCAC
>Ga0187892_10007367_pt1 | contig 15716 bp, 6 predicted proteins | sample MA1701073metaG_FD_139345 | JGI IMG/M metagenome (GOLD analysis project Ga0187892, IMG submission 139345) | Bio-ooze microbial communities from a basaltic lava cave in the Kipuka Kanohina Cave System on the Island of Hawaii, USA - MA170107-3 metaG ... | reverse complement strand
TGCCGTTGGAATCGACCGCCACGCCCGTCGAGCCAGCGAACCCGCTGACGATGCCGACCTCGACGTGGCGGCTGGGGTCGTTGGGATCGGGCGCCAGGTGCCAGACCGAGTTGCCGAAAGCCTGTGCCATCCAGACGTGGCTGTGGGCATCGACGCATACCCCCTGGGCGCCGAAGGGTTGGTCGTAGGAGTTCAGGATATTCCCCGCTTCGTCGAATTCAATCAGGGGCGAGCCGTACCCGGAATGCCAGACATGGCCACTGTTCGGATCGAGGCCCAGTCCGTAACCGCTGGTGAGGCCCAGGCACTGGCCCGTGCCGGCGGGCGGCGCGTCCAGGTTCGGTTCGAACCGCAGCAACCCCGATCCGCTGCGCGCCGACCACAACACACCGTTTTGATCCACCACTCCACCATAACCGCCGCAACCCAGGGCAAACTGAGTGCCCGGGATCGGCTCGCCGGTGACGCCGTCGAGTTTCTCGTGGACGGTGTTGAGGTGGCCGCCGACCCAAACATCGTTGTGGGCATCGACGGCCACCGTGCGGGTGCCGGTGCCGGCCACACGCACGTAGTTGATAATACACTCGTCCTCGGCGGTGGAGACGCCGCCATTGGAATCGGCGTCCCCCACATTCGACCATGGCAGGATATCGGCCAGGCTGCGCGAAGTCTTGATCAAGCCGTCGCCATCGCGATCCACGCAGGTCGAATATTGGAACGGCCCTTTCAGATACTGGCCTTCGGGATCGGGCGTGAAACTGCCATTGGGGTTCTTCTTGCCGCGGGTGCCGCCGATGACGATGCCGATGCGGGCGACGGAGCCTTTGCCGCCCGATTCCTCCGCGCGATTGCCGACCCAGACGTTGCCCAGCCGATCCACGGTGGTGCGGGACGGATTGCGGCCCCTGCCCTCGGGCGAAGTGAGGTATTCGCCCAGAATCTCGCCGGTGTTGGCGTCGATACGGATGATGGTGCCTCGCCCCGAGGCGGCGATGTTCACGTACGGGAAAATAAACGAGACCGTGTCGAACTTTTCGTAGCGGCGGCAGCAACTGCCGGTGGCGTTTTCCGTGGGACTGCTGCCGACTGCCACCTCGTCGCCATCGTACGTGCCGTCGCAATCGGTGTCGGGGTTCAACGGGTTGGTGCCATAGACCAGCACCTCCTCGCCGTCATTGAGGCCGTCCTCGTCTGTGTCGGCCTTCAAGGGATCGGTGAGATGGACGTTGATCTCGTCGTCGTTGGTCAGCCCGTCGCCGTCGGTATCGGTCTGCACGCAGTTGATCGCGATCGAATGCGAACTGCTCGCCGCGCAATCGGCGGCGTTGGCCACGGAAAGCGTCAGGACCACGGGACCGGTCGGGCCGGTGTTGAAGGTGATCGCGCGCGTGCCGTGGCCGCTGACGATCGCGCCGTTGGTGACGCCCCAAACGTACTGCGCGCCCACGCCGGCGTCCGCCACGGAGGCGGTGTGATTGGTGGTATTGCCACAGAGCGAAGCCGGCGCAGTGATGGTGGCGTCGGCGCGCGCGTTCACCGCCATCGAATGCGTCTCGCTGACCGTGCAACCGCCCGCGTCCGTCACCGTCACGCCGAGAGTGACCGGCCCCACGGCGGCGGCGGCCCAAACGATCGCGCGCGTGCCCTGGCCGGCCGTGATCGCGCCGTTGCTGATCGTCCAGGTGTAAGTCGCGCCAGCGCCCGCGTCCGGCACCGCCGCAGTCTGGTTGGTGGCATTCGCGCAGACTGACTGCGGCACGCTGAACGCCGCGGACGGCCCCAGCACCGTGACCGAGAAATAGCAGTTGTTCACGTTCCCAAGTTCGTCGGTGGCGGAGCAGTTGACGGCGGTGGTCCCCGGCGGGAAGGTGTGCGGCGCCGGCGGAGCGCACACGACTGCCGAGGCGCTGCAGTTGTCGCTCGCCGTCACGTTGGTGTAGCTGTTGACCGTGGCCGAACACGAGCCGGGATCGTGTGAGATGGTGATGTTCTTGCAGTTGAAACTCGGCGGCGCCGTCTCGGGGTTCACCGTCACCGTGGTCGAACACGTTGCCGAATCGTCATCGTCCGCGACCGTGACCGTCACCGTGTTGGCGCCGAACGCGTAGAGATTGGTGAAACTGACATTCTTGCCGACGGACGGACCATCGAGCACGACCGTGTCCACCTGCAACGGCGCGCCGCCGTTGACCTGCCAAGTCACCGTGAGCGTGTCGCCATCCGGGTCGTTCACGGTGGCGGTCAACCCGACCGTCGTCCCTGGCGCGCTCGGGCAGGCTTCCGCCGTGCGCGGCGACGGACAACTCACGCTCGGCGTGTGCACCGCCGGCGGGATGGGGCCGATGCCCACGCTGGAGAACGTGATCCCCTGCCAGCGGTCCACCTGCGCAATGGGAATCACACAGAAACTGCTCCCCGTCCAGCGGATGCGGTAGAGGATGCCGGGCGTCTCCTGCGCCGCCAAGATGTCGCCCACCATGCCCTCGAACTGCGAAAGCGCCGCGCCCCAGACGATGCGGTCGCCGAAATCCACACCGTAAAAGTTCTCGTTCAGCGGAATCACCTCGAGGTCTTCCGCCGTGATTCCGAGCGAATGCGAAGTGACGCTGCCCTGGGCGTTGATGGCATAGACGATGCCCGATTGCTCGGAGCCGACCACCACCCGGCCCGCCCACGGTCCATATTTCGCCGCGTCATCTGCCGCGGTGGTCACACCGCGCAGGCCGACGCCGAGAATCGCCAGTTGAGTGGCCGCGCCGCCGGCCGTGACGCGCCAGACGCTGCCCGCCGAGGTCACCGCGATCAGGTCGCCGCCGAACAGTCCGGTGCGGTCCACGTGCAAGCCGCCGACCAGGCCGCTCTCGCCCGGCAGAGTCACCCACGGATCGGTGAGCGTATTACCGTCCGCCGACACGCGAGCGATTTGCCCGGCGATGCCGTTGCCGAGGAGAATCTCACCGACTGCGAACCCGCCGAGCGTGTCCTGCACGGCGGCGATCTCGATGCGGCCGGGGAGTTGGCCGGCGTTCGAGTGCCGATGCCGGCTGCCGGAGGGCGCCACCACTTCGAGGTTGTGCGGCTGGCCGGTCGGATAGTTCACCGACAACACCAACTGCGTGCTGGCCTGGTGGTTGTCGATCCCGCTCGGGTTGGTCAGACCCGTGACCACCGGGCTGAGCGTGATGCCCTGCGGAATGACGATGACCCGGAACGCGCAGTCTGCCTGGTTGAGGAACGGGTCCGTGGCGGTGCAGGTGACCGTGTTCGTGCCCAGCGAGAAGGTCGAGCCCGACGGCGGCTCGCAAACGACCGTTGCCGAGCCGCAATTGTCAGTAGCCGTGACCGAGAACGTGACGTTGCTCCTCGAACACTGGTGCGCGTCGGCATTGGTCACGATGTCACCCGGGCAGGCGACGGCGGGCGGGGTGACGTCTTCGACTTGCACGGGGAACGTGCACTCGTCGCTGTTGCCCAATGCATCCGTGGCGGTGCAGGTGGCATTGGTCGCGCCCAGCGGCAAGACCGAGCCCGCCGGCGGCACGCAACTGATCGCCGGCGGACCGCAGTTGTCGGTTGCCGTCACGCCGGGATAGTTCACCACCGCCTGTCCCGTCGAAGGATTCGGACAGAGGACGAGGTTGGTGGGACAAGTGATCACGGGCGGAATTTCATCCGGCACGATGATGCGGAACGAACAAGCGGTCGCGTTGTTGGCGTCATCGCGCGCCGTGCAAGTGACCGTGTTGGTGCCCGCCCCGAACGCGCTGCCCGACGGCGGCGAGCAGGTGATCGTCGGGCTGGTATCGCAATTATCCGAAGCAGTCGGCGCGTACGTTGCCACGGGCCCAGCGTTGCCCGTGCACGGCAGCGTTTGATCCGCCGGACAACTGATCGTCGGTGCCACCGTATCCTGCACCGTGATCTGGAACGCGCAACTGGCGGTGTTGTTGCCGGCATCCCGCGCCGTGCAGGTAACCGTGGTCGTGCCGATGAGGAAGATGCTGCCCGAAGGCGGCGCACAGGTCACAGTCGGGTTCGGGTCACAGGCGTCGCTGGCGGTTGGCGCAAACGTCGCCACGGCGCCGTTGCCGGCCGTGCAATCGAGCGTCTGATTGCCCGGACAACTGATCGTCGGGTTCTGCAAATCCTGCGTGGTGACGTGGATGGCGATCGTGCAACTCGCCGCGTCGGAGATGCCATCGGTGACCGTGACCTCGAGCGTGTGGTCGCCCGGCGCGTAGGTGTAAGTGAAGGTCACATCCTCGGAAGTGGGCGGGCCCTCCGCGGGAACGTTCTGCGAATGCTGGAGGACGTCGTCCACTTTCCACGTGACCAGGAGGCCATCACCATCCGGGTCGGTCAGATGGACGGTCACCGGCACTTCTTTGCCCGCGGCCGGCGAGCAATCGACCGTCACCTCATCGGTGCAACTGACGGTGGGCTGCTCCGAAGACATCAACAAAAACGCCAGACTGCGTGGGCAACAAACGACGCTCGACTCTTGCAACGTGATCCCCGTCGGTCCCTCCAGCAGCTTCAGCATCGAGGGATAGATCGAAAGAAACAACCGCGCATCCCCGGCCAGACTCTCCATCGATAGGATAGACGGGCCGCTGACCAGCGCCGGATTGAGCACCGTCCCTTGCTCCGTATCCACCAAGAGCAGCACTTGCTGGAAAGTGGATTCGGAAGTCATGTTCAAATACACCTGCGGTCCCAGCCCCGGTGTCAGCATGGTACTCCCGGAAAAAAAGAAACCCGAAAAGTATCCGGGAAAACTGATTGTCCGCAGAACGTTGCCCGTCGTCAAATCCACCACTGTCAGTTGCGGAGGAAAGGCGCTGAGCAGAGCATACAGTTCGTTGCGCCCCTCGTTCACGGCCAAGCCCATGGCGAATCCGCCTACGTTCAGTTGCCGGCGGGTCGTGAGAGTCTGCAAATCGATCTCCAACACGGTGGAACTACTGCCCATCCAGGCCGTCGCTTGGTCCGCGCTCGGGATGATCAGCGGAAAGAAAAATGAAGCGCCCAACGAACTGGCCGTCACAAACTGCGTCGCCTCCAGCGCGCTGGTCGAAAACACCTGCAGACCATTGCCGACCCCGTTCTTGAAACCCGACACCAGCACCTGTCCAAACGCGCTGACCACCATGGTCTTGGCGCCGAACCCGAAGAAAAATCCGCCGTTCGGAAAGAAGTCCGTGAGCACCGGTCCCGAACGCACCGTGAAATCGACCGCATTGATCTCGAACAACTGCACCTGTGGCGGGAAGGTGAAAAAGTCCTGCTTCAACACGTAGGCCTTGCGATTCAATTGATCCAGCACCAGATCCGAAGGGAAACTGCCGATATTGATATTGGTCACTACCGCCAAGCTCTGCGCGTCATACACCTCGACTCGATTTTGATTGAAATTGACCGACCACAATTGGTTCCCCAGCGGTTGGCCCTGAGCAAAAGTCCGCGGAGCGGAGAGCGTCAGAGCGAGGAGGACGAACAGAAAACAGGAAGCGGCGAAACGGAGAAACGGGGAAACGGGGAAACGGAGAGAGCCCCGTTTCGAATTACGAGTTACCAATAACGAATTACGAGTGTTCCTCACGGCGTTACATTCAAATCGCTCGGATTGAACTGTCCCGAAGGAAACGTAAACACCCGCAACTCGTCCACCAGGCCGCTGAACGGAAGCGCGCCCCCGGGTACAGTCACCGCCGCGCCTAGTTCGAGCGTGCCGGCCGCTGCCACGCCCGGCGCTGCGTTCGCGCCGTTCAACACCCCATTCACATAAAACCGCCAGCCCCCGAACGCCGCGCTGTCTCGCACCAGCGCCAAATGCGTCCACTCATTGGTCGAGACCGGCGCGCTGCCGACGAACACCATCCCGGCCACCTGCCCGGCATAGACGGTGTTGGTGTTGCCAATTACCCCCGGCCCCAACTGCGCCAAACCGAACCCGTTCAGCGGCGGCAAGGCCGTGCGCCCATTGTGCGCGAGGATCGCCGAGCGACTCGACTCAGCAGATTTCACCCACGCCTCAATGCCGACGTTGTCCGTGGCGACCGTCACCTGCGAATTGGTTTCTCCACCGGCGTTTCGATAGGAACAGGATGGTGGCGTGAGTTGCACCGACAAGGCGCTGGCGCCCAGGGGCAACGTTTTTCCCGCCGCGCTCGGCGTGTCGGAAGACCATAGCTGACTGCCTTCGATCACATCGAGATGGAAGCCGTTGCCGCTCGAGTCGGCGGCGTTGGTCACCGCGCTCCCGGCGACTCCTCCGTCCGCCTCGCCGAAGCGATACTGAGCGACGGTAGTCAGTTGAGCGGAAACAGGGACGCAAAACCAAACTACTGCGAACAGCACGCCGGCCAGACGGGACGCGGCGCCTGCGAATTCATCCAGATCCGGAATCCACAGTCTTCTGTCCCCGCGGCTTCGAACCAATTTCGTTTTCACTCCCAGAAGTCCCCTGTAAAGGACGCGAACGGTAGCAGAAACTCGCAGGGCGCAGTATCGGGGAAATCCCCGAGAGGGGTTGTGAGGGAATCCCTTACACGCGGTGTCAAGGGAGAAATCGCCGCGGATGTGCGACCGGGCGCGATGGAGGTTGAACTTGACCATTCCCCGCAGCTTGCCGGGGGTAACAAATCTGCGGTGGCGTAAGCGTCCCGCTTGCGGTCGTCAGCCCCTGCAGCTTGCGACAGGGTTCTTGATTGACAAGAACCGGTCCTCCCTCGGGCGACTCAAGGCGCGGATTGGCTCGTGAGAGGAGAACAGGCGTAGTTTCGCAGTTGCCGCGCGTCGGACAGACCCAGCTTGATCTGCATGGACTGCTGATAGGTCTCGACCGTTTTCACACTGATCGAAAGCTTCTGCGCAATGTCTTTCGGACCGAAGCCCTTTCGGAGCATTTCGAGCACTTGTAGTTCCCGGCCACTGAGTTGCGAGGCGTGGTTATTACGACATCCGGGCCGTTCCACCATGTTCAACAACATCGCGTTTAGCCGCGCCTCACTCACGTACACATTCCCGCTCAGGATTTTGTGGATGGCGTCCACGAGTCGTTCGGGCGCGGCCGTCTTCTGCAAATAACCATGCGCCCCGGCCCGCACCACCCGTTCCGCATAGACTGACTCCTCCTCGGCGGACAGGACGAGCATTCGCACCCGGGGAAATTGGCAGTGCACCTGTTTGATCAAGTCGAGCCCGTTGCCTCGTTCCAACGTGAGGTCGATTGTAACCAGATCGGGGTGCAGTGTGGAGACGAGTGCGAGCGCTTCTTCTGCGCCTGAGGTCTCGCCGCAAACGGAAAGATCGCGATGCTGCTGGATCAGGTACTTCATCGCCAGCCTCATCGCAGGATGGTCTTCCACAATCAGGATCCGGGGGATCCGGGTCGCTGGTATGCATTTCGCTGGCATCGCGGGTTCTCCTTTCGGTGGTTCCGCAGCAGGCTGATCGTAAATGACGGCTCGGCTTCTTCTCGAGTCGATCGCGTGATGAGGACACTGTCTGCGCGGAAGCATAAAATTCATCGGTTGCCCCCAAGGCGGCTGGATTACTACCTTGGAAACCGATGGAGAGTCAAGAATCAAGAGTTTGGATCCTTGGGAGGCTTTGGGAGGCTCAGTCGGTAAAGCTTGGGAAAGCTTCGGCCAGGGCTGTTCGCGTCCGGCCAGAACATCGACGTCACGGCACAGTCGGATTCTCCCGCCCTGGTCGTCTCACGGTTTCGCTTGCGACCGTTCCGCACACGCGGCTAAGGTGTTGTCCATGCCTACTACCATTCTCTTGGCGGCGGGTGGGCGCTGTATCGGTGAAGAAGAACGACAGCATCCAGAGTCAGCTTCAAAGCTGGCTGACACGACCGCGCCGTTGTCCTGTTGCCCCTTTCTGTAGTCGCGCCCACGCTTTGCCGCAACCGGATCAGCCACATTGCCAAACGGCTTTGACAGGCGTCGGCACTCGACCTAGCCTCGGTGCGTTGAAGTCGCAAGCGCATAACGAATCTCCCAGACCCGCTGTTTCCTTCCGCGAGGCGTTTTTCTTCTGGCTCAAACTCGGCTTCATCAGCTTCGGCGGTCCGGCGGGGCAGATCGCGATCATGCATGCCGAGTTGGTGGAACGGCGCAAATGGATCAGCGAATCGCGGTTTCTCCATGCGCTCAATTATTGCATGATGCTTCCCGGCCCCGAAGCGCAACAGCTCGCGACGTACATCGGCTGGCTGCTGCATCGCACCCGGGGCGGGATCGTGGCCGGCACGCTGTTCGTGCTGCCGTCGATGTTCATCCTGCTCGCCTTGAGCTGGCTCTACGCCGCGTACGGCCAGCTCCCCGCCGTGGCCGGCGTGCTCTACGGATTCAAACCCGCCGTCACCGCCATCGTCGCGGCGGCGATGATCCGCATCGGACGGCGCGCACTCAAGAACGGAGCGCTCTGGACCATCGCGGCACTGGCGTTCGTGGCGATCCAGTTTCTCCACGCCCCGTTTCCGCTCATCGTGCTGTCCGCAGCCGTGATCGGTTTTTTCGGAGGCAGGCTCATCCCCCACCGGTTCAAGGTCGCCGGTGAGCCGACGACTGCCGTAGGGGACGATGCACCTCCTGCGCACGCACAGTTTTCCTGGGCCCGCTTTGTCCGCCAGTTGACCATCGGACTGGCCCTCTGGGTCGTGCCCATGATCGCTTTGGTCCTCTGGCAGGGATGGGACGGCACGTTCACGCAGATGGGGAAATTCTTCACGATTGCCGCGCTGGTGACATTCGGCGGCGCGTACGCGGTGTTGCCCTACGTGACCCAGGCGGCGTTGTTCCAATACCAATGGCTCAAGCCCGGCCAGATGATCGATGGCCTGGCGCTGGGCGAAACGACGCCGGGACCGTTGATCATGGTGCTGGCGTTCGTTGGGTTCATGGGCGGCTGGCAGGCTGATCCCGCGGCGAGCGGCGTCGGACCGCAGTTGGGCGGCGTGATGGGGCTGTTGGTCGCGACCTATTTCACCTTCCTGCCGAGTTTCCTGTTCATCTTCCTCGGCGGGCCGTTCGTCGAGCGGACGCGCGGCCGGCACTGGTTCACCGCTCCGTTGACAGCGATCACGGCGGCGGTGGTCGGCGTGATTCTCAATCTCGCCGTGTTCTTCGGCCAGCGCGTGCTGGTTCCGGACGGGCGGTTCGATTGGTTCAGCGCGGTGTTGATGGTCGTCTGCTTCGTCGGGCTGGTCCGATGGAAATGGAACCTCATCGCCGTCATCGCCGGCTGCGGCGCCATCGGCCTCGCATGGAAACTGGCGCCGGGCTGAGATTCGTTTGCCAACAAAACTGTTACGCGTGTAACAGTTTTTTTGCCAATGACCAAACGTCCGCTTGCACCTGGCCGATCGGGCGGGCGCCGGGGATGACGACGAACCGCTTCGGGTCCGCCTGGGCCAGTTTGAGGTAGCCCTGCCGGGCGCGCTCGTAGAATTGCAGCGTTTGGTTCTCCATCCGGTCGAACAACTCCCGGCCCCGGGCGCGTTCCAGGCCGATCCGCGGATCGATATCGATCACAATCGTCAAGTCCGGCAGGCACCCGCCGACGGCAAGCTCGTGGACCTTGGCGATCAGGTCGAGCGAAAGGCCGCGTCCGTATCCCTGGTAGGCGGTGGTCGAATCGAGGAACCGGTCGCAAATGACAATCTCGCCCCGGTCGAGCGCGGGTTGAATCCACTCGCGCACGTGCTGCGCGCGGCTGGCGGAAAAAAGCAGCAGTTCGCACTCGGGCGTCATGTTGTGGCTGCTGCGGTTGTATTGGAGGATCTTGCGGATCTCGTCGCCGATGACCGTGCCGCCGGGTTCGCGCGTCAGCAAGACCTTCCGGTGTTGCGCGCGCAGTTGTTCCGCCAGCAGACGCGCCTGGGTGGATTTCCCGCAGCCTTCGCTTCCCTCGAACGTGATGAAGTGTCCTCGCCCGGCCATGAACGCGGCAACGGATAACAGAGTCGCGACGAGGGACGCAAGGATTCAGTGCTTGCTCTGGCAATCGTCCTCGTCCTCGATCCGGCGCGCCCTCGATTACGATGACGAGGACGAGGACGACGACGATTGGGCTTACGGAATCTTCGCCGCCTTCTTCAATTCCTTCCACTTCGATTCGGCGATGCGCTCGACGCGGCCATCGAGGTAGAGCACGCCGCGCGAGTCGTTGGCCGGCTTGCTTTCGTAGAACGCAACAACGTCCCCGGGTTTCTCGATCTCGGCAAACTTCCTTCCCGAAAGCGCCGGGTTCGGTTGGTACAGGTCCTTCCCTTCGGCGCGGGCGAGCGTTTCCTTGTTCTTCACGTAGGGTTCAAGCGCCTTGCGGGCCGACTCGGCGTCTTTCATGGGCGGGAGCGACTTGTCGCCGTCCTTGGCGTAGGCGAGCAACGCCTGTCCCAGATCGCGCAAGTCTTGGAGGCCGGCTGCCTTGGCTGCTTGGTCGCGCGCCTCCTCGATGGCAGCGGGGGAACTGTCGCCGCCGGCCAGTTCGACTTCGAGGTTGAACGGTCGGATGTCGCTGATGCTGCCGGCGGTGGCCAGATGGAGCAATGAGAGTACGACCGTCGATTCCGGCGTGGGTTTTTCCGGCTCGGGCGGTTTGTTGCCGAACCCGCCGCGCATCATGGCCTGCCAGTCGATCGGTTTTGTCTGAAGCCGGTACGCGATCAGGTACGACTGGCCTTCCACGTTCACGGTCTCGCCCTTGGTGTAAAAGACCCCACCGCCCGCGGCGCCGCCGAGCATCGCTGCGTAGGCGCGCGGCAGGCCGGCAGGATCGCCGGCGTTGGCGACGTTGATCCGACGCCATTCGCTGTTGAGATCTTTGAGTTGCAGCGCAAGCGGGAACGGCGTGCCCGAAAGCAAGTCCTTTAGCCCTTCCGCCTTCGCCCCGGCGGCGTCCGCGCGAACGACGGCGAGCAAAATGCCAAGGAGAACGCCGGTCAAGGCGAGCCTTCTTGTGAATGTAGCCATGCTGTGCCTCCGAGTTGTGTTCTTTTGAATAGCAAAGTCTCAGCAGATAACGCAACTCTCAAGGCCGGCTTTGCGATCCATGTCTTTCCGTGGCGTTCTTGGCGGAACGAGCTCTTGCATAGTGGCGCGAGCGTCCCGCTTGTCGCACTCCAAGAGCCAGCCGGCGCGACAAGCGGGACGCTCGCGCCACCATCCATCGTCCACCGCTCAAAGAGTGAGATACACGCCGGGCGAACTTTTCGGCGATTCACGGCGATTCACGGTGTCGAACCGACAAATCTCGTTGAAAATCCGGGCGCACTTGGCGATAACGCAGAGGACGGCCAACATTTAGCTGCATGCAAACCTTTTGTCCCAAATGCGGTGTCAAACTCGGCGCAGATGAAACCTTGATCGGCAAGACCGTCGAGTGCGGCAAGTGCGGGATTCGGTTCACCGTCGCGCCCTCGCCGCAGTCCGACCTGATCGGCGGCACCATGGCGCCCATCGGCGTGACGGAAGCCCCGAAGTCACCGCCCGGCGGTATCGCCCAGGAGAAAGCCGCCGTTGCTCCCGCACCTGCCCCGCGTCCGGCAGCCCCCGCACCGGCCGCGAAGAAAGCCGAGCCGACCCCGGTTGCGCCTCAGCCCGTGCCGGCCCCAGCCGCCGGCTCAAAACCGGCCTTACCGAAACCCGCCGCCGGCGAAGGCGGTGAGAAATGCCCGAAGTGCGGCGCCGCGCTCGCGCCGAACGCGGTCCTCTGCACCCAATGCGGGACGTTCCTGAAAGAAGAAAAGCCCGCCAAAGGCAAAGGGAAAGACAAAGGCAAGAGCAAGGGGCTGGAAACGCTCAAGACGGTGGCCCAGATCGTCGGGGTCATCGTCGTGATCCTAGTATTGGTCGGGGTAAAATACGGGGGAAAGATTTTCCGCATCTACAAGAAGGAACAGCGCCGCGAGCAGAGAGAACAGCGCGAAGAAGCTCGCGAACGGCAACGGCAAGCCCAGTTGCAGGCGCAGCAGCAGGCCGAACAACCACCCGGCGCCCCCGGCGCGCCGGGACCGGGACCGGCGCCGCCCGGGCCTCCATCGGCCCCGCCCGGCGATCCGTCGCGGTTCCTTCGTCCGGGCGCCCCGCCGACACCCACGCCGGTCGCCGCCGCTGCTGTGGTTGCCGTAACGTTGCCGAGGATCGATCTGTCGCCGATCAATCCGCAGGAACTCGAAGCAGTCGCAAAACTGCCGGCTAACGATCCGCCGCCCGATCCGTCGGAAGGCAGCGCGACGAAAACCAGCCCGCTCGTGCCGTATCCCTCGTTGCTTCAGACGGTCTATCTCAAAGGTCCGCCCATCGACCGTTATCAGCCGGGCAAATCCCCGCAAATCCTGCCCACGACGAAGCTCATCACGCTCCGTTTCACCTGGAAGCACGACCGATTCGATCAAGCCTTCCCCCTCAGCGCCGAAACGCTGCGTGCCAGCACGGAGGCCGGGCCGGGCGTTTTCTACGGCTGCGACTTCGGCAAGTACGTCTCGTTCGCCAACTGGCAGCCGAAAGGTTCGACGCCGGAATCCAGTTCGGTCCTCGAAACCGTGCAACTCGTGGACCGCCGCGTCTCCGATTACACCACCGACATGCTCGCCGCCGGCAAACTCCTCGCCCGCGCCGAATACGGGCGATGGTTCCAGAACATCGTCGGCCTGACCATGAACGAGGGCCTGCTCGCCGTGTCGGCGGCCAACCAGCATTTTACCGACAAAGGCATGCAGACGGAGACGGGCGCGTTCTTCTGTCCCGACAACCTGCTCAACGTGCACCTGCTCATCCCCGTCACGGCGCGCACGGTGCAGATGCAATTCCAGAACTACCCGGCGTTGTTCGTGCCGTTCGATGCGCTGGCGGCGATCCCGACCACCGCGCAGCCCGACCCGACGCCGTTCGTCAACGCCACCATCGAGAAGGCCGGGCCGTTGCTCGCCTCGGAAGTGTCCGAGCAAGTCATCGGCGGCGCCCGGCTCGTCATCGAAGCCGGGAACATGGAAAACCTCAAGCCGGCCTCGTTTAAGACGTGGTCCAACTGCGTGACCCAACTGCTCGCGCACGCGAACGCCGATTGCCGGGCCGCCGGCGTCGAGACGATCCTCCGCTCGCGTCGCGTGGACGCGAAGTTGCGTTGCCAGTTCCTCGCCCAGGTGATCAAAGACCCGTCGCCCGTCGTCCGCCGGCGCGCGGCGGAGTTGATCAGCGAGCGGCCGACGCTCCTGGAAACGGCGTTCAAGGAAGGCATGGAAAACCTCCAAGCGTTGCTGAGCGACACCAACACCAGCGTGCGCGCCGCCGCCATGTTGAGCAACTGCCGCATGGCGATGCTCGGGGACGATTCCGGGTGGGATTTCCAGAAAGAGTTCGTCGAGAAAGGCCTGATGGACCCGGCGCCGTCGATCCGCGCCGCGTTGTTGAAGTCGTTACCGGAGTTGCAACTCGAGAACGACAAAGTTGCGCCGACGCGGCTGGCGCAATTGTTGAAATCGGTCCGCCTGAACCTGTTCGACCCCAACGAAACCGTCCGCGTCCACGCCGCCAAGGCGGTCCTCGCGATCCGCGCAGCCAACAGTGGCGACGTCGTGCGCGACGCGTTGCAACAGGTGCCGGACAAAACGGCGGACCTGTTCGCGCTGGCAAGTCTCGAATTGCCCGCCGGCACCGACAAGGACATCGGACATCGCCTGCCGGCCCTCCTCGACGCGAGCACGCAAAGGGCGATCCTGCCCACGTTGCAGAAGTTGCTCGATGCGCCCGAGCCGCGCACGCGGCAGGGTGTCGCGCGTTTGCTCGGCGCCTTCCAGCCCGAGGTCGCCAACGAAGCGCTGGCCGTCGCCGCCACCAACACCGACCTCGGCGTGCGGCTCGCGGTGTTCAGCGCGTTCAACGCCCCGCAGCGCGGCCTGCCGCCGCCGCTTTCGATTTACGCCGACGGGCTCAACGACCCCGAGCCGCGCATCCAGGGCGCCACGCTCGGGTTGCTGGACGAAGTCCTCGCGGACCCGAACAATGCCGCGCCGCTGGCGTCGAACGTGGCCGCCCGGGTGGTTTCGCCCGTCTTGAGGCTTCAAGTGGCGAAACGGATCGCCGCGCCCGCCGCGACGAACACCGTGATGCGATTCGCGCTGACCAGTTTCCTCAACGACACCGACGACAACGTTTGGCGCACCGCGGCCACGCCCTGGACGAACGCGGCGGTCCGGTTCACCTGGAAGGAAATCGAGCCGGTCTGGACGCAGATGATCCAGCAGCCGGCCACCGCGCGACGGGTGTACGCGTTCTTCCCGTTGCAACTCGCGACGCCCGAGGAATGGATCGCGACCGGCACGAACCTCCCGCCCAAGGAAGCCATCGCCGAAGCGTCCAAACTGCTGGGGGACCCCGATGGCTATGTGCGTGAGCGGGCGTTGCTGTTCGTCGCGCCTCATCGCGCGCTCGAGCACACCGAACCGATCCGCAAGATGCTCACCGAGGCAAAGGCCGAGATGAGCGGCGCGGTGAAGAACCAGATGCTCGTCATGCTCGCCAAACCGTCTTCGACGGAGGACCTGACGGTGGTGGACCGGATCCGTCCGGCCACGGAGCAAGACCTGCAACGGGAACGTGCCGCGCTGGCGTCCGCCGCGCACGCGCAGCCCCAGCCCGGTCCCGGCGGCCCGCCGAAGGCCAATTTCACACCGACGGATTACCGGGTGAAAGTGCCGGCCACTTCTCTCTCGGGCGTGTACCTTCTGACGCAATGGGCGACTTCGAGCAACCCCGCCGCGAACGCCGCCGGCAACTACCTGCTGCAAGTGGCGCAAACGGCGTTCGCCCGCTCGTGGCTGCTGCCGACCGAACGGGCGATCTACACACAGGCGTTGAAAAAGCTGGGCGACCTGCCGACCGTTTCCTCGCCGTCGCGGACCGCGCTGGGCCAGTTCGAGACGCGCTTTCCCCGGGGCGCCTCGACCAAAATGCTCTCGGAGGAACAAACGCGCGGCGCAACGGAGAGCATCGAGTCGTTGGTGAGTTTCCTCGCGCCGAAGAAGAAACCGATGTTGATCGCGACGTTCCGCAGCCCGGGCGGGGCGCTGTTGGACATCTGGTACAACGCCGACGAAACGATCCCCGAACGTTATCCGGCCGATGCCGCGCCGAACGCGCCCGATGCGTGGAAGTTCCAGTCCAAGGCGGAAGGCTGGCGGATCGAGCCGATCGACCGCGAGTTGCTCGCCCGGTTGGAATGGGCCGCCGCCAACGCGCCGAAGGACAAGCTGCGCGAGGCACTGGTGAAGATCGGCGCCACGGAGGGCGACCTCGTGACCATCAGCCAGCGCGTCGCCCTCGAAGGCCTCGTGATGCTCGCCGACCAGGGCGACGGCAGCGCGGAAGCGGAGGCGGTGAAGTTGGGGTGGTTGAAGATGTGAGAGCGACGAGAGACGACCAAAGACAACCCGTAAGGCATTGGTTGCATGTCGGTGGAGAATGAGCAATTGAGCTCTGGGAGAGCCAGCTAGCGATGGATTTAAGATCCACGCATATAGTGCTCAAATTCCCGGTGTTCTCCTACATATTCCAGTTCCCATCTATCCTCAATATGTGTGACTGGCGAGTCAGACAGTAGGAGGCAATTCGCCGTGATTCGCATGAGACAAGGAATTTGATCTCGGCCGGACGACGCCCGGCGCCCCGGTTGGCCCGCCGTTCCCCGCCGCCTTACCGCGGTCG
>Ga0187892_10007366_pt1 | contig 15716 bp, 15 predicted proteins | sample MA1701073metaG_FD_139345 | JGI IMG/M metagenome (GOLD analysis project Ga0187892, IMG submission 139345) | Bio-ooze microbial communities from a basaltic lava cave in the Kipuka Kanohina Cave System on the Island of Hawaii, USA - MA170107-3 metaG ... | reverse complement strand
GCTTCAGCGCTTGGCCGGTGCCAACCGCCACGACCCGTACCTCGATCCCGCGTTTCGCCTGGAAGATTGGCAAGAAATAATCGAAAAAACCGGACGCCTGAGTCGACGTCGTCGAGGCCAGCGCAATAAATTGATCCGCGGCTTGTAAAGGCGCGGTCAGGGCCATGACGGCCCCGAGCAGCATTAAGCGCCACGAGCAACGATGATGCATAGTTTCCTCCTGCGTTTTGATTAGTCAAGTGATTTCGCCACCACGGGGTATGAACCCCGTGGGGCGACCAAAGGGGAGAGCTGCGCCTCTCCCCTTTGGAAACCCCATGGCTAAGGATCCCGCGGCAAGACCGCGGGGAATAAATTTGACTGGTTGTTTATACAAACGCAAACTTGGCTGCATGGCCGTTACCCGGTGGTCACGACTACCAGAGCAACTCCCCCCGGATGAATGCCTGCGCCGCGGGCGTGGCCGGAAAATCGAAAAACCGAGCCGCCGGCGCCTGCTCGATCAACCGGCCCCGGTGTAGAAATAGCACTTCGTCCGCAAGTCGCCGCGCCTGCCCGAGATCATGCGTGGTCATGACGACCTTGGTGCCGGAGGCACGGCAGAGTCGGATCACCTCCTCCACCGCGCGGGTCGCCGCGGGGTCCAGATTGGCCGTCGGTTCGTCGAGAAATAGGACCTCGGGGCGCGAGGCCCAAGCCCGCGCTAGCGCCAGCCGCTGCTGCTCCCCGCCCGAGAGCACGCGCGCATAGCGGCCGGCGAGCGGCAAAAGGCCCGCCATTTCCAGCGCTTGCCGGATGCGGTCCGGCCGCTCGTTACGGTACACACCGCGCAGCCGCAGGGCGTAGGCAACGTTCGCCGCGACCGAGCGTCGCAGCAATACCGGGCGCTGAAACACCATGGCCTGGCGCTCGACAGCCTGAGCCGCCGCGGGGCCCAGCCATACGACCCGGCCCGCGGCCGGCCGTAGGAGTCCGTGGCAAAGCTTCAGCAACAGACTCTTACCCGCGCCATTGGGCCCGAGAACGATCGTGCTCGCACCACCGGTCACCGCGAACGTCACCTCGTGCAGCAAGCTTTCGCCGCCGCGCGTATAAGACACGCCTTCGAGCCGCAGAGGCAAGATCGATGCGCCGCCCGCTTCAGCCACATCCCGCGCAGCACCCGCCGCTGGCCAGAACGCATCAGTCGGAATAGCGGTAGACAAGATCTTTGGTGAGATAGACGGCTGCATTAATGATCATAGCCAGACTGATAAGGACAATGCCGAGCGCGAGCGCAAGCTCGAGGTTGCCTTTCGCGGTTTCCAACGCGATGGAGGTTGTCATTACGCGCGTCACGTGGGTGATGTTGCCGCCCACGATCAGGACCGCGCCGACCTCGGCAATGGCGCGTCCAAAACCCGCCAGCACCGCGGTAAAAAGGCTATAACGCCCTTCCCAGAGCAAGGTAAGCAGGGCCCGGCCCCGGCCCGCCCCAAGCGAGCGCAATTGTTCCTCGTATTCCGACCACAGGTCTTCGATCGTCTGGCGCGTGAGCGCGCTGATGATCGGCGTGACCAGGATGAACTGCGCGATGACCATGGCCGTGGGTGTGAAAAGCAAAGCGAGCTCACCCAAGGGACCCGAGCGCGACAACAGTAGGTAGACGGTGAGCCCGACGACCACGGGTGGCAGCCCCATGAGGGCGTTGAGCAAAACGATCACCAGTTTGTGTCCCCGGAAGCGGCTGAGCGCGAGTCCCGCACCGAGGGGGAACCCGACGACAGATGCGAGCAGCACCGCCGTCACACTCACCTGTAGCGACAGCCACACGATCTCGGTCAAACCTGGATCCATCCGGCCAATGAGGACCAGCGCCGTTTGCAGCGCTCCCGATAGCTCATCCACGACCGTTCACCACCCGCGATGTCGGCATGTTATGCAATATCATACATATTTTAGTTAATAACGAATACAAGTATAAGCATTGTAGTGGGGCACATAACTTAGTAAATATGTTGTTACATGCATATGCCCCTGATAACAGTATTAATAAGACTTTGAGGAGGTCATCATGGGGACGAACAACCGATTCCAGGGATATCATGCCTTGACCGCGTTGCTCACGTTCGTGGCCCTGCCCGTTTGGGCCACCGACGCGGCCCTGCTGGAAGTACTGCTGAATAATAAGTTAATTTCCAAGCAACAGTACGAGGCCCTGAAGGACGCCCAGATCCGCGAGGAGAAAACCGCTGCGGATCGCCCGCTGCCCGCCCAGGACCAAGACGTTTTGGACGTGCTTTTAGCGAACGGGCTGATCTCGCAACCGCAATACGCGAGCTTGCGGGTGAAGACCGGACTGGAGAAGAAGACCGATCCCGAGGCTAAGGCAAGCCTCAAGGACGGGATCAAGCTCAAATCCCAGGACGGGGCCTTCCAGGCCCAGGTCGGGGCCTATGCCCAGCTCGACTCGGCGTTCTACTCCGACACCCCCACCACGGACTTCTCCGACGCCACCCAGTTGCGCCGGGCGCGGCTCTCGGTCTATGGCACCGTGTACCAGGACTGGGACTACAAGGTCGAGGCCGATCTTTCCGGCACCACCCAGGGCGGCACGACCAACGAGGTCACGGTGACCGACGCCTACCTGCGCTACACCGGCTTCAAGCCGTTCAGCTTCACGGCCGGGAACTTCAAGGTCCCGTTCAGCCTGGAGGCCCTCACCAGCGCCAAGTACATCACCTTCATGGAGCGCGGCTTGCCGTTCGCCTTCCTGACCCTGCGCCAGCTCGGCGGCATGGCTGCGGCCAACGGCGATAACTGGACCGCCTCGCTCGGCGCCTTCCAAGGTACCGTGACCACCGATAACGACGACGACGAGGGCACGAGCGTGGCCTCGCGCATCACCTACGCGCCGCTTTTCCAGAGCGACCGGGTGCTGCACTTCGGGGCCTCCGGGGCCTGGAGGGAACCCGATCAGAACAGCACGGGGCCTGAGACCGTCCGCTTCCGTTCCAAGCCCGAATCCAACCCCATCAACGATCCCGTCACCGCCGGCCGGCTCGTGGACACGGGCAACATCCCGGGCGATGTCCAGCACTTCTCCCAGTTCGGCGCCGAGCTCGCGGGCGTCTACGGGCCGTTCTCGGTCCAGAGCGAATATATCCGCACGCACGTCGACCGCAGCGTCGGCGACAGCCTGGTGTTCGACGGGTATTACGGTTATGCGAGCTGGTTTCTGACCGGCGAGTCGCGCAACTACAAGGCCGACAAGGGGATCTTCGATATTCTGACCCCCAATAAGCCATTCTCGCTGACCACCGGTGGGCTGGGTGCCTGGGAGCTTGCCGCCCGCTACAGCGAGATCGATCTGAACGACGACGACATCTCGGGCGGCCGTGAGCGCAACATCACCGCCGGGCTCAACTGGTATCCCAACCCGTACATCCGCTTCGCGGCAAACTACATCCACGTGCTCGACCTCGACGGCGGCGTGTACGAAGGGGAGAACCTTGATATCTTCCAGGTCCGAGCGCAGGTGGCCTATTGAGGGCTTGGCCGCCGGAAGGAATGATCCTTCCGGCGGGCGCCGAGCCCTTGCAAAGTGTGCGGTCGACCGGTTGGCTAAAATACCCAGGTAATGACTCGAATAATCACCAGTAGCACGAGCAGTACCACGAGCGTACGAAATACCAGGGCCTGCGCCGCCGTGATGCTCTCAGCCTCATTACCCAAAAGCGCCCCCTCCAATGCACCGGTGCCGCTTTGTTTGAGCACGTTATCGGTGTGCTGTAAATCGAGAGTTTCCGTTACTCGCCAGCGATTGAATACGCCCGAGAAATTACCGGCGACGGCATATCCAAGAGCCGCGATTCTCGCCGGGATCCAAGACAGCGCATCGCGAACCCGGCCGGCCCATTCGCTCAGGCCCGAGGAAGCCTGGGTGGCGTAATTACTCAACTCATTGGAGAACCGGAAAAGCACCGCGCCGAACCAGCCGAACAACGCAAACCAAAATATAACCCCGAACACGCGCCCATTCGCTTCGGTAAATACCGACTCAACCACCGTCCGAGCGCGCGATTGCGTATCCACCGGGCTTGCGGAATGGGAAAACGCCTGCGCTAAGCGATTCGCCTCGTCATCGTTGCCGCCTCGTATCGCATTAACGATAGCCTTGATGTCCGCATCAAGGTCCTGTAGGCCGAGGCAGTACAACAAGATCACAATCGACAGCAAGAATCCGAGAACCGCATGGATGCCATCGATAAAAGAGAACACGAGATAAAATACTAAAACCGGTAAGGCAATCAAAATAGCAACGCCCACCGGACCTTTGAAGACTTCGATACCCCCGAGCTTCCGCTCGGCTGTAGCCGCTAAAGCGCGGTACCAGTCCAGCCTTCGCAGCTCCCTGAATTTTGCTAACGGTTCCGCTAGAAATTTCTCCACCGCCGTGGCAATCAGGATGATAAGTAGGTTCATTGTTATTCCTCCATCACTGTTTAGCCCATCACCTAACTATTAGTTTTCTTAGTCTACCCCAGTCGAACGCCGGTCCCGGATCGGTCTTGCGGCCCGGCGCTATATCGCAATGCCCAACGATTCGGTCAAGCGCGATCCCCGGCCACACCCGCATGATCAGCTTGGAAAGTTCCGCCAGTACACCGTATTGCATCTCTTCATAGGGATCTTCGTCCCGGCCTTCCAATTCAATACCAATGGAAAAGTCATTGCAAGAACGCCGGCCCTGAAACTCGGACACGCCCGCATGCCACGCCCGCCGGTGAAAGGGCACGTATTGGATTATTTCGCCCTCACGTTTAATCACCACGTGCGCCGATACCCGCAACGTTTCAATGGTTCGAAAGTAAGGATGGGCATCGACATGCAACCGATTGGTGAAAAATTCATCGATATAATCGCCTCCATAAATTCCGGGAGGCAGGCTAATCGCGTGTACCACCAGAAGATCGATGGGCGTATCGGAAGGCCGATCGTCACAGTTGGGGGACGGGAGCCGGCGAACCCCCGCCAACCACCCCTCTTCGTCCACGCGCAACTGGCCGGCCGGCCGCTGCGCTTCATTCACGAGCCTTCTTCGCACGCACCCTTGTCGTGTCAGTGCATGCAAGGTTGCTAAGGACTTCCTTTTGTCGTTCTTGATGCCCTGGATGCACTGTACCGCCGTCTATGTCAGACTCGTTTTCGGACAGATGGATGCCCTCCTGGAAGAGAAACCCTGCGCCAGATCGCATTCTAGCATGGGACTAATTGCTATGTCTTTTTAAACCAATAGAACTTTTTTAAGATATTCAAGCTTTTGTCGAGATGAATTGCGTAACTGCCTCACGCACTGAGTTCAAGTTTGTATAATTACATATGAGACAATGTGTTAGATGATTCTTTAAGGGATATCGACGTAGGTCAAGCCCTCCAAGAAGATGTAGGGGAGGGTGATCTCACCGCCGTTTTGGTCCCGCCGGACCACCATTCGAGGGCCCATGTGCTAACACGGGATGCTGCGGTTCTGTGCGGAACACGCTGGTTTAGTGCTGTCTTTCATCGGCTCGACAGGCGGGTCGAGATTGGATGGCAGGCGCAAGATGGCGACGAGGTCCCGCCTAACCAAGAGATCTGCGTACTCGCCGGCCCCACCCGCGCGTTATTGACCGGGGAGCGCACTGCTCTGAACTTCTTGCAGACGTTGTCCGGAACCGCCACCGTGACGCGCGGCTATGCCCGTAAGTTGCAAGGCACCCATACCAAATTACTCGATACCAGAAAGACCATCCCAGGATTACGCGAGGCGCAGAAATATGCCGTTCGCTGCGGCGGGGGTTACAACCACCGCCTCGGCTTGTTCGATGGGGTCCTGATTAAGGAAAACCACATCGCCGCCGTCGGCTCGATCGCCGGAGCCGTCGCTAGCGCCAAGGCGCGCTATCCGGCCATGCAGGTTGAGGTGGAAGTGGAAAATCTGGCGCAGCTTGACGAGGCGATTGCCGCCGGCGCCGACGTCCTATTGCTCGATAACTTCACCGTAGATCAACTGCAAGCGGCTGTCGCCCGCAATCGCGGGCGGCTGCGGATCGAGGCCTCGGGCGGATTCGATCTCGACACGCTGAGAGCGGCGGCCGAGACCGGAATCGATTTCATTTCCGTCGGCGCCTTGACTAAGCATATCCGGGCGATCGATCTATCGATGCGTTTTCTCCATGACCACTAAGGAAGCTCCCTAAAGCTTGTTCCTTACCAAGGCGTAGACCTGTTCCGTCAACGCATCGGCGCCATTCGTGATTTGCCCCAGTTCCGCCAAGCGCTCCTCGACAAAACGTTTATCCTTAATCGCGCCTGCGTTGATGTAGACGTTTAGGGCCGCGCTCCGCAGGGCGGCGTAGGCGGCGAGGACCGCGACCCCCGCGTCGCTAATGACATTGCGGTTACCCTTCTCGGCGACCCGCCGGCTCAGGACGATCGCTTCCGCGCACGCCCGGGCGCAATTAAGCGGCACCTCGGTAGCCGCGCGCAAGGCCGACTGAATGGTCTCACTGCGCGCGGTCTTTTGAAGGTCGGTCTCCTTCGGGAGGCCGTAGGCCGCCATCACCTGATCGAAGACCTCGACATCGGCGCGCACCATGTCGGTGAGACGCTGCCGCAACTCCTCGGCCCGGCGCAGCACATCCTTCATATCATCCTCGACGTCCAGATAATTCTGCTTACCGATGGTCAGATTGCACACCATGCTGACCAGGGCCGCGCCCATCGCCCCCATGATCGCGGCCGCGCTCCCTCCGCCCGGCGTGGATGACTTGCTCGCGAGCTCGTCCAAAAACGTCTGTATCGGTTTATCTTTAATCATCGCTCCCAATTCTCACGGCATCTTTTCGGTGCCTGGATTATACGCGAACCCGCCGCGAGCCCGGAACCTCGATTGAGCGAGTTGTCCCCATGCCTGGCTTGCGGTACCTTACGCTTAAGATCGGCGCTGGGCCGCCCAGCGATAAGAATCACCTCTGCTCGCGATTCAGGACAATAACGATGAAAAAGTTGCTCTTCCAGTTCGATACCGACCTCCTTCCGAGCGTTTTCGACACCGTCGTGGCGTACGACGGCGGCGCCGATCACGTGACGGCACATGGCGGGGTGACCCCCGCTAATGTGGGATCGCTGGTGGAAGGCACGATCTTCACGCGCGCGCCTAAGGACAAGAAATTCACCGCGATTTTTGTCGGCGGCAGCGATCTCGGGGCGGGTCAGGAATTATTCAAAGCGGTAAAAAAGAAGTTCTTCGGTGACTTTTGCGTCTCCAGCATGCTTGACAGCAACGGTAGCAACACGACGGCCGCCGCCGCGGTGGCGAGCCTGACCAAGCAGCGTTCGGTCGCCGGGAAGAAGGCGGTGGTCCTTGCCGGCACGGGACCCGTGGGTCAGCGGGCGAGCGTGATGTTGACCCAGGAAGGCGCCGAGGTGGTCTTGACCTCACGCAAGATGGAACGCGCGGAGCTCGCGTGCCGCATGATGAAGGAGCGCTTCGGGACGGATGTTACCCCGGCGGTCTGCGCCTTCGATGGACCCGAGGTCCGCGATCCGGCGGTCCGAGAGGTGTTGAAAGGCGCGCACATGGTGCTGGCGACGGGGGCCGCGGGCGTGCATTTGCTCGATGAAGAACATTGGAAGGACCATCCGAGCATCGAAATGCTTCTGGACGCTAACGCCACACCGCCCCTCGGCCTGGGAGGCGTCGATGTGATGGACCGCGCCAAGGAGCGCCACGGAAAACTCGCCTATGGGGCTATCGGGTTCGGCGCCTTGAAGATTGCCCTGCATCGCGCCTGTATCGGCAAGATGTTCGAGCGCAACGACCAAATTTTCGATGCCGAGGAAATCTACGCCTTGGCCAAGAGCCTCGCGTAGCGAGGATGTAACGCAGCTCTCCGGATCCGTTCGCTGGATGCGCCCGTGGCGACGGCCACCACCTTCTCCGAGATCTTGCACGCGACCGCCGCGGATCTGCGCGAGCGGCTCGGCAAGCGCAAGCCGTCCGCCCAAGCACGCAAAAGACTCGGCAACGCCGCGGCGCGCCTTGGCCTCACCAAGGCACAGATCGTGTGCGCGCTGGGCTTTAACCGCGAGGGGCTCGGTGCCGAGTTATCGGCACTCGGTTACGCCTCCCACGACGACTTGGCGCAGCATCGCAACCACGTGTTCGTTACCGATGTCTACGCGGAGATCCCGCTCGACGATGTGCTCGCCATCTACTCCCACGCCAAGGATGACTCCGACATTTTATCGATCCTGCAATACCTGATGCTGAGGCGGCTGTCCCAAATCGAGGCGGCGATCGACGCTCAGGTGCAGGTGTGGGTCATCGAGCGCTATAAACGCGAGGTCCGACACATTTACCTGAATGGAATCGCGCAAGCGGCGTTTGTCGAAGGCCGGCTAGAGCAAGGCCACCCCGGCTTCCGGGCTCTGGCGAACGAGTTGAAGCTTGTCATTGATAGCAAGCTCTTAAGCGGGGGCGAGATCTGCTCCCGCGAATCGCTCTTAGTCAGTGAGAAACAACGCTTGATCGAACGCGGGCTGGCGCTGGCCGCCGGCTCAGATACCCCGTAGTCCGTTGGGTTGGTCCTTCATCCTCGTGTTTTCGGTGTAAGCGCTTGTCGTGCGTCAAGGGACAAATATGTTTTCTGCCCGGCTATCTTGGTCGATGTATTTTAAGTCTGTCTCGATCGGCCTTTGACAGCCCTCTTCCCCTCCGTCTTGACTGCCAAAGGACATGACTCATGTAAGCCACGATCATCGTGTTGAGAACCAGCATACACGTTTTCGCCCATGTGACGCCTTGCCATAATTCATAAAGCTCAATCGGTATATAGATACCTCCGCTGGCAACTGCAAACCACTCGGCCCAGCGCTTTTCACGCCAAAGCCCGTATGCTTCAATGAAACGAATTATCGCATAAGCTACCGCCGCACCAGCGAGGAACCAAAGCCGGGCGTCAGTGGCGGCACTCAAAGCATGGATAAATATCTGCGGATAGTGGCTGGCAGGATTGAGGTGGAAACGCCGGAGCAACTGCTCGGCCATCGTTTGGATATCCTGATGCACGAGAGCGAGCAAACCAAATCCGACCAAGAGCACCAACCCGCCCTTAGCCGCCTCTAACCAGGCTACAATATATACGCCGCGCGGCGTTGGCATAAGCGATGTCAATTGATTGTTGTGGCGCCGTTAGCTCGTCGAACCATCGATCTTCCAATAACGCTGCATCAAGACGAACACAAATGAGCCTGACCAGGCGATTAATAATGGGCCATTCAGCACCCCAAGTGGTCGTCGCCGAATGCGGAACCACCCACAACCAAGCCTTAGCCGCCAGCAAGCCAAGCCGGAAGAGGGTGCGCTTAGTCGATTCGTTCGAGCCCGCCTTTCACTCCGTACGGGGTCAGCAATATCTGCCATAGTTGCGATGCCCTGAGGTCGAATATCACCTTAGAACCCACTAAATAGAACTCCCACATCCTCTGGAATCGGAGGGGATACCGATCCGAACCCTGAAAATATGCCTTCGAATGCCGGTTCCAAGCATCCAGCGTCTTGGCGTAACCGGGGCCGAAGTTATGCCAGTCCTCCATCACCCACAGCCCCTCCATCGCCTTTCCCAACTGGGCGACCGAGGGCGTCATACCATTTGGAAAGATATACTTGTCCACCCAGTCGTCGGGGCGTCTAACCGAAACATTACCCCCTATGGTGTGCAGCAGAAAGATGCCATCGTCCTTGGTGACATGCCGGACAGACTCGAAAAAGTCCGCATAGTTTTTGAATCCGACGTGCTCGAGCATGCCGACGGAGACCACGCGGTCATAGGATCTCCGTTGATACTTTCGAAGCTCACGGAAATCGTGCAGAAAAATAGAGTCGAGACCAAACTTCTCCTGCCCGAACCTTTGCTGCTCTCGCGATAAGGTTACCCCGCTGACGTCAACGCCATAGCGATCGCTCATGTACTTCATCAAGCCGCCGAATCCACAGCCGACGTCCAGGACTTTCATCTCTCTCTCCAAGCGGAGCTTCCTGCAAATCAGGTCCATCTTGGCGAGTTGTGCGTCTTCCAAGGTCGTGGCGTCCTTCCAGTAGCCGCAGCTGTACTGCATATACGGATCCAGCATTGCTTCGTACAGATCATTTCCGATATCGTAGTGCCTCTCGGCGGAGCGTCTGCTTTTCAGGACCGTCTGCATGTTGAACAAGGTGTGTTGTAGGCCCGACACGACGCTGACGTTCTGTGAGGTCGTAACCGTCCGCAAACATCTTGTCAACATGCCTTCGAGGTCCTCGCAGCTCCAATCACCATCCATGTACCCTTCGCCGATCCCGAGGCTATAGTTCCATAAGACTCGCCGGTAGAACCTCCGATGATGTACGTGGATATCAAATGGCCTGTGGCCATTGATGCGCACATCAATACCCTTCTTACCGCCGATATACTCAAGTATTCTTTTCACGGACGTTGGTACTAGGTTATACTGCGCGCGGGCATCGGGCATAAAGTACGTTTGTTGCCAGCTACAAAAAAGAAGCGAGGATCCTCACCCTACGGGTTTAGGCAACGAACTCGCGCCACGGGAGACTCTCGCTATGAAGAAGCGTAGCCATCGTTCACACGATGTCAAGCAAGTGGAGTGGGATTGTAGAACCCAGGTTGACGGGACTTGCACAGTTTCATGCTCAAGAACGATGCGATCCCGCGTGTTGGTTCGTGCTCGCCATGATCATCCGGCACGTCCAGACAAAATCATGCCCCCGTAGGTTTGTGAAGTTGTGGTGCCCAATGTCGTGATGAATCATACGCTCCACCACTTGAACACCCGCATCCCGGTGCGAAGCCTAGCGGCCGCCGAAAGGTATTTGGCGTCCCGCACCGGTGTTCGACTGATATCTTGGCGGTGGACCCCGCTGTGCCATTACGCGATCGTGAAACCATGTGGCCTGTTTGATTATGCCCAAGGTCGGTGGATCAGCCTCGATTGGCGCCGGGTGCTCCAAGATCGCTAAGGCCATGCGACCGTCATTGCGTTCCGCCTGGTTCCGCCGTACATTCCTGCGCACGAATTAGGGGCATCCCCAAGCACCAAAGAACGGCTGATTGGAGCGCGCGATGATATCTGCACTCAGATCGCTGGTCCGCAAGAGCCAAGTGGCGATGCTGCCTCAAGATGCGCGTTCCGTGTTGCGCGACCGACTGACCTATCTCAGCCCAGAGAAGATCTCGCGCCTGACAAGAGCGCTAGGCGATGTCGTCGATCGCCAGGTCCCGGGTGACATTCTCGAGTTCGGCGTGGCGCTCGGGGGGTCGTCGGTCTTGCTGGCGCGGCGTGTCTCGCCGGAGCGTCAGTTTCACGGTTTCGATGTGTTCGGCCTGATCCCGCCGCCGAGCTCGGCCAAGGACGACGCAAAGTCGAAGGAACGATATCAAGTCATCTCCTCCGGACAATCGATCGGCATCGGCGGAGATGTCTATTACGGCTACCGCGACGATCTCTATGAGAGCGTTTCCAGAACCCTTGCCAGATTCGGACGTCCGGTAGATGGTCGCAGCGTGTTTCTGCATAAGGGACTGTTTGCCGAAACATGGCTAAAATATGCGCGGCCGCAGGTTGCCTTCGCTCGTATCGATTGCGACTGGTACGACCCCGTGGAGTTCTGCCTGAACGCCGTCCTGACGCGTCTGGCGCCGGGCGGGATCATCGCGCTGGACGATTACCATGATTACGGTGGGTGTCGGGCGGCGACCGACGAATTCCTGGGCGCGCATCCCGGCGTCTTTGCTGTGGATGACGGCCCCAACCTGATTCTTCGTCGGGTCCACCTCCGTTAGTGCGCCGCCGCGGCGCCGGTCATTCCTCTAGCACGCCATCTGCGCCAGCTCCCGCGCCCGGACGATGGCGGCCTCCATCGTGACGGCCTGCCGCAGACCCGAAAAATCCCCTGTCCAGGCCGCGATGAAGCTGCCCAGCTTGCCGTAGGAATTGTCGAGCGCGACATGCGGGATGTCCAACAGGATCGACATGATGTGGGCATGCAGCCGGTCGGTGATGACCAGCTTGCCCTGCGACAGGATTTTCGCACCCCGCCGATAGCGGCTCCAGGCCAGGGCGTTGTAAGTCTCGCCGGCGCGGGCCGCCGCGCGGCGGCCGGCCAGGACGCTGCGGGCGAGGCTGCCAAAGTTGGTGAGGCGAAGCCGATGGCGGGATTCCGTGCGCCAATCGCTGACGATCCTTGTCTCCTCCGTATCCGGGGGGCGAAGCGTGCCGACTTGCTCATGATCTGTCCGCAGCAGATAGAGCAGATCCACCTTTGCCGGCACGCGCTCGGTCCGCCCGATATAGAATGCCATGTCGGGGCAAAGATGGACGGGGCAGTCGAGCTTCGCCGCGGCGAAGTCATAGGACTTGCGGTCACGCACCAGGAGTGTGAAGCGGCCATGCTTGTGGATGGCCCGAGCGGTTTTGGCGATCGACTCGTCATCCGAGAAATAGATCGACTGCGGCAACTGGATGATTGGCCGGTCTGGAAACCGCTCCATCAGATCTATGCGGAAATCCTGGTGCTTGCGCCAGAGCGTGCCGAAATTGCCACCGCCATTAATCAGGATCGCGCCGCTCGGCAGGCACTCCTTGAGGGTTGCGGCCGAATAGTCCGCGTGCGAGCAGGCATAAGACGGGCGAAGGCCAAGCTCCCGCTCCAAATAGGCGACCTCTCCCAGCCATATCGCCGAATCGCCGACATTCGCATAGTCGGGGTAGTCGACCAGGGCTAACGGCCCCGCAGGGACGACTCGCGACAGCGTGTCCTTGATGGATTTTTGGAGCCGGTCGATCAACGGCCCCGCTCGGACTCGGTCTTGCGTGATGGTCCTTTCCGACATCTGCCAAAGGCGCTGTTATTTCGCCGGCCTCTTCAAGATGCGCGTCACGAACTGGCGTCGAACCACGCCCCGGATTTGTCTCGACAGCGCCAGCAGCGCGACGCTGTAGATGACAATGCCCGCCGCGACTCCGACGAGAACCGCGACCAGCGCAACCGAGATATGCGGGCGAACCGCCGCCATGATGCACCACACCGCAACGCCCATGATCGCGGATGCGAAAAACGGCGCGGCAATCGCCCGCAACGTGATGCGGAGGGTAATGCCCGCACTTTGCCGCAAGAACCAGATCTGCAACGGAAGCGTCAGGTACGCGCGTCCGACATAGGCGCAGGCCACGGCGAAAATACCGTACGGCGCGGCGAGCATGGTCAGAGCCACCGTCAGGACCAGTTGCACGATCGCAAGCGTCCGCATGTTCGCGCCCATGCCCAAGGCACTCAGGACCGGCCCAGCGAAGTAGTTGAGGGTGAAGGGCACCACCATGAAGGCGAAGGCCTGGGCCAGGTGGCCAGCCTCCACCCATTTCGCGCCGTAGATCGCCGGCACCGCGTCCGGCGCCACGACGCCGAATCCGACCAGGGCCGGAAACGAGATGACGGCGCTGGTCGAGAGCATCCAGCGATAGGCCTTGACCATGCCCTCGCGGTCGCCTTGCAGCCGCGATAACGTCTGGAGCGCCACAGTGGTGAAGGGCTGAATCGCCCCGACGGCGATGAGTTCCGTCGTCCGCCAGGCGGTCCTATAGGTACCGACCGCCGCGGCGCTGATCATCGCGCCGACGATCACGTCCTGCACCCGGGCTACAAGCACGAAGATGATCTGAGTGAGGGTAAGGTTGGCGCCAAATCCCGCGATCGTTCGCAGCTGCGCGAAAGAGAAGCCTCGTCCGGGCACCCATTTGTGAGCATGCCACGACGTGATCGTGCTCACGACTTCAGTGACGAAGCGCTGGATCACCAGACTCCACACCCCCCAGCCCGCAAGGGCGGCAGCAATCGCCGCGCCGCCACCCATCGTGCCGCTGACCACCGAGCGCAAGGCTAGCGATTTGTGGCCGAACTCCCGTAGGCGCAGCGCCATGTGGGTCGCGCCCAAGGCGGAGATGGGCAGGACAAAGCCCAGCGCCTGCAACGGCCCGGCGGCATCCGGCTGATGCATCAGGCCAAGGACCGGCCGCGCCAGCACAAGGGCGGTCAGCGCCACCACCAAAGCCAGGATCAGGTTGGTCCAGAACACCGTGTCCGCCAGGGCCGGCGACATAGTCTTGGCCCGCGCGATGTCCTGCGCCAATCCGCCGACGGCGATGATGCGGCCCACTTCTGAGAAGACATAGGCGATGGCGAACGTGCCGATCTCGTGGGGAGACAGCACTCGCGCCAGAATCACGAAAACGACGAACGAAAACAATTGGTCGGACGCGACGCGGAACACCGTCCACCAGATCGACGAGCGGGTTTTCTTCTTCAGATCTTCGCTGTACAGATCCTGCCCGCCGTCTTCATTGCCAGGTGGAGTCGTCACATCGGAACACTTTCTTTGCGTCACAGCCGCCGGTCCGCTCGGGACCAATGATCATTGCTGATCTTGAGGCTTCTGCGCCACCGCGCCACCTCCCGCCGTCAGCCCGGCAGAAGGGATCTATAGAATCCGCTCTTGCATCGGCTGGGCTGCCTGCGCTATCCCGGTCCGCAGGCGCCGGAACTTTGCGGCCAACCTTGCCGCTTCGCGCTGTAAGCGCTCCGTCACTCTGGCAACAAACCTCCTGAGCTTCAGATGTCGCGGGATGACGAATCTCTCAAAGCGCGCCTCGCCGATTGTCGACTGTGCGGATTCCTCGATGATCGGGAAAGGAACGATCGCCAGGTTCGGCACCCCATGAGCCCACGACCGATCCATCTCATCGTCGACCGGGCGCCTGACGATTCGGCATTGAGACATTAGGGTCTTGGCCGCCGATTTCGTGATCAGATAGCCCTGGGTGCCGAAGGCATAGTCCAATAGTTCGACAATCCACCTGGAATGATCGACGAAGGTCTGCCTCAGGATCGACTGCTCGACCGGGCGCTTATAGTAGAGTCGGAGATAGTTTATGCCCATCGCAGCAAAGTCGATGCCTACGATCTTGCGGATAAATGCCCAATCGACGATGACGTCGTCCTCCAGCACGATGTACTGGTCGGCATCATCGGCCTGCAAGCTCTCCCAGGCGGCGTAGTGGCTCGAATAGCAACCGAGCTCGCCCTTTCGCAGCGGCCGCCCCTTGGCGACGATCGCTTCCTGCTCGGTATAGGTCAAAGCCGGATGCAGCACCGAATACGCGGGAAAAAAGCTCCAGGCCACGGTGGCGTTGCGTGCGCGACCCGCGAAGCGGCTGCGGCGCTCCTGCGCGTCCGGCATGTTTAGGACAATGATCTTGGTGCGCATCGCGCGACCGTCCATCGTCATATGACCGTCCACATTGTCTCGATCAAGTCTGGCCAGCGCTATAGCGGCGCCTGTCCGTTGATGTATCTGCTCCTCGTGTTTGCGGTCGGTGATGTCGCACATGAAGCCATAGTGTCCGGCAAATTTGCCGCCGGGATCGGTGATCGCAACCAGTAGCACGCGCTGAAAGGATACCGAGCCATCCTTGCGCATTGCCTGGGCTTCAAACTCCGCTTTACCCTCGTTACGTAAACGCTCGTAGGCTTGCAACGCGGTCGGCTGATCCTCCGGGTAAACTGTTGCTCTCCAGTCTTTACCGAGTAATTCGGAAGAGGCGTAGCCGAGCATCTGAGCATAGTGCTCGTTGATCTC
>Ga0187892_10007364_pt1 | contig 15722 bp, 11 predicted proteins | sample MA1701073metaG_FD_139345 | JGI IMG/M metagenome (GOLD analysis project Ga0187892, IMG submission 139345) | Bio-ooze microbial communities from a basaltic lava cave in the Kipuka Kanohina Cave System on the Island of Hawaii, USA - MA170107-3 metaG ... | reverse complement strand
GGGCGTCGACCGCGGAGCGGCGATGCCCCCGCCCGAACATCCCGGCGCCGGCGCGCCGGCCGGGGAATCGGAAGAGCTCACGCTCGTGCCGTACGGCTCGACGCGTTTGCGGATCACGGCGTTTCCCGTTCTCACGGACTAGCGCAGCGCGCCTCTGACCACCCCGCGCACGACGCGCTCCCGGCTTAAACCCTCACCGCGACCAGGTCTTCAGTACCTCGGCACCGAAGAATCCACCTCTGCCGACCACGCGTCGATGCCGCCGGCGAGATTGTAGACATTCGTAAAGCCGCGCTCGCGGAAGTGCTCCGCCGCCTGCTGGCTGCGGCCGCCGTGGTGGCAGTGGAAGACCATCATCGTATCCTTCGGCAAGCCGCCGATGTACGCCGCGGTTTCCTGATCGAGAAGACGAGTGCCAGGGATTTGCGCCGTCTGCCGTTCCTCGGGCGTACGTACGTCGAAGAACTCGAAACGCTTGCCGGCGTCGATCAGCTGCTTGAGCTCTTGCGGCATGATCTGGTTCACCGGCGCGGGAGCGTTGGGGTTGTCGAGCTTGAAGGAGGGACCGTTGAGTCCTTCGACCATGTCGATGGTGACGCCATCGGCGCGCTGCGCGGTCATCAGATCCATGTGGACCGTGACGCCATTGGATTCCGCGGCGACTTCGTTGCCGCTGACCGGTCCCATGCCGAGGTTGGAGTCGAAGTGGGCGTCGATCGTCAGCTGCAAGCCCTTGCCGGGTGAGCGCTGCAAGTATTCGACCAGCTTGGCGGCGGCGGCCGGCGTGACGGTGATCTTCGGCTGAACCCGTTCGGGGGGCTCGACGCCGAACTTGCCGTGCAACTCGCCGCTGGAGAAAAGGTCGGTGATGATATCGCAGCCGCCGATGAATTCACCCTTCACATACAGCTGCGGGATCGTCGGCCAGTTCGAGTACTCTTTGATCCCGTCGCGGATGGCAGGGTCGGAGAGCACATCGACGGTCTCGTAGTCCGACACCACGGAGTCGAGCATCTGCACGACGCGGGCGGAGAAGCCGCACTGCGGCTGCGTCCGATCGCCCTTCATGAACAGAATGACGTCGTTGGAATGAATCAAAGAATCGATACGCTCTCGGGTTTGCGAATCCATGTCAGCTCACCTCGGGTGAATTTGGTTGTAATGAAGCGGAAAGCCAATTGGAGATCAATAAGGTCTGCGAAGAGTTCCGCACGTGGCCTCGGGCCAGTCCCCTTGATCCCCTCCCCGCCGACGGAGAGGAGGGAATTCCCTCTCAGGCCCCCCGCGGCTGGAGCCCCGCCTTGCGGTAGACCTCGTCGATGACGCGCATGTTCGCGATCGCGTGGGCAGGATCGGTCGGGACGGGGGTGCCGTTGCGTACCGTATCGACGAAGGCGCGCAACTGGTGGACGTAGGTGGCCTCGCCGCGCACACGCTCGCGCCGGCTGGCGGAAGGTGTGACGACTTTGATGTGATGGTAGAAATGCGGCGCGACGGGATTGAAGACGGTCATCTCGCCCGAGTCGCCGACGACGCGCGCCTGCATGCGAAGGACGGCGGCCGAGAACAACGAGCAGCTGAAGCGGCCGGTGCGACCGTCGGCGAAGCGCATGTCGGCGGCCATCCAACGATCGACGCCCGGTGACGACAGCCTTGCCTCGGCGCGCAGCACTTCCGGTTCGGCGCCCGCCAGGAAGCGCAGAATGCTGATTGCATAGCAGCCGGTATCCATGGTCGCGCCGCCTGCGAGGTCCAGGCGGTAGCGAATGTCGCCGGGAATCCAGAGCGGAATGCAGAAGTGAGTTTCGACGTGGCGCACCTTGCCGAGCTCGCCGCTGTCGACGATCTCCTTCATCCGCGCCGCCAGCGGGTGGTAGCGCCAATGAAATGCTTCCATCAATACGCGTCCGGCAGCGACCGCCGCGTCGGCCATGCTCTGCGCCTCGGTGGCGTTGGCGGCTAGGGGTTTCTCGCAGAGGACATGTTTGCCGGCCTGCAGGGCTTTGATCGTCCAGCTGGCGTGATGGCTATTGGGCAACGGGTTGTAGATCGCGTCGATGTCCGGATCCGCCAGCATCGCTTCGTAGCTCGAGTGCACCTTGGCGATGCCGTGCTTGGCGGCGTATTTCGCCGCGCGCTGTGCATCGCGCGCGGCGACCGCGGTCACCGCCGCCGCGGGTACCTGGAGCGCCGGCCGCAACAGCGCCATCGGCGTGATGCGAGCCGCGCCGAGAGTTCCGATGCGAAGAACGTCTGTCATTGGTACGGGGTTGAGGCGTTAGGCAACCTCAACCCCTAACCGATCTAGTTCATAGCCGGGTGGTACAACACCAACATCAAGTAGATCAGCGACGGCCGTTCGCTGCCGACGACGTTGACCTGGATCTCCGTCGTCACCTGCGTGCCCTTCGGCTTGGGTTCCACGCCAACGAGCCGCGAACGAGCATGGACCTTGGCGCCGGCGGGGACGGGACCGGTGAAGCGCAGCTTGTCGGCGCCGTAGTTGGTGGCGTTGCCGAAGCCGACGACCTGATAGTCGGAGCCGGCCCGCAGGGTCGGCAACAAGCTCAACGTCAGGAAGCCGTGAGCGATCGGCTGCTTGAACGGGCTTTCCTTCTTGCAGCGCTCGACGTCGACGTGAATCCACTGATGATCGCCGGTGAGCTCGGCGAACTTGTTGATCATCCCCTGCGATACCTCAACCTCGTTTCCCCAAGCGCCGAACTCGTCGCTGATCTTCGTCTTGAGCTTCTCGATGTCGTCGAAGCGAATTTGTTCCATCTAAGTCTCCTTTCCATGTCGTGACTGAGAGTATGGCGACCGCGGCTGTACTACTTCAACCACTCCGGGACGGGCAACCCTTTCGACCTCAACCATTCCGGGTTGTAAAGCCGCGACCGGTAGCGGTCACCGCCGTCACAGAGGACGGTGACGATGACGTGGCCGCGTCCGAGGTCGCGTGCCACTCGTTCGGCGGCGACCACGTTGATGCCACTCGAACCCCCGAGGTAAAGGCCCTCTTCGCGCAGCAGACGGTAGAGCATGCGCAACGCGCTGGGATCATCGACCTGAACCGCGTCGTCGAGCGGTGCGCCGTCGAGGTTCCTCGTGACACGGCCGTTGCCGATGCCCTCGGTGACTGAAGAGCCCTCCGCCTTTACCTCGCCGTGCTTGACGTAGTTGTAGAGGCCGCTGCCCATCGGATCGGCGAGCATACAGCGAACGGCCGGATTCTTTTCCTTCAGAAACAGGGCGACTCCAGCCAGTGTGCCGCCGGTTCCGGTCGAGGTGACCCACACATCGATGCGGCCGTCGGTCTGCTTCCAGACCTCAGGCCCGGTAGTCTCGTAATGCGCTTGCCGGTTGGCGGTGTTGTCGAATTGATTCGCCCAGAACCCGCCGATCTCATCGGCCAGGCGTTGCGAAACCTTCACGTAGTTGTTTGCGTCCTTGTAAGGCACCGCGGGTACAGGCCGGACCTCGGCGCCGCAGATTCGCAGCAAGTCCATTTTCTCCTGCGATTGCGTGTCGGGGATGACGATGATGCAGCGGTAACCTCGGGCGTTGGCGATCAACGCGAGCCCGATTCCGGTATTGCCGGCAGTGCCTTCGACGACGACGCCACCCGGCTTCAGGGCGCCGCGTCGTTCGCCGTCGCGGATGATGAACAGCGCCGCCCGATCCTTCACCGATCCGCCGGGATTTAGAAACTCAGCCTTTCCGAGGATCTCGCAACCGCTCTCGTCGCTCAGCCGATTGAGGCGGATCAGTGGCGTGTTGCCCACCGCATCGGAGAATCCTCGTTGCACGTTCATGGAATTCGTTGCTCCACCGTTTGCAATACCTGGCTTGCTTGAACCCGTATATCTGTCGGCGTACAGTCGCGATCAAGAGAGGTCAACCTGATCTACACCGACAAGCAAGATACCGGCGAGATCGATCGAGACTTTCGAGGAGAGATCCAATGACGCAGCTCGAAGCCGCGCGCAAAGGAATCGTCACCAAGGAAATGCGTCGTGTCGCGCAGCGCGAGAATGCCACGCCGGAGCTCATTCGCGCCGAAGTGGCTCGCGGCCGTCTGGTCATACCCGCCAATTGCCGCCATCTCGCCGGCAGCGGTGGCAAGCCGGTCGCGTCGAGCCGCAACGGCAGCCATCCGGCTGGAGATCAGACGGGAGGCCATCCGGGATCAAGCCCGCAGACGAGCTACTGGGTAAATCAGACCGTCGCGCAACGGCGACGATGGATCGCCGACCCCACATACATGAAGGGCGAGGCGGCGCCGCGACGGCTCGATCCGACCGGAATCGGCCGGATGATCACGACCAAGATCAACGCCAACATCGGCGCCTCGCCGGTGAGCAGCAGCACCGACGAAGAAGTCGAAAAGCTCCACTGGGCGCAGCAGTACGGCGCCGATACCCTGATGGATCTGTCCACTGGGGGCCGACTCGACGAGTGTCGCCAGGCGATCATCGACAACAGCACGATTCCGATCGGCACCGTTCCGATCTACAGCATGATCATCGGCAGGCGGATCGAGGATCTCACCTACGATTGCATCCTGAAAGAGATCGAGCAGCAGGCACAGCAGGGCGTCGACTACTTCACCGTCCATGCCGGCGTGCTGCGCGAGCATTTGCCGCTGATCACCAATCGACTGACCGGAATCGTCTCGCGCGGGGGCTCACTGCTGGCCAAGTGGATGATTCACCACGGCAAGCAGAACCCGATGTACGATCTTTTCGACGAGATCAGCGCCATCATGCGCGAGTACGACGTAACGTACTCGCTCGGCGATGGCTTGCGGCCCGGGTGTCTAGCCGACGCTTCGGATGCGGCGCAGTTGGCCGAGCTACGAACCCTCGGCGACCTGGTGCACCGAGCCCGCGACGCCGGCGTGCAAGCGATGGTCGAAGGTCCGGGGCACGTGCCGCTGGATCAGATCGCTTTCAACATGCAGCTGCAACAGCGGGTGTGCGACGACGCGCCGTTCTACGTGCTCGGTCCGCTCGTTACCGATGTGTTCCCGGGGTACGACCACATCACCAGCGCCATCGGCGCAACCGAAGCGGCGCGCGCCGGCGCCGCGATGCTGTGTTACGTGACGCCGAAGGAACACGTCGGGCTGCCGAAGGCGGCCGACGTCCAGGCCGGCTGCATCGCCTACAAGATCGCGGCACACGCGGGTGATATCGCGCGCGGCGTTTCCGGGGCGCGACAGTGGGACGACGATCTCTCACGCGCGCGCGCCGCGCTCAACTGGCCGAAGCAGTTCGAGCTGGCGTTCGATGGCGACACCGCACGCGCGCTGCATGACGAGGATCTGGAGGTCGATACAGACTTCTGCGCCATGTGCGGCCACGACTGGTGCAGCATGCGGATCTCGAAGGAGATCGTCGAGTTTACCAGCGGCAAATCGCCGGACTACCAGCCCGAGCGCCGCTCGATGCGTAGCCCCGGAGTGAGCCAGCAGGGCAGGGAACTGTTGAAACAGCGCGCCGCTGTAATGCCGATCGTAGACGGCAAACACGCGTGTCACAGCGATCTGACGCCGGACGACGGGGATGCGCGGCAAGTGCAGGATCAAGCCCTCCATGGCGCGGCAGGCCGCGCGTAGAACAACCTTGGTGATAGGGGAGAAGGAATGACGCGACCGATGAAGAGGATGGGGTACTTTGTTTCCATTGCGGCGATGGTTCTCGCAATCAGTGTCGCAGCGTATGCGGCCACCGACGATTGGAACGGCGCCAGCATCAAGTGGATGGGTTACGAAGAAGGGCTGGCGGCTGCCAAGGCCAGCAAGAAGCCGGTGTGTCTGATTTTCTACACCAGCTGGTGTCCGCACTGTACAAACTACGAGAAGGTGTTCAGCGATCCGAGCGTCGTCGAGAAAGCGAAGTCCTTCGTCATGATCAAGCTGGACAAGGACAAGAACAACGAGATCAGCGCGAAGTACAAGCCCGACGGCGAGTACATCCCGCGCACCTTCTTCCTGTCACCCGATGGCAAGCTCGACGAAGGGCTGACCGCCGATCGCCCGCAGTACAAGTATTTCTATGCGGAGAACGATCCCTCCGCCATCGTCGGCGGAATGGATCGAGCGTTGGCCAAATTCAAGTAGGAAGGTAACCGGTACCCGGTTGCCGGTACCCGGTTCCTTTGGGGCCACCCAACCGGATACCGGATACCGGGTACCGGATACCCACTAGCCAGTTGTCGGCAGACAAGCGGATAGCGGCTACGGGGTACGGGGTACCGTCTCCATACACTCCCCATCGCACCCGTCGCCGGCGACGGTGTTGCCGTCATCGCATTCTTCCCCGGGCTCGATGATCCAATTGCCGCAGATGGGAGCGGGGCAGGTGAGCTTGTCTTGGAGATAGAAGGCCGCGGGAAAGCAATTGGCGCGCGCGACTACGTCGTGGATCAGTTGCGCGGCGCTGCGGTGGTAGATCGCCTCGAAGCGCGAGGGGTTACAGCGGCCGAGCAGGGCGTCGGCGGCATCGGATTCGAGGTTCTCGACGCGGGCGCTGCAGTTGTCGATCATCGTGTGCTTCGATTCGAGCTCCCACGCACGCACGGCGATGCGGTTCATCGTCGTGCGCCAGGTGTCGAAGATCACCCGCGCCAGCTTGGCGACGCTGGCCGCCGTCGCGGCGACGCACTCGTAGTCACCCGGTTCCAGCGCACCGTTCCCGAGGGCGACAGTTCCGAATGCCGCCGATGAGCTGACTGCCTCCCATTGCCGGCAAAAGTTGACCAGGTCGGCTTGGAAATCGAAATTCCCGGTGTAGCCGATGGTGATCAAAGTGCTCTCGGTGCAGTCCTCGTCGACCAGGTCGAGGGCAGCGCGTCGCGCCGCCGCAATCGCCGCCGTCGTGGCGCTCTCGGTGCACTCGAGGCCGCCGGCCTGCGCTTCGAGGCAGTCCTGCCGCAGCCGCGCAACCTGCAAGGCGCAGCTGGCGGCGGCGGCGCCGACGATGCGCTGACAGTAGGCGGCCTGAGGTCGAAAGTTGCCCCACATCTCCAGAGACTGCAGACCGCCGTGCGCCACCACGGGCGTGGGCCACAAGGCGAGAGAAACAAGCGCGATTGAACTGGAGAGCAGAAATGTCGCGGACCGCGATGCCATCGGCGGGATCAAACGGTAGTGTCACCAGGAACCCCGCGCAAGGGCGCAAACACAACGTATCTGCGACAAAATGCACCCTTGATTGCCCCGGCTCGAACCCGTAGAGTCGCCGCTGTGATCCAGATCGGCAGCCTGGCGGCTGCGCGGTTACGGCTCGTTGCAAGCGCCATCGTGGGTCGCCGAACTTTCAAGGCGTAGGAAAATCCATTGATAACCAATACCGTCAGCCAATCAGGGGAGAGGTATATGACCAAGGGAGGCGGCCTTTTCGTGGCCGTTGTGGTGGGCGTGCTCGTGGTCGGGGGAGGTCCGGCTCTGGGTTGTATCGGTGATTGCGACGGTGATGAAGCCGTTTCCGTCGACGAGCTGATGAAGGGGGTAAACATCGCCCTCGGCGAGGAAGGCGTCGACTTCTGCTCTTACTTCGACCGTAACCTCGATCAGACGGTTACCGTCGACGAGCTGATCGCGGGTGCAACCGCCGATCTCATGGGGTGCCCGGCGCCTCAGATCCATACGGTCGTCGGCACGGGACTGGCCGGCTTGAACGGCGATGACCTGCCCGGTCTGGAGACGGCTCTGTACCTGCCCCAGGACGGCACTGTCGGCCCCGACGGCGACCTCTACTTTGCCGATTGGAACAATCATCGCCTGCGCCGGCTTCGCGACGGCATCGTCGACACCATCGCCGGCACCGGCGAGCTCGGCGAGGGACGCGACGGCGAAGCGCTCTACGTTCAGTTCAATCATCCTACGAACGTCAACTTCGACAATCAGGCTCGCCTCCTCATCGCTGCCTGGCACAACAGTCTGGTGAAACGATTGGATCTGACGACGGGCTTCGTGCAGAACGTCTGCGGCACCGGCGCGCGGTCGTTTGGCGGTGACGGCGGCCCGGCGAACTCGGCCTTTCTCGATCTGCCCAGCTCGGTGGTCGTCGATTCGCAAAACAACATCATCATCTCCGACCAGGCCAACTTCCGCCTCCGCAAGGTCACACCCGAGGGCACCGTCACGACCTTCGCTGGCGTCGGTATGAAGGGTTATTCCGGCGACGGCGGTCCGGCGAGCGCAGCTCAGTTGAGCTCCCCCGTTGGGCAGTCGGCGCCGCCGGCCGGCCGACTCGACATCGATTCCGCCGACAAGATCTACATCGCCGACACCGGCAATCACGTGATCCGCATGATCGATACCGACGGCACCATCTACACGATCGCCGGCACGGGCGAACGCGGCTACGCGGGCGATGGTGGTCCGGCAACCGCCGCACAGCTCGACACACCCAGCGACGTCGCTGTGAGTGACAACGGCATCATCTACATCGCCGATACGATGAACCACGGCATCCGCAGGATCGGCAAAGACGGCATCATCACGACGATCGCCGGCACCGGACAGCGAGGTTTCTCCGGCGACGGCGGCCCGGCCGACACGGCGGAGCTCGATCGGCCGTACGGTTTGGACGTCGCCTGGAACGGTGACATCTACGTCTTCGATACCCACAACCAACGCATTCGCGTGATTTCGGGGAGCGCAGGCGAGCCGCTGCCGACGCCCATGCCGACACCGCCGCCGACAATCATCCCATGCACTGATGCCATCGGCAGCATTTGCACGTTCGCCGGCAACGGTGGCGCCGGCTTCGACGGGGATGGGCACGATCGTTTGCAAGTGACGCTCTACTGGCCGTTGGACATTGAGTTCACGCCGTCCGGGCGTCGCGTCTTTCTCGACTGGAACAATCACAAGGTGCGCGAAATTCTCTCCGATGAAACCGTCGTGACGATCATGGGATCCGATTTTGTCGGCGACGGGCCGCCGGATCTCAGCGACCTGACACCTGAAGGTGCCGCGCCGTTGACCGTCGACCTGAATCACCCGACGGATATTCAAGAGCTCTCCAACGGCGACCTCGCCATCATGGCGTGGCACAACCACAAGATCCGCATCATCGACGCGGAGGACGGCAGAATCCGCGTCGTCCTCGGCGCCGGCGCCGGCTTTGCCGGCGATGGCGGTCCGGCCAAAATGGCGCGCGTCAACCAGCCACCACGCGCCGTGCTCGATCCCGCCGGCAACTTGTTCCTTGTCGATCAGCGCAGTCAGCGCATCCGCTTCCTGCGAAACTTCGATACGGATCGCGAAGCAGCGGTCGTCAGCACCGTCGTCGGAGTTGGAACCAAAGGATTCAACGGCGACGGCATCGCGCTGGAAACACAGTTCAGCTTCCCGGCCGGCCCCAACCCGGAACCGGGCGGCTCCGTGGCGCTCGACTCACAGGGACGGCTCTACATTTCGGATACGCAGAATCATCGCATCCGGCGCGTGGAGTTCATCTCGCCGGACTTCAGTGCTGGCGTGGTAACGACCATCGCCGGCACCGGTACCGCTGGCTTCAACGGGGACGGCCCCAATGCCCTGGAAGCGCAGATCAACAACCCCGAGGACATCGAGATCGGTCCGGACGGCAACCTGTATTTCGCCGACACCAATAACGATCGCGTCCGCATGCTCAATCTGTCGACGGGCAGCATCGAGACGGTCGCCGGTGGTGGTCCGCGCGGGTATGCGGGTGACGGCGGCGACGCAACGGCTGCGTCGCTGAACCGCCCGTTCGGCGTCGCGTTCGACGCGGCCGGAGATCTGTATGTCTCCGACACCTTCAACGGACGCATTCGCAAGGTGAAGCGCTGAATGCGGCTGACGCGCGGCGTGCTGGCGGCAGTTGCTGCCGCGCTAATCGGGGCTCAAAGCGCCCCCGCCAACGCAGTTTGCACAGGCGACTGTGACGGCGGGGGATCGTGCACCGTCAACGAAATCGTTGTCGGGCTGAGCATCGCCCTCGGCAGCCTCGAGATCGGCGAGTGCACCGCCTTTGACGCCGACGGCAGCAACTCCGTGACCGTCGACGAAATCGTCACCGCCGTCTCCAACGCCCTCAACGGCTGTCCGCCGATGGGCGCGACACCGGTGTTTCCTCCGAACTACCGCGATACCTACACCGAAGTGCGCGGCTGCCGTTCCAGTATCGAACATGGTGGCGTCAGCATACGCGTGCTCGCCAATGATATCGCGAAGCAGCCCTATCTTGACGAAGTCAATCCGCTGCCGGTGGGCTCGGTCGTCGTCAAGGAGGAGTACGGCGGCGTGGCCTGCGACGATGACAACGACCTCGTCCGCTGGCGCGTGATGCGCAAAGAAGCACCCGGCTTCGATCCGGAAGACAACGATTGGCACTGGCAGTGGGTCGAACCGGATCGTACCGTCACCTTCGACGACAAGTCGACCTGCATCGGCTGTCATGTGCGTCCTGCCTGTCTGTTGCGCGACTACATGTGCACCGAACGAGGGGAGGAACACCCGCTTGGGGCGGTGCTGACGCGGCTGCCGGCTGCGTTGTTGTCGATCTCCGGTAGAGGACCGAATGAGATGTACGCCGTCGGCGGCGACCCCGATGACAACGGGCCGCTGGTTCTTCACTACAACGGCAGCGTCTGGAGGCGCCTGAAGACAGGTGCTCAAGGCACGCTCTGGTGGATCAGCGTCACACCGATCGATGGTGATTTCTACATGGTCGGCGAAGGCGGTCTAGTGCTGCGCTTCGATCCCGACGAGCACGACTTCGAGCAGATTCCGACACCCGGCCCCGAGATCCTCTTCGGCGTTTGGGGTGCGAGCGCCAACGACCTTTGGGTTGTCGGCGGCAGCGATGCGGACCCGGAGAACGGCGGCGTCATCTGGCACTACAACGGCACTTCGTGGAGCGTCTACGACACCACGACGATCGATCCCGGCGGCATCTCGAATTTGTTCAAGGTCTGGGGCCGCAGCGCCAACGAGATCTATGCGGTCGGCAACCGCGGCATCGCCCTGCGCTACAACGGCCAGGTCTGGAGCAAGCTGCAGACGAATTCCGTACGTCCACTATTCACCGTTCATGGCAACGATACGATCGTCGCTGCCAGCGGCGGGTTCGTCGACGGCGTCATCCTGGAGCTCAACGGCGACGAGTTCACCCAGCGCGCCGAGCCTGACGTTCAGCAGATGAACGGCATCTTCATCCCGCCCGACGGCAAAGGCGTGGCTGTTGGCATCACCGGCGACATCGCCAGGCGTACGGCTAGCGGCTGGGAAACGGGCGCTGACAGCCTCGACTCGCCGTTCGATTTTCACGCTACTTGGGTCGACGACGAAGGCGGCGCGTGGGCTGTCGGCGGTGATCTCAGTGTCGACCTCTCGGAAGGGATGCTCGCATACGCCGGACCGCGACAGATCGGGTCGCAGGTGATCGACATACCGGTGTGCCCGCCGGGCGTGCCGAACCCGAATGCGACAGTCAGCTACGCGAATGATGTCGTTCCCTTGCTGGTGCGTGAAGGATGCTTGTCGCCCGAGTGTCACGGCGGCGGCTTCCCGGCTTCGAGCTACGACTTGCGCCGTTACGAAAGCACGTTCGGGCAAGGTATCGAAGCGAGGATCTTCGGCTTGTGCGACATCGTCCCAGGCGATCCCGACAGCAGCTATCTGATCGAGAAGCTCGGATCGTCGCCGCGCTTCGGCATGCGCATGCCAAACATGCGCCCGCCGCTGGAGGAGGAAGACATCGCCCTGCTGCGTACCTGGATCCTGGAAGGCGCCGCCGACGATCGTCCGCCGACGCAGACCCCGACGTTCACCGTGCGTTCGGTCGCTACGCCAACACCGACACGGGGGCAGACACAAGGCGTACCGACAGTGACGCCGACCCGCCTGCCGACGCTCAGCGCGGCCTGCGCTGAATCCGGGAACATCTGTACCATCGCCGGCACCGGGCAGGCCCAGTTCAACGGCGACGGCCGCGAGGCGCGCGCAACGGCCTTCTACTATCCGATCGATCTCCTGTTCGACCCGGATGGTCAACTGTTGATCCTCGATTGGAACAACCTGCGTATCCGCCGACTCAACGAAAACGACACGATCACGACGATCATGGGAAAGGATCTGGAGGATTTCCCCGTCGATGGCGCGTTGGCGAAGGACACGCCCTTGCACCACGCGAGCGACATCGAGTTCGATGCCGACGGAAGGCTGTACGTCGCCGGCGACCATGTTCCGGTCGTCTTTCGCGTCGGAACCAACGATAGGGTCTTCACGATCGCCGGGACAACGGAGTACGGCTATGAGGGCGACGGCGGCTCTGCTCTGTCGGCAAAACTCGAGACCCCCTTCGGCGTCTTGCCGAAGCCGGGTGGCGGATTCTACATCGCCGATGTCGATTCCCACGTGGTTCGTTTCGTCGACGCGGGAGGCCTGATCACGACCGTTGCCGGCACCGGAGAGCGTGGCTATTCGGGCGACAACGGCCCGGGCACGCAGGCGCGCCTGGCCGGCCCAGCGCGTATGGCGCTCGATGCCACTGGAAATCTGTACATCTGTGAAACCAAGAACCACGTCGTGCGCCGGCTTGCTCCGAACGGCACGATCACCACGGCATTCGGCACCGGCGAGCGCGGCTATTCCGGCGACAACGGTCCGGCCAGTGCGGCGCAACTGGATTCGCCGTACGACGTGACCCTTGCGCCCAACGGCGACGCGTACATTGCCGATACCGGAAACAACGTCATCCGCCGCGTCGACAGCAACGGTATCATCACCACGGTGGTCGGCCTGGGCATCGGCTTCGGCGACTTCGGAGGCGACGGCGGCGACGCGCGCAGCGCACTATTGAACCGGCCGTCGGCGGTCGTGGTCGACGCCAGCGGCGCGATGTGGATCGCCGATACGTCGAATCACAGGGTGCGAAGGGTCGCGGGATTTTTGGGACTCTGAGGGCAGGTGGGTCGTGGGGATGCTATCTCGTCTCTGGTATCTTGTATCTGGCCGGAGGAGTCCAATTCGATACAAGATACCAGATCGCTTCCTGACCCTCGTGCTTCTGCTCTGTGTGCACCAATCGGCAGCAAGCGCCCAGCGCGTTGCCTGCATCGGAGACTGTGCCATCGACGGCCGAGTTACGGTCGACGAAATCATCACGGGCGTCAGCATTGCCTTGGGACAAATCGAGATTGACAGCTGTGCCCTGTTGGATCGCAACCGCGACGGCGCGGTCACCGTCGATGAGATCCTTGCTGCCGTGACCGCCGCTCTCGCCGGCTGCACGCCCAACCAGGCCCCGTCGGCGGAGAATCCACCCGACTACTTGACGTACCCAGAGCAACCGATCCGCGTTGTGTTGTCGGCGACGGACCCGGACGATGATCCGCTCGAGTTTAGCGCCGATGAGCTACCACCGGGAGCGAGCCTCGACCGCATGTCTGGTGTGTTGGAGTGGCAACCGACAGAAGCCGACGTCGGATCGCATCTCGTCTCGTACACGGTCACGGACACCGGTCTTCCACCGTTGAGCACGTCGGCGACCATTCGCTTCGACGTGATGCGGCTGAAGGCTTGCGAGGATCTCGAGTGCGACCCGGCGACGGGTTGTACGGCCATGCGGCTCGACATCCGCGAGGACTGCTGCCCCGCACCGCCTGACGTTCGTGACTCGGAACCGCTTCTGGATTGCCCGGAGGGCGCGCGACTCGTGCTCGGCAGGAACGCGGAGGGATTCGGCCCGCTGCAGGACTGCGATGTCGTGCCGCTCGTTTCGCAGGCTCAAGGGCGAACCACGCTGAGACTTCATCTGGCGCCGCGCTGCATCCGGACGACCGTGTCATCGAGCATGCGCCTGCAGGTGTACACGGCCAACACCGTGCTGGTGAACGTGACGGAAACCACGGTGAGTTTCGGGCCCGCTGACAACGGTTTCGTCGTTCAGCGCAATCGGACCTTTGGAGTCGACGACAGCGAGATCGAGCCGGAACGCTTCGAAGGCGACGAGGCGGAAGTCTCGCTGACGGTCCAGGACGCCGACGGTTTGTTCCTGCAAAAGAAGATCCGTGTCCGCTTGACGTTGCAGCGCGCCGGCGATCTGCCGGACATCAACTCACCATCCGAGCCGGAGCCCTAGGGCGATTCAATCGCAGGGATTCGGGTCTAGGCCGGGCCCAACGCCGGGCCGTTCTCTGGACCAGGCCTCTTAAAGATGCGGTAACTGGCGGTCGGTTGCGTCGCAGTAGCGCTCGATTCCCGCGTGCGCGAGCTCGAACGCCGTCGCCATGATGGCGGCGTCATCCAGGTGGCCCATGCGTGGCAGGAAGTCGGGAATCAGACCGAGGTCGTCGGCAAAGTAGAGGACGGCGGCGCCGACGATGCTGATCGTTCGATACGGGATCTGCGAACACTCGCCTTCGAGATGGTCGCGCAAGAGGTCGAGTGCCAGCGCCAGCTGATTCTTGAGCAAGTCGAGTGAGTGCGACTTGAGCTCGGCGACGCGCCGGCGGATGTCTGCCTCGTTCACCAGCAGGTTGGAGATGTCGTCGGGTGCCAGCATGTTGGCCGTCTCGAGCACGATCCGTCGCAGGTCGGCCGGTTCAATCAACTCGTCGGAATGCGGCTCGCGCGCAACTGCCGCCTGTGGCTTGGCAGTGGCTGTCGCGCGCTTCTTCGTCGGCTTGCGGGTAGGCATGTCGAGTCCCTTCGATAGCGGCGGCTATTTCCGCTGGGAGATCGGGACGTAGTGGCGTCGGGCCGGACCGACGTAGATCTGCCGAGGGCGGAACGTTCGTGAGGATGGGTCACCCAGCATCTCTTCCCATTGCGACGCCCAGCCGATGAAACGCGGAATGGCGAAGAGCACCGGGAAGAGCTCGCGTGGGAAGCCGAGGCCGTCGTAGATCACGGCCTCGTAGTAGTCGACGATCGGATAGATGGCGTTGCCGGTGAAGTAGGAATCCTGGCAGGCAGCGTCGTCGAGCTCGAGGGCGACGTCGAGCAGCGCCGGCCGGGGCAGCGTCTTGAACAGCTCCTCCGCCAGCGAACGCAGGATGCGGGCTCGCGGGTCGTACGTTTGATACAGCCGGTGTCCGAAGCCCGGGGGCTCGATCTTATTCGACCTGACGTGCTCGATGTAGGGATGGACGTTCTGCCTGCCGCCGATCTCGCTGAGCATGTCGAGCACGGACTCGAAACCCTCGTCGTGGAAACGTCCGTACAATGCTGCTGCCGCCGCTGCGGCGGCGCAGTACGGGTCGGTCTTGGCGCTGCCGACGCAACGCATGGTCGTCGTCGAGCACGCCTGGCCGTGGTCGGCGTGCAGGATGAACAGAACATCGAGGGCGCGCTCGACCACCGGATTAGGTTCGTACTCGAGCTCGGTCATCTTGAACATCATGCTGAGGAAGTTGCCGACGTACGACAGATTTGCGTTGGGGTAGGCGAATGGCATGCCGACGCGCCGCCGATGGGCAAACGCGGCGAGCGTCGGCACCTGAGCGATGAGACGGATGATCTGACGGTGGCGCACCTCGGGGTCGTCGATCTGCGAGGCCTCGGGAAACAAGGTGGAGAGCGCGGCTACGCCGCTGACGAGGACACCCATAGGATGTGCATCGTGCCGGAAGCCGTCGAGGAAGCGGCTGAGCTTGGTGTGAATGAACGAGTTGGCGGTGATCTCCGCTTGCCAGGCCGCAAGCTGCGGCGCGGTCGGCAGCTCGCCGTGCAGGATCAG
>Ga0187892_10007362_pt1 | contig 15723 bp, 10 predicted proteins | sample MA1701073metaG_FD_139345 | JGI IMG/M metagenome (GOLD analysis project Ga0187892, IMG submission 139345) | Bio-ooze microbial communities from a basaltic lava cave in the Kipuka Kanohina Cave System on the Island of Hawaii, USA - MA170107-3 metaG ... | reverse complement strand
CCGCTACGCGAAGACCGACTACGAGGGAGCGGCGGCCGACCTCCGTCACGCGGTGGCGCTCGCGCCCGGGGATCCGGTGGCCTGGAGGATGCTCGGCATCCAGTTCCGCGTGCTGGGCCGCTGGCGGGACGCGGTCCTCGCCTTCGGAGCCGCGCAGGCGCGGGACCGCTCCGACCCGCAGACCCGGCTCCTGCTCGCCGAGGCCGAGGAGCAGCTAGGGAACCTGGCGGCCGCGGGGCGCGGGCTCGAGGAGCTGGTCCGGGAGCGGCCGCTCGACGCCACCGCGCTCTTCGCGCTCGCGGGGTTCCGCGAGCGGCGGCTGGACTGGCCCGGCGCGATCGACGCCTACGAGCGGGCGCTCCGGATCGGCGCGGCGCAGCCGGCGATCCTGGACCACCTGGCGTCGCTGGCCGAGAACCGGCTCCAGGACCCGACGCTCGCGGGCTTCTATCTCGAGCGCATGGTGACGGCCGCGCGGGAGGAGCCCTGGGCGCTCGAGCGGCAGGCCGACTTCCTCGCGCGCCGGGGGGAAGAGGAGCAGGCGCGTGCCATCGTGAGACGGCTCCTCCTCCGCACGGCCGGGGAACAGGCGGTGTATTATCGCGACAAATACAAGGCCTTGATTCGGTAGGGCGTTCTGTCGATTGAGGATGCGGTCGAGGGTGGCGGGGGGGAAGGTTGGCCGTCGGCGGAAGGGACATGAGCGGGGACGTTGCCGGCATCGAGCGGCGGGAGGGGAGGGACCGTCGTCGGAGACCGACGCGGTGGATCAGCCGATACGCGGTCTGGGGGGGGCGGCGGCGGGCGGGCCGGCGACCTGGCGAGACGAAGAACGTCTACGTGGACCGCTACGGTCCGGGCGTGCTCATCATGGTGCTGGCCATCCTGGCCCTCAACGTGCTGGACGCCTACTTCACCGTGCTCTACCTCGAGAAGGGAGGGCGCGAGCTGAACCCCCTGGTCCGTTGGATCCTGGGCGTCCACCCGGACGCGATCTTCTTCGTGAAGAGCGGGGTCATCGGGCTCTGCCTGGTCGTGCTCTGCGTCCACAAGACCTTCCACTACGTGACGCGCGCGCTCTGGGGGATCCTGGTCTTCTACACGGCGCTCCTCGGCTATCACCTCTACCTCCACAGCAACTGCTGAGCGGGCGGCCCGGTAAGATCCAGGCGCGTTCCCGGTAGGGCCTCGGCCCCGCGGCCGGGCGCCCGGGGCGGAACCGGAACGGAGGCGCGCGTGAACGCGATCGAGGTCGAGAACGTCTCCAAGGCCTTCAGCGGACACCAGGCGGTCCGGGACCTGAGCTTCGAGGTGCGGCCGGGGCTGGTCCATGGGTTCCTCGGCCCCAACGGGGCCGGCAAGACCACCACGATCCGGATGATCCTCCGGATCTTCCATCCGGACACGGGGAGCATCCGCGTGCTCGGGGAGACCGACGGGCGTCAGGTGCGGAACCGGATCGGCTACCTCCCCGAGGAGCGCGGCGCCTACCGCAAGATGCGGGTGCGCGACCTGCTCCGGTTCTTCGGCGGCCTCAAGGACCTCCGGGGCGGCGAACTGAACCGGCGGGTGGACCAGGGGCTCGAGCTGGTGCGGCTCCAGGACTGGGGGAAGAAGAAGGTCGAGGAGCTGTCGAAGGGGATGCAGCAGAAGGTCCAGTTCGTGGCGACGATCCTCCACGACCCGGAGCTCCTGGTCCTGGACGAGCCGTTCTCGGGGCTAGACCCGGTCAACGTCGAGCTGCTCCGGGACCTCGTGCTCGAGAAGAAGCGGGCCGGGCGGACGATCCTCTTCTCGACCCACCAGATGGAGCAGGTCGAGCGGATGTGCGACCGGGTGCTCCTGATCCACCGCGGGCGCAAGCTGCTCGACGGCGACGTGGGGGAGGTGCGGCGCGCGCACGGGCGCAATACGGTGACCCTCGAATACGAGGGGGACGGGCGGCGCCTGGCGGCGCTCGCGCAGGTCGAGAGCGCGCGCGACGAGGGGAGCCGCTTCGAAGCGCAGCTCCGGCCCGAGGTCGATCCTCCGGACTTCCTCGCCGAGGCCGTGAACCACGTGCGGGTGAAGCGCTTCGAGACGGCCGAGGCCTCGATGCAGTCGATCTTCCTGAAGCTGGTCGGCGAGGAGCGCGCCGCCGAGCCGGTGCCGCAGCCGGTGGTGGAGGGAGGCGTCCGTGGGTAGCGCGATGCACGTCGCCCGCCGCGAGTACGTCGAGGGGGTCCGATCCAAGGCGTTCATCATCGGCATCATCCTGGCGCCCGTGATCATCGGGGTCTCGGTCAGCGTCCAGTTCGTGCTCGCCGCCAAGGCGCCCAAGCCCCGAGTGCTGGCGATGGTGGAGGAGAGCCAGTTCTTCTATCCCGTCGTGGCCCAGAAGCTCGAGAAGGAGAAGGACAACTACCTCGCGGACGGAACGCGCAAGCTCACGCTGCGGTTCGAGCCGGCCGGAATCCTGGAAGAGACGAAGCGGCGGCTCAAGGAGGAGCTGGATCGCGGCACCCTGGACTTCTTCGTGCTGGTTCCGAAGGACCTGGTGAAGCGGGAGGAGCCCCGGATCGAGGTCTTCACGCGCAACGCGGCGAACGTCACGGTGCTCACCGATTTCCGGCCGGCGCTCATCGAGGCCATGCGGGAGGAGCGGGGAAGGCTGGCGAGCCTCAGCCCCGAACAGGTGAAACACGTCACCGCCCGCATCGACTTCGACAACACCGAGGTGAAGCGGGGTGGTCGGGAGGAGCGCGGGAAGAAGTTCGAACAGGCCTACTTCTCGGCGTTCGGGCTCGTGATGCTGCTGTTCATGACCATCATCGGGACCGGACAGCTGATCATGAGCGGCGTCGTCGAGGAGAAGGGGAACCGGGTGATCGAGATCCTGCTCTCGTCCCTGACCCCGCGGGAGCTGATGTTCGGGAAGATCATCGGTATCGGTGGCGTCGGCCTGACCATGCTGGCCATCTGGTCTGCGATCGGTCTGCTCGGGCTCAGGATCAGCAAGCTGAGCCAGCTCGTGGCTCCGGCGTCGATCGTCTACCTGCTGGTCTTCTTCCTCCTCGGGTTCCTGTTCTTCGCCTCGCTGATGGCGGCGCTGGGCTCGCTGTGCAACACCGAGAAGGAGGCGCAGCAGCTCGTCCAGCCGGTCACCCTCACGATGGCGCTGCCCATGATGGCGCTCTTCTACGTATCCCAGAACCCCGACGCGATCCTCACCAAAGTCCTCTCGCTGATCCCGCCGTTCACGCCGTTCCTGATGATGACCCGCATGGCGCTCCTGCCGCCGGAGCCGTGGGAGATCGCGGCCGGCATCGGGCTCCTGGCCGTGTCGATCGTGTTCGCGCTCCGCGCCGCGGCCCGCATCTTCCGCCTCGGGATCCTGATGTACGGCAAGCGCCCGTCGCTCTACGAGGCGTGGAAGTGGGCACGCACCCCCTGAGGCGGGGGAATCTCGTCCTGGCGTCGCTGCTCATCTGCGGCGCCTGCCGGATGCCGGGGCTGGGCGGCGGCGACGACCCCCTGGACGAGATCGCCGACCGCGAGACCCGCCGCGTGACCGCCGACGGGCGGCTCGCTGCGCTCGCCGCGCACGAGACCCCCGCCGTGCGCCGCGCCGCGGTGCGGGCGCTCGGGCGCATCCAGGACCGCGCGACCCTCCCCGCCGTGCTCGCGCGCTTCGAGGATCCCGACCCGACCGTCCGCCGCGAGGCGCTCTTCGCCGCGGGACAGCTCGCCGCGCCCGGGGCCCGCGAGCCGCTCGTGCGCGCTGCCGGCCGCGAGGAGGGGGAGCTCCGGGCCCGCGCGGTGGAGGCGCTCGGCCGGACCCCGGGGACGGACGCGGCCTTCCTCCTGGGCGTGCTCGCCGCCGACCCGGACGCGCGCGTGCGCGGGGAGGCGGCGCTCGCGCTCTGGCGGGCGGGAGCCCGGGCGGGGATTGCGGCGCTGCGCGCCGCCACCGCGGACGCGAGCGCGGAGGTGCGGTTCCGCGCGGTCTACGCGTTGGTCCGGCTCAAGGCGGGGGAGGCGCGGCCGGAGTACGCGCGCGCGCTCCGCGACCCCGATGCGAGGAGCCGGATGTTCGCGGCCCGGGGGCTCCGCGAGACCCCGGAACCCACGGCCGCGCCCGACCTGGCCGCGGCCGTGGACGATCCGGACTGGCCCGTGGCGGTCGAGGCGGTCTGGGCGCTCGGCGGCTGCCCGGGCGACGCGCGCGTCTGGGAGGCGCTGGGGCGCGCCGCGCGGCACCGCTCGTTCCACGTGCGGGGCGCCGCGCTCTTCGCGCTGGAGGGGACGCTCTCCGCCGACGAGCGCGGTTGGTCGCTTATCAAGGCCGCGCTCCGGGACCCTTCCCCGACGGTGCGGCTCCACGCGGCGCACCGGCTCGGGGCCGTGCGCCGCGCGGCCGCGCTCCCCCGGCTGGCCGAGCTCGCGGCGGACCCCGACTGGCGGGTGCGGGTGGGAGCGGCGCGGGGGCTCTCGGAGACCGGGGCCGCCGATCCGCCCGAGACGCTGCTCCGGCTCCTCGACGAGCCCGACCGCCGCGTGCGCATCGGCGCGCTGGAACGGCTCGACCGGTTCAAGGGGTCGGCCGTGGCGCGGGAGCGGGCGCTGCGGGCGCTGGACGTCCGGGACCTCGGGGTCCGCGGGACCGCGGCGACGCTGCTCGCGACGCTGGGCCGGCCGGAGGACGCCGGCGCGCTCCGGGCCGCGCGGGCGGACTCGAGCGCGCTCGAGCTCGGCGAGGTGCGCGTGAACGTCCTCGACGCGCTCGCGAAGCTGATCGGGAAGGGCGCCCTCCGCGACCTCGAGAACGGCCTTCGCGACCGCGACCCGCAGGTGCGCGAGGGCGCGGCGAAGGCGCTGGGGACGCTCACCGGAGAGCCGCGCGTCCACGACCTGGAACGGGAGCCCGGCCCGGGCGAGCCGGCGCCCGGGGACGCGCCGCGGGGCGCCGTCCGCGCGCGGCTCCGGACGGAGCGCGGGGACTTGGTGCTCCGGCTCTTCCCCGAGGAGGCGCCCCGGCACGTGGCGGCGCTGCTCGGGCTCGCGCGGCGCGGCTTCTACCGGGACCTGACCTTCCACCGGGTCGAGCTGAACTTCGTCGTGCAGGGGGGCGATCCGCGGGGCGACGGCTGGGGCGGTCCCGGCTTCTTCCTCCCCGACGAGATCAACCTCGAGCCGTTCACCGAAGGGACCCTCGGGATGCCCAAGGCGGGGAAGGAGACGGGCGGCTGCCAGCTCTTCCTCACCCACCACCCGACGCCCCACCTGGACGGCCGCTACACCGTGTTCGGCCGCGTGGTGGAAGGAGGCGAGGTGCTGGAGCGCCTCGAGGTCGGCGACACGATCCTGGGCGTCGAGCGGCTGGAATGAAAGAGGCCCCGGAGGGAACGCCCCCGGGGCCTCGGGTCGTGCGGTCAATTACATCTGGACCGTGAACCCGATCACGGTCTGCGGGACGGCGCAGATGCCGAGCGAGCAGGGGCCCGTGGTCACGAAGCTGAAGTAGGCCACGGCCCCGACGAGACCCATTTCGTTCGGAAGCGAGATGCTCAGGGTCTTGTTCTGGCCGAAGCCGTCCATGTTCCCCTGGAAGTTGTTCCAGGGGGGCGTGTTGGTCAGGGACCAGAAGAAGAGCGGGCTCGTGATGTCGAGGTGGAGGTTCCGTCCGTCCCCGAGCGGGGTCGGTCCGGGCAGATGCGATACGGCGGCCACGTAGGGGAGGCCCGACGAGACGGCCCAGTCGCCGATGGCGATGTTGAAGTTGGTGTTGATGCGGGGCGGGGTCATGTAGATCACCGGCAGCGAGCCGTTGGCGAAGGTGACCGTCGAGCCCGCGAGGTCCGGCACCGCCGCGAAGAACTCGAAGATGGCGGTCTGGCAGCCCTCGCCGACCGGCGGCGGCACGCGCGCCGACAGGTCGGTCGCGGTCTCCGTGCCGGCCGTCCGGTTGCCGCCCACGGAGTAACCGACCAGGGAGGCCGTCGAGGTGGTGCCCAGGACCGGGTAGCTGCTCGAGAACGAGCCGTTGCTGTTCAGGGTCAGCGAGAAATCGGTGTAGACGGGCGGATTCGTGGTCGTGGTGGTCTTGGTGTGCCAGGAGAACGTCTGGCTGCCCGGACCACGGGTGATCGTGAGGCTCCCTTCGTTGTTGGCGAAGATCGCGGTCGGCGAAGGCTCGGGGACCCACGACTTGAACAGGGCCGCGATCCGGGGCCAGCGGGCCAGGAAGTTCGTGGCGATGGTGGTGGACGTGATCGTCTCCGCCGTCGTGATGCACTCGAAGCTCACGAACCCGCGTGGGCTGACCCACACGGTGTCGTAGCTGGCTCCCGCGAACGGGAACTTGAACGGGACATCGGTGGAGTCCTTGAGGTCCACCTGCGCGAAGGACCCGCTCAAGAGCGACAGGTTGTAGGGTCCCGTGAAGGCGTTCCAGCTCGTCGCGCCCGCCAGGTCCACGGGGTTGGGCGGAGGCGTCACGCTAGTGGGCCCGGCCCACAGCTCGAAAAGCGCCGGCTCGTTGGCGCCGTAGCCGAACGGCAGCGACGAGAGGTTTGTGGAGGTCTCGGTCCCCGCCGTGGCGGCGAAGCCCCCGCTCACCCCGGTGACGCCGAGGTTGGTCGTCGTGGGGACAGCGACCGAACCGTGGGTCATCACGATCCGACCGGGATAGGTCGCGTTGTTGCTGTTCAGCGTGATCCCGAAGGTGCTTGTGGCGGTGGAGCCGAAGGCGGGAACGTTCACCCAGTTGAAGGTGGCCGAGGACGCGGTCTGCGCGACGGTCAACGTGCCGCCCCCCCCCGGATTGTGGTCGGCCCAGAGGGGCGCGACGCGGGCGTCCTGATGGAGCCACTCGGCGAGAGTCACAGTGAAGTCGGCATTCGGCTGGGTGAAGTTGAGGAAGCCGTTGGAGCACCACCAGACGTCATAGTAGGTGTTCCCGTGGAATGGGAATCCGCCGGGGATCTGGAAGGCGTGCACGGTGTCATCCCCGGAGCCGAGCTTCCCCGAGGCCGGCATCGCCGGGTTGAAGTTGAGGGTGACGCCGGAGAGGTCGAAGAGGTTCGTGGTCGCGTCGAACTCCTCGAAGATCGCGGCCTGCGTCCCGTTGCCGATGGGCTGGGTCGCGGCCGAGAGGTCGGTCGGTGTCTCGGTGCCGATCGCGTTCTGCCGCCCGGTGGCGAAGCCCACGATGTTGAGCGTGGTGTTGCTCGGCGGCAGGCCGGTCACGGTGCCGTACCGGATGCTGAACGAGCCGTTGGAGTTCAGGATGATGTCCTGGTTGAAGGTCCCCGCCGTGAGTCCGGCAAAGGGGACGTTCTGCCAGGAGATCGTGAAGCTCGTCGGGCTGGACTGCCCCGCGGTGATGGTCCCCGTCGTCGTCGGATTCAGGTCGGTCCAGGTGCCGATGAAGGGGTTGCCGAACCCTCCAAGGCCGGTGAGGAAGTTGGCGCGTGTGATGCTGGTCCCCACGGCCGTCGTGGCGATTCCTCCCAGCATGACGAAGCCATTAGAGCAGACGAAGGCGTCGGAGTACTTCACCCCCCCGAAGGAGAACTGGAACTCCTTGGGGAAGAAGACGAAGAACCCCGTGTTGTCGATCCATGGGGCCAGTTTGTTCGTTCCGGCCGTGGCTGTCGTCACGGTCAGGACGATGGTCAAGGCTGTCAAGACCCAGATTCGATTACGCATGCGATCCGACCCTCCTGATCGCTGATGACCTGGTGACCCCTTCCCGGAGATTCACCTGACAGGACCGGCCACCGCGCACGCGGTGGAATCCGGCTAACGTTGAATAGGATGTCCCCGTTGCGGCTCCGCCAGGGAGCGGACCCTCCATGAGTCCCACCAAGAACGGCGGCCATTCTGGTATGCGGGCCACGCCATTGTCAAGCCTGTGCCGCATCCCTGATTAAGAACGTGAAGGGACACAGGATCGGGACACCGTGTCCCGGCGCTCCCCGGAAGGCCTATTTCTTCTCCGGACGGTCCTGTTCCCCGATCGTGACCGTGCGTCCTTCCTTCAGCGCGCCTTCGCCCGGTTTCCTGGTCTGGAGGCGCACGTCGGGCGCCTGATGGGTCACGGCCGCCCGCGGCACCTGGAAGGTCAACGGCTCGGCCTCGCCCGCCGCATGCTTGACCTCCAGCAGGATGTCCCGCCCCCGGGGCAGCCCGGTGACGCGGTAGATCCCCTGGACGTCCGTCAGCCCGGTCCGGGGTACCGGCTTCGTCGAGAAGTCCTTCCAGGTGTAGAGGTAGACCTTGGCTTCGGAAGCGGCCTTGGCATCCGGGTCCAGCACGCGGCCTTCCACGGTCGCACCGGCGACCAGCACGAAGTCCAGGGTCCTCTTCTCCTTCTCCTGCGCCAGGCGCGGAGCCTGGGCCCAGGCATCTTCGAACCCCGCCGCGGACACCTGCACGTACTCCCCCTTGAGTTCGCGCTGGGCCGGGTCGAGGAAGGGGAACCCCAGGATGCGATAGTTTCCGTCCGGGCCGCTCGTCGTGGTCTTGGAACCGCCCAGAGTGTCGGGACCGAGCCAGACCCGCGCCCCCGGGATAGGGCGCCCCGAGCCGGCTTCCGTGATCCGCCCCTCGATCGCGCCGCCCCGGCGCAGGACGAAGTCGGCCTCCCCATCCTGACCCGGGTTCAGCTCGAGGCGCGTGCGCCCGTCCCAGAGTAGGGCCTCGCACTCGGGATGGACGGCCGAGATGAAATAGACGCCCTCCACCAGGGCCTCGAAGGCGTAGCCGCCATCCGGGTCGGTGGTCGTGGCCTTCGGGCCCGCGGAGCCCACGTTGTCGATCCGCGCGCCACCCAGGGGGTGGCCCGCTGTGTCAACGACCCTTCCGTGGATCCGGACCGGCTTGGGGGGTTCCACCTCCGGGCGGGGGGAGGTCGGGCTCTTCCGCGGGGCTGGTGCCGGGGAGGGTGCGGGCGAAGGCGGCGCGGCCTCGGGCGCTGGGTCACCCGGCCGGGGCTGGCTTGCCGCCAGTGGGCTTCCCAGGGTCTTGCTGGAAGGTGACCCCTGCGAGGAACCGGCTTCGGTTCCCGAGTCTCGGGAGGGCACCAGGAAGTAGAGGAACAACCCTCCCAGGATCGCGAGTCCCAGAAGAAGGCCTGGCCATCGGCTTTTCATGACGACCTCATTCCACTGACGGAAGCTTCAGGGGGTCAGAAGCTTAGCACACAGGCTCCCCTCGTCCACCGGAGCTTCATCGCAGCGGGCACCGTTGGCCCGAGCCGCAACCTTCAGACTCTCAGTGGCTTGGGACCCAGGAAAAAAAAATGGAGAAAGTGCTCAATTTGTTGGACGGTCCGGCCGACACAAAGAGAGCCCTTTGAATCCTGTTTCCGGCCTGGGAGGTGGGTCCCAGGTCCTGGCGAGGTCCCGGGCGGTCAGCCTCGCCGGTGTGGTGGGACTCGGGCCCTTGCTTGACTTTCGGTTGACCAGGGATAGAGTTCTCCGGGTTTCGGACGGGACGACCGACGTAACCTGAGGGTTCTGGACCGGTTCGGCCGATGGTCGAGTCTGAGAGCAAGGGCCCGGACTGAAAGGTCCCGGCGATCCTTCGCACTCAGGTCCAAGAGGTGGCGGATTGAGAGAGCATGCGGGAGCCCGTAGAGAGTCCCGTTCTCGCATCCCGAATCAGCCCGAGGACCCACGGAGTCGGAGCGCGGCACCGAGCTTCGCCCCGGTCGTGACCTGCGGAGGAGTGCCCGGAAGAGCATCGCACTACCAAGCTCAGCATCCGAGAGGAGACGGGAACATGAAGCAGGCGCTCGCCGGGGAAGAGATCGAGAACCTCTGGGCCACCTACAAGCGGACGGGCGACGAGAACCTCCGCAACGCCCTGATCGAGAAGTACCTCCCCCTCGTCAAGTACATCTCCGAGCGCCTCCTGGCCACCCTCCCCAAGAGCATCGAGCTGGACGACCTCCAGAGCGCCGGCATCTTCGGCCTCATGGACGCGATCGACGGCTTCGACATCACCCGCGGCATCAAGTTCAAGACCTACTGCACCACCCGCATCCGCGGCTCGATCCTGGACGAGCTCCGCTCCCAGGACTGGGTCCCCCGGCTCGTGCGCCTGAAGGCCCACCGCCTGGAGCGGGCCTACAAGGCGCTCGAGGCCGAGCTGGGACGGAGGCCGACGGACTACGAGGTCGCGCGCAAGCTCAAGATCTCGCTCACGGAGTTCAACGAGATGATGGAGGAGGCGAACCCCGTCACCGTGTTCTCCCTGAGCGAGAAGTGGGACGAGAGCGACGACGAGAAGTCCGTCGAAAAGGTCGACGTGCTCGCCGACGAGGCCAGCGAAGACCCGGTGAAGGCCCTCCAGCAGAAGGACGTCCTCGACTTCGTCGGGCGCAACCTCTCCAAGAAGGAGCGGTTGATCGTCCTCATGTATTACTACGAGGGTCTGACGATGAAGGAGATCGGGGAGATCCTGGACCTGACCGAGTCCCGGGTCTGCCAGATCCACTCCAACATCCTGCTCCGGCTCAAGGAGCAGTTGCGGAAGTGCCGCACGGAGCTCCTCTCGTAGGGTAGGGCTCCCGCGCGGATCGGGCCACGGCCACCGTGATAGACTCCGGCCCGTGGCCGACCGACTGCTGTCCTTGGAGGCCCAGCGGGCTCGCGGTGCACTCTATCGCCTGCTGGCCCGCATCTTCGCCCGCGAGGTCGATCTCGATCTGATCCTCCATCTGCGGGGCCCGGTGGTCCGCACGCTGCTCCGCAAGATGGACCCCCAGGTCGAGGAGGACCTCGCCCCGACCGACGAGGGAGCGGCCCTGGTGCGCCTGGCTGGCGAGTACCGCCGCCTCTTCCTCGGCGCCGAGCCGCCCGCGGCCCCCCTCGAGATGTCCTGGTCCGCCCACCGCCCGGCCCACGTGTCGGGCGACGACGTGCTCAGCCATTATCGCGAAGTGGGACTCGCTCCCGATGAGGACCCGCACTTCGTCCCCGACCACGTCGCGATGATCCTCGAGTTCCTCGCGGTCCTCTCGGAACGGGAAACGCAGCTCCTGGAGGAGGGGAACCCCGAGGAGGCCCAGGAGGTCGAGCGTCGGGCCCGGACCTTCTTCCGGGACCACGTCGGCTGGTGGGTCGAGCGTTTCGGGAGGCAGGTCGCGCGGTCCTCGGGCTCGCCGCTCTATCGCTCGGCCGGCATGCTCCTGGCCCAGCTCGTGGCCAAGGACGCCGAGTCCACTCAGTAGGACGAGAGCCGGACGAGGTGCCGGGCGGTCACCGACTCGCCCGAGACCTGATAGGTCACCAGGAGCTCGAGCGGGCCGGGCCCGCCCGTGGCCGCCAGGCGCAGCGTCGAGGGCGTCCCGTCGGTCGGCCCCAGCACGGTGGCCGTCCCCGGCCCGGCCACGACCGCCGAGAGCACGCCCCCGCGTGGAGCGCCGGCCACCCGGAGCGCCGCCGAGCCTCCGGTCAGCCCCGGACCACCACGCCGGAGGCTCCGCGGGCCGCTCACGGTCACGGCGAGCCCGCCTCCGGGCCCGGTCTGCCACGTCACCGCGCCGGGCTGCGAGACCGCCGCGACGCCGGCCTGGTGCGTCGCCGGGAGGCCGAGCGTGAGGAAGCCCAGCTTGAGCGGGAAGACCATGCCGGCGCCGGAGGGCAGCGCGACCGAGAGCCGCGTCGTGCCTGCCACGGTCCAGGCTCCCACGAAGTCGCGGAAGACCTTGGGCTGGGAGAGCGACTGGATCAACAGAACGCCGGGGTCGATGGCGAGGGAGCGGTGGCAGTCCACCGGGATGCCCGCGGCGTCGGTCATCGAGAAGCCGGCCAGATAGATGAGCCCGGCGACCCGTGGGTCCTCCGCCAGCGACAGATCGAGGAAATCCGTGCCGCCCGACTGGGAGACGCCGCAATCGGCCAGGAGCCCGCCCACCGGATGGCCCGAGGCCACGACGTGCGAGACGTGGTCGTTGACGTTGGAGAGGACCAGCGCGTGGATCGGCAGGTTCCGCGGGTCCGCCGGGTCCTCCCGGGCGATTCCGGTGAGAGCCGTCACGCCGGCGGTGGATGCCGCCGTGGCCGGCCTGGGGAAGGCCTGGATCAGCGAGAACGAGCCCGCCACGCGATCCCAGGTCGCCTCGTAGATCTGGTGCCGCCCGTAGTCCGTCATCCAGTACGACTGCAGCTCCGGGTCGAAGCTCATGCCGGAGACCCCGGTCCCGCCGATCGGGGAGGTGACCGTCTGGAGGAGCCGCCACGACCCGGGACAGCCCGTGGACAGCGAGACGCGATGGAGGACCGTGGAGAGGTTCCCGGCCACGAAGAGGTCGCCCGTGTTCCCGCCCGGGCCCAGCGTCACGTTCGAGGCGGAGACCGCCAGGGCCTGGTCGATCCGGTTCTGAGGGGAATCGGCGTTCGTGTTGGGACGGCAGGAAGACGGACAGCTCGCGCTGTCCAGGTACCAGACCGAGAGCAGCCGCGCCGAGCCCTGCATCGGATAGGGACCCCCGGACGGGGGGAGGAGCGGATCGATCAGGAAGCAGGAGTCGTCGAAGCGGCTCAGGTCGCCGTTGAAGTCCGTGCCCAGGAGACGCGCGCTCGGGCCCGGCGCCTCGGGACAGATCGCGGTCAGCCCGGTGAACGCGCCCGTGACGTCGGGGACCATGTCGCCGTTGCAGTCGAGCGCGCCCGTCGGGATCTGGACCAGCACCGAGAGGTCTTCGGGGTTCGCTCCCACCAGGCCCGCCCCGACGGCCTCGGTCGCATACCAGAGGAGCCCCCGCCCCGGGTCATGCTCGACCTCGATGCAGGAGGCGTTCACGTTCGGGATCGGGCCCAGGAGCACCCGGCCCGCGCCCGGGAGCGGGCCCGGGGCGTCCTCGCCGACGGGCGATCGGGAGGCGGAGTGGGACTGGGCGAGCAGGGGGAGACTGCCGATCGTGAGAGCCATGAGCGTCAGCACGCTCCCACGGGCAGGACATGGAACGAGCCGGAAGCGGGTCCCCATGTCGAACGATTCCTCTTGCAAGCCACCGGGCGGGCCACATGTAACCGCGAGTCCCTCGACGTGTCAACGGGCCGCCCCCCGAGACGGCGGAATAGAACGGGAGCGCTCCCCGTCGTAGGGCATAGAATCCCGCGTCGCACAGGTGAGACTCGATGCCGAGAAGAGCCCTCTATGTCCTCCTCCTGGCCCCGCTCTGGGGATGCGGGAGCAGCGCCCTCCCTCCCGGCGCGGTCCCCGTGGTCCAGGAGCCGCCGCCCCAGCTCCACGAGCTCAACTACCACGTGGAGAAGGACCGCGCGCAGCTCATGGTGAACCTCGACAACCTGCTCCGCCGCCACGAGGAGACGGGGGACCCGCATCTCCGCCGGGACATCGAGGGTGTGATCGGCCGCTACGTCTCGCACAACTTCGGGACGCTCCTCGGCGAGCTCCGGACCGGGAGCGCACGGAACAAGTCGATCGCCGCCGGAGCCGTGGGGTTCGCGGGGCGCGTCCGCATGAGCAAGCCGGTCTGCGAGCCCAGGGAAGCGGTCCCGATGCTCCTGGCCGCGCTGTCGGAGCAGGACCCGGTGCTCCTGGCCAATGCGCTCCTGTCGCTCTGGCTCCTGGCCGAGCCCACCACGATGGTCGCCCCCATCCTCCCGCTCGCGAGCCACGCGGACCCCGCCGTGCGCGGGAACGCGGTGCTCGCGCTGTCCGTGATCGTGCGGCCCGGACACGGCGAGGAGGCGATCGTGGCGCTCACCCTCGCCGCGGCCGACCAGGATCCGGTGGTGCGCGTGCACGCCGCCCAGGCCATCGCGCACCTCCGCTCCCCGTCGTCCACCGGCTACCTCATCAACCTCCTCCAGGATCCGATTCCGCTCGTCCGGGCCCGCGCGGCGATCGGGCTCGCCGAGCTCAAGGACCGGACCGCCCTCCGGCCGCTGGTCCTGGCGCTCCGGCGCGAAACGGCTCCGGTCCCGAGGGACGCGATCGTGCGGGCGCTTCGCGAGATCAGCGGCGAGTCCTTCGACGCCGACCCGAAGAAGTGGGAGGAGTGGTTCGCCCAGCTCCCACCAGGCCCGGAGCCGGTCCAGCGCTGAGGAAGCCCGTCCCTCACAGTCCGACGGGGTCCACGTCCAGGACCAGCCGTACGCCCGACGGGACCGTCACGCCGCGCGCCGCGCGCGCGGACTCCCGGATTGCGGCCACCCGCTCCCCCTTGGCGAAGAGGTTCAGCCGGTAGAGGCCCTTCGCCCGGTAGATGACCGCGGGGGCCGGCCCGAGCACCTCGAGGTCGGGACGGCGGAGCTCCCGGAGGGCGCCGGCGATACCCTCCGCCGCGCCGCGGGTCCGTCCCTCGTGCCGCCCCTCCAGCGTGAGGCGCAGCGCGCGCGTGAACGGCGGGTAGCGGAACAGCCGCCGGAACTCCAGCTCCTCGCGCGCGAACGAGTCGAAGTCGTGCCGCGCCGCGGTCACGACCGCGTAGTGGTCGGGCGCATGGGTCTGGATCACGACCCGCCCGGGCCGTTCGCCTCGTCCGGCGCGTCCCGCGACCTGGAGGAGGAGCTGGAAGGTCCGCTCGGCGGCGCGGAAGTCCGGGAGGTGGAGGGAGGTGTCCGCGGAGACCACGCCGACCAGCGTCACGCCGGGGAAGTCGTGCCCCTTCGCGACCATCTGGGTCCCCAGCAGCACCTGGAACTCGCCGCGGCCGAACCGCTCGAGCGTCTCGCGGTAGCGCGTCTCGTGGGTCATGGTGTCGCTGTCCATGCGCGCGATCCGGACCCCGGGGAAGCGCTGGCCGAGGAACTCCTCGACGCGCTGCGTGCCCGCGCCGAGCAGGCGGAGCCACGGCCCGCGGCAGGACGGGCAGTCCTCGCCCGGGACCAGCTCGAGCCCGCACAGGTGACAGAGCGCCCGGCGTCCCGCGAGGTGGAACGTGAGCGCCAGCTCGCAGCGGCGGCAGCGGAGCACGTGGCCGCAGTACGGACACGAGACGCGGGTCGCGTAGCCGCGCCGGTTCAGGAGGAGGATCGCCTGACCGCCCGCGCCGAGCGTCTCGCGGAGGAGCTGGTCCAGGCGCCGCGTGAAGAGCGAGGCATGCCGCTGCTCGATCGCGTCCCGCGCCAGGTCCACCACCTCCACGCGGGGAAGCGGGCGACCCGCCGGCCGTTGCGAGAGCACCCGGAGGTCGTAGCGCTCGCGGCGCGCGTTGAGCAGCGACTCCATGCTGGGGGTCGCCGAGCCCAGGATCACCGGGAGCCCGAGCAGCTCCGCCCGCTTCACCGCGACGTCGCGCCCGTGATAGCGGGGCGCGGACTGCTGCTTGAACGAGGCGTCGTGCTCCTCGTCCACCACGAGGAGCCCGAGCCCGGGGATGGGCGCGAAGACCCCGGAGCGGGTGCCGATCACGACCGTCGCCTCGCCGGCCAGCGCGCGGCGCCATTCGCGCGCGCGCGTGGCGGGCGGGAGCCCCGAGTGGAGCACGGCGACGTCGGGAAAACGGGCGCGGAAACGGGCGACGGCCTGGGGCGTGAGCGCGATCTCGGGGACGAGCACGAGCGAACGGAGTCCGCGGTCGCGGGCCTCCAGGATCGATCGGAGGTAGACCTCGGTCTTCCCGCTGCCGGTGATCCCGTGGAGGAGCAGCACGCGGAAGCGCCGCGCGGCCAGCGCCTCGGCGGCCCAGCGGACCGCGTCGGCCTGCTCCGCGGTCAGGTCGTGCGCGGGTTCCCGGGAAGGCTCGATCGGAGGTGGGGCGGG
>Ga0187892_10007361_pt1 | contig 15725 bp, 19 predicted proteins | sample MA1701073metaG_FD_139345 | JGI IMG/M metagenome (GOLD analysis project Ga0187892, IMG submission 139345) | Bio-ooze microbial communities from a basaltic lava cave in the Kipuka Kanohina Cave System on the Island of Hawaii, USA - MA170107-3 metaG ... | reverse complement strand
CACGAACTCGTCGCAGCAGGGGCAGCGCAGCAGGTGCAGGCGCACGCGCACGTCGTCCATCATCTGCAGATCGCGGTCCATGCGTTCGGCGATCAACCGGTGTGCCTGCTTGCAGGTCAGGCGTATGAAGGAGATTCCCATTTTTCTAGCTGCTCCGCGCGGAAGCAAACCAGTTCATTTCCAGGCATTCGCGCAGCTTCATGCGCGCCCGGTACAGCATGACAAAGGCATTGGTCGACGAGATATTCAGTTCCTTACAGATGTCGACCGTCTCAAGTTCGAGCCACTCACGCATCATGAAGATGCGTCCCTGGTTGGCGGGCAGCTTGTCGATGCAGGTTTGCAGGATTTCCAGGAACTGCGTTTGCGTGAGCGTTGCCTCCGGATCGCCCCACGTGGGCAGCGGCCGGTTGACAAAGTGCCCACCGGGATGAAACAGCTCGTCGAAGTCTTCAGCTTCGGCGGCCTCCATGCGGGCATCGGCTGAGATTTCGCGCCCGCAGCGGCGAAAGTGATCGATGATCTTGTGCTTGAGGATGCCGACGGTCCAGGTTTTCAGTTGCGACTGGCCAGCGAATGTCGCCGCGCTTTCGAGCGCAGCGATCAGGGTTTCGGACACCACATCTTCGGCCCATGTTTCATTGCGCAATTGCAGCCGCGCGATTTTCATCAAGGCAGGCCGCAGCGCGCCGAGGGCGTCGCTGGTGGCGCGATCGGGTCGGGTTTCGGCTTGCTGAATCGTTGTACTCATGATCGGGCGCGAGCTTAATCGGTCGTCTCATCGGTCGTCCCGGCGCAGGCCGGGACCCAATTGGGCCTTCCGCAAGCGCCGAATCAAACTCGAGGTGTCCAGGCGCCCACCGCCAGCCGCCTGCAGGTCCGCATAAAACTGATCGATGAGCGCCGCCGCCGGCAGCCGCGCGCCGTTGCACCGCGCCTCGTCCAGGCAAAGCCCCAGGTCCTTGCGCATCCAATCCACCGCAAACCCAAAGTCGAATTTGTCGTCGACCATCGTCGCGCCGCGGTTGTCCATTTGCCAGCTTTGCGCTGCGCCCTTGCCGATCACCTGCAACACGAGTTTCATGTCGAGTCCGGCCGCTTGCCCGAACGAAATGCCTTCGGCCAAGCCCTGCACCAGTCCGGCAATGCACAGTTGATTGACCATCTTCGCGAGTTGTCCCGCGCCGCTGGCACCGATCAGCGTTACCGCTTTGGAGAACGCCATTGCCACCGGCTGCGCGCGCGCGAACGCGGGCGCATCACCGCCGCACATCACCGTCAACTGGCCGTTGACCGCACCGGCTTGCCCGCCGGAAACCGGCGCGTCGATAAAGTGCAGACCGCGCTTGCGCGCCTCGGCGTACAACTCGCGCGCAATCGCCGCGGAAGCGGTCGTGTGGTCGACGAGGATCGAATCCGGGTTCATCCCCGCTGAGGCGCCGTTGTCGCCCAACAAGACATTGCGCAGATCGTCGTCGTTGCCGACGCAAGTGAAAACGATCTGGGCGCCATCGGCCGCTGCGCGCGGGGTCGGCGCGGTCGCCCCGCCAAACTCCTTCTGCCACTGCTGCGCCTTGCCCGCCGTACGGTTGTAAACGGTGACCCGATGGCCTGCGCGTGCAAGGTGCCCCGCCATCGGATAGCCCATCACGCCGAGCCCAATGAAGGCGACGCGATGGACGGGGCAGGGGTCGTAGGATTTGGCGTTCATTCGCTTGTTCCCGGAAGGAGGCGGCGCATTCTATGGTGATCGGGAACACATCAACTGGACAGCCCGCCTGCTGGACAGCTCGCCTACTGGACAGCTCGCCTTCGTCTCGGGCATCCTCACGACATGCGTCCTCCGTCAGAGATCCTCGATTGCGACGTCGCCGTCATCGGCGGCGGGCCGGCGGGCGCGACTGTCGCGGCGCTGTTGTCGCAGAAGGGTTGGCGCGTGGCGGTGTTCGAGAAGGATCGCCATCCGCGCTTCCACATCGGCGAGTCCCTGCTGCCGCTGAACCTGGAGCTGTTCGAGCAGCTGGGCATCGCGCAACAAATCGCCTCGATTGGCATGGTCAAACGCGCGGCGGATTTTTTCTCGTCCGATGACGGCCGCACGATCTCCTTTTCATTCGCCGACGCGTTCGATCGCCGCTATCCAACGGCGTACCAGGTGCGACGCTCGGCGTTCGACAGAATTTTGCTCGACAACGCGCGCGACAAAGGCGCCCGCGTCTTCGAAGGCACACGCGTTACCCATGTCGAGATCGGTGACAACGGCGTCAGACTGGATGTGGATGGCGACGCGACGCCACCGCTAGTTCGCGCGGGTTACGTTGTGGACGCGACCGGGCGCGATACTTTCCTCGCCAGCCGCTTCGGCATCAAACGCAGAAATCCGAAGCACACCAGCGCGGCGCTGTACGGGCACTTTCGCGGGGCGCTGCGCTCGAGCGGACCCGACGAAGGCAACATCAGCATCTACTGGTTCGCACATGGCTGGCTGTGGTTTATCCCGCTCGCTGACGGAACCACCAGCATCGGCGCGGTGTGCTGGCCGTACTACCTGAAAACCCGGCGCACCGATCCGTCGGAATTCTTCCTCCAGACGATTGCGCTGTGTCCCGCTTTGCAGGCGCGACTGAAGGATGCGGAGTTGATCGCGCCGGCCACCGCCACCGGCAACTACTCATATACGAGCGCGCGCATGGCGGGCGATCGCTACATCATGGTCGGCGACGCCTTTGCGTTCATCGATCCGGTTTTTTCCAGCGGCGTTTATCTGGCGATGAAGAGCTCGTTTCTGGCGGCCGAGGTCGTCGACGGCGCACTGAAGGATCCGACTGCCGCGACGCGGCTCAATCGCGGTTTCGAACGCACGGTGCGGCGCGGATTGCGAACGTTTTCCTGGATGATTTACCGAATGACGTCTCCGGCAATGCGCGAGCTGATACTGAAGCCCAAGGACGTGGTCGGCGTCAAACGCGCGGTTATTTCACTGCTGGCCGGCGACGTGTACGGGCGTGGAGCGGTCTGGTGGCGGCTGATGGTCTTTCGCACTATTTACTACATGACGTCGATATCGCATCTGCGACGCTCGATCGCCGCGTGGCGGCGGCGCAGGATCGCGATCGTGCCGCAAGCGATTCATGCCACCGATGGGTCAGGATAGTGGCCGGTAACGGCCAATTCGTGAGTGCCCTGCGCGCCAGCGCGGCCGATTGCTTTGTCGCCGCGCTTCCGCGTATGCATCGGCTACGCGACGCGGCTCGCCGGGTTTGCCAGATGAGGCACTCGGCGCGCGCCGGCACGCCTTTCCCTCTCGAATCGACTGTTACAGGCCACAGTTGACCCGCATCGGGGCAATCATCGCTGCGGCCGCCGTGTTGACTACCGGCAATGCGCGCGCGGAAACGCTGCCGCTGTGGGAAGCAGGAGCGGGACTGGCGGTCGCGTACCTGCCCGACTACCGCGGCTCCGAGGAAGCGCGCGCCTATCTGCTGCCGTTTCCCTATTTCATCTATCGCGGTGATTTCCTGAAAGCGGATCGCGAAGGTGTGCGCGCGAGATTCTTCGATTCCGAGCGGGTCGAACTCGATCTTTCATTCGGCGCGACAGTTCCGGTGCGCAGCAACAAGAACCGCGCGCGCGCAGGCATGCCCGATCTGCGACCGACGCTGGAAGTTGGTCCCGTGCTCAAGATCTTCCTGATCCGCGACGTCAAACGCGACAACCCTGCCCCGGCAGGCTTTAGGCCGGGGGAACTCGAGCTGCGACTTCCCGTGCGCCGTGCATTGACATGGCAGGACGGTGGCGTGAAAGACGCCGGCACACTTTTTTTCCCGCACGTGAACCTCGATCGGAAATTCGACTGGGCCGGCCGGCGTTTCAATCTCGGCACCCTGGCCGGTGTCCAATTCGGCGACCGCCGCTATCACGACTACTTCTATGGCGTCGCGCCCGCCAACGCGACCGCAGAACGTCCGGCGTATTCCGCCAGCGGCGGCTATGCCGGTTGGCAGGCGATCGCGGCCTTGTCGGCGACGGCCGGACGCATATGGGTCGGCGGCTTTGTCAAACTCGACAGCGTGCGGGGCGCAGTGTTCGACGACAGTCCGCTGGTACGGCGCAACACAAATTTTTCGGCCGGCATCGGCGCTAGTTACGTGTTCGCGCGCTCTTCACAACAGGTGTCGGAGTGACCGCTCTGCCCCCACCCCAACCCTCCCCCGCGCGCAGGGGAGGGCGGGAACGGCGCGACGCTGCGCGCGGCGAAGGTCATGCGGCGGTACGCTTCGACCGGCGGCGGCTGCGACAGGTTCTGCTGGTGCTTGTGGTGTCGGTATCGCTGCACGTTGTTCCGCAGTGGCTCGCCGCCTGGTTCGATCCGGCCCTGACAATGATCGCGCTGATGGTGCTCGACGCCGTGGTGTTTGCGGCGGTCGCGCGCTCGACCGGCGGATGGCGGGTAGCGCTGTTGCTCGCTTTCGTTTTTGCGTTTGTCTACGCATCGCGACAGCAGCAATTTGTCGCGGCGCCTTCTGTGGTGCTCAATCTGCTGCTGGCTGCGGCCTTTGGCTTCACCCTGCGCGACGGTGCGATGCCGCTTATCTCGCGCATCGCCGTGCACTCGTTCGGGCTGGAGATATTGACCGCTCCGTTTGCGGGTTACATGCGCGCGTTGACCGGTGTGTGGGCGCTGTTTTTCGTCGCGATGGCCGCGGCATCGCTGGTTTTGGCCCTCGCCGCGCCGTTCGCGTGGTGGTCGCTGTTCGCCAACGTGCTTTCCTGGCCCCTGGTCGGCGTGATGTTCGTCGGCGAATGGGCATTCCGGCGCGTTTTCCATCCGCATCTTCCTGCGCATACCCCGCTGCAGATAATTGCGAGCGCGCTCGCGTTTCCCGGCGCGCGCTAGCCCGGATATTTCACGAGGTCGCCCCCGAATGCTGTGGCTCCTCAGCTTCGACAAGCCCTTTCATATCGCAACGCGACAAGCACTTTCGACCGCAGGGGCTACGCGGGTTTGCGCGGCGCCCGCGCGGCCATCTTGCGCTCAACTCCTTGCCAATAGGCATGGCTATTGGCTGCGGCCCCCCGCCTTCGCGGGGGCAGGCTTTCGCGCAACCTGGCGCGCGCGTGCATCCGCGCAAATCCCGCGTCCCTCGTGAAATATCCGGGCTACGCCTGATGATCGAGTCGGAATCTCTCCTCGGCCACGCAACGCCCGAGGCCATCGTCGCGTTTCACGGCGGGCGGCCGATTGCGGCAGCGACATTTGTCGCCGACGTTGTGCAACTCGCCGCGCGTTTGCCGGCGGGCCGATACCTTGTCAACGCCTGTGCCGATCGATACGCGTTCGCGGTGGCGTTCGGCGCGGCGCTGGTGGCGGACCGGGTGAATCTGTTGCCGCCGTCGCGGCTGCCTTCGGCATCGGCCGACCTGGCGACGCGGTATCCGGATCATGTAGTCGGCTGCGATCGCGAACCGTTGGCGGCGGTTTTTCGCGTTGCCGTCGCGATGGGCGATTTGCCCGGCGCGGCGCGCCAATGGCCTGCACCGCGCATTGCGCGCGACGCGACGGCGGCGATTGCGTTCACCTCAGGCACCACCGGGGTTCCGCAGGCGCAGCCTAAGTCATGGGGCAGCCTCGTCGACGGCGCGCGCGGTGGACGCGCCGGCTTGCGTTTTGCCGATGATGCGCATGACGCGGCTCTCGTCGGAACTGTCGCTCCCCAGCACATGTACGGACTGGAATCAACCGTGCTGCTCGCGCTGCACGGACCATTTTCGATGAGCGCTGCGCATCCGCTGCATCCCGAGCAGGTGGCAGCCGAGTTGGCGAGAGTGCGCGGTGCGCGTGTCCTGGTTACCACGCCAGCGCATTTGCGCGCGCTGGTCGCGAGCGATGTGCGCTTGCCGGCGCTCGATCGCATCGTCTGCGCAACTGCGCCGCTGCCGGGTGAACTCGCTGCCAACTGTGAAGCGCGCTTCGGAGCCGCCGTGTTCGAGATCTACGGTTGCACGGAGACCGGCCAGGTCGCGGCACGGCGCACGATCGACGGTGACCGCTGGCAGGCGCTGCCGGGCGTTTGGGTCGAGGATCGCGACGGCGTCTTCTGGGCCGGCGGCGGGCACATCGCGCAGCCGGCGCCATTGGCCGACCAGTTGCGGCTGCACGGCGCAACGAGTTTCGAGCTGCTCGGTCGCAGCGGTGATCTCGTGAACGTCGCCGGCAAACGTCAATCGTTGTCCGCACTGAATAACGCGCTGCTGGCGCTCGATGGCGTGGTCGATGGCGCATTTCTCGTTCCCGATAGCGCGTCCGGCGCGCAACGCGAAGCGCGGCTGATGGCATTTGTCGTCGCGCCGGGCCGCACGCGGCGGGACGTGCTGGCGCAACTGCGCGCGCAGATCGATCCGGCTTTTTTGCCGCGACCACTGGTGCTGCTTGACGCGCTTCCGCGCAACGCAACCGGCAAGCTTCCGCGCGCGGAGCTGGTTGCGCTGGCGCGCAAGCATGGTTAGCCCGGATACTTCACGAGGTCGCCCCCATATGCGTGAGTTTCGCCTCGATCAAATGGCGGCGCGACCGCTCGAATGTTCAATCCAGTTTGGACTGCCGGGGCTACGCGGGGTGGCGCGGCGCCTGCGGGCGCGGGCTTGCGCTCAACTCCTTGCAAAGGCCTACGGGCCTTTGACTGCGGCCGTCTCGCGCAATCCGCATCCCGCATGCATCCGCGCCAATCCCGCGTCCCTCGTGAAGTATCCGGGCCGGCGGCGCGCATGAACGAATTCAGCCTGCGCGTGCCGGCTTCTCATCCGGTATTCGACGGCCACTTTCCCGGTAATCCGATTGTTCCCGGCGCGTATCTGCTGGCCCTGGTTTGCACGCGGGCGAACGAGTGGTTGCGGTCACAGGGAAGCTCCGCGATTGCGAGCGGGGTGCGCAGTGTCAAGTTCGTGCGGCCGGTGCGGCCCGACGAGTCGTGCGACCTTGTGTTTTCCGCGCCGGCGGAGCGGTCGCTGCGTTTCAGCGTGAGCGCGGACGGCGTGGTCTGCGCGAGCGGCATGTTTGTGCTGAATGAACCCCCTCCGGGAGGGCCAGGGAGGGGGCGTCGCGCAGCGCTCGCCGCACTGCTCATAGTGCCCACAATCGCGCGCTTGCCTCCCGCGCGCGCCACCCAGTATGAGATGGAGCGACTGTTCGCGGGTTTTGCCGCGCTGGGCCAGCGGCGCGCGCGCTTTGTCGAGCGCCGCTATTCGGCGCTGACCCGCACACCGCTGGAGAGTCGCGGCGAGCTGCTGTTCAAACCGCCGGCAACACTGGAACGCGTGACGCTTTTTCCGCAGCGTGAAGTGATACGCATCGAAGGCGAACAGGTGACGGTTCGAACGGCGACCGCTGGCGAGACGGGCGAGCAAACGATCGAGCGCCGTTTCCGTCTCGACAGCGTGCCGCAGCTCGCGCAACTGGCCGAGGCGCTGCGCGCGACGCTCGCCGGCGATCTCACCGGACTGCAGCGTGTGTTTCGGGTGACGCTGCCGCTGCCTCCGCCGCGCTGGCGCCTGCGGCTCGAGCCGCTTGATGAAAGCGCAGCAGCGACGTTACGGCTCGTGAATGTGACCGGCCGCGACACCTCGATTGAGCGCTTCGAGATGTTCGACGTCGGTGGCGATCGCACCGAACTTCAGATCGCGCCGCTTTAGCCCGGATATTTCACGGGGGACGCGGGAATTGCGCGGATGCATGCGGGATGCGGATTGTGCGAGAGGGGCGCAGGCGAATGCCGAGAGCATTCGCGAGCACTTGAGCGCAAGCCCGCGCCCGCAGAGCCTGCCCCCAGCGAAGGCGGGGGCGCCGCGCAAACCCGCGTAGCCCCGACGAGCGAGATTGGATTGAGCGGGCAACTGCTGACGCATGCTATTCATCGAGACGGATTCAACGTATGCGGGGGCGACCTCGTGAAATGTCCGGGCTAATGCGACGCTCATTCGCGCTGTGGCTCGGATGGGCGGCCGCGATGGGCGTGTGCGCATTCATCGTTGTCCGTGCCACGATCGTTACCGACATCACCGCGTTTCTGCCCGGCCCGGCGACGCCGGAGCAGCGCCTGCTCGCGCAGCAGTTGCGCGAAGGCGTTGCGTCGCGCGTGATGTTGATCGGTATCGAGACTGAGTCAGAGCTCGAATCGCTCGTTGCGGCAAAAGTCTCGCGTGCAGTTTCCGGCGCACTGCGCGGTGACGCGCGCTTCAACTTCGTCGCCAATGGAGACCCTTCCGCTTTCGAGCGCGAACGGAAGCTGCTCTTCGATGCGCGCTATCTATTGAGCCCTCAGGTCAGCGCCGATTCGTTCGGCATCGAAGGATTGCGCGCGGCCTTTGCGCGGCTCGAGCAGCAACTCGCATCGGCCCTCGCACCGGCCATCCGCCCGCTTGCGGCCGAGGATCCGACCGGTGAACTGTTCGCGATTGCGCAGCGGCTCACGCCGCGCACGCCGCCGGTAACGCGGCACGGCGTCTGGTTTGCCGACGACAAAACGGCAGTTGTGATTGCGCAGACCGCAGCGCCCGGTTTCGATGTCGATGCGCAACAGGACGCGGTCGCCGCGGTACGAGCGGCGTTCGCGGCAGCCGCTACCGGGCGCGTGCAGCTGCGCCTCGCCGGACCGGGCGTGTTCTCGGTCGAATCGCGTGCGCGCATAGAAAGCGACGCCCAGCGCCTGTCGCTGATCGCGGCCGTGCTGGTCGCCGCCCTGCTGCTGGTGACGCTGCGCAGTCCGCGTTTTCTGTTGCTGGCGGCGGTGCCGGTTGTGAGCGGCGCGCTGGCCGGATTTGCAGTCACCGCGGCGCTGTACGGATCGATTCATGGCATCACGCTGGGTTTCGGCCTGACGCTGATCGGCGAAGCGGCCGACTACGCGGTGTACGCGCATCTGCAACGCGGCGCACTGGGAGATGCGAATGCGGAAAGGCGGCTGGCGCGATCCTTGTGGCTTGCGGTTGCCACCTCCGCAGCCGGTTTCGTTGCGATGATTCTGTCCGGCTTTCAGGGGCTGACGCAACTCGGCGTGTTTTCTCTCGTTGGCATCGTCGTCGCCGGCGCAATCGCACGCTGGTTGTTGCCGACCGCGTTGCCGCCGGCGAGGAGCATCGGGTCCGCAATCGACTGGCCGCCCCTGTCGCGAAACTGGCCGCGCGTGATGCAGTTGATCGTTGTCGCATGTGTTGGTGCAAGTGTCGTTCTGCTTGCGACGCGCGGCTCTTCGGTATGGAACGACAACTTGGTTGCTCTGTCGCCGCTGCCCGCCGGCAGCGGCGATCTGGACGTGAAGCTGCGGTCCGGCGCCGCATTGCCGGAATTGCGCTGGGTCATCGCGCTCGCGCGGCCGGCACGGGAGGTCACGCTACAAGCCGCCGAGGGGATCCGACCGCGTCTTGACGCATTGCGCGCGGCAGGTGTCATCGCGGGCTTTGAAACGCCTGCCGACTGGCTGCCGAGCGCACGCACGCAAGCCGAGCGCCGCGCAGCGTTGCCGGATGGCGCCGAACTACAGCGCCGGATAAATGCCGCGCTCGCGGGTAGCAACTTCGTGCCCGAAGCATTCGCGCCGTTTGTGCAGGCGATCGAGCGCGCCCGCGCGGCTCCGGATGTAACGCCCGCGTACTACGACGGCAGTGCACTCGGCCAGCGACTCGCCGCGCAGCTGGTGAGAGGCGCCGATGCGACGACAGTGCTGATCACCTTGCACGGCGCAGATAGCTCCCGTGCAGCGTTGCTGCGCGACGAAACGAACGCCGCAGGGGCGACGCTCGTCGATCTGAAGGAAGTGGAAGATCTGGTCGCCGATTACCGCCGCAAAGCGGTCTGGGCCGCACTCGGAGGCGCGCTGCTGATTCTTCTGCTGCTGGCTGTGCGCCTGCGCGATGCGCGTGCGCTCGTTCGTATCGCTCTCGCGCTCGGCTCCGCGGTAGCGATGACCATCGGCGCGCTGCTGTTGCTGGAAGACGGACTGACGCTCTTCCATCTCGTCGCGCTGCTGCTGGTTGTCGGCGTCGGCTCCAACTATGCGATGTTCTTCTGCCGGCTGCCGGCCGATGCGCGCTTGCGTCGGGGAACGCTGGCGTCCGTCGCGCTCGCAGCCGGTACAACGCTGATCGCCTTCGCGTTGCTGGCGGTGTCCGCCACGCCCGTATTGCATATGATTGGTGCGACGGTCGCGCTGGGCGCCACCACGGCTTTCTTCTCGAGCGCGGCGCTCGCCGCGCTGGAACGACGTTGATGATCGAAGCAAGCAAAACGATCGTTGTGTCCGACTTCACCGTCACCACGGCGGTGGGTCGTGGACGCGCCGCGCTGCGCGATGCGCTAGCGAACCGTCGCGGTGCCTTGAAACCCTGCGAGTTTTCGCCGCGCGAATTGCATCCGTTCGGCGGTGCGCATCGGATCGAAACCTTCATCGGCGAGGTCGACGGCGTCGACGATGTTCAGTTGCCGGCCGCGGTTGCCAGCTACGACTGCCGCAACAATCGTCTTGCATGGCTCGCGCTCCAGCAGGACGGTATGTTCGACGCCGCGCGGCAGTTGTGCGCGCGCTATGGCGCGCAGCGCGTCGCGCTGATCCTGGGTACGAGCACGTCGGGACTGATGCAGGTTGAATGGGCGTATCACGCGCGTAATGGCGACGGATCGCTTCCGAACGCGTTTCGCTATCGCGAGACGCTGAACTGTTTTTCGGCCGCCGCGTTTGTCGCCGCGGCAACCGGAATTGCCGGTCCGGCCAGCATGATTTCGACCGCGTGCTCGTCGAGCGCGAAAGTGTTTGCCGCGGCCGCGCGGCTGATCCGCGCGAACCTGGCGGATGCGGCACTGGTCGGTGGTGTCGATTCGCTTTGTCTGACGACGTTGTGTGGCTTCGGCTCGCTGGAATTGTTGTCGCCGGAAGCGTGCCGGCCTTTTGCCGTCGATCGCAGCGGCATCTCGATTGGAGAAGGCGCGGGCTTCGCGATCCTCGAGCGCGCACCGCAGGCGCGGCGCGCGGTCGCGCAGCTCGCGGGCTGGGGCGAGTCAAGTGACGCGTTCCACATGTCGACTCCGCACCCGGATGGACTCGGCGCACAACTGGCGATGCGCGCGGCGCTTGAGCGCGCCGGCATCGGAGCGCGCGAGGTCGGCTACATCAATCTGCACGGCACTGCAACGCGCACCAACGACGCTGCCGAAGCCCGCGCGGTGCATGCGGTCTTCGGCGACACCGTGCCCACCAGTTCGACCAAGGCGTGGTTCGGTCATCTTCTGGGCGCGGCAGGAATTGCGGAGGCGGCGGTTACCCTGACTGCGCTGAACGAAGAGTTCGCTCCCGGAACCCTGAACACGCCGGCGAAGGACCCCGCTTGTCCGAATCACCTGCTGATTGACAACGAAGCGTTGCGCTTTGATGTCGCCTTGTCGAACTCGTTCGGCTTTGGCGGCAGCAACTGCACACTGGCGTTCAGGCGGTTCGATCGATGAAACTCTGTGTCGCCGGCATTGGAGTGTGGTCGCCTTCGATCGGATCGTGGCCGGCGTTGCGTGCGCGGCTGCTGGGGTCCGCGTCAGCGATTTCGCCAGCGGGTGTGCCGGCGGCAGGTCTGCCGCCGGCACACTGGCTGCCCGCCGCCGAGCGCCGGCGCGCGACAACGGGGACGCGCGTCGTGTTGAGCGTCGCCGAAGAAGCGCTGACGCAAGCCGGCTTCGACGCCGCCGTTACCCCGAGCGTGTTCACCAGCAGCGCCGGCAGTCCGGAAACCACCGATCCCATCTGCGCGCAGATCGCGGGCGGCGATACGCAGATCTCACCGATCCGGTTTCACAACTCCGTGCACAACGCGGCCGCCGGTTACTACAGCATTGCGGTCGGCTGTCGCGAGTCGTCGACGAGCATTGCCGCGCACGACGCCAGCGCGGCCGCCGGACTGCTGGAAGCCGCCGCGCAGTTGGACGACCGTGGCGGTCCGCTGCTCTTTGTTTCGTTCGATGTGCCCTATACGGGATCGCTTGTCGCGGCGCGGCCGATTGCCGAGCCCTGGGCGATCGCACTGGCGCTGCTGCCTTCGCCCGCAGCCGCGCTCGCGACGCTCGATCTCAGCTTGCGCACCGCGACCGCCGAAGAAGCTCGTTGCGCCGATCCGCACCTCGAATTCCTGCGGACCGGCAATCCGACCGCGCGCTTGCTGCCGCTGCTGCGCGTCATCGCCGGTGGAACATCACAACGGGTAACGCTGGTGCTGCCCACCGGCGGCTCGCTGGCGATCGATGTGACATCGTGCTGACTCGCCCGCTCCAGGATCTCCTGCCTCATTCCGGGCGCATGCGGCTGATCTCCGCGGTTGTGCGCTGGGACGAAGCGGGTATCGAATGTCGCGCGGACTCGCATCGCGACCCGGACAACCCATTGCGCGTCGATGCATCGCTGCCGTCGATCGTCGGGCTCGAGTACGGTGCGCAGGCGATGGCGATTCATGGCGCGCTCGTGGCAGGTCGCACGATGCCGCCGCGCGCCGGCATGCTCGTCGCCGCGCACGATCTGGCGTGGACTGTTGATCGTCTGGACACGATCGCAGACGCGCTGGCGATTCGGGCGACGAGGATGCTCGGGTCCGCCAATCAGGTCGTTTACGAGTTCTCGTTGCTCGAAGGCTCGCGTTTGCTGGTAAGCGGCCGAGCGAGCGTCTTTCTGGCGGTCGATTGACTGGCGGTCGATTCGAATTGTCTGCCGCGCTCTGGCTTGCGGATGCATTCACGATCGGGCTCGACGCTGACGGTGAGCCGGACTGGCTCACGGCGTCCGAACGTGCGCGACTGGCAACGATCGAGCGTGCGGCGCGTCGGACGCAGTTCGTGCTCGGTCACTGGCTGCTGCGGCGCGCGGTGGCGCACCGCTGCGATATGCCGGCTTCGGCGGTGATGGTGGAATCGGAAGCAGACGGCAGGCCCGCGGTTGCGAACCCGGCCGGTGTGTGCGCAAGCGTGTCGCATTCGGGATCGCTAGCCGCCGCCTTGGTCGATTCGGTGACGATCGGCATTGACGTGGAGGCGATGAACCACGGGCGCGACATCGTTGCGATCGCCGCTGCGGTCTGTGGTTGCCGCGGGCAGTCGCGCATCGATGCGTATCGATTGTGGGTGCAACGCGAGGCGGCGCTAAAGATTTCTTCATCCGGGGCGCGTGACGTCTGGTCGTGCGACTGGCGCGGTTTCGCCGTTGCCGCGGCGGGCTTGCGGGTGCCACCGGACACTGTGTATGTCACGGCCGGCCGGATCTTTCCCCTCGCGCTGAACTGGAGTCATGCGGCAAACTCCGGAGCATGAAGACCGCAGTTCTGGTGAGCCGTTTGAACCGGCGCTATCGACAACTTGCGGCGGGGTTCTGCTTTGTCCTTTTCGGCGTGGCCGCGCTTATCGTCGGCGGAATCGTGGCGCCACTTGCCGGCGGCCTGACCGTCGATCTGCAGAAGCGCCGCCGCCGCGCGCGCAGAGTCATCCGGCTTGCGGCGCGAATGTTCTGGCGAACGATGCACGCATTGGGCCTGTTCCGGTGCGAGATAACCGGCGCGCAATTTCTTCAAACCGAGCGGGCGTTGATCGTTGCCAATCATCCGACGCTGATCGATGCGCTGCTGCTACAGGGGCTGATCGACAACCTGACCTGCGTCGCCAAGCCGGGCCTCGCGCGCAACTGGGCAACGCGGTCCGCGCACCGCGCAGCCGGATATATCGTCGGTGAAAGCGGGCATGCGATGGTGCAGGCCGCGGCCGCCGAACTCGCACAGGGCAGCCGCGTGCTGGTTTTTCCCGAGAGCACACGCTCCGCTCCGGGCGCGGCGGTGGTCTTTCAGCGCGGCGCGGCCGCCATCGCAGCACGCACAAATTGCCCGGTCGTGATGGTTACAATCCGCGTCACCGAGCCACTGCTGTTCAAGGGCTCCGCATGGTATGAGATGCCGGAGCGCGTTCCATGCTTTCATGTCGTTGTGCAACCGCCTTTGGACGTAACGCCGATCGTCCAGGCGCATCGCAGCGTCGCGCTCGCGGCGCGCGACCTCAACGCCCGGCTGCAGGCAAAGTTTGATGGGGAGTTGGCGCCGCGTGGATCTGCTTGAAAGAGAGATTGCCGAGTTGATCGTCGCGTGCACCGGCCTTGAGGACGTGCGAGCCGCCGATATCGATCCCGAGGCGCCGCTGTTTGTCGACGGGCTGGGTCTCGACTCGATCGACGCGCTCGAAATCGGCGTCGCGCTGAACAAACGCTACGGCGTGCGACTGACCGCGGAGGCGGAAGAGAACAAGAAGCACTTTGCCAGCGTGCGGAACCTGGCCCGCTTTGTCGCCGCCCAGCGCGGAACCGGAAACGTCCAGTTGAGCGCGGCGTGAAGGGGGAGGGCACATGCGACGCGATTTTCTGACTCGCGAACAGGCGGAACAGTGGCTCGGCGAGTTCATGCACGACTATTTCGGAATCGAACGCGGTCGCATCCACCGTGAAGCAGACATTCACGCGGACTTCGATCTGGACAGCATCGATGCGGCCGACATCGTGCTGAAGTTCAACCAAACGTTCGATCGCAAAGTCGACGTGCGCACCTTCAGGTCGGTGCGCACCATCGGAGACGTGCTCGACGCGCTCGAGCACTGACAGAACCGCCGAGCGGCGCGCGTCGCCCGCGCGAGCGTTCGCTGGACTCGCATGCTGGAAACGCCGACCCAACATCGTCCTTGCGTCGTGGTGCCCGTGTTCGATCACGAGCGCGCGCTGCCCGTGCTGATCGAACTCCTGCGTCAGGCCCACCTGCCGTGCTGGCTCGTTGACGACGGTAGCGGGCGCGAGTGTGCGACCGCGATCGATGAGCTTGTCGCCGCCAATTTCGACTGGCTGCGCCTCGAACGCCTGCATGTCAACAGAGGCAAGGGGGCGGCGGTGGTTGCCGGACTGCTCGCCGCCGCACGCGGCGGCTACACGCACGCGGTGCAGATCGATGCCGACGGCCAGCACGATGCGCGCGACATCGCGAAGTTCGTCGCAGCCTCCCGCGCTGCGCCGGAAGCGGTCATCAACGGCGTTCCGCAATACGACGCGTCGGTGCCGGCGGTGCGACTCTATGGCCGCATGATCACGAACCGTTTGGTCTGGGTCTGGACGCTGTCGCGCGACATTGCCGACTCGATGTGCGGATTTCGCGTCTATCCGGTTGCACCCATGCTTCAGCTGGAACGCACGCGGCCGATTGGCCGTCGCATGCAGTTCGATACCGATTCGATCGTGCGGCTGCACTGGAGCGGCGTGCCGGTGGTCAACCTGCGCACGCCGGTGACGTATCCGGCGGACGGCGTATCGCACTTCAACATGGTGCGCGACAACCTGCGCATGACCGCGTTGCACCTGCGCCTGGCCGCCGGCATGCTCCGGCGGCTGCCGCGGCTCGTGAGCCGGCGACTGGCCGCATCGCGTGCGCCGCAGTCGGACGCGGTCTAGCCCGGATATTTCACCAGGTCGCCCCCGATGTTCGTCAGCTCTCCTCTGAAACAAATGCCAAGACATGCTCCGGCGGTGAATCTGTTTGGGATCGTCGGGGCTACGTGGGTTTGCGCGGCGCTTGCGCGGCCATCTTGCGCTCAACTCCTCGCGCGTGCCTACGGGCACGCGACTGCGGCCGTCTCGCGCAACCTGGCTCGCGCATGCATCCGCGCAAATCCCACGTCCCTGGTG
>Ga0187892_10007360_pt1 | contig 15728 bp, 13 predicted proteins | sample MA1701073metaG_FD_139345 | JGI IMG/M metagenome (GOLD analysis project Ga0187892, IMG submission 139345) | Bio-ooze microbial communities from a basaltic lava cave in the Kipuka Kanohina Cave System on the Island of Hawaii, USA - MA170107-3 metaG ... | reverse complement strand
GGGGCACACGGGCTTCACCGGGCCGGCCCTCTGGCTCGACCCCGCCTCGGGCGCCTGGCTCATCGTGCTCACCAACCGCGTGCATCCCCACGGCAAGGGCAGCGTGGTGGAGCTCCGGCGCCGCGTGAGCAGCGCCGTGGGCGCCCGCCTGGCCCCGCTCCCGGACCCGCCGCCTCTCGCGCTCATGAACGACGTCGGGTCGCCCGCGGCCGATCCGCCCTCGGCGCCGGCGGGGCCGACGCGCTCCGGGCTCGACGTGCTGGCCGCCGAGGGCTTCGAGCGGCTCCGCGGCCGCCACGTGGGGCTCGTCACCAACCAGACGGGCGTGGACGCCCGGGGCCGGCGGGGCATCGATCTCCTGGCGGCGGCGCCGGCGGTCAAGCTCGTCGCCCTCTTCGCCCCCGAGCACGGGCTCGCGGGGCAGGCCGACGCGAAGGTGCCCCACGGCCGCGACGCGGCCACCGGCCTGCCCGTGTGGAGCCTCTACGGGGCCGAGCGCCGGCCCACCGACGAGATGCTGGCGGGAGTCGACACCCTGGTGTTCGACGTCCAGGACGTGGGCGTCCGCTACTACACCTACCTCACCACGCTCGTGTACCTCCTCGAGGAGGGCGAGCGGCGCCGGCTCCCCGTCGTCGTCCTCGACCGGCCCAACCCCATCACCGGCCGCGTCGTGGAGGGGCCGGTGATGGACCCCGACCTCCGCTCGTTCACCGCGCCCCATCCCATCGCCGTGCGCTCGGGGATGACCATCGGGGAGTTCGCCCGCATGGTCGTGGCCGAGCGCCGCCTCGGCGTCGACCTCACGGTGGTGCCGCTGGAGGGCTGGGCCCGCGCCCGCTGGTTCGACGAGACGGGGCTGCCGTGGGTGAACCCGTCGCCGAACATCCGCTCGCCGCTCCAGGCGCTCCTGTACGCGGGCATCGGCCTCCTCGAGCAGACCAACCTGTCGGTCGGACGCGGCACGCCCTGGCCCTTCGAGGTGGTGGGCGCGCCGTGGATCGCGCGGCCGCGGGAGCTGGCGGACGCCCTCAACGCCCGCGGGCTCCCGGGCGTCCGGTTCGAGCCGCTGTCCTTCACCCCGGCCAGCAGCGTGTACGCCGGCCAGCCGCTGGGAGGCGTGCGGCTCGCCGTCACCGACCGCGACGCGCTGCGGCCGGTGGCCGTGGCCTTCACGCTGGCGCGGGAGCTGCGCGCCCGCCATCCCCAGTTCCGGCCGGCGGCCATCCAGAACCTGCTCGTGAGCCGGGCGCCCCTGTGGACCTTCCTGCGCGGGGACCCGATCAGCCGCGTGCTCGGCTGGGCGGAGGCCACCCGGCCGAGCTACCTGGCCCGGCGCGCGCCCCACCTGCTCTATCGATGACGGGCGGTCCTCCGCGATGAGCGGCGGCGGACCGTTCGGGTGCGCCACCGCGCGCCGCCGCCGATTCGACCTCGGCGGGCTCCGGCTCGCCGCGCTCGAGTGGGGCGAGCCGGGCCGGCCCGGCGTCCTCTTCCTGCACGGCGGCTCCGCCCACGCCCACTGGTTCGACGCCGTCGCCCCCGGCCTGGCCGACCGGTTCCACGTCGTGTCCCTCGACCAGCGGGGCCACGGCGAGAGCCAGTGGCCGGCCCCGGCCGCCGACGGCGCCGCCTACGCGACCGAGCACTTCGTCGCCGACCTCGTCGGCGTGCTGGACGCGCTTGGCTGGGCGCGCGCGGCGGTGGTGGGGCACTCCATGGGCGGGCACAACGCCATGGCGCTCGCCGTCTGGCATCCGGACCGGCTCTGGGCCCTCACCGTGATCGACAGCCGGCCCGCCATCCCGCTGGACCGGCTGAGCCGGATGCACCGGCGCGGGCACCGCGGGCCGCGCCGCCACGAGACGCTGGCGTCCGCCCTCGGGAGCTTTCGCCTCCTGCCCCCCGACACCGTCGCCGATCCCGCCCTCCTGGAGCACCTGGCGCGGGAAGGGATCGCCGAGCGGGACGGCGGCTTCCTCTACCGCTTCGACCCGGCGGCCAACGGGGCGCGGCGGCCCGTCGACCTCTGGAGCCTCGTGTCCCGGATCGCCGCGCCCACGCTCCTGGTGCGGGGCGAGCGCTCCCCGATCCTGCCCGCGCCGATGGCCGAGGACCTCCGGCAGCGGATCCGGGGCGCGCGCCTCGTGGTGATCCCCCGCGCGTACCACCATCTCGTCCTCGACGCGCCGGCGGCCTTCCTGCAGGCGCTCGGGCCCTTCCTGGACGAGACCGCCCCGCCCCCCGCCGGGCCCTGACCCCTCGCCGCCGCTCCCGCCGGCTCCGCCCCTATTCGAGGACGGCGTCGGCCCGGAGCCTCAGGGCCGCGGGGACCTCCAGACCGATCACGCGGGCCGTCGCGAGACTGAGCACGAGCCGTAGGGTGGCGGGCCGCGCGACGGGGATGTCGCCCGCCCGCGCTCCCTTGAGGATCCGGTCGACCTGCCGCGCCGCCTGGCGAGCGATGTCGGCATCGCAGGCGCCGTAGCTCAGGAGCGCGGCCGCGGAGGCCCGAGTCCGGTCCGCGACCGTCGGCAGCCGCCGGGCGACGGCGGCGCGGATCAGCTCGGCCTGGTGAGGGGCGGCCTCATCGCGCGTAGGGCAGGGGATCCTCGAGGCCGGCCTCCGCGAAGCCCTTGCGACGGAGCTGGCAGGAGTCGCAGAGGCCGCACCCGCGCTCGTCGGCGTCGGGCTCGTAGCAGGACCAGGTGAGCCCGTAGTCGACGCCGAGCGCCGTCCCGCGGCGGATGATCTCGGCCTTGGTCAGGCGGATCAGGGGGGCGAGGACCCGGAAGCGGCGCTGGCCCTCCGCCCCCGCGCGCGTCGCGAGGTTGGCCAGGCGCTCGAAGGCCTCGAGGTACTCCGGCCGGCAGTCGGGGTAGCCCGAGCTGTCGAGGACGTTGGCCCCGATCACGATCGCCTCGGCCTCCAGCACCTCCGCCCACGCGAGCGCATGGCTCAGGAAGACCGTGTTGCGGGCCGGGACGTAGGTGACGGGGATGCCGTGGCCGATGGCCTCGGGGCTCCGGCCCTTCGGCACCGGGAGGTCGTCGGTGAGGGCCGACCCGCCGATGGCGCGCAGGTCCAGGCGGAGGACGAGGTGGCGCGCGGCGCCGAGCGCGGCCGCGACCCGCCGGGCGGAGGCCAGCTCGCGGCGGTGGCGCTGGCCGTAGTCGAAGGACAGCGCGAAGCACTCGCGGCCCTCGGCGCGGGTCATGGCGAGCGCGGTGGTCGAGTCGAGCCCGCCCGAGACCAGGACCACCGCCTTGTCCGCCATCACACCCCCCGTCGCGGGCCCCAGACGGCGATGTGGAGCCTCGGCGAGAAGCGGAAGCCGTGCTGCTTGCACTGCTCGATCACCCAGGGCGAGCGCGCCGCCAGCTCCTCGGCCCGGTCGGCCTCGGGCTGGAGCAGGACCCGCTCGCGTGGGAGATGGAAGGTCGCCACGAGCCCGAGCAGCTCGGCCAGGTCCGCCGCGTCGCGGACGACGAACTTCCACCAGGTGTCGCGGCCGAGGAAGCCGGCGATGGCCGCCGGGTTGACGCGCCGGGACTCGGGCACGCCGGAGCTCGGGAGCTTCAGCGACACGTTCCACTGGACGGGCGGGGCCGTCGGCGGGGGAGGCAGCACGCCGGAGGTCTCGACCTCGATGGTGAATCCACCGTGTTCAAGCTGACTTAGGAGCGAGTCCAGGAGGTTCGACTCGAGGGGCTCGCCACCTGTGACGACGGCGCGGCGGCAGGGATAGCCGAGGGCCTCCCGGACCAGGGCCTCGACCTCCGCCGGCCGCCCGCCCCGGGGGTCCCAGGAGTACTTCGTGTCGCACCAGACGCAGCCGACCGTGCAGCCCTGGAGGCGGACGAACACGGCCGGCAGCCCGGCCGTCGGGCCCTCCCCCCGGATTGAGAAGAAGGTCTCGGCGACGCGGCCGGGGGAGGCTTCGCCGGTCACGGGCCGTGACCAAGAGGGCGACAGCGCGCTGCGTCGAGGGCGATGGCATCGGTCGGCTGCATGAGACGGGGTAGAGCCTAGCACGGGCAGATGAGGCTTGCCCGGACCCCGGCCCTTTGGTATAAGGGCTTCAGATCGGAAAGGAGGCAGCCATGGCGTACAGCCTGACCGATTCCCTCCGGCACGAGCGGTTCAGCGTCGTCCACGTGGACGAGGAGGCGGGCCTGCTCCGCGTGAAGAGCGAGGCCGAGGTGTGCACGGACCTGTCCTGCCAGGGTGCCGTCATCGTGGACGAGGCCGGCGATCGGTCTACGCTCAAGCGGCTCTTCCCCGGCGACATCATCACGATGCGGGAGCAGCAGGGCCGCGCCCGTCAGATCGTCGTGGTGCGCCGCGCCTGGGACGAGTACTCCAGCCCCGAGTGGTAGCCGGCCCCGACCGGCCTCGCTGATCGAGCGCTCCGGGTGGTCCCCGGGGCGCTGCTGTTTTCGGGACGGGCTCGCGCGGCCCTCGCGCGCTGCGCGTGACCGTCCCTTGCGGCCCTGGAGGTCAGGGCCCCCCGGCCGCCCCGCCACCCCTGGCCGCCTGCTCGCCCGGAGCCGCCCGCGCGACCCCCCTGAACAGGTAGGACGCGAACCGCGGGCCGCGCCCGTAGCCGACGTCCAGCTCCTGGAGCTCGAACCCGCCCGCCGTCACGAGGGCCGGGATGTCACGGTTCACGTGGCAGCCTCCCGCCACGCGCCTCCACACCGGCGTGATCCGGTCCTGCCAGCGTCGCACGGCCGCGTCCGGCGCCCGGCCGTGCTCGATGAAGACGAAGGCGCCGCCGGGCCTCAGCACCCGGCGCATCTCGCGGAGCGCGGCCACCGGCGCGGCGATGGAGCACAGGGTCCAGGTGCTCACGACCGTGTCGGCGACAGCGTCCTCCAGCGGCAGCCGCTCGGCCGACGCCTGGACCAGCCGGAGCGGGCGTCGATGGCGCCGCGCGCGGCGGCGCGTCATCGCGAGCAGGCGGGGCGAGGGGTCGACGCCGATCACGCGCTCGACGGCCGGCCCGTAGAACGGCAGGTTCAGCCCCGAGCCCACGCCGATCTCGAGCACCACGCCGGCGGCGCGGGGCACGAGCCGCTCGCGCTCGACCCGCACCGCCGCGCTCCGCATGGCGAGCGCGATGATCCAGGGCAGGACGTGACGCTCGTAGCCGTCGAGGATGGCGCCCATGGCGGCCGGACGGCTCAGGCCACGCCCGCGTGGAGCGTGATCGTGCCGAGACCGAGGCGGCGATGGCGGACGGACCGGAGCCCCACGTCCTGCATCAGCCGCGCCAGCTCGTCGGGGGTGAGGAACCTCGCCACCGACTGGGGCAGGTAGGTGTAGGCAAGGGCGTCGCCGCTCACGAGTCGGCCCACCCGCGGCACCACCCGGTCGAAGTAGAGGCGGAACAGCGGCGCCACCACCGGCAGGGTCATCTGGGTGATCTCGAGCGCCACCACGCGCCCGCCCGGCCGGGTCACGCGGCGCATCTCCTGGAGCCCCTGTCCGAGGTCGGCCAGGTTCCGGAGCAGGAACGCCGAGGTCACGCACGCGAAGCTCTGCGTTGCGAACGGGAGCTGGAGCGCGTCGGCCGCCACCAGCCGGATGCGGCGTGGGCGGCCGCCGAGCTTGTCGCGCGCGACGGCCAGCATGCCGAGGGAGAAGTCGGCGCCCACCACCGTCCGGCCCGGGTGGAGCGCGGCCAGGGCCAGGGCCAGGTCTCCCGTTCCCGTGGCGAGGTCCAGCGCCGGCCCCTCGGGCGCTCCGAGCGTCGCCCGCGCGGCCGCCCGGCGCCAGCCGTGGTGCAGCCCGAGGGTCATGAGGCCGTTCATCAGGTCGTAGCGCCGGGCGATGCGGGAGAACATCGCCGAGACGAAGCGGGCCTTGTCCGGCCCCGTCCCGAGCTCGGGCCCGCTCACACCCAGCGCCCCAGGAGCACCGCCCCGAACAGGATCACCGCGATGTAGCCGTTGACGTTGAAGAAGGCCACGTCCAGGCGCGAGAGGTCGGTGGGGGACACCAGCCGGTGCTCCCAGACGAGGAGCCCCGCCACCACGAGGACGCCGGCCCAGTACCCCCACCCGAGCCCGGTCATGATCCCGAGCCCGGCGAAGGCCAGCACGGTCAGCACGTGGCAGACCTTCGCGGCGCGGAGCGCTCGGGCGACGCCGAACCGGGCGGGGAAGGAGTGGAGCCCCTGGGCCCGGTCCACCTCCACGTCCTGGCAGGCATAGATCAGGTCGAAGCCGGCGATCCACACCGTGAGCGCGAGCCAGAGCACCAGCGCGGGCGGGTCGAAGGCCCCGCGCACCGCGATCCAGCCGCCGGCGGCGGCGATGCCGTCGGTGAAGCCGAGGATCCAGTGGCTCGCCCACGTGAAGCGCTTGGTGTAGGAGTAGCCGACCAGGAAGAGAGCCGCCACCGGCGCCAGCGCCAGGCACAGGGGGTTCAGCATCGCCGCCGACACGAACGGGAGCGCGCCCCCGGCCACCGCCGCCGCCGCCATGTGCCCCGGCCCGAGCAGGCCCCGGGCCAGGTGGCGGCCGGCCGTGCGCGGGTTCCGGGCGTCGATGAGCCGGTCGGCCAGCCGGTTGACGCTCATGGCCAGCGTGCGCCCGCCCACCATGGCCAGCGTCACCCAGGCGAGCACCCACCAGCCGGGCCAGCCGTCCGCGGCCAGCACCATCGCCACGTAGGCGAAGGGCAGGGCGAAGACGGTGTGCTCGAACTTGATGGCGTCGAGGAAGTGGCGGAGCGCGGTCGCGGCGGCCATGGAGAACGGGCGGACGCGGCGCGGCCGGGGCTAGCCCAGCCCGTACTCGCGCCAGCGCCGCTCCACCAGCGCGCGGATCTCCTCGCTCATCCGGATCTCCTCTGGCCAGGGCTGCTCGATGCCGTCGGCGGCGGCCTTCTCGGTGGCGTCCACGCCGAGCTTGCCGCCGAAGCGGTGGCGCAGCGCCGCGTGGTCGAGGTCGTCCATGGGCCCGTCGGCCAGGACCAGGTCGCGCTTCGGGTCGATGTTGCCGGTGGCCCGCCAGGCCACCTCCGAGAGGTCGTGCACGTCGACGTGCTCGGAGACCACCACGATGGTCTTGGCCAGCATCATGAGGCCGAGGCCCCAGAGGGCGTGCATCACCTTGCGCGGGTGGCCCGGGTAGCGCTTCCGGATGGACACGATGACGAGGTTGTGGAACACGCCCTCGGCCGGCATGTTCATGTCCACCACCTCCGGCAGCAGCACCCGGATGATGGGCAGGAACAGGCGCTCGGTGGCCTTGCCGAGCCAGTAGTCCTCCTGGGGCGGCCGGCCCACGATGGTCGTGGGGTAGATGGGCTGGCGGCGCCGGGTGATGGCGCGCAGGCGGAACACGGGGTAGTCGCGCGCCAGGGAGTAGTACCCGGTGTGGTCGCCGAAGGGGCCCTCGACCCGGCGCTCGGCCGGGTCGACGGTGCCCTCCAGCACGATCTCCGCCTCGGCCGGCACCTCGAGCGCCACCGTCTTGCAGGCCACCATGGGCACGCCCGAGCCGCGCAGCCACCCCGCGAACACCATCTCGTCGATGCCGGGCGGCAGCGGCGCCGAGGCCGAGTAGATGGCGCAGGGGTCGCCCCCCAGCGCGATGGCCACCTCCATCATCGGCTGGCGCCGCTCCTCGGCCACGCGGTGGTGCTCGGCCGAGCCCTTGTGGGTCTGCCAGTGCATGCCGAGCGTGCGGTCGTCGAAGACCTGGAGGCGGTACATCCCCACGTTGCGCGCCCCGGAAGCGGGGTCGCGGGTGAACACCAGCGGCAGCGTGATGTAGCGCCCCGCGTCGCCCGGCCAGCACGTCAGCACCGGCAGCGTGGCCAGCGACGGGCGCTCGGTCTCCACCACCTCCTGGCACGGCGCCGAGCGCACGCGCTTGGGCCCCGCTCGCGCCAGGTCGAAGAGCCCCCCGAGGCGCTTGAGCTTCTCCACCAGCGAGCCCGGCATCTTGAGGTCGAGGAGCTTCGCCACCCGCTGCCCGAGGTCGTCGAGCCGCTCGACGCCCAGGGCGGCCGCCATGCGCCCGGGCGACCCGAAGGCGTTGATGAGCACGGGCATGTCGAAGCCGGTCACGTTCTCGAACAGCAGGGCCACGTTCCGGTCGGCGGGCCCCTTGCAGACGCGGTCGGTGATCTCCGTGACCTCGAGGTCGCGCGACACGGGCGCCGTGATGCGGCGCAGCTGGCCCGTCTTCTCCAGATGCGCGACGAAGCCCCGGAGGTCGTCGAAGGCCACGGCGGGCTAGCGGGCCGCGGCCGGGCGGCGCGGGCCGGCGGGACTATTCGTGGTAATAGGTCTTCACCAGCCACCCGGCGATCACCGGGAAGGCCAGGCTCGGGACGACCCGCACGAGGACGAAGTGCCAGCCCATGAGCGGCGCCTCCCAGGCGATGATCCGCTGCATCCCGAACAGGGACCAGGCCGTCATGTAGGCGACCAGGGGCCCGAGCGCCATGCCCGAGTTGGCGAGCACCACCAGGAGCGGCACGCTCACCATGGGCCCGCCGGGGGTGATCACCCCGGCCGCGCTCGCCATCAGGATGGCCGAGATCCCCGACTGGCGCCCGAAGTAGCGCGCCACCGTCTCCTGCGGCACCAGCACCTGGAGCATGCCGGCCAGGATCAGGGCCGGCACCAGCCGCGGGAGCACGAACCAGATCATCTTGAGCCCCGTCTTGGCCCCGAGCGCGGGAAGCCCCGGGTCCTTGAGGTAGGCGACGATGGCGAAGGCGGCGGCGAGGACGGCGAGCAGGACCACGGAGAAGTCGATGGGCCAGGCCCGCGGCATGGGCGCATTATAGCCCGCGGCGCCCGGGCGTCGGCCGTCGGCCGTCCAGGCCCCGCTCCTCCCGCGCCCGCGGCTCCGTCGCTGGCTTGACCGGCGCCCCCGGCCCGCCTAGGATGGCCCGCATGCTCTTCATGGTCATCGAGCGGTTCAAGAACCGGGACGCGTTGGCCGTGTACCGCCGCTTCCGCGAGCAGGGGCGGATGGCGCCGGAGGGGCTCACCTACGTCGGGAGCTGGATCGAGGTGAACTTCGACCGGTGCTTTCAGCTCATGGAGTGCCAGGACCCGCGGCTGCTCCAGCAATGGGTCACCCGCTGGCACGACCTGATCGACTTCGAGTTCGTCCCGGTGGTCCCGTCCAAGGAGACGGCCGAGACGGTGACGCCGATGCTGTGAGCCGCTCGCGACCCTGCGCTCCCCGGCCTGGTCGCCTTGACACGTCCCCGACGCCGCCCCTAGAATGACCGGACGCGGTTGGGGGATCGTCTAGTGGTAGGACGCGTGGCTCTGGACCACGTAGCGGGGGTTCGAATCCTCCTCCCCCAGCCACTTATCCCGCCGGCCGGCCCCATCGTCTAGAGGCCTAGGACACGGCCCTCTCAAGGCTGAAACACGGGTTCGAATCCCGTTGGGGCCACCATTTCACGGCGGGCACTTCCGAGGCGCCCGCGTTGTGTGCGAGATGGTCCGGTGCCGAAATGGTGCCACTTGCCGCTTCGAAGGCGCCGTGTCTCAGTTTTCGGGGATGGCCAGCGTCCCGTCCGCCCCGAAGAAGGGGCAGCCACCGAAGTGAAAAGCGTTCCAGAATCGGTCGGCGAGCTGCTTCGCTGCCGGATCCGGAGCGTCGAGGTGGGTCAGCATCGGACCCACGAAGAGATCGTTGCCTTCGTTCCACTGGTTCACCGGTCCGTGCCCGAACCTGCCGATGAAGCGTAGGGGCAATCCCACGCCGAGGCAGTTGTAGAGCCAGATCCCGACGAGGTGCGGATCGTTGATTCCCGCCTGCGCGCGCAGGGCGACGAGGAAGTGGAGGAAGTTTCGGACAACCTCTGCGACTGCCCAGCCAAGTAACACCCGTCCAGCTCCACGTGATGGTCAAGGTGCTTGCGGTGTCGTGGCGGAGATCGTGGAAGTGGAGATCGCCGAGCTTCAGCTCGCGCACGAGGCGACCGAAGGCCACGCTGAAGGCGGCTGGCGTCCACTCCGGGAACACTCGGGCATCCGCGGTCATTGGTCGCGGTACGTTCACGGGGGTGAGGTAGCGGACCCGCCCCGGGTTCTCCTTCACCTTCTTGACGGTCCGGGCGGGACTCTCGCGCAGGTAACCCCAGGCCACGGCCCGGTTGAGCAGGTGCTTCAGGCGCATGAGTTCCTTGTTGGCCGTCGAGCCGCAGACCGCGCCCGTGCGCGCGCGCTTGCGTTTGGGCTTGTCGGTGCCCCCCTCCGGCTCATCCCGCTTGCCCGTACCGGCGAGGCGCTCGGCCTGCCAGCGCTCGATATCCTCGTGCCGACGCTTCGAGAGGCGCAGGTCGCCGAAGCGGGGAAAGAATCTGGCCGTCCAGGGTGGCCCGGGCCCGCCTCTGCTCCCAGGCGGCCGGGCGCGGAGGTCATCGAGGGGCCCGTGGAGCGCCGCGGCGGGCGCGACGGCGGTCGGGCGCGAGGCACGAGTCTCTACGTGCGCGATCCCGACGCCAACCTGCTGGAGTTCATGATCTACCCGTGAGCCGCCGTTGCGCCTCGCCGGTACCCTGACCGGCCGGCAGGCCGGCGACCGGGCTTGCCCGGGCGCCGCTCGACGACCTGGCGGCGCTACGGCGTCCGCAGCGACCGCGGCCGCGCGGGGTCGCCCCCGACGAGGTCCAGGCAGCGCCAGGACGCGACACTCGAGACCGCGACGGCCGGGTTCAGCCCGTCGTCCAGCACGAAGTTCAGCGTCAGATCCGTCGCCGGGCGTCCATTCGCGGCGCAGCGTCGAGGGATGCCGGGCATGGTGGCCCGGTCGACCCGTAGCGTCAGGTCGTAGAGGCCCTGGCCCCGGGCGTGGATGTCGACTCGCACCCTGGGGACCGACCTCGAGAGCGTGTCGTAGCTGGCGTCGGTCCACGTCCCTCCCGGCTTCGGGGCCAGCACGATGGGCAGCAGGGCCGCCCCGTCCGTCCCCTCGGCCAGCTCGCCCGCCCCGCCCGCCTCGTGGAGCAGGCGGTGGATGGCCAGGGCGGACCCGCCCAGGTTGATGGGGCCATCGAAGGCCAGGCGCATGGAGATCCTCACCTGCGCCCCGGCGTCCGTGCCCGGCGCGGGCACGAGCCCGATCCGGCTGGCCGAGCCGGTCAGCGCGGCCACGCTGGAGGGCTGGGTCCACTCGGCGACCGCGCTGTTGGTCAGGACCGCCACACCCCGGTCCTCGGCGAAGGCGCGGATCTGGTCGATCCCGGAGCCCTGCCCGACGTAGGTGAAGCTGGCCTCGCCCTGCGCCCCCGTCACCGTGGAGCCGGCCTGACCCGCGTTCGGGCCCGACACGACCCTGAAGATCGTCTCGCGGCCCGGCAGGGGAACGCCCTCGTCGTCCACCAGTCTCGCGGCCACGGTGAGCGCGGCGCCCTGGGGGTTGACGGCCGAGAGCGGGGACAGGAGGCTGATCACGTCGGGACACGCCTCCGCCTCGGGAAGCGGCGCGTCGACGAAGACCGGGCTCAAGCCGCCGGGGGAGAAGGTCACGGCCGCCTTGTACTCGTAGTCCTGGCCCGGGTCGTCGCTCTGGATCGTCACGACCGCGCACGTGCCCAGCACCTCCCGTGGCACGGGAAAGCCCATGCTGTCGCGCGAGGGATCGAGGTGGCCGAGCAGCAGGCCGTTGAAGCGGACGGCGAGGTCCGGGCTCGCGACGTCGCGGTACGCCGCGCTCACCGTGGGAGTGCTCTCTCCGGTGAGGATCGACCCCAGCAGCACCCGCGGGGCGACGGCGAAGACGCTGCGGTTGGCGGCGTGGGCCGGGGCGAGCTGGGGCGGATCGCTGAAGTACGTCCCGTGGCCGGACGCGTAGAAGATGAACTGGTCCTCGGGACCGATGTTGTTCTTGACCCGCGTGATGGCATCCTGCAGGTTCTGCCGGGTCGCGTCGATCGCTCCGGCGGGCACGGGGATGCCGGGTGGCCGCCGGGCTGCCTTGCCGAAGAGGATCCGGATATCGACGGGACGCGCGCCCGCCCGGGCCCGGATGGCCTGTTCCATCTGGTCGATGTCATGGAAGTGGGCGAGGAGGTCGGCCTGGCCGGCCCACAGGATGACGAAGAACCGCTTGGCGTTCGCGTCGCCGAGGACGATGTCCGTCCCGCCCGGGCCGGGAAGATAGTTGCCCGTCTCGGCCCGCGTGCCGGCCGGGCCGACCGGGTCTCGCCGCTGGGTCCTCACCAAGAGCGTGAGCATCGGCACCGGCGGGTTCTTGGCGCGAGTCTCGCTGAGCTCGGCCAGCAGAGCGCTGGTCCAGTAGCCGTGAGGCCGGCGCTGGAGGGTCTCCGGGAGCCGGCCGAGCAGCGCGGCCTGCAGCGCCCCTTGTGCCGCCTCGCGCCCTCGCCTGAGGGCGTTGAGCGCCTCCTGGGCCTGGGCGTCCCTCGGGATGCCGATGGCCTGGATCACCCGGTCGATGGCGGTGATCTGCTTGTTGATGAAGTCCACGGGAGCGCCGAAGTACCAGGAGAGCTCGGACTGGCTCGCGGCCGAGCCCGCGATCCAGGGGAACGCCGCCCCGATCTCGCTCTTCAGGTCGTCCAGCATCCCGCCGCTGAAGCACGTCTGGAACAGAAGGATCGCGTTGAGGACATTCGCCTGGCCTCCCTTGGTCAGGGCTTCCTTCACCCACCGGGCCAGGTCACGGTCCGAGACCGGCTTCTCGTCGGCGTCCACGAGGGCCGAATGCAGCCGCCCGGGCTGGGTCGGGGCGAACGAGGGCAGGACGGAGTCCACCTGGGCGGTGAGGGCCTCGTTCATGCTGCGGCGCTTGACGTCCAGGCGGGCGGTCGCGCGGCCGTTGGCGTCCGTCTGGGTCAGGGCGTCCTGGACGGTGCCGACCGTCACCGTCCGCCCGCCCGGGCCCGTGGGCGGGAGGACGGGTGCGCGGAACAGGACCGGCAGGCCGCGAACGGCACCGTTTTTGTCCGTGATCTCGACGGTCAGCAGGAACGAGTTGTCCTGGGTCGCCGGGGCGCTTTCGGGGTCCGCGGTTCCCCGCACGGTGAGGCCGGCATCCCTCATCGGCGGCGATCCGGCGACCTTGATGGTGAGCGTCGGGCCGTTCGCGGCGGCTGGAGCGGGCCCGAGGAGGGCGGCGACGAGGAGGCCGGCGAGCAGGCCGGCCGAGGTGAGAGCCCGCTCGGGTCGCGTCTCGGTCCTCATGGCATCCTCATGGCATCCTCCCACGGAGCGGCGTGTCGTGGGGCAGCTTTAGCCCAGGCGGCGGGAGCCGTGCATGCGCCGTTCCTGCACGCTGCCTGCAATCAAACCGGGACCTTGGCGGGCGGGGGCGCGCCGCGGGGCCTGCGGCTCCGAAAATCTGGGCAAGCGCCTGCCCAGGTTTTCCCCTGGCCCGCCGTCCCGCCGCGCCAACGGGCCAGGCGGAGAGGGCGGCTTGACCGTCGGCCAGTAGCGCTTCTCGACGAACTCCCGCAGGCGGATCCCCTCCTCGCGCACGCCGAGCACCTCACCGCGGGCGATGGCGGTCATGGTCGCGCGGTACATCTTCTTGGCCGTGTCCTAGTCCGGCGCCGCCTTCTTACGGTGCCGCCGGCCGTCAGAAAGCGAAGATTGCGAAGGAAGGGAGCAGGTACACCCCTTTTTCGCCTGCTTCGCTTGCTTCTCGGAGCGCGGTAGTTGGTAGGCGGGCCGTGTCGCCGGCCGAGCCTACCCAGCAGCCTGGGTCAGGGCCGGCTCGACATCCGCGATGCGCTTGGCGATGGCGTACGCCCAGCGACCGTGGCTGCCGTCCGCATTCACTGCGGCCACCCAGCGCCTGGCCGCGGCCACCTTGACCTCCTCGAGGGGATCGTAGCCCTTGGTCTCGAGGACGAGGTGTCGGGGCGGGTCGGTCCGGAGGCGCACGATGAAGTCCGGCACGTAGTCGTGCGTCTGCCCGTTGTGCAGGTAGGACATGGCGAACCCGAGCCCCGTGTTCTTCACGAAGGCCTCGACGATCGGATGCGTGTCGAGGACGTAGGCCGCTGATTGCTCCCACCTGGCGGTGTCCGCCACCACGTAGTTGACATGACTCCGCACCACCTCGCGCACGTCGCGGCTCGTCCAGAAGTCCACGTCCTCGGTCGAGCCCTGGCCCCGCCGGCTCTCGTAGCGCGGCAGCTCCGGCGCCTCGCCGTCCGCGGTGTCCGGCGTGATGGCGCCGACCAGCGCCTCGATCACCCAGCCGTAGTACGGCGACAGGGCCACGTCCAGCAGCTTCGCCGGAGGGAGCGGGTGGACGCGCTCGGCCAGGAAGCGCTCGACGATGCGCGCAAGCTGCGGGAACAGCACATGGGCGGGCGCCGCGCATCCCGGCTGGCCGACGTAGTCGCGCGTGAGATCCGCCGCCATGTCGAACACGATCTGCTGTAGCCGGTAGCCGGCCCGGTACGGGTTCAGGTCCACTCGCTCCAGCTTGCCGGGGCCCGTGAGGGACGGGCGCCCCTTGTTGTTCGGCAGGGCCGCCTTCACCTCCACCTCGGGCGGGATCCTCGTCGGGTCGAGCGTCACGGACGGGACGGCGGCCCAGTCGACAGTCACGCGGTTGAGGATCGCCTGCCGGTACCCCTCGACGCGCGGGAAGCGGATCTCGAGGGCGGCGCGCCCCGGGACGGCATGGACGTGATGCCGCTTGGGCACCGGCGGCCGAGCGGCGCCCTTGTTTTCCTTGAAGGGGATGACCTGGAAGGGCACACCGAAGACCTTCGCTACTTCCTCCTCGAGCCGGCCGTCGTCGCCGACTTCGTAGCTCGACCGGCGGAGCCCCCGGCCCACGACCTGCTCGCAGAGAAGCTGAGACATGAACGGGCGGAGCCCGACGATGTGCGTCACGGTGCTGCAATCCCAGCCCTCGGTGAGCATTCCCACGCTGACGATGCACTGCACGTCGCGGCCGGGTGGGTGCAGCGGCCGACCGAGCTTGCGCGCCAGGTCCTCGAACCCTGGGGGATGGATCGGCCGGCCCTGGCGGTCGCCTGGCCAGGCAATCCTGCCGACCGTGTCGAGGGTCAGGCGCATCCAGGCCGACTCATCGCTTTTGGCCTGGTCGCTGTCGGTCTCATGCACCACCTTCGAGTCAACCCGGATCGTGTTCTCACGGCCGGGGGCGTTCCGGAAGCCGTCGATGTTGGCGTGCGGGATGCCCGCCGGCGGCCGGTCGAGTGCCAGCCACTCGTAGACGACCTTCGCGATCGCCGTGTTGCGGCACACGATGATGAAGACGGGCGGACGCGGGTCCTCCTGACGCCGCGCCCATTCCGCGCGCAACTCCTCCCAGAGCCCGGCCAGCATGGCGACCGGTGTGGCCGCCCACTTCACCACGGCCTCCGGCTTCGGGTTGCCCCGAGACCCGCCGCGCTCGGCCGCCGTGAGCCGCGGCACGATCCAGCGCCAGATGTTGAAGTAGCCGGGGATCTCGGCGCCCGTCGTGTCGCGGACGGCGAGCTGGGGGATCTTGACCAGTCCGGACTCGATGGCGTCGGTGAGGCCGAAGTCGCTCACCACCCACGGGAAGATCCGGTTCGTGTCCGCGCCCATGCGGCCGAGGTAGTACGGTGTGGCCGACAGGTCCACGCAGAAGTTGATCCCGCGCAGCTTGTGGATGCGATCGAGCCCGTCGATCCAGACGGTCGCCTCGCGGAAGAACTCGTCCTCGTCCTCGGCTTCGCCGAACAGCCCGTCGGTCTCGGCGTCTGGCTCCTCG
>Ga0187892_10007359_pt1 | contig 15730 bp, 9 predicted proteins | sample MA1701073metaG_FD_139345 | JGI IMG/M metagenome (GOLD analysis project Ga0187892, IMG submission 139345) | Bio-ooze microbial communities from a basaltic lava cave in the Kipuka Kanohina Cave System on the Island of Hawaii, USA - MA170107-3 metaG ... | reverse complement strand
GACCGCGACGAGCAGGGACACGAGGTCGCCGATCACGCGGCCCGACTTGCCGCGCACCAGCTCCGCCGCGTCGGGGTTCTTCTTCTGCGGCATCAGGCTCGAGCCGGTGGCGAACGCGTCGTCCAGCTCGACGAAGTGGAACTCGCTCGTGCTCCACAGGACCAGCTCCTCGCACAGGCGCGAGAGGTTCACCATCAGGATGGCGAGCGCGGCCAGCACCTCGAGCGCCGCGTCGCGCGAGGCGACCGCGTCGAGACTGTTGCGCGCGGGGCGCTCGAAGCCTAGCTCGCGCGCGGTGCCGTGCCGGTCGAGCGGCAGGCTGCTGCCGGCCAGCGCGCCCGAGCCCAGCGGCGAGCTCGCCAGCCGCGCGCGCGCGTCGCGCAGGCGTCCGTCGTCGCGCGCCAGCATCTCGCAGTACGCGAGCCAGTGGTGCGCGAGCCGCACCGGCTGCGCCCGCTGCAGATGGGTGTAGCCCGGCAGCACGACGTCGACCTCGCGCCCGGCGCGCTCGACCAGCACGCCGCGCAGCTCGGCCAGCGCGCGGCGCAGGCCGTCGTTCTGCTCGCGCAGCCAGAGCGCGAAGTCGGTGGCGATCTGGTCGTTGCGGCTGCGCCCGGTGTGCAGCTTGCCCGCGACCGGGCCGGCGATCTCGAGCAGCCGCCGCTCGACGTTGGTGTGCACGTCCTCGAGCGCGGGGTCGAGCACGAGCGCGCCGGACTCGAGCTCGAGCGCGATCTGCTCCAGCCCCTTCACGAGCTGTTCGCCCTCGGCCGCGGTGATGATTCCCTGGCGCGCCAGCATGCGCGCGTGCGCGAGGCTGCCGCGCACGTCCTGCGCCGAGAGCCGGCCGTCGACGTCGATCGACGACGAGAACCGCTCCATGCGCGCGTCCATGGGCGTGGCGAGCCGCGCGCGCGAGATCTTGGAGCGTTTCGGGTCGGCCATGAAAACCTCGGCCTCGGGGCGGTCGAGAATGCCCGCGCGCCGGGGGGCGCGCAAGCGAGCCCGGGGCAATACCCTGTGGGCGTGCGCAACCCCATGCCGAGATATGCCGCGGGGCTCGCGATCCTCGCGGTGCTCGCCGGGCTCTGGGCGTGGCTCGCGATCTCGGCGCTCGAGGAGCGGGTCGAGGCGCGCTTCCGCGGCCGGCTGTTCGCCGTGCCGTCGCGCGTCTACTCGCGCCCGCTCGAGCTTCGGCCCGGCCTCGACGTCGCCCACCTGCGCCTGCGCGAGCGGCTCGAGCGCATGGGCTACGTGGCGACTCCGAGCGGCGGCAAGCAGCCGCTCCGGCCCGGCGAGTTCCGGCAGGAGCGGGGCGCGTTCGAGGTCCACCGCCGGCCCTCGCGCCTGCCCGATCGCGACGACCCCGCGCAGCTCTTCGCCATGCGGCTCGCGGGCACGCGCATCCAGGCGGTGCGCGACGCGGCCGGCGAGCTGCTCTCGTCCGCCGCGCTCGAGCGCGAGATCATCGCGCAGTTCCACGGCGCGGAGCGCGCGGACCGGCGGCTCGAGGCGCTGGCCGACGTCCCGCCCGTGCTGATCGACGCGATCATCGCGGTCGAGGACCAGTCGTTCTTCGAGCACAGCGGCATCCACCTCTGGCGCATCGCCGGCGCGATGGCCGCGAACGTGCGCGCGGGCCGCGTGGTGCAGGGCGGCAGCACGCTCACCCAGCAGCTGGCGAAGAACTTCTACCTGACGCGCGAGCGCACGCTCGCGCGCAAGGCGACCGAGGCGCTGATGGCGCTCCTGCTCGAGCGCAACCACACCAAGCAGGAGATCCTCGAGGCGTACCTGAACGAGGTGTACATGGGCCAGCGCGGCTCCGTGGCGATCCACGGCGTCGGCGAGGCCGCGCAGCACTACTTCGGCAAGCCGGTCGGCCAGCTCACGCTGCCCGAGGCCGCGCTGCTCGCGGGCCTGATCAAGGGACCGAACCTCTACTCGCCGTACAAGCACCCCGAGGCCGCGCGCAAGCGACGCGATCTGGTGTTGGCGGTGCTGCTCGAGCAGCAGCTGATCGGGCGCGACGCCTACGAGAGCGCGCTGATCGCGGACCTCGGCGTGCGCGACGTGTACGTCGACGAGCACGTCGCGCCGTACTTCGTCGAGGAGATCCGCCAGGAGCTCGCGGACCACTACGGCGAGGAGATCCTGCAGAGCGAGGGCATGGCGATCTACTCGACGCTGGACGCCGAGCTGCAGCGCGCGGCGAACGCGGCGGTCACGCGCCAGCTCGAGCGGCTGGAGAAGGACCACCCCAAGCTGCGGCGCCCGCAGTCGCCGCTGCAGGCCGCGGTCGTCGCGCTGCAGCCGCGCACGGGCGAGATCCTCGCGCTGGTCGGCGGCCGCAACTACCAGCGCAGCCAGTTCAACCGCGCGACGCAGGCGCTGCGCCAGCCCGGCAGCGTGTTCAAGCCGATCGTGCTGCTGACCGCCCTCGGCCGGCGCGAGGGCGAGCCGAGCTTCACGCTGCTCTCCAAGCTCGAGGACGAGGCGTTCACGCTGAAGCTCCCGAACGGCGTCTGGCAGCCGGTGAACTACGACGGCGAGTACCGCGGCACCGTCACCGTGCGCGACGCGATCGAGCAGTCGATGAACGTGCCGGTGGCGAAGCTCGGAGTCGCCGTCGGTCCCGAGCGGATCGTCGAGACCGCGCGCAGGCTCGGCATCCAGGGGCGGCTGCTGCCGGTGCCGAGCGTCTCGCTCGGCGCGTTCGAGGTCACGGTGCTCGAGGCCGCGCGCGCCTACGCGGCGCTTGCGGCGGCGGGCCAGCTGCCCGAGCTGCGCGCCTACACCGCCGTGGTTCACGCCGACGGGCGCGTGCTCGAGGAGCGGCCGGGCGCGGCCGAGGCCGTGTTCGATCCGGCCGAGGTGTACCTCGTGACCTCCGCGCTCGAGGGCGTGGTCGATCGCGGCACGGGCGCCAGCCTGCGCTCGCTCGGCTTCGCGGGCGACATCGCGGGCAAGACCGGCACCAGCTCCGACTTCCGCGACGCCTGGTTCATCGGCTACACGCCCGAGATCGCGATCGCGGTTTGGGTCGGCTTCGACGACGGCCAGAGCGTGCGCGTGACCGGCTCGGTCGCCGCGCTGCCGATCTTCGCCGATGTGCTCGAGGTCGCGCGCGGCAAGGGACCCGGCGCGGAGTTCGACGTCCCCACCGGCGTGGAGATCGTCGAGGTCGACGTCGACTCGGGCCTGCGCGCGGGTTTCCTGTGCGGCGGCGAGCGCGAGGCCTTCCTGCGCGGCAGCGCGCCCGAGGCCAGCTGCGGCATCTTCGCCGACTTCGGCGACGAGCCGAGCGAGGTCGCGCAGCGGACGCCCGACCCGAACGGCCGCCCCGCGCCGCGCAAGAACCCCGTCCACCGCGCCCTCGAAACCGTCTTCGGCTGGTTCGGGCGGGGACGGTGATGTTTTGGTAGAGACGCATCCATGACCCCCAAGATCAAGACGCTGCTCGCGCTGGTCGCGGTGATCGTGCCGCTCGACCAGATCACCAAGTCGCTGGTCGCGTCGAGCATCGAGCGCGGCAGCTACTGGGCGCCGTTCCCGTCCCTCGAGGGCTTCTTCCGCATCACGCACGCGCGCAACTCCGGCGCGGCGCTCGGACTCGCCCAGGGTCTGCCGGTGTTCGTGTTCATCGGGCTGGTGGCCGTGGCGCTGGTCATGGTCGGCTCGTTCTTCCGGCGCATCGATCCGAACGACCGGCTGTCCGCGACGTCGCTCGGCCTGATCGTGGCGGGCGCGCTCGGCAACCTGTCCGACCGCATCTTCCGCGGCGGCGAGGTGGTCGACTTCCTGCAGTTCAACCTGGGCCTGTTCATCTTCCCGGACTTCAACGTCGCCGACATGGCGATCTCGATCGGCGTCGCGCTGCTGCTGCTCGACGTGGTCACGCACGAGACCGAGCAGGGCGTGACGCGCAAGAACGCAACCGGGGAGAAGGAAGGCTGAAGGCGCGAGCCTACGTCGGCGTAGGCGCGAACCTCGGCGACCCGGAGGCGCAGGTGCGCGCGGCGATCGCGGAGCTCGCGCGCTGGGGCCCCCTGCGTGCGTCGTCGCTGTGGCGCACCGAGCCGCTCGGCGACCCCGCCGATCCCTGGTACGTGAACGCCGTGGTGGAGCTCGAGCTCGAGGGCGACGCGGCGGCGTGTCTCGCCCGCCTGCACGCGCTGGAGCGCGCGTTCGGCCGGCCCGCGGAGCGCCCGCGCTTCGCGCCGCGCCCGCTCGATCTCGACCTGCTCCTGTTCGGCGATGTGCAGATCGCGAGCAACGCGCTCACGCTTCCCCACCCCGGTCTCGCGACGCGCCGCTTCGTGCTCGCGCCGCTCGCGGAGCTCGCGCCCGAGCTCGTTCCGCCCGGCCAGACGCGCTCGATCGCGGCCCTGCTCTTCGACCTTGACGATCCCCTGCGAGTCGAGAAACTGAAGGCCAGGCAAGCTCCGGAGGATCCGCGATGAAGTTCTTCCTCGACACCGCCAGCGTCGCGGACATCCGCGAGGGCGTGGCGCTCGGACTGTGCGACGGCGTCACCACCAACCCGAGCCTGCTCGCCAAAGAGAAGGGCGACCCGCGCGAAGTGGTGCGCGAGATCACCAAGGTCTGCGACGGTCCGATCAGCGCCGAGGTCGTCGCGCTCGACTCCGAGGGCATGGTCCGCGAGGGCCTGGAGTGGCGGAAGGTCGCCTCCAACATCGTGGTCAAGATCCCCATGACGGTGGAGGGGCTGAAGGCGATCCGGATCCTGGCCAGCCAGGACGTCCCCACCAACTGCACGCTGGTCTTCTCGCCCATCCAGGCCATGATGGCGGCCAAGGCGGGCGCCTCGATGGTCTCCCCGTTCGTCGGGCGGCTGGACGACATCACCCCGGACAGTGGCATGGCGGTGGTCGCCCAGATCAAGGAGATCTTCGAGAACTACGACTTCGCGACCGAGATCCTGGTCGCCAGCATCCGCAGCCCGGTGCACGTGCTCGAGTCCGCCCGGATCGGGGCCGACATCGCCACCATGCCCCCGGCCGTGCTCTTCGCCCTGGCCAAGCACCCGCTCACCGACAAGGGCCTCGAGCAGTTCCTGGCCGACTGGAAGAAGGTCCAGAGTCGATCAGGCTGACTACGCGAAGTCAGCCTGACCCCCGGAAAGCCTGTGATAATCTCGGCCCCCCACCCCGAGCGGGCGGCCGGCTTGGACTGTCCAGGCGGGCGGCCCCATAGAGCAGGCCAGACCACGTTGACCATCCAAAGAAGCGCGCTCGAGTACCACCAGACCGGGCGCCCGGGCAAGATCCAGGTCGTGCCGACCAAGAGCGTGCAGACCGCACGCGACCTCTCGATGGCCTACACCCCCGGCGTCGCCGCGCCGTGTCTCGAGATCCAGAAGCGGCCGGACGACGCGTTCCTGTACACGTCGAAGGGGAACCTGGTCGCGGTGATCTCGAACGGCACCGCGGTGCTCGGGCTCGGGAACCTCGGCGCGCTCGCCGGCAAGCCGGTGATGGAAGGCAAAGGGGTGCTGTTCAAGCGCTTCGCCGGCATCGACGTGTTCGACATCGAGCTCGCGACCGAAGACCCCGAGCTCGTGATCCAGACCGTGAAGCTGCTCGAGCCGACCTTCGGTGGCATCAACCTGGAAGACATCCGCGCGCCGGAGTGCTTCGAGATCGAGGAGCGGCTGATCGCCGCCCTCGACATCCCGGTCTTCCACGACGACCAGCACGGCACCGCGATCATCAGCGGCGCCGCGTTCCTGAATGCGCTCCTGCTCACCAACCGCCGCATCGAGGAGACGCGCGTGGTGGTGGCCGGCGCCGGCGCGGCGGGCATCGCCTGCGCGGACCTGTACGTGCAGCTCGGCGTGCGGCCCGAGCACGTGCTGATGACCGACACCAAGGGCGTCCTGTACGAGGGCCGCCGCGACGGCATGAACAAGTACAAGGCGCGCTACGTGCGCAAGACCGACTGCCGCACGCTCGCCGACGCCATGCGCGGCGCGGATTGCTTCGTGGGCGTGTCGTCGGCCGGCACCGTCACCGCCGACATGGTCGCGAGCATGGCGCCCAAGCCGATCATCTTCGCGATGGCGAACCCCGACCCCGAGATCACGCCCGCCGAGGTCGCGGCCGTGCGCGGCGACGCGATCATGGCGACCGGCCGCTCGGACTACGCGAACCAGGTCAACAACGTGCTCGGCTTCCCGTTCATCTTCCGCGGCGCGCTCGACGTGCGCGCGCGCAAGATCAACCTGGAGATGAAGCTCGCGGCCGTGCACGCGCTGGCCGAGCTCGCGCGCAGCGGCGACGCGGGCCTGCCCGAGCAGGTGAAGCGCGCCTACCCGGGCGAGTGCTGCGCGTTCGGCCCCGCGTACATCATTCCCAAGCCGTTCGACCCGCGCGTGCTGATCCACGAATCGCTCGCGGTCGCGAAGGCGGCGATGGAGTCGGGGGTGGCGCGCGTCCAGATCGACCTCGACGACTACCGGCGCCAGCTCGAGGCGCGGCTGGTCGAGATCGCGGCGCTCTGACCTCTCAGGGAGGCGCTGGCATGGCGAGCAAGAGCCCCGCGTACCTGCTCGAGAACCCGCTCGTGGAGCGCGCGCAGGTGAAGGCCAGCACCAGCGCCCACCCGTCGGCGGCGCTGTACGAGGAGTCGATCGAGCGCGGGCTCGACCTGCTCGAGCGGCCCAAGCGCGGCGGCGGCCCCGCGCGCGTGCGCGTGCAGCACGCCAAGAACCGCATGACCGTGTTCGAGCGGCTGAAGGTGCTGTCCGAACGCGAGCCCAACCTGCTGTGGCAGAACTGGGGCAAGGCGCTCGACGGCGCCTCGATCGTGACCGGCGTGCTCTCGATCGGCGGCCGCGACGTGGCGGTGTACGGCCACGACTTCACGCTGCGCGCCGGCTCGATGGACGCCACGAACGGCGCGAAGCTCGCGCGCCTGATCTACATGGCCGCGGAGCGCGGCATCCCGCTGATCGGCATGAACGATTCGGCCGGCGCCTACATCCAGGCCGGCGTCGGCGGGCTCGACGGCTACAGCGAGGCCTTCACCGCGCTGCGCCGGATCTCGGGCGTCGTCCCCTGCATCAGCCTGATGTTCGGCTACAACGCCGGCGGCGGCGCGTACCTGCCGCGCCAGGGCTCGTTCATGATCCAGTGCGCGGACACGTTCATCGGGCTGACCGGCCCGGGCGTGGTGAAGAGCTCGCTCGGCGAGGACGTCACCGCTGACGCGCTCGGCGGCCCGAGCGTGCACGGTATGAACGGCGTGTGCGACCTGACCACCGCCGACGAGGTCGGCTCGCTGCGCACGGCGCTGCGCCTGCTCACCTACCTGCCCGACAACAACCGCGTGTCGCCGCCGTTCCGCCCGACCAGCGATCCGCTCGACCGCTTCACGCCGGAAGAGGACCTGCTGTTCCGCCGCACCTTCGATTCGCCGGCGGGCATGAACGCGCCGCTCGACATCACGCTCTACCTGCAGCAGATCGTCGACCACGGCGAGTACTTCGAGCTGCAGCCGGCGCGCGCGCGCAACATCATCACCGCGTTCGGCCGCGTCGGCGGCCACGTTGTCGGCTTCGTGGCCAACAACTCCGCGGTCGCGAGCGGCCAGATCGACGTCGACGCCGCGCGCAAGGCCACGCGCTTCATCCGCTTCTGCAACCTGTACAACACGCCGATGATCTTCCTCGAGGACGTCACGGGTTTCACGCCCGGCACCGAGCAGGAGACGCGCGGGATCATCCTCGAGGGCCGCCGCCTGCTCGACGCGATCATCGACCTGCGCGTGCCGTCGATGACGCTGATCATCCGCAACGCGTTCGGCGGCGCGTACGCGGCCTACAACTCGCACTTCACCGGCGCCGACGCGGTGTTCGCCATGCCGCACGCGCGCATCGCGGTGATGGGTCCGGCCGGCGGGCGCGAGTTCATGTTCAAGGACGAGATCCGCGCGCTCGACGCCGAGTACCGCAAGGCGATCAAGGACGGCACGGCCGAGCTCGAGGCGCGGCGCGCGCGCGACGCGGCGCTCGCCAAGATCAACGAGCAGTACGAGCGCGAGCTGATGAACCCGATGGAAGCGCTCTCGCTCGGCTCCGTCTCGCGCATCGTCATGCCGGGCACCAGCCGGCGCGTGCTCGGCGAGCACCTCGCGTTCCTGATGCGCACCTACGCGCCCTCGGCGATGGGCGGACCGCAGCGGGAGTTCGAGTGATGCTCGACCGCGACCTGGTCCCGCGCCGCTTCGCCGACAGCGACAGCGCGTGGCTGCGCTCGTTCTCGCTCGAGGGCTTGAAGGTGCTGGTGGTGTGCCGCGGCCCGGTGCGGCTCGAGGCGTTCCAGGTCTTCGACGAGATCGGCGTGCGCGAGTACGGGATGCTGCTGTCCGAGAAGGACTCGGTCGTCTACCCGCGCTGCCTCGCGCCCGAGCTGCGCTCGTTCCGCTTCCCGCACAACGTCCACCGCGTGCAGGACTACACCGGCGCGGGTCAGGAGGCGAAGAAGAAGAGCATCCGCGAGATCGTCGCGATCGCGCGCGAGGGCGGCTACACGCACGTGTTCGCGGGCTACGGCTTCATGGCCGAGGACGCCGAGCTGGTCGAGGCGATCGAGCAGGCCGGAATCGGCTTCATGGGCCCGGCCTCGCACGTGCTGCGCCGCGCCGGCGCCAAGGACGAAGCCAAGAAGCTGGCGCGCGGCCTCGGCAACACGGTGATCCCCGGCGTCGACGACGTCAGCGCGCGCGCGCTCGTGCGCGGCGCGAAGGACCAGAAGGGCCTGGAGCAGCTCGCCAAGCAGCACGGGCTCGCCTTCACCTGGAGCGCCGCCCAGTCGCTCGAAGCGAACGCGGACGCGCTCCTGCTGGCGGGCTACGCGAAGGGCGCGGAGCTGGTCTCGATCGCCGATCTGCAGCGCGAGGCCGAGCGCGTGTGCGCCGACATCTGGCGCGACTATCCGACCCACCGCATCCGCTTCAAGTACATCGGCGGCGGCGGCGGCAAGGGCCAGCGCGTGGTCGGCAAGCCGGACCAGATCGCAGCCGCGGTCATGGACGTGTGCGCCGAGTCCAAGGTGATCGAGCCGGGCTCGAACCGGAACTTCCTGATCGAGCTCAACATCGAGCGCACGCGCCACAACGAGATCCAGCTGATCGGGAACGGCGAGTGGTGTCTCTCGCTCGGCGGCCGCGACTGCTCGGTGCAGATGCACGAGCAGAAGCTGGTCGAGGTCTCGCTCACCGCCGAGCTGCTCGACGCCGAGATCGAACGCGCCAGCGGCAAGACGCGCGAGGTGCTGATCGGCGACCGCGAGTACCTGGCGCGCATGGAGGCCGAGAGCGAGAAGTTCGGCGCCGCCACCGCGCTCGACTCGGTGTCGACGTTCGAGTGCATCGTCGACGGCTTCGACTTCTTCTTCATGGAGATGAACACGCGCATCCAGGTCGAGCACGCGGTCACCGAGCTCGTCTACCGGCTGCGCTTCCAGAACCCGAACGACCCGGGCGAGTGCTTCTACGTCGAGCGCCTGATCGAGGCCATGGCGCTGCTCGCCGCGCACGGCAAGCGCGTGCCCAAGCCCGAGCGCGTCCCGCGGCACCTGTCGTCGATCGAGGTGCGCGTGAACGCGACCAACAGCGCGCTGCAGCCGCATGCGGGCGGCCTGATCCGCAGCTGGTCGCCGCCGCTCGAGGGCGAGCTGCGCTTCGACCAGGGCATCGGCATCCGCAACCCCGACACGAACTCGTTCGTCTACTACAACGTCGCGGGCGCCTACGACTCGAACATCGCGCTGGTGCTCACGCACGGCGAGACGCGGCGCGAGAACTACGAGCGCATGGCCGAGGTGATGCGCCGCATGGAGCTGCGCGGCGACGACGTGCAGACCAACGCCGAGGTGCACTACGGCCTGATCCAGTGGCTGCTTGGCCGCGGCGTGCTGGCCGAGCCGAACACGCGCTTCATGAGCTCGTACCTGGGCGCGGTCGGCCGGCTGGCGCAGGTCTCGGGCGATCTCGACCTGGAGCTCGCGTTCGAGCGCCTGCTCGGCGACGCGGCCGACGCCGAGGCGCGCGCCGCGCTCGAGGCCAAGCAAACGCTGATCCTGCGCCCGCTCGAGCGGCTGTTCGCGAACGCTCACCTGCTCGGCGGGTTCCTGGGCCGCTACGACGGCGAGCTGTGGAAGACCGACGGCTCGAGTGCGCGCTTCGCCGCCAACCCGATCGAGATGCTCGAGCGCCTGTACCACTTCCTCGATCTCGAGGCGCGCGCGGACAAGCCGCCCGCGGAGCAGATCTGGGAGCACGACGCGGCGATCCTCGACTCGGCCCGCGAGTTCTACGCCGCGGTCGCGGAGCGCACCGGCGTGCGCGACGCCGAGGGCCTCGACCGCCTGTTCGCGGGCCAGCCGGCCGCGGCGCTGGCCGGCTCCGACGCCGGCCTGTGGGCGCGCTGCGTCGCGGCGCACCGCGGCTTCCAGCTCGGGCTCGAGCTGCTCTTGATCGTGCCGCGCGTGGGCGCGCGCTCGGGCTTCCTCGACGTGCGCGTCGAGGACGACCTGAGCATCTCGCTGCCCGAGCCGTTCGCGGACGAGACGCGCGCCGCCGAGCTCGCGCGCTCGCTCGCGCCGCCGCCGCCCGCCGCGTTCGACGAGATCGTGACGCCCATGGGCGGCACGTACTACTCGCGCGAGGCGCCGCACCTGCCGCCGCTGATCGAGGAGGGCGCGCACTTCGAGGCTGGCCAGCCCCTGTTCGTGATCGAGGTGATGAAGATGTTCAACAAGGTCTCGGCGCCGCACCCCGGCACCGTGACCCGGAACCTGATGGCGAACCGCGACGGCGCGATCGTGAAGAAGGGCGAGCGCGTGTTCCTGATCGAGCCCGACGAGCGGCGCGAGATCGAGAGCGACGAAGCCGCCGCCAAGCGCCGCCGCGACGCGACCCTGCAGCTTCTGCGTTAGCCAACGCAGGTTTCCGCAGCACGACCGGCGCGGTCCGAGGCCGCCCTCGGCCGCGCCGGCAAGCGCCGCGAAGCGGCGCGCGCAGCGAGCCGAAGGCGAGCGTAGTCAATAGGGTAAGATCAGACGTGATGAGCACCAAGGAGCAGGCCCTCGCCTACCACCGGAAGGGCAAGCCCGGGAAGATCGAGGTCGTCGCCACCAAGAGCGTGCTCACCGCCCGGGACCTGTCCCTGGCCTACACGCCCGGCGTGGCCGAGCCGTGCCTCGAGATCCAGCGCCGGCCGGACGACGCGTTCCTGTACACCTCGAAGGGCAACCTGGTGGCGGTGGTCTCGAACGGCACCGCGGTGCTCGGGCTCGGGAACCTGGGGGCGCTGGCCGGGAAGCCCGTCATGGAAGGCAAGGGGGTGCTGTTCAAGCGCTTCGCCGGCGTCGACGTGTTCGACATCGAGCTCGCCACCGAGGATCCCGAGAAGATCATCGAGACCGTGAAGCTGCTCGAGCCCACGTTCGGCGGCATCAACCTGGAAGACATCCGCGCGCCCGAGTGCTTCGAGATCGAAGAGCGGCTGATCGCGGAGATGGACATCCCGGTCTTCCACGACGACCAGCACGGCACCGCGATCATCTCCGCCGCAGCGTTCCTGAACGCGCTCGAGCTCACGCGCCGCAAGATCGAGGACGTGAAGGTGGTGTTCGCGGGCGCGGGCGCCGCGGGGATCGCCTGCGCGGACCTGTACCTGCAGCTCGGCGTGCGCCACGAGAACATCCTCATGACCGACAGCAAGGGGGTGATCTACGAGGGCCGCAAGGAGGGCATGAACAAGTACAAGGCCCGCTTCGCGCGCAAGACCGACGCGCGCACGCTCGACGACGCGATGCGCGGCGCCGACGCGTTCGTGGGTGTGGCCTCGGCGGGGCTGGTGACCAAGGACATGGTCCGCAGCATGGGGCCCAACCCGATCATCTTCGCGATGGCGAACCCCGATCCCGAGATCACGCCCGCCGAGGTCGCGGCCGTGCGCAGCGACGCGATCATGGCGACCGGCCGTTCGGACTACCCGAACCAGGTCAACAACGTGCTCGGCTTCCCGTTCATCTTCCGCGGCGCGCTCGACGTGCGCGCGCGCAAGATCAACCTGGAGATGAAGCTCGCCGCCGTGAAGGCGCTCGCGGAGCTGGCCAGGATGGGCGAGCAGGGCCTGCCCGAAGAGGTCCGTCACGCCTACCCCGGCGAGCGCTTCGAGTTCGGGCCGAAGTACATCATCCCGAAGCCCTTCGACCCGCGCGTCCTGATCTACGAGTCGATGGCGGTGGCGAAGGCGGCGATGGACTCGGGCGTCGCGCGCGTGCGGCTCGACATGGACGAGTACCGCGAGAAGCTCGAGCGGCACCTGGGCAGCTCGCGCGAGTTCATGCGCACGGTGATCAACAAGGCCAAGGCCGCGCCGCGCCGGATCGTGTTCCCCGAGGGCACGGAAGAGCGCGTGCTGCGCGCGGTCCAGATCCTGTGCGAGGAGCGGATCTGCGCGCCGATCCTGCTCGGCAACGAAGCCGAGGTCGTGCGCGCGGCGGCCGAGTTCGGCGTCGACCTCGACGGCGCCGCGATCGTCGACCACCAGGCCTCGCCGCGGCGCGCGGAGTACCGCGACGTGCTGGTCGGCCTGCGCAAGCGCAAGGGTGTGACCGAGCAGGACGCCGAGCGCCTGCTCGGCCGGCGCAGCTACTTCGGCGCGATGATGGTGCGCATGGGCGAGGCCGACGGCCTGCTCGCGGGCCTGACCAAGTCCTACGCCGACTCGATCCGGCCGGCGCTCGAGGTCGTGGGCCTGGCGGAGGGCCATCGCGCCGCCGCCGGCGTCTACGTCGTGATCCAGAAAGAGCGCGTGATGTTCTTCGCCGACGGCTCGGTGAACGTCGAACCGACCGCCGAGCAGTTGGCGAACATCGCCGGGCTCGGCGCCGAGACCGCGCGCTGGTTCGGCTTCGACCCGGTGGTCGCGGTGCTGTCCTCGTCGAACTACGGCAGCGTGCGCGACGACCGCACCAACCGGCTCGCCAAGGCGGTCGAGCTCGCCAAGCAGCGCTGGCCCGGCCTGGTCGTCGACGGCGAGATGCAGGCCGACATCGCGCTCGACCCCGAGCGGCGCGCCACGCGCTTCGGCTTCTCCGAGCTCAAGGGCGAGGCCAACGTGCTGGTGTTCCCGAACCTCGACGCCGCGCACATCGCCACGCGCATGATCGGCACGATCGGCGGCGCGACCGTGGTGGGCCCGATCCTGATGGGCATGTCGAGCCCGGTGAACTCGCTGCAGCGCACGGCCACCGTCGACGACATCGTGAACCTCGCCGCGATCACCGTCCTGCAGGCCCAGAAGGAGTACTGAGCCTGGCGCGGGCTCCCGCGTTCGAGAAGGTGCTGATCGCGAACCGCGGCGAGATCGCAGTGCGCGTCGCGCGCGCCTGCCGGGAGCTCGGCATCAGGTCGGTCGCGGTGTTCTCGGAGGCCGATCGCAACGCACTACACGTGCGCCTCTCGGACGAGGCGTATCCGTGTGGTCCCGCGCCGGCGGCGCAGAGCTACCTGAACGTGCCGCGCCTGCTCGAGATCGCGCGCGCGAGCGGCGCGCAAGCGGTGCACCCCGGCTACGGCTTCCTGTCCGAGAACGCGGACTTCGCGCGCGCCTGCGCGGCGGCGGGGCTGGTGTTCATCGGGCCGTCGCCCGAGACGATCGAGGCGATGGGCGACAAGGTCGCGTCGCGCGCGCTGATGCAGGCCGCCGGCGTGCCGATCGTGCCCGGCTCGACCGCGAAGCTCTCCGACGACGACGCGGTCGCCTACGCGCTCGAGATCGGCCTGCCGGTGATGGTGAAGGCGTCGGCCGGCGGCGGCGGGCGCGGCATGCGCTTCGTGAACGACGAGGCGGGCCTGCGCGCGGCGATCGCGCGGGCGCGCTCGGAGGCGAAGTCGGGCTTCGGCGACGACGCGATCTACGTCGAGAAGGCGGTCGAGGCGCCGCGCCACGTCGAGGTGCAGGTGCTGGGCGACGCGCACGGCCACGTGATCCACCTGTTCGAGCGCGAGTGCTCGGTGCAGCGCCGGCACCAGAAGGTGATCGAGGAGGCGCCCGCCAATCGCATGACGCCCGGCTTGCGCGAGAAGATGGGGCGCGCCGCGGTCGCGGCGGCGCGCGCGGTCGGCTACCGCGGCGCGGGAACGGTCGAGTTCCTGGTCGATGCCGACTCCGACTTCTACTTCCTCGAGATGAACACGCGCGTGCAGGTCGAGCACCCGGTCACCGAGGCGATCACGAACGTCGACATCGTGAAGACCGGCATCCGGATCGCGGCCGGCGAGCCGCTCGGGATCGCGCAGGCCGACGTGGGCATCAACGGCTGGGCGATCGAGTGCCGCATCTACGCGGAAGATCCGGACAAGGGCTTCCTGCCGTCGCCCGGAGAGATCACGGCTTTCACGCCGGCGGCCGGGCCGGGCGTGCGCGACGACTCGGGCGTGGCGAGCGGCGACAAGGTGACGCCGCACTACGACGCGCTGCTCTCCAAGCTCGTGTGCTGGGGCCGCGACCGCGACGAGGCGCTGGCGCGCATGCGCCGCGCGCTCGACGAGTTCGTGGTGCGCGGCGTGAAGACGACCCTGCCGCTGCACCGGCGCGTGCTCGCGAACCCGCGCTTTCTGTCCGGGAGCTACGACACGGGCCTGATCGAGTCGGAGGGCCTGGCGAAGGCGGCGCCGTCCGACCCGCTCGCGCGCGAGCTGGCGCTCGTGCTGGCGGCGCTCGAGGAGCTCGGCGAGAAGACGTCGGGACGCTTCGCCGTGCCGGCGGATGGAAGCACGCACGCGGTCGCGCTCGAACGCGCCGGTCCGGGCGTGTGCGACGCGCGCGTCGACGGCGGGATGGCGCAGCGGATCGACGTCGCGCCGGGTCCCGGCGGCTCGTGCTCGGTGCTCGTCGCCGGGCGCCAGCTCGCCTGCAGCATCGATGCGAGGCCCAACCGCAAGCTCGAGGTGCGCGTCGGTCCGAGCGCGTTCCTGCTCGGCCCGGTCGAGGCGGCATGAAGCGCGCGATCGTGCTCGACACCGACATGGCGTCGGACGTCGACGACGCGCTGTGCCTGGCGCTGGCGCTCGCGGCGCCGGAGCTCGAGCTGGTCGCCGTCACCAACGTCGGGCGCGAGTCGCGCTTGCGCGCGCGAGTCTCGCGCAGGCTGCTCGAGCTGGCCGGCCGCACGGACGTCCCGGTGTTCGCCGGCTGCCGCGTGCCGCTGCTCGCGGGCAACGGCTACAACTGGTTCGGCCACGAGGGCGAGGGCATCCTCGAGCCGGGCGTCGAGCCGCCGCTCGAGCCGGCGCACGCGGTCGACGCGCTGCTCGAGCTCTCGCGCGCGCGCCCGGGCATCGAGCTGGTGGCGGTCGGGCCGCTCACCAACGTCGCCGTGGCGCTGGCCAAGGACCCGGACCTCGCCGCGCGCGTCGGGCGGCTCTGGGTGATGGGCGGCCACCTGCGCGAGGTCTCGTACCGCGGGCGCGTGTTCGAGCCCGGCGTCGACTACAACCTGTGCTCGGATCCGCACGCCTCGCTGCTCGTGCTGAGGAGCGGCATCCCGACCACGCTGGTCAGCGCCGACGTCACACTGCGCACGGGCCTGCGCGAGGCCGACGTCGCGCGCATCGCGGCCGGGGGCTCCGAGCTGCACGCGGCGCTCGCGCGCGCGGTGCGCGTCTGGACGCCCGTGCAGCGCCGGCTATT
>Ga0187892_10007358_pt1 | contig 15733 bp, 16 predicted proteins | sample MA1701073metaG_FD_139345 | JGI IMG/M metagenome (GOLD analysis project Ga0187892, IMG submission 139345) | Bio-ooze microbial communities from a basaltic lava cave in the Kipuka Kanohina Cave System on the Island of Hawaii, USA - MA170107-3 metaG ... | reverse complement strand
CACCAGCGGCGCAAACGACGCCCTGAAGGTCATCGACGGGGCGGTCGAGGAGATCACCCGCTCGCGCGGCGACATCGGCAACTTCCAGCGCAACCAGCTGGAGTCCAACATCCGGTCGCTCGGAGTCGGAAGAGAAAACCTTTCCGCAACCGAGTCCGCGATCAGGGACGTCGACGTCGCAGCCGAAATGACCAACTTCACCAAGCTGCAAATCCTGCAGCAGTCGGGTATCGCCGTTCTTGCGCAGGCGAACGCCATGCCGCAAGGAGTGCTCGCCCTGTTGCGAGGCTAATCGGCGCCTTCCATCGCTCCAAGCCGCTGGCTTTCAGCCAGCGGCTTGGCTGTTTGTTCGGCATCGTGCCGAACGAATGCGCGCCGATCTAAAAGACCGAGTCCGGGAAGTAGTAATCCTTCGCGTTGTCGGGGAGGATCAGCTCCACGTCGATCATCATGTGCTTGGGCATGAACTTGAGCGCGTTCTCTTTGCCCACCCGCAGCATGGCGGCAGCGTTCTGAATTCCCACGGCGATCATAGAAGGCGGATAGGTGATGTCGGCAGGGTAGAGCGGGTCGCCCTCCATGACGCGCTTCACGATGTCCTTCATGCCGGCACCGCCGAGCATCCAAATCCCCTTATTGCGGCCTGCGGCTTTGAGCGCGTTCTCGACCCCGAGCGCCATGTCGTCGTCCTGCGCCCAGATCGCGTCGATCTTGGGGTTCGCAATCAGAATGTTCTGCATGGCCTTGTCGGCCCTTTCCCGGTTCCAGAACCCCCGCTCGACAGCCAAGATCTTGATGCCGGGGTTCGCCCGGAACACCTCCATTGCGGCCTCGTAGCGATCGGTGTCCACCGTGGACTCGATCCCTCGCAGGATGACGATGCTGCCGCTAGCGCCGGTTAGCTTCTTCGGATCGGCCCCGAGCTTCACCGCCATATACTCGGCGGACTTGCGGCCGAACGCCTTGTTGTCTCCCTCGATGAAGAGGTCGGCGATCGGCTCCGTGAACCCACGGTCCACGTTGACGATCAGGATTCCCGCCTCCTTCAGCTTCTTTGCGATGGGGGTGATAGGGGCGCTTTCGGTACACAGAATCACAAGCGCGTCGACGCCCTGGTTTTGAAGGTTCTCCAGGTCGCTGATTTGCTCGTTCGGCTCCTTCGCGTCCTCGATGATCCAGTCGATGTCCGGGTTGAGCTTTGCGGCTTCCTTCGCCCAATAGCCCACCCCCGCGGTCCAGCCGTGGTCCGCGGCCGGAATGGAGACGCCCACTTTGAAGCGCTTTCCGGACGCCCCCACGGAGGCGGAGGTCCCTCCCCCTTGGCAGCCCGCCAAAAAGATGGCAGCCGCCATCACGAATCCAGCAAATTGAAACGCACTTTTGAACATGCCGGCTCCTCGAATCTAATCGTTTTCCTTGCTTCCCCTCTGCAGCAAGACCGCGATCAGGATCACAGCCCCGCGCACGAGGCCCTGCCAGTTCGTATCGATGCGGTATGCCGTCATCATGTTGGCGATCAGCGTGAGCAGAATCACCCCGACGACGGTGCCCCAGATTCTACCTTTGCCCCCGCGCAGGCTCGTGCCGCCGATCACGACGGCTGCGATCGCGTCCAGCTCGTAATACAGCCCGACCGAACCGGTGCCTACCGAGTTCATCCGCGCGGCGTTCAGCACAGCAGCCAGTCCGACCAGCGCCCCGAGAAACGTGTACGTCCAGAGCTTGATCGTCTTGGTGTCGATCGCCGAGTACCGTGCGGCGCGCTCGTTCGCGCCGACGGCGATCATGTACCGCCCGAAAGGCGTTCTGTTGAGAAGGAAGCTGGCGAGCAGCGCAACTCCCAGGAAGATGAGAAGGCTCCAGTACAGCACGATGGGCTGTCCGGCTTGGTTCGTAAGGAACGGAAGCGGCACCCCTCCGAACCCGAAGTCCTGGAACTCGCTCACCTGCGAGCGGATCTCGCCCCCTTTCCCAAGCACCAGTGCCAAGGAACGAAACGCGGCCAAGCCCGCGAGCGTGACGATAAACGGAGCGACGCGCCCGAATGCGATGGCGACGCCGTTCGCAAAGCCGGACGCCGCTCCCACGGCCATGGATGCCAAAACGGCGAACAAAACGGCCGTGCCCGCAGCTGCGCCGCCCGCGTCCTGTCGGTTCAGCACAAGCACGGCGACCGCGCCGCAGAACGCGAGCATGCTGCCCACGGACAAATCGATACCGGCGGTCATGATGACGAAGGTCATTCCGACCGCGATGATCCCGACGTAGGCGTTCTGGCTTACCAGGTTGCGGAGGTTTTCGGCCTGGAGGAAAGACTCCCCGCGCGTGAATACGTTGATGGCGAAGAGGAGCACGAGCGCCACGAGAACGCCGTAGTCGGCGAGGAGCCCGCGCCAGCCTCGCTTCAAGCCGCCTCAACCCCCGCCGCGAGCACCATGATCGCCTCCTCGGTCATTTCGTCGCCCGCAAGCTCGCCCACGATTCGGCCGTGGCGCATGACGAGCACCCTATGACAGAGGCCGAGAAGCTCGGGAAGCTCCGACGAGATTACGATGCACGCCATACCGCTCGAAGCGAGCTCTTGGATCAGGCCGTACATTTCCCGCTTTGCGCCCACGTCCACGCCTCGCGTGGGCTCGTCGAGGATCAGGACCTTGGGCTCGAGCTCCAGCCATTTCGCTACGGAGACTTTCTGCTGGTTGCCTCCGGAAAGGTATAGCGTCGGCGCCCGGAGGTCTCCGACCCGGATGTCCAATCGGCGCACCCATTGTCCTGCAGCTTCGCGCTCCGAGCCGCGGTCGATGAGCGGACGCGCATAGGAGCGAAGGTTCGCAAGCGTAATGTTCTCGATCGTGTCCATCGCCAGGACGAGGCCCGTGTCCTTGCGGTCTTCGGAAACGTACGCGACTCTGTGGCGCGCGGCCTGCTTCGCCGAGCCGATTCGAACGGGCGCCCCTTGACGCTCGATGCGGCCCGATGCGAGCGGGCGAACGCCGACCAGTATCTCTGCGAACTCCGTTCTTCCGGAACCGATCAGCCCGGCCAAGCCGACCACCTCGTGAGGTCGCACCTCCAGACTCGCGCCGAAGACGCGCTCGCCGTCCGAAACTTCGAGCGCGCGAAGCGCCGGTGGAGATTCCGCGACCTCGCGTTTTGCCGGAAACATGTCTCCGAGCTCTCGGCCGACCATAAGGGCGGCCATTTCGGACTGGCTCGCCATCCCGCGCTCGAGCATCGCGATCAGCTTTCCGTCCCGGAGCACGGTTACGCGGTCGCAGACCTGCTCGACCTCCGCCAAGCGATGGGAGATGTACGCGACGGAAACGCCTCGCTCTTTCAGCCGCTCGATCAGCGCGAAGAGACTCGCTGTTTCCTGCTCGCTGAGCACGGAAGTCGGCTCGTCCATGATAAGAATCGAGGCCTCTTGGGACAGCGCTTTGGCGATCTCGACCAGCTGCTTTTGGGCCAGGGACAAGCTTCCCACGGTGTCGTCCGGCCCGAATCGCGCACCCACCTGATCCAGATAGCTTTCCGTGAGCTCTCGCATTCGCCCCTTGCGGATGAGACCGGTGCTCCGGGGCTCGCGCCCGAGCCATACGTTTTCTGCGACGGTCAGCGGATCGACGAGATTCAGCTCTTGATGGATCATCGCAATGCCCAGCTTTAGGGCATCCCGAACCCCGTGAAGCTCGACGAGGCGCATTGAGTCGTCGCCGTGCCAAATCTCGCCCGAGGTGGGAAGCTGCAGGCCGGCAAGGATTCGCATGAGGGTGCTCTTCCCCGCGCCGTTCTCCCCCACGATCCCGTGAACCTCCCCAGGCTCGAAGGACACAGACACGCCGTCGAGCGCCCGAACTGCGGGAAAGTCCATGACCATCTCGCGGGCTTCCAGGCGTGGCATCGAGCGGTTACGTTACCTCGCAATTCCGGGCCTGCCGCGCGGAACAAAACGATAGGGGGTGGCCCTGCAAGGCTCAAGGCATAGCGCCAGCGCGCGCTCCGATAGGGGCCCGTTCCTAGATAGTTTTCCCAAAGGGAATCAACATCAACTGGAACGATATGCACCGGCTCCCCTGGCGGGATAGCGGCAAAGCGAAGAGCCTAAACGTCCGTCGAGGTCCCGGGCTTCGTAACCGGTACCCGAGCCAGCCACTCGGGCAGCTCTTCGGCGGCATAGCTCTTCGCTTCCACGCGATGCACCGCGAACAAGGGACACCCGAAGTCGAGCGTCTCCTCCGAGCGGTCGATCAACACGCCCACCCCAATCGCAGACCCCCCGAGCGTCCGCAACAGCGAAACCACTTCCCGCACGGATTTCCCGGTGGTCAGGACGTCGTCCACGACGAGCACCCTCGCACCCTTCCCGACCGTCGCTCCTCTTCTCAAAACCCGCCGTCCTGCCTCGCTCTCCACATAGATGGCAGGCGCGCCAAGCTGCCTTGCGACCTCGAACGCGACGAGCACGCCTCCAGTGGTCGGTCCGGCGACGAGCCCAACATCCGAGCCGGAGAACCGCTCCGCGATCTTCGAGCACAGCGCGGAGGCGATGTCGGGCCGCTCCAGAAGCCGGAACTTCTCGAAGTAAACGTCGCTGTGCCTGCCGCTGGTCAGCTGGAAGTGGCCCCGAAGGATCGCACCCGACTCTTCCAGCAGCTTTGGGACGTCAACCGAACACACTGTAAGGCGTCATCTCCCGCACGATCTCGTTGTCCTCGCCCAGCAGAAGTATCTTGGGTGTCACCGGCTCATCGGTCCACGCGAACGCGCACACGATGATTCTATCGCCGGGCTGAAAGAAGTGCGCCGCGCCGCCGTTCAAGCCCACGACTCCCTTGGGGCCGGAAAAGGCATAAGTAGCGATCCGGGAGGGGCGATCTACGGCCCACACCTGCACCATCTCCCCGTCGAGGATTCCCACCTGCTTCATCAGGTCGGCGTCGATCTCGATGCTGCCGACATAATCGGGATTGGCGTAAGTCACCTTCGCGTGGTGAAGCTTCGCCTTAAGCAGTTGGTGCAAGCGCATGGGCCTCGTCGTGCGCGGGCTCCGATTCCACCTCCGCCGTGCCCATTTCGGGCGGCTTGCGCGGGCGGTTTCGGCGGTTCCATGCTGCCAGGAACCCGCCGAGCGTGAGGATACCCAGGCCTCCCCAGACTAGCGATGTGAACGGTTTGTAGAAGACCTCGATCGGAAAAACGGGGCGCATGTAGTGCAGCTGAAGCATGGCGGTCTTATCCGCAGCGTTCATTCCTTCCATGGTTAGGAAGTGCTCGTCGCCCAGGAGCACCGGCTCGGGCCGTAAGCCCCCTTCGCCGAGAACGACCTTCGGATGAACGGAATAGGTCCGGCCCTCCGATGTTATGCTCAGCTTTGCTCCGAACTTTGTGCCCGCGACTCCCGCTTCCCCTTCCCGCGTCAGCTCATTGTAGGTCACGTCGAAGTCGAGGAACCGTATCGTTTGGCCGAGCTTGACGGGCGTAACCTCCGTCGCGTCGAAGCTGATTCCGTGTACGGTCAAATACACGTCGTGAGTTGCCATCCTTTGCACGTGCGGCCAGGCCATCGGGTCGGTGGTTCCGTTCGGCCGGGTGACGAAATAGAATCCGGGCCTCGCCTCGAATGCGCCTTTGCCCTGCATCGGCCGCATGTCGATCCGAACCTTGTTGTCCCGGTCCGAGTAGTCCCGATTCGGGCCCTTGACGTTCATCGCGTATCCGAGAACCGGCTGCGGCGTTCCCTGTTGCGCGACGACCCGCTCCTTACGCTCCAGGCCCCTCGAGAGCAGCAGTCCGGCGAGCGTCAATCCGACTCCCACGTGCGAGAGATAAATGGCGATCGCTTCACGCGAGGTTCTCACGCGCTCGCCGATCGTCCAGAGGTTCGCGGTAACGATGAAAAAGCACAGTCCCGTCAGGATCAGCGTCCAGGTGAGCGCGGGCAAACGCAATGCGCCGAAGAACAGCCGAACCTCCTCCTCGAACGGGCCGAGCCTGCCCCAGGGGCTCCATGCGAGCACGAGCAGCGTTAATCCTACGAGCCCGAAAGCCACGCACGCCGGCCCGTAAAGCCTGCCGAGCAAGCGCCGGATCGAGATCCCTCCCCAGCTCACAAAGGGCGCCGCGGCCAAAAAGAGCGCGATCGGAACGAAGAACCAGCTGACGACCTGGTGGTATTGAGCCTCCCCGACCACCTTCATGCGAAGGCCGAACAGGCTGGACAGCATCGGCACGCTCATTCCAAACGCGGTCGCGATCGCGAGACCGAACACGAGGAACAAGCCCAGCCTGTATGCGGACTCGCGGGTCCATCCCGCGCGCTCGGGCTCCCTGGCGGCAAGCTCCTTTCGCAATTGCAGGCTGCGAACCACCCAAAGTCCGCAGAACAAGATGGTCGCGACGAAGAACAGCCCTACGAGCAGCTTGAGGGCCTTATTGTCCATCTCCGCGAAGCTGTGGACGCTTGTGTCGCCCAGCAACCCGGACCGCGTGAGGAACGTGCCATAGACGAAAGCAAGGAACGGCAAGCCTCCGAACAGTAAATTGGTCCGAATCCATCGGCCCCGATTCACCTGAACGATGAGGCCGTGAACCAGCACCGCCGTAAACAGCCAAGGGACGAGGCTAGTGTTCTCGACCGGGTCCCACGCCCAAAAGCCGCCCCAGCCGAGCGTTTCGTAAGCCCACAGCCCGCCCATGCAAAGCCCGAGCCCGACCAGCGTAAGGGAGACGAGCGCCCAAGGGCGGACCATACGCGCCCAATCGAACGGGTTGCGAGACGCAAGCGCGGCGAACGCATGCGCGAACAAAACGGTCAGAGACCCAAATCCCAAGAAGATCGTGGGCGGATGAATGATCACCCAGTAGTTCTGAAGCGCGGGTGTGAGGCCCACGCCGTCGGGCGGCACGTAGATCTTGCCGTGGAACTCCTGAATGCGAAACGGGCTTTCGTAAGCGAGAATCCCGCAGAGCACTGCTAGGAAAAGGGAGTACGGAATCGTGAACCAACGACGATACGCGCCTGTGGAGCGAACGGCCAGCGCCCCGAAGAGCGCGGATGTGGTTGCCCAGAGCAAAAAGCTTCCTTCTTGGCCGGACCAGATTCCCGCGATGCGGTAGGCGATCGCGTTCCGCTTGTCGCCGTGGCCGAAGACGTACGAGTACTCGAACCGATTCAAGATGAAGAGCGATCCGAGAACCGCGAAGGTGCCGACCAGGCACGCGGTTCCAATCCAGAAGCCCCATGCGCCGACCAACCCCAACCTAGGTCGCTTGCCCGCGAGCAGCCAACCCAGCGCGGATGCAAGGTAAGAGGCGAGACCCGCGACTACCAGCACGCGCCCCAAAGTCCCCAAGCCGAGCGACCAGCCGGGAGCGAGAGGTAGGTCCAGTTCGGGAAGGGTTTCCAATGCCTAGCTCGGCTTGCCCTGGTATTTGGTCGGGCACTTCAGCAGCATCTTCGTCGCGTGGAACTCGCCGTTTCTCATGCCCCCGATCACGACGACCTGCGCCGCCTCTCCCATATTCGACGGCGGTGGGCCGTCGTAAACGACGTTCAGCCGATCGCCGCCCTCTTCGAAGACCGTAAAGCGAACTTCCTTGCCCGTCACTGCACGTAGCGTGCTCTTGTCGATTTCCGCGGCGACATGAAGGTTGCTTCCGTCCAGGCGCTTCGCCTCCGCGATCGTTACGTACGGGCTCGCATTGAGCAGGAACGCGACCATCGCCGCCCCGACGGCTACGGCAGCGACCGCAACGGAAAGTATTGCGCCGACCTTCATCCTTCGCCTCAGATTCTAACCCACTTCTACGCCTTGACCGCGGCATCTGACGCCATACCGCGCCATCATGTGTGAGCGTCCATGTTCGCGCCAAGCGCGAGCTCCGTCCCGCTTGATCACTTTGAATGGGCACCTTTCGCGGCCGCCTCGCGTTGATGGGAATCGGATACAATTCAGCTTCCGAGGTCCGAGAATGCCGCACAAGTGGGTCCGCTGCGCCGAGTTTTGCCTGGTTTCCGCGATCGTATTGGTCGCTCCCATGTGGCTCGCCGCCCAGGGCGCGCCCGCCAAGGGGAGCCAGCCATACAGCTTTAATCCTGCGAACCCGAACTACGGCACTCTCCACATGCAGACCACGCTCGGCAGCTTCAAGCTGCTGCCTAAGGACGACCTCGCGGAGGGCCGCGTCGAGATGTCTTTCGCGGGCACGCTGCTGCTCGTTCAAGCGAAAGGGGACATCCAAATCTCGAGCGGGCTTCGCAAGGAGTACGAGGGCCACGGCCGCCAGGTCTATTTCGGACGAGGCACCGCCGTTATCGAGGGCAGGTTCCGCGCGATTCAATGGTTCGGGCGCGATCTCAAGGCCAAGTGGATCGGCGATGGCGTGGCGCGGCTCTACGGTGAGTTCGACGAGAAGCTCAGCACGGGCGTTTACTACTACGACAACCCGAGCGAGCCCCGCGCGTGGGGCACGTTCGGCACGCAGGCGATCCTTCCAGAGCCGCAGTACTACGGCACGGGCACTCCCGTTCCGCGAAAGAAGACCGGCAATCCCTAGCCGACTCCAAGGATCGCCCCGTGCTTAGGAACACGTTCCTCCACATTCCCGGAATCGGGAAAACGTGGGAGCGTCGGCTTTGGGAGCAAGGATGTGCCGACTGGGATTCGCTCCTGAAGGAACCGGGGCGATTCAAGCTTGGAGGCGCTTCGCTCCCCACGGCGCTGAGGGTGGCCCGCGAGTCCAAGGAGAGCCTATCAGAAGGAAAGCACCAATACTTTCGCAAGGCGCTGGGCCTGGGCGAAGCCTGGCGCGCATGGCCCGACTTCCGGCTCTCCTGCGTGTACCTCGACATCGAGACGGACGGCGGCTACGAGGGCGATTCCGTGACCATGGTCGGGCTCTACGACGGCGTGGAGTTTCGCGCGCTTTTGAAGGACGAGGACATCGGCGAGCTTCCGGACATCCTCTCGCGCTACTCGATGATCGTCACGTTTTACGGGCACGGGTTCGATCTGCCGATGCTTCAGCGCAAGTTTTGGGGCATGCGGCTCGATCAGATTCACTTGGACCTTTGCCCCACGCTCAAACGGCTGGGATTTCGCGGCGGGCTGAAGAGCATCGAGAAGCGCCTGGGGATCGCCCGCAGCGACGAGACGGACGGCCTCGGAGGCTGGGACGCGGTCAAGCTCTGGCGCGAGTATCAGGCCGGCAGCCGCGCGGCGCTGGATGTGTTGATAGCCTACAACCGGGAGGACGTGGTGAACCTGGAGCGGCTTGCGGAAATCGCGTACGGGAAGATGCGCGAGGCGACGCTTCCTCTCGGAGTCGCGGTCTGAAATCGGTCCCTCGTTTGGAGTACGCGAAGCCCACTTGGAGTCCGCGAACCTTGCTTTGCTCTGTTCCCTAGGCGAGCTTGCTCGCCTCTAAGCTCGCCGGAAGAAAGTGTTGGGAGGACGGAAAACGCGAGCTTGGCACTTTCCAGCCTAATAGAGAACGATCTCTTCCGAGACGACGCGCTCTCGCTGCTTTTTGAGCTCGATTAGCTGCTTGACGTGCTTTTCGCAGGTCGCGGTCAGCGCCTTGACGGCCTGAAGCCGAGTCGGGCTCTGATCGAGGAGCTGATTCACGAGAGCCGATCCCGCCTTGTGCGCGCGATAAGTGTAGAAGAGCCCGACGTAGACCTCCCCGCCGACCATCATCAGTTTGTAGGCCGGGTTCTTGCACACGATGTTCATTCCCTGCCACAAGGCCTCCAAGTAGCGCTCGCGCACGGCTTCGTTCAGCCCCTTGACGGAGTTGTTCGCGTCGTCCAGGAACTCGAGGTACTCCCGCTTCGTTCGGATGGCCCGCAGGGACTTTGCGCCTTTGCGCCATCGGTTGATCCAATCGAGCATCTGCTCGCGCGGCACGTCGTACTGCGCGAAGAGCTTCTCGAGCGTCTGCAGCGCGGACTGCTTGACGGCTTCGTTCGCCTTGAGCTTCCCGATCTCGCGCAGCACCGCCAGATCGAACGCGGACGTTGCAGCCTTCCAAGCGTTCTCGCGGCGCGCCCCCTCGGCTAGCTCGGCGGCTTCCTCGATCGCCGCGGCGTATTGGGAGCTGTCCTTGATGTAGTCCGAGAGGGCCTTCTGGTCCTTCTTGATCTGCAGCCGCTTTTCCGCGATCTTGGCGTCGATCTCCTTCAGCTTCTTGGCTTTCAGCTCCGAGCGAACGGATGCAAGGTACGCGTCGACCTTGCCGGACCACTCCTCCCCCACTCGAGTGGCCCGGGCGTTCAGGTCTCGATTGAGTCCTGCGATTCGGTCCCGCTCGCGGTTCAGAGCCTGCGATCGCGACTCGACACGTCCGTTCCACTCCTGTATGCGTCGATACCACGCATCGAAATACGCCTGCTGCTCCGGCTTGGCGGTTGCAGCGGCAGCACGATAGCGCTCGTACTCTTCGACCAGCTTCTGCCTGTCTTTCTCGTGCTCGTGGAGCTGCCTCGTCCGCTCTTCGAACTGGCGGCGTACCGAAGCGGCCTCCTGGAACAGGTAATGCGTCTCGGACCTAACCGCGAGGTAGGTCTTTCTCAGCCAGTCGTACTGGAGCGCAAGGCCTGGCCACCCGGCCCAATTGGTGCCGAGGTCGCTCATCGCTCTTCCGTTCGCGCGCTCGACGTCGTCCCATCCGGACAGCGAAAACCGGAACTCGAAGTAGTTCTCTTGCGGCGCGGCGCTCGAAAGCGCGCCCAGGGTTGAGGCTGCCAGTGCCACCGGCAACACGGAGCGAAGCCGGCGGCGTACGGCGGCGGCCGCTTCGAAAAGCTTGGATTCGGTTCGCATGGCTCTACCCATATTCTATGCACGAGATCGGACGTTCGAGAGCGAATAATTGGGAACTCGCGTAGAAACCGAGCGCAAAGCTCATCTCGCCGTGGGGGACGGCGCCCGACGCATCGCGACGGCGCGGAAGGCTCCGATCGCCCGCTCCAGCTTCTCGTCGTCGATATCGGCATGCAGTACCAGCCTTAGCCGATCGGGAGCGGGCGGCAGGCTCCAAACGCCCTCCTCACGAAGCGAGTCCGCCCAGGACTTGCCGTCGTCCACGTAGGCCAGTACCATGTTCGTCTGCACGCGGTCCCAGTCGACTCGGACGCCCGGCAGCCCCTCGATTCCCGACGCGAGCGCCCGCGCCCTCCGGTGGTCCTCCGCAAGCCGATCCACCATCTTCGTCAAGCTGACGATCCCGCAGGCCGCCAGAATCCCCGCCTGGCGCATCCCGCCGCCAAGCCTCTTCCGCCACTGGCGGGCCTTGGCGACGAAGTCCGCCGGTCCGCACAGGACCGAGCCGACCGGCGACCCGAGCCCCTTGCTCAGGCAGAAGCTCACCGAGTCCGCGCATTCGGCGATTTGGCGCGCCTTCACTCCGAGCGCCGTTGCTGCGTTGAAAATGCGGGCGCCGTCGAGGTGTACTTTCATCCCGTGACGGTCTGCGATCTCGCGGTACGCGCGCATCGCATCCATCGGCGCGACCGTCCCGCCGGCCCGGTTGTGCGTGTTCTCCAGGCAAAGCAGAGTCGTTCCCGGCGTGTGGATGGTCTTCTTGACTACCCGGCGCTCTACCTCGGCTGGGTCCATTACGCCGAGCTTCGAGGGCAGGGTCCAGGTGACGACTTGGCCATGTACGGCAGGGCCTGCGCACTCGTAAAAAAGCATGTGCGCTTCCTGCTCGATCAGGATCGCGTCCCCGCGCTCGCAATGGCTCGGCACCGCGATCTGGTTGCCCATCGTGCCGCTCGGCACGAAGACCGCCGCCTCCTTGCCCAGCATCTCCGCGGCGATCCGCTCCAGCTCTACAACCGTCGGCTCATCGCCCAGGACGTCGTCGCCCAGCGGCGCCCGAAGGATCGCTTCGTACATCTCCGGGGTGGGCCTCGTGACCGTGTCGCTGCGAAGGTCTACGATGCCGCGCTGAGCATCCGGTACGTTGAATTCGGTTGCCATGAGTCGGGCTCCGCCGCTACGGGCGCACCCTCATTGTAGCGAACGGGTGCCCGCTGCGGCCCGCGGCAACGTTTCGCCGAAGAAATCCAGGTATTGCCGCACGATCCCTTCCCAAGCCGCCAGGGAGAACGAGTGCCCTTCGCCGGGAAGCTTGCGATAGGTGTGCCGGACGCCTGCGGCCTCGAGCGCCGCCGCCAATCGATCGCTCTGCGAGATCGGAACGATGTCGTCCGCCTCACCGTGCACTAAAAACATGGGTGCGCATGCGGCGTCAACATGAACGGCAGGGCTGGCCTTGCGGTATCGGTCCTCTAAACCCTCGTAGGGTCCACCTAGGAACTGCTCGATGAACCCGAGGCTCACAGGAAAGTGGTGCGATGCGGGATCCACGAGGTCCGTCAGTGGGCAGATTGCGACCGCAGCGTTCACACGGCTGCTCGTGCCCGATTCGTCGGGCACATCGGTGGCCGCGGACATTGCTGCCAGGTGCCCTCCCGCGCTGTTTCCGAGCGCTCCGATCGCGTCCGGGTTCAGGCCCCACCGTGCGGAGTTCGATCTCAAGAAGCGCACGAACCCCTGCACGTCCTCCGCCGCAGCCGGAAATGGGTGGAGGGGCGCGAGTCGGTACTCGGGACAGGCGGACGCGAATCCGTTTGCAGCCAACCCGACCGCAAGCTCGGACATCTCCTCCTTCGCTCCGGAGATCCAGCCTCCTCCATGGATACAGACCACCGCCGGGTGCGGCCCTGGACCTTCCGGTAAGGCCAGGTCGAATCTCAGCGTAGTCCCCGCAAGCTCGGCAAAGGGCTCGTCGTGAAGGAGATCCATCCCTCTTCCAGTGTAGCAGCCCGATGGCGGAAGTCGAAGCCCTGTTCCCCCGCATCGCAGGCTCGGCCCCCTCCCCTTGATTCGAGTCTCCGAGAATTAGGGGGAGGGGGTTGGGGGTGAGGGTTCCGGGGCGCGCGGCAGGCCCGGACCAACGTTCCCGTCTCACGCGTCCGCCCTATACTGCCCCCTCCCCTTGATTCGAGTCTCCGAGAATTAGGGGGAGGGGGTTGGGGGTGAGGGTTTCGGGGCGCGCGGCAGGCCCGGACCAACGTTCCCGTCTCACGCGTCCGCCCTATACTGCCCCCTCCCCTTGATTCGAGTCTCCGAGAATTAGGGGGAGGGGGTTGGGGGTGAGGGTTCCGGGGCGGACGGCAGGCCCGGACCAACGTTCCCGTCTCACGCGTCCGCCCTATACTGCCCCCTCCCCTTGATTCGAGTCTCCGAGAATTAGGGGGAGGGGGTTGGGGGTGAGGGTTCCGGGGCGCGCGGTGGCCACGGGATTCCAAAATGGCCGCGGCTGATCGACCCGGACAACCCACATCCCCGACCCTTCCCCCTGTTCCTCGGGGACTCGAGACAGGGTGAAGGGGGATTCCTTAAGGAGCGCAGGTGCCTTCTAAGCAGCGCTCAACCGAACCTATTTTCGCAGATAAACCCAGACGAACCCGGCAGCCTCGGGATAAGGCCTGAGCACCCGGATCTTCTCGTGGACGTCGTTCATGGATTTCTGCAGCCGGCTATACTCTGCGTCCTTCTTTTGCGCCTCCGAGAAGGCGGCCGAGAACTGCTTCATCTCCTCCGCGTTCGGGTTTTCGAGCTTCTCCTTGCCGATCGCCTTCAGTGCAGCCTGGTAGACCCGCTGGTACGCCTCCATGTACTTCTTCTGGATCGCGTCGCGCTGCTTCTCCAGCGCCTCCAGCTCCTTCTTCTGCTTGTCGTTGAGGGGAGCCGAGGCTTTCTCGATTTGCGTGAAGTCGCCCACGAGCAGGTCGAGCTTTCCGTCGCCGTTCCAGTCGGCGGCGAACGGTTTCACTCGCGCGCCCAGAAGCGGGGGCGAGAAGCCGGTCGGAGACTTGGGGTCCTCCTTCTTGGACTTCCAGGCCTCGGAAGAGGTGCGAGCCGGCAGCACGTGCGCGTTTTCGTCCGCGAGCAGGTCGAGCGAGCCCTTGGCGGAACCCTTGTAATAGCTCACGTTTCCCGAGTCGTCGCCCATCAGCAGGTCGAGGATGCCGTCCGCGTCCCAGTCCACGATGCACGGGCCGCCGTCGTGAACCACGAGAGGCTTTCCGTTCACCTTGAACTCGCCGGCCTCCTTGAACGTGAAGTCGCCGTTGTTCAAGAAAAGCTTCACAGGGCCCGAAATGAAGCCGACCGCGACGTCCCAGTCGCCGTCGCCGTCCCAATCGCCCATGCAGGGAGACTGCGCGTAGTTGTCGGAGAGCGGCTTGCCCTCCTTGGTCGTGATGGGCTTGGGCTTGGCGTACTTGCCGCCGCCCTCCCCTTTGAAGATCGAAAGCCCCTCGGAGTAGGAGCCGGAAACGATGTCGATTTCGCCGTCGCCGTCGAAGTCCGCGAACCGCGGACCGAAGCCGATGCATCAGCTGGCGCCGACTTTGGCGATCTCTCCGCCCGCCTGGAACCACTCGAACTTGTCGAACTTGGGCTCCGTTCGCGTGCCGATGTTCTTGTAGATCCGGAGCCGGCCCTGGCCGAACTGGCCGACGAGGAGGTCCGGAAGGTTATCGCCGTCGAAGTCCGCCAGGATCGGCGCGGCGTGGCCGACGTCGACCTTGATGGGCTGGCCGCCGGCTTTCACGATGAAAGGCTCTGCGAGCTCGATCTTGCCCGGGCCCGCGAGCAGCGGAAGCAGGAGTACGTGGACCATGCCCTATTGTACGCATGGCCGGCCGCGCGGCGTGTCCGACTTTTGGCGGGTACGGCTCGGAAGGGGGACGATCGTACGGCAGGAAGGTGTCGCGCGCGAGGATCGAGAACTTCCCTTCCAAGGGGAGGCGTCTCCCCTTTCAAGGGGGCACGAAAGTGGTATCGACGGGCATCGCGATCGCGCTGGCCGCGGGCATCGCCGCGCGGTGGCAACCGTTTCCGGTTCAGTTCACGCGCCACGCGATGGGCCAGACCGTCGCGATCAGCCTGGACGGCGGGAAGGTCCGCAAGACCTTCGCGGGCAAGATGGTGATCCGGGACCGGTTCGGAACGTGCGCCTCGGTATGCGCGGACGTGCGCGGCCCGGTTTCCCGCGGGCAGGTGTTCCAGGTTCGGCCCCGTCCCTCCTCGAAGGTAGGCGGGCGAGTGGCGCTCGCGGGGAACATCGTCGCGCGGCACCTTTGGGAGGCGCAGACCCCGGACCAGTGCGCAGCTCTGCAGCTTGCGGTCTGGGAAGCCACGGAGGACGGCGGAGAGCGGGCGGATTTCTACTCCGGCAGGTTCCAGGCGCGCGCGAGCGGGGCCGTGATGGCGCTTGCGGCGAACTACTACGCGGCGGTAGACGAGCCTCGGGAGGCGCTTCACCTTGCGGCCACGAGCGGAGGCCAGTCGCAGTTGACTGCTCCGCAGATCACCGGTCCGCCGGTCGACCCGCCCTAGCGAACACCGAATCTCCCTTTGGAGTGCGCGAAGCTTGCTTCGCGCTGTTCCGGTTTGCGGAGTGAAGTGCGGAGTGCGCGTAACTTGCTTCGCGCTGTTCCGGTTTGCGGAGTGAAGTGCGGAGCGCGCGTAACTTGCTTCGCGCTTTGGGCTCGCGGGCGGGTGGCAGCGCCTGAAGAAATGATCCCCTCAGCGAGTCTCCCCCGCCCTTGAGGGAGGGGGCAGGGGGTGGGTGAGCTCCTGGCGCTTGCGGCCGGTGGCCACGATTGATCGGCTCTTGGCTTGGGTGAAGCCCATGAATCCCCAAGCCACCCAAT
>Ga0187892_10007357_pt1 | contig 15737 bp, 17 predicted proteins | sample MA1701073metaG_FD_139345 | JGI IMG/M metagenome (GOLD analysis project Ga0187892, IMG submission 139345) | Bio-ooze microbial communities from a basaltic lava cave in the Kipuka Kanohina Cave System on the Island of Hawaii, USA - MA170107-3 metaG ... | reverse complement strand
CGAGCCGCAGCCCTGATTCCGAGATCGTGCGAGGCGAGCCGCCGGCGAGCCGCAGCCCTGATTCCGAGATCGTGCGAGGCGAGCCGCCGGCGAGCCGCAGCCCCGATTCCGAGATCGTGCGAGGCGAGCCGCCGGCGAGCCGTAGCCCCGATTCCGAGATCGTGCGAGGCGAGCCGCCGGCGAGCCGCAGCCCCGATTCCGAGATCGTGCGAGGCGAGCCGCAGCCCCGAGGATGGTTCAGGGCAAGGTCGCGTTGGCGAAGGTTGACTGGGCGGCCGCCACCGCGGCGCCTGCCTCGCTCTTGTAGCCGAGGTCGCGCAGGGTCAGCTCGAGGGCCGATAGCGTCGGCAGGACGTACATCGGACTCGCCGTCATGCTCATCGTCCCGATTCGCAGGGTGCTGGCCCGGAAGCGGTCGAGCCCCGTGCCAATCAGGATGCCGTAACGATCGCGCATGGTGGCCACGACCTCGCGGGCATCCATCTCGCTCGGCGTCCGGACGCACGTCACGGTGCTGGAGAGGACCGACGGGTCCGCGAACAGCTCGAGGCGGAGCGTCTCGAGCCCGGCCCGGAGCGCGCTGGCCGCCACCGCGTGCCGCGCGACCCGATGCTCGAGACCCTCGTCGAGGATCAGATCGACGGCCGCCCGCATGGCGTAGGTGAGGTGCGTCGGGATGGACACCGGCTGGGAGCGAGGCGCGCCATCGGTGAGCCGGCCGCCGCGCGAGACGGGGATCCACGTCTTCTTCCATTGCAGGAGGTCGCACGCGTACGTCGACGCCTTCGTGCGCCGACGCTCCATGGCTTCCCAGGCGCGGTCGCTGACGCTGACGAGTGCTAGCCCGAGCGGGGCGCCCAGGCACTTCTGCGAGCCGGTCATGTTGAGATCGATGCCCCACTCCTGCGTGCGCACGTCGATGCCGGCGAGCGCCGACACGGTGTCGACCAGGTAGAGCGCGCCGACGCTCCGCGCGATCTGGCCGACCGCGGCCGCCGGGTAGGTCGTCCCCGTCGAGGTCTCGTTGTGCACGAGGTGGATCGCCTTGGGCCGTACGCGCTCGGCCTCGGCGCGAAGCTGACCGAGATCCAGCGGCCGCCCCCACTCGACCGTGACTTCCGTGACCTCGGCGCCCGCCCGGGTCATGATCTCTTTCATCAGGAGCCCGAAGACCCCGGCGACGATCACGATGACGGAGTCGCCAGGCTCGATGATCGAGGCCACGCCCGCTTCCAGCGCCGTCCGCCCCGAGCCCGGAAGCAGGAAGACCTCGCCATCGGTCTGGAAGATCTGCCGGAGCGCGAGGAGCGTGGGCTCGAGCACCTCGTCGTCGAAGCTCGGGTCGTACTGGATGCTGGGTGGCGCGTTGAGGGCCTGGATGACCGGGTACTGAAGCTCGGTCGGTCCAGGGATCATCAGGATAGGTCGGGTGAGGCCCCGCGCCCAGTTGATCGTCATCGCCACGGTGTCGACCCTCCACTCATGATTCGACGGTGTCGCATTCTATCACTGCCCTCATCGGCCTCCCCCCAGCCGGTCGCGGCGGACGTCGCGGAGGGCGTCCCGGATCACCGCGCGAAACGTCTCCAGCGGGTGCGCGCCGATCAGGCGATGTCCATTGATGAGGAACGCCGGAGTCCCACGGATCCCGAGCCGGCGAGCCTGGCTCACGTCCTCCTGGACCCTGGCCGCCTGCTCTCCGCGCTCGAGACAGCGCGAGAAGGTCCCGAGGTCGAGCCCCAGCTCCACGGCATGACGGACCAGCGCGGGGCGCTCGAACGCCGGCTGGACGGCGTACAGGCGATCGTGATACGCCCAGTACTTGCCCGCGACTCCCGCGCAGCGCGCGGCCTCGTGGGCGCCCTGCGCGAGATCGTGCCGGGCCAGGGGATAGTCCTTGTAGACGAGCCGGATCTGGCCCGGGAACTCCTTGAAGAGCGCGTCCAGCGTCCGCTGGACCCGACGGCAGTGCGTTCACTGGTAGTCCGCGAACTCGACGATCGTCACGGGCGCGTCAGCCGACCCTCGGACCATCGCCGGGTCAACCGTCAGCTCGATGACCTGCGCGAGCGCCGGAAGACACAGGTAGGCGGCCTCGAGCGCGAGCCCGAGGATCAGCGCTCCGACGCGCGGCCGCCGTGACCCGTGACGTGCGCCCGCGAGGCCCCGTTCACGCTCGAATCTCATCTCACGTCATGCTCCGGAGGTCCCTCTCTCGACTCATCCTACTCCTCGAGCTTTTCTCCGACCCCTTGGCGGCGGCTCCCTGGCCGTGCCCTCGCGAAGCGGGGGCCTCGATCCGCGCCCAACTTGCCCGGGCTCCCCCCGCGCGACCGAGTCGAACCCGTGAATGCCAGGCGCGTGTCTCTGGGATGGGAGCGCCGCATCGGCGGCCAGGTGTATCCGGATCCGATGATCGTCGTTCGGCTCTGCCGGGCGAGTCAAGCTGGTACGCTGACCCGCAGCGAAACGGCTGTCGGGCCACGGTATACTGCGCGGTAGCTTCACTATCCTGAGCTCAGGTGATATGCACGTGAAACCTGTCGATCCGGCACTCGCGGACCGAGTTCCCCCGGGGCAGACCCTGACGACCAAGTGGCCCGTCCTCACCTACGGCATGACGCCCCGGTTCAACCCGAAGACGTGGACGTTCCGGTGCTTCGGTCTCGTCGACCAGGACGTCGTCTGGACGTGGGACGAGTTCCAGGCGCTGCCGATGACGGAAGTCACCTGCGACATCCACTGTGTCACGCGCTGGTCGCGGCTCGACAACCGCTTCGAGGGGGTCCACATCCGGGAGATCTTGAACCGCGTCTCGCTGAAGCCCGAGGCCCGGTACGTGCTGATCCACGCCGACCCCGACTACACGACGAACCTGCCGGTCGAGGATCTGGTGGACGACGACGTGCTCCTTGCCCTCAAGCATGACGGCCGCCCGCTCGAGCCCGAACACGGAGGGCCGTGCCGCCTGGTGGTGCCGAAGCTCTACTTCTGGAAGAGCGCCAAGTGGGTCCGGGGGTTCGAGTTCCTCGAGGTAAACCCGCCGGGGTTCTGGGAGCAGAACGGGTACCACATGCACGCCGATCCATGGAAGGACGAGCGGTATTCGGATCAGGAGACCCACGCCATGCAGCGGATGCGGGCGGAGGCCGCGCGCAAGCTCCGCGAGCGCTGACCGTTCGAACTGGGGGCTCGCCTCGCACTGCCACACCGACGCAGTCTAGCCAGGGCGGCGCGGGCGTGGCGCAAGCCCGGGGGCCCGCGCCCGATCGATTGGCCGTCGAGGCCCCCTCCGAAGATCTAGCGGTGTCGCTGGATGGTCAAGACGGCGGGCGGCTCGGTCTCGACCTGGATCGTCGTGTGATCGATGCCAAACTGGGCATGCAGCAGCGCGTGGAGCCGATCGAGGAGCCGGTCGGTCGCCGAGAGATCGTCCACCACCACGTGCGCGCTCATCGCGTCGCGTCCGGAGGTGAGGGTCCAGACGTGCAGATCGTGGACGCGCCGGACGCCGTCCACCGTGCACATCGCCCGCTCGATCTCGTCGAGCCGAATGTGGGCGGGCGTCCCCTCGAGCAGCACGTTCACCGCCTGCACCAGAAGCCGCCAGGTGCGCGGCACGATCGCGAGGCCGATCACGGCGCTCAGGATGGGATCGATCGGGGTCCACCCGGTGGCCAGGATGATGGTGCCTGCAATGATCACGGCGACGGATGACAGCGCGTCGCTCAGGACCTCCAGGTAGGCGGCGCGGACGTTCAGGCTGCTCCCGGCTCCGTGGCGGAGGAGCCCCGCGCTGGCCAGGTTGACGCCGAGCCCGGTGACCGCGACCGCCAGCATCGGCCCGGCCAGCACCGCCTTCGGGTGCATGACGCGCTCGTAGGCCTCGACCAGGATCACGGCAGCAATAGCCAGCAGCACGACGCCGTTTACCAGCGCCGCGAGGATCTCGACTCGATAGAATCCGTACGTCTTCGCGGGCGTCGGGGGCCGGGTCGCGATCCAGATGGCGAAGAGCGCGAGACCCAGCCCGCCCACGTCGGTCACCATGTGAGCCGCATCGGCCAGGAGGGAGAGGCTGCCGGTCCAGAGCCCGGCCGCGAACTCCACGATGGTGAATCCGCCGGTCAGCCCGAGCGCGCCGAGCAGCGCCCCGCGTGAGCGCGACGCCGCCGTCTCGCGATGATCGTGGGCATGGGTCATACAGTGCTCATCGTAGCGTAGGCCGATCGATCGCCGCACGGGCTCAGCCCGACGCGACGACAGGGCGTCAAAGGGAGCCGAGTGCGGCAGGCTCCGGCGGCCAGTGGCGAGCGCGGCTGGCGTGGGACCCAGCGGACCTCACCGCCGCGACCGAGCCAACGCCGGCCGTTCGAGTGGAGCGCCGCCGCGAGCATTCGGCGAACGCGGCGCGACGCGAGTCCCGAGTCAGATGGGCCTTTTTCAGCAGCCTGCTAGTGTCCCGAGTCAGAAATGAGCCGACAAAGCGCCGGGTGGGGTGGGGGCCCTCCCCGCGGGACACGCTGTGTCGCGAAGCGTCGCCGCGCTGAAATGGGGCCACGAGATCGATGGTGGTCGGCTTCGGCGATCCGCGCGAGCGCACGGTCCCGCGGGGAGAGCCCCCACCCCACCCGGCGCGGTGAGTCAACGGACTTTCGACTCGGGACACCAGGAGGGCCGTCCCCCTCCCGGCGGGTCCTGATAGAATCAGGCGATTCGGCGGGCGAGCCGGCGAGGGGCCGAGCAGCCTGCTGACTGGGCGGGCCGAGCCCGGGATCCCCGGCTCCGTCCGAGGCCCAGTGGCAGGTCCCGGAGCGTCGCAGCCGGATCGAACAACTCGCGGGGAGGACTCCATGGCAACCTACGCGCTGGCCGAGAAGGCAATCCTCCTGAACGCCGCCGACGACGTGATGATCGCGAAGGCCAACATCCCGGCCGGGACGATCATCGAGGACGACGGAGCCCGTGTCGAGGTCCGGCAGGACATCAGGGCCGGTCACAAGATCGCGCGACGCTCGGTGGGCGCCGGCGATCCGGTCCGCCGCTACGGCCAGATCATCGGCTTCGCCACCGAGCCGATCACCGTCGGCGACCACGTCCACGTCCACAACCTGGCCGTTGGCGAGCTGCACCAGAACTACGAGGTCGGCGTCGACGTGCAGCCCGTCCGCTACTACCCCCCGGAGCAGATGCGGTACTTCGCCGGCTTCAAGCGCGAGGACGGGCGGGTCGGCACCCGCAACTATGTCGCCGTCATCTCGACCGTGAACTGCTCGGCCAGCGTCTCGCAGTTCGTGCGGGAGCGCTTCCGGGACGTGCAGAAGGACTATCCGAGCATCGATGGGGTGGTCGCCATCACCCACAAGTCGGGCTGCGGCCAGGTGCTGTTCGGCGAGGACTACTTTGCGCTCCAGCGGGTTTTGGCCGGATACGCACGAAACCCGAACGTCGCGGCCTACGTCGTCATCGGCCTTGGCTGCGAGGTGAACCAGGCCGCGGTGATGGTCGACAAGCAGAGGATGACGCTGCCCGGAAGCCGGGACGGCAAACCCACGGTCATCACGATCCAGGAGTCCGGGGGAGTGCGAAAGACCGTCGAGGCCGCGGTGAAGGCGGTCGCGCAGCTGCTGCCCTACGCGAACGAACCCCGGCGGACCAGGCAGCCGATCTCGGAGCTGCTCCTTGCCACCAACTGCGGCGGCTCGGACGGCAACTCGGGCATCACCGCCAACCCGGCCCTCGGCTGGGCCGTCGATGAGCTGGTGCGCTACGGCGGGACCGGCGTGCTGGCCGAGACCACGGAGATCTACGGCGCCGAGCAGCTCCTCATCCGCCGCGCGATCAACGAAGGCGTCGCGAAGAAGCTGCTGGATCGCTTCGACTGGTGGCTCCGGCACCTGGAAGCCCGCGGAGGTGTGATGGACAACAACCCGGCGCCGGGGAACAAGGCGGGCGGGCTCACGACGGTCTACGAGAAGTCGCTGGGCGGGGTCACCAAGGGCGGCACAACCCCGCTGATGGACGTGTTCTGCTACGGGGAGCCGATGACGACGAAGGGCTTCGTGTTCATGGACACGCCCGGGCACGATCCCGTCTCGATCACGGGCCTGGTGGCGGGCGGCGCCAACATCATCTGCTTCACGACCGGGCGGGGATCGGTGTTCGGGTGCAAGCCGGTGCCGTCCATCAAGCTCGCGACGAACTCGATCATGTACCGGCACATGGAAGAGGACATGGACATCAACTGCGGCGTGATCCTCGAGGGGACGCCGCTCGAGGTCGTCGGACGTCAGATCTTCGAGGAAGTGATCGCCGTGGCCTCGGGGAAGAAATCCAAGAGCGAGCTGAGCGGGGTGGGTGAGGAGGAGTTCGCGCCCTGGATGATCGGCCCCGTCTTGTAAGGCCCTCAGAGGGGGACTTCGCCCCCTCACGGGCCATCGATCGGGGCCTCACGGCCCCGATACGGGAGCTTGACAGGCCGCTCGGGATGGGATTGCGTCCGCTTGGCGGCGGTTCCCCGAGCGACCTGGGATTGTCAGTGACTGCGAAACGGTGAGCGGACCGGCGCAGGTGCCGGCTGTGGCCCGAACAGGAGCCAGGCCCACCCGAACGGCGCGACGAGCGCAAGGAGGGCCTGCAGCCAGTCGCCTGAGCCCCGCATCGACGTCCGCGCCTTGAGGTCGTGTCGCCACATCTGCGTGATCTCGGCCAGCTGTCTCACGGTAGCTCTCCTTGACCGACTGTGACTGCTGCCCTCCGTACAGAGCAAGCGGGGTGCCCATCTTGTAAGTGGCTGAAACGTCGTCCGAGCGGTGGGGATTGGCCGCCCATCGCCCGTGTCAGAGCGGCGCGCTCGAGCCATCGTGACCCGCCGAAACGTCCACGGCCGGAGACACTGCGAGCGGCTCCTCGAGATCCGCTCCGATGACTGGAAACACCGGCCCGAGTCGCAGCGCTCCCGGGACGGGGTCGTGTGGGGTTCCCCTCCGACCCGTTACGACTTGACGACCGAGACTACGAGGCCGACCGCGGAGAGGATGCCGCCAACCCGGACACACTCCGCTTCGTCCGCGACCCGCACGACCGCCTTACCGGCGTTGTGGACCTGCCACGCGATCCGCCAGCCCTCGTCCTCCGAGCACCTGATCGCCTTCATGAGCTGGCGGACCACCTGCTCGAAGGTGTGGCAGTCGCAGTTGTGAAGGATCGTCATCCAGGGCGGCTCGGTGGCGAGGCCGGTGACCTCCTCGACCTCGGGGGTAGTGCGGACCTGCTCGACCGGCGGCATCTGCGCTAGCAGGGTGCTGAAAAAGGCCCGTCTGCTTCGTTGGCGCCCTTGGCCGCCCGCTCAACGTACAGGGAGTAGGCGCGCTGCCCCAGCCGGCGCTTCACCACGTCGTGCGACACCATTCCACCGGGTCCTAGTTTACGACGGCCAGGTCGAGTGCGGTGAGCAGCAGCGCGTTGGCCCCGTACTCGATGTCGTCCATCCCTGTGAACTCCTCCTCGCAGTGGCTCCGGCCCGCCCGCGAGGGGACGAAGATCATCCCGGTTGGCCCGAGCATGGCCATGTACTGGGCGTCGTGCCCCGCGCCGGAGAGGATCCGCCGGTAGCGCGCGCCCGCGGCCTTGGCCGCCCGCTCGACCGTGTCGACCACGTCGCGATCGAACGGGGTGTGGGGCACCCGCCAGTAATGGTCGAGCTCGTACGTGGCGCCTTCGCGGCGGCACGCGTCGGCGACGACCCGCTCGACGAGGGCGCGGGCCCGATCGATGGTGGCGTCCGCCGGGTCCCTCACGTCGATGGACAGCGTGACCTTCCCCGGGATGGCGTTGGTGATGTTCGGCGACACCGTGAGGTTGCCCACGGTGGCCACGACATCGCCGCCGATCTCGGCCGCCATCCGGCGCACGCCAGTGACGATCTCGGCCGCGGCGACGAGGGCGTCGTGCCGTGTGCGCATGGGCGTCGGCCCGGCGTGGTCCTGGACGCCGCGGATGGTCACCCGCGACCACGAGATGGCGACGATCCCCTCGACGACGCCCACGTGGAGGCCTTCCTCCTCGAGGAACGGGCCCTGCTCGATGTGCAGCTCGAGATAGGCGCGCATCGGCCTGGGCACGCAGGGCTCCGGGCCCAGGTAGCCGATGCGCTCCAGCTCGTCGACGAGCCGGATGCCGTCCTTGTCCCGCGCGTTGTAGGCATCCTCGAGCGCGATCTTTCCGGCCATGACGCCGCTGGCGATCATCGCCGGCTGAAAGCGCGCCCCTTCCTCGTTCGTGAAGATGGCGAGCGTGACCGGATGCCGGGTCCGGACGCGCCCATCGTTCAGGCGCCGGATGGCCTCGAGCCCGCACAGGACGCCGAGCTGTCCGTCGTACTTGCCCCCGGTCGGCACCGAGTCCACGTGCGAGCCCATCATGACCGGCGGAAGCGCCGCGGTGCCGGAGCGCTCGCCGAAGATGTTGCCCATGCGATCGACGCGGACCGCGAGGCCTGCCTCTCGCATCCACTGCACCATCTGGTCGCGAGCGCGCCGGTCGTCGTCGGAGAGCGCGAGCCGGGTCAGGCCACCGTTGGGCGTCTCCCCGATCCGTCCCAGATCCTGGATGCTCCGCTCGAGTCGCGACCGATCGATGCGCATGGCGAGGTCCCTCCGAGGCACTGGTCTGGCGCCGATGTAGCACTGGGTTCCCGGGGGTGTCAAGGCGCGCGTGCTAGACTGGCCGCATGTCCGACCACGGCGAGGCCCACCGGGTGCTCTCGCCGAGCACGATCCGCTTCTGTCCGCTGTGCGCGGGCCGGCTCCGGCGCGAGCGGCGCCTACCCGACCATCGCGAGCACGCCGTCTGCAGCCAGTGCGAGTTCGTCTTCTATCTCTCCCCGAAGCTCGTCGCGGCGACGATCCCCGAGCAGGACGGGTGCATCCTGCTCACGCGCCGATCCATCGACCCCGCGCGAGGCAAGTGGACGTTCCCCGGAGGGTTCGTCGACTTCGGCGAATGCACGGCCGACGCCGCCCGGCGCGAAACCTTCGAGGAGACCGGGCTCGACGTGCGAATCAGTGGGCTCGTCGGCGTGTACTCGTATCCGGACTCGCCGGTGATCGTGGTCTACCGGGCCAGCGTGTCCGGGGGCACGCTCGGCACCTGTGACGAGAATGACGCCGTGGAGTGGGTGAGCCCGCGCGACATCCCGTGGCCCGACCTCGCGTTCCCGTCGACCCACGACGCGCTCACCGAATTTCTCGCCGGGCAGGGCCTCGCGCAACGGGCGTCCTGACTTCGCTCAGCGCCTCCCGGGACAATCCCCGGTCGAGTCACCCATCCAGCCTGAACCGGTGAACCGACGGCCGAGCCGTGTCGCGCGCGGCGCGCGCGACGACTTGAGGCCCGTGGAGAACTGAACTGCCACGTGCACCCTCTTCACGAGGCGCGAACTCTGACAGCAGCACCATCTCGTCAGGAGTCCCTGACACCTGGCTCCGGCCGTCCGGTTGGCAGATGCGTGGGGATGTCAGGCCTAGGCCTTTTGCATCGCGCGCTCGAGGAACTTCTCCAGGTTCGGGATGACGACCCGCTCGTGCCGGCCCTCGGCGATCTTCTCCGTCTCGTCCCACGCCTCGACCGAAAAGAGATACCGCCGGCCCTCGATCTCGAGGAGCGTGGCCTTCGCCCGCACCGTCATGCCCATAGGCGTGGCGGCGAGATGCTTCACCTCGACCATCGTGCCGACGGTCCCCGCGCCCGGGGGCAGGTGCGGGCGGATCACGGCTCCGGCGGCGTCCTCCAGCATGCTGATGAGAAACGGCGTGGCGAACACCATGACCCCCGTATTCCCCATCGCGTCCGCCGTCCGGTCGGGGCTGACGGTGTAACGGATCTCGGCGGTGGCTCCAGGTTGAATGTCCATGGCTCCCTCCGGGCTCAGGCCACTCTACACTGCACCGGCACCGCGAAGGGGCGGCCCCGAGCGCAGCCGAGCCGGTCAGCTGACTCGGCTGCGCGATGCTCGAGGCGCGGTGCCGGAGAGGCCGGCGGCCGGCCGGGTCACAGCGCGGCCGCTCGCTTCTCCTCGACACGGCTTCCGATGGCGAGGGCGACGGCCTGGACAGCTGCTGCCACCAGAAACGCCGGCGCGAAGCTGCCGGTCACATCCACGATCCGACCCAAGATGACCGGAAGCACCATGGCGCCCGCGAAGCACGCGGCATTCGCCACGCCGAGCGCGGTGCCCGCCAATTCGCGAGGGAAGAGGTCGATGACCATGACGTAGGGCGTGATCATACCGCCCACGACGAGCCCGGTGATCACCGCCACCGCCGCCACCTTTTCGACTCCCACCCCCGGGGTCAGCAGGGCGAAGAGGACGCAGGCGAGGACCGAGGCGGCCTGGCTCGTCAGATACACGACCTTCCGGCGGCCGAGCCGATCGCTGACGAGCCCGGCAAGGGGCCAGGACACGGTCGTGCCCGCCGTGATCAGGCTCGTCAGCACGCCTGCCTGCGGTCGCGGCAAGCCCAGGCCCTGGGCAAAGAACGCCGGGAGGAAGGTCAGCATGCTGAAGTACCCGCCGTAGGAGAAGAGCACGGTCGCGTTGTAGGGCCAGATCGCCGGTGTCGCCAGGACGCTCCGGAGTGCGCCGCGCGGTGTCGCGATCCTGAACGCTGGAGCCTCCCGCCCCCGGACAACGGCGAAAATGAGGGCGACGGCGAGCACGAGCGGAATGGCCGTCGCGGCGTAGGTCAGCCGCCATCCCCATTTCTCCGCGAGCCTCGGGATGAGGATCAGCGCCAGGGTGGCGCCGATCCCGCCGCCCGCCGAGAAGAGCCCGGTGACGCGGCCGCGCTCGCGGGACGGAAACCATTCGGTGATGAGTCGCATGCCCGGGACCCACACCGCCGCCGCGCCCAGCCCGATCACGGCGCGCGCCGACAGACTCTGGGCGTAGCTCTGACTTCCCGCGAACAGCAGCGCCCCGAGGGCGAGGATCGACAGGAAGAGCGTCATGACGCGCGTCGAGCCCCAGCGGTCAGTCAGCACGCCGATCGGGATCTGCATGGCCGTGTAGGTCCAGAAGTACGCAGTCTGGATGACGCCGGCCGCCGCATACGTGACCCCCAGATCAGCGACGAACGTCGGGATCAGCGGGGCGAAGCCGAGACGATGCAGGTGAACCTGGCCGAAGCAGAATACACAGACGGCAAGGATCACCCACCGGTAGCCCGAGGGCATGCGCCGCCTTGTAGCACGCACCCCCGACACGGCGCAACTGGGCGGCAGCCCGCCGGGGGGGGACGCCGGATCGACTGGCGCGGATCCCGCGACGTCCTCGAACCCTGGCAACGAGCCGGACTCGCGGGCTGGGCCGCTCTGAGAGCGCGGAGAACAGCTCACTCATCACCGGTGGCTCCCGGTCGGGATACGCGGGCAGCCGCGTCCTCGTAGATGGAGCGGCGGTGCCCGACCGCGACGATCCGGAGGATACGACGAGCTCGGTCGACGCCATAGACGATCCGGTAGCGCCGCACCCGGTACTTCCAGAGGCCCTCGAGGTCCCGGAGGAGTGGGATACCGATCGCGGGATTCCCGCAGAGCGCGCGGATGGCCTCCTTCACGCCTCGCTTCAGGTCCGGTGGGAGGTGGCGGATCACGGCCGCCACGTGCGGGGGGATGTCCGCCCGGAACGCGGTCACTTCCGGGCGCGGCGTGTCCTGGTTGCGGAGATCGGCTCGCCGAAGACGTTCTCGAAAGTCGACCCCTTGCCGCCCTTGCCGTAGAAGCGCCGGCTCTGTCGGATCTGGCGCATCAGCTCCGGATCACTCAAGACCTCGAGCGTCTGCCGCAGTCGCTCGTAGTCCGTGTAGCTCACCAGGATCGCCGCGGGTCGCCCGTTGCGGGTGACCACGACTTCCTCCTCGCGCTGCTCCACGCTGCTCACGAGCTCGGGCAAGCGGGCCTTGACATCCGAGATAGGCAATGTCCGCATCGAGCCCAACCTCCATGCTTGACCAGAATTCTGGTCTTTGACCTTACGTGGGCTGCGTGGTGATGTCAATCGCCGCTCGACCGGGGTCGCGCGCCCCGACAATCGGCAAGGCGGTCGAGAGGTTCGGAGGGGGCCGTCGAGGCCCCCTCCGACGCCCTAGTCGACGATGGCCGAGGTCGCGAGGACGCGGAACTGGCGGAGGATGTTGTGGGGGCCGTAGGGCCGGGTCTGGGTCAGCAGGACGCCCACCAGCTTCTCTTCGGGATCGATCCAGAAGTCGGTGCTGAAGAAGCCGCCCCAGTAGTAAGTGCCCTGCGACCCGATCTGGGCCGTCTGGCCAATGTCCTTGATGACGCCGAACCCGAGGCCGAACCCGGTGCCGGGTCCGCCGAGCCACATGTCCAGATCGCCGGTGTGGTTCGCCCGCATCAGCTCGACGGTCTTCGGACTGAGGAGCCGGGTGCCATTCAGCTCGCCGCCGTTCAGCAGCATCTGGCAGAACCGGGCGTAGTCACTCGCGGTGGAAACGAGCCCGGCGCCGCCCGAGAGGAAGGTGCGCGCGCCCCGGTACTGGAAGGTCGTCGAATACGTGATGTACTCGTTCTCGGTCACGGCCTCCTCTCCGAGCCGGCGCAGACCCGTGCCATCGGCCGCCATGTAGACGGCGGCCAGCCGGCCGAGCTTCTCCTCGGGGAGGAAGAAGTGCGTGTCCTTCATGCCCAGCGGCTGGAAGATGCGCTGCTCGAAGAACTTGTCCAGCGTCATCCCCGAGACCACCTCGACGACATGGCCGAGGACGTCGGTGTTCAGCCCGTACTCGTAGGCTTCACCGGGATGGTTGGTGAGCGGAAGCGGCGCGAGCTTCTTCACGTTGTCCGCCATCGTGCCCGCGGTCTGGATGAGGCCGTCGGACACGCCGGCCTTCTTGTAGAGGTCGGCGAAGTACGGGCGCCCCCAGAACTGGTAGGTAATGCCCGAGGTGTGCGTCAGGAGATCCTTGATGGTGATCTCGCGCTTGGCCGGCACCAGGACATAGGACGGGTCGAAGGGACTCGTACCGTTCGAGCGGACCGCCACCTTCGAGTTCTTGAACTCGGGGAGAAACCTCGAGACGGGATCGGACAGGAGGAAGCGTCCCTCCTCGTAGAGCATCATGGCGGCCAGGCTCGTGATCGGCTTGGTCATGGAGGCGATGCGGAACATCGTGTCGGGAGCCATCGGCTTGCCGGCCTCGCTGTCGGCCATTCCGGCCGCGTCGAGGAAGGCGACCTTCCCGTTCCGCGCGATCAGCCCCACCGTGCCGGCGACGTGCTTCTGCGCGATGTGATCGCGCAGGACCTGGCGAAGGGTGTCGAGCCGGGCCGACGAGAGCCCGACCTCTTCTGGTTTCGCGGCCCGGGGGAGGTCCTGAGCCAGGACCGCGGGAACCAGCAAGAGCAGGGCGAAGAGGGAAGTGAGCAACCGCGTCGGTGTCTTCATTGAAATCTCCTCTCTGGGTGGGCGTGATGGTGCTGCAGGAATGCCGCGCTCGACGACCGGGAGCGCCGCCGGTTCGCCTCGAGGCCACGGGCGTTCGGCTGCCGAGGGACTGCTGTGCGTCGGTAACTGTTGCCGCGCCGGCCGCGGGACTCGCGGCGGCGCATGGCCCGATTCGGGCCAGGGTGACCAATGGCACGAGCGATAGGTGATCGGCACGGTCGGGTGTTCGCACGGGTCGGAGATCGGTCAGGGGAGAGTAGCGGTTGGGCCCGGCCAGGTCAAGCGTGAGCCCGGGAGTGTGGCGGAGCGCCGCCCGGCGCGTCGTCCGAGCTGGTTGACTCGATCCGGCCAGTCCGCTACCTTCGGCGTGTCGACGAGCGGCGCATCACGACATCTCATCAGCGGGGGACGACATGCTGGGCAGAGACGCGGTGGCGAAGGTGCTGAAGGCCGAGGGAGTGGAGTATCTCGCGTGCTTCCCGAACAACGCGATCCTCGAGGGCGCGGCGATGGAGGGCATCCGGACGATCGTCGCCCGGACCGAGCGCGTGGCGGTCAACATCTCCGACGGGATGAGCCGGGTCTCGGCAGGGAAGAAGATCGGCGTCTGCGCAGTGCAGTACGGCCCGGGCACCGAGAACGCGTTCGGGGGCATCGCCCACGCCTGGGCCGACGCGAGCCCCGTGCTCATGCTCCCCACCGGGTTCGAGCGGGAGCGCCACGGGATCCCGCCCAACTTCGAGGCGGTGCGGAACTACCAGGCGGTGACGAAGTGGGTGGCCGTCGCCAGCTTTGCCCATCGCATCCCGCAGATGATGCGCCGCGCCTTCACGCTCATGAAGAACGGCCGGCCGGGCCCGGTGGTGCTCGAGGTGCCCGTCGACGTGATCAAGGAGGAGATGCCCGACGCGGCGTTCGAGTATGCCCCGGCGCCGCGGATCCGCTCGCTGGCCGACCCCGCGGACGTGAAGGAGGCGGCGCGCATTCTGCTGGCGGCGAAGGCGCCGGTGATCGTCGCGGGGCAGGGCGTGCTCTACGCCGGCGCAGCGGAGGCGCTCACGCAGTTCGCCGAGCTGGTGCAGGTGCCGGTGCTGACCACGCTCTGCGGCAAGAGCGCCTTCCCCGAGGATCACCCGCTGGCGCTCGGCACCGGAGGACTATCCGGTCCGAAGATGGTCGAGCACTTCCGGCAGAAGGCCGACGTCGTCTTCGGCATCGGGACGAGCTTCACGCGGTCGGTGTTCGTGGTGCCGATTCCCGCCAGCAAGACGATCGTCCAGGTCACGAACTGCGAGGACGACATCAACAAGGACTACCCGATCGCCCATGCGGTCGTCGGCGACGCCCACGCGGTGCTCCGCCAGCTCATCGACGAGGTCGGGCGCCAGGCCGGCGCGAACGGTCGCCGTGGCGAGACGACGGCGGCCCGGGAGGTCAAGGCGGTCCGCGACGAGTTCATGCGCGAGTGGGGGCCGCGGCTGACGTCCGACGCGGTCCCGATCAGCCCGTATCGGGTCATCGGCGATCTTGCCCAGACCGTGGACCGGCGCCGGACCATCGTCACTCACGACTCCGGCAATCCGCGGGATCAGGTCGTCCCGTTCTACGAGGCGATCGTCCCGCATGGTTACATCGGCTGGGGCAAGTCGACGCCGCTCGGTGCGGGCCTGGGCCTGGCGATCGGCGCCAAGCTCGCCGCCCCCGACCGGCTCGTCGTCAATATCATGGGTGACGCCGCGTTCGGCATGGTCGGGATGGACTTCGAGACCGCCGTGCGCTGCAAGATCCCGATCCTCACAATCCTTCTGAACAACAGCCTGATGGGCGGCTACGCGAAGTATCTGCCCGTCTCCACCGAGCGGTACGGCGCCCGCTTCTTGTCGGGTGACTACGCCATGGTGGCGGAGGGGCTCGGCGGTTACACCGAGCGGGTAGAGAAGCCCCACGAGGTGGTGCCGGCGCTGCGCCGCGCGATCGCGGAAACGGAGGGCGGCCGCGCTGCGCTGCTCGAGTTCATCACGCGCGAGGAGCCCGAGTACCCGAAGTACTGGTAGCGCGCGCAGCTCGGGCAGGCCCGGGACATTCGTCCCCGGGCGGGGGCGAGTGTACACGGTCGGGAGATCGTCAAGGGCTTTGATAGAAACTTTCGCTCTTCACCAGAATCTGTACGGCCCTCTGTAGGGACGCAGGGGGGGCGGAAAATAGTGGGGAGCATCGGCTCCGAACTTGATACACCTCCTGACGTGACTAGCCATCGCGAACAGGAGGG
>Ga0187892_10007356_pt1 | contig 15739 bp, 13 predicted proteins | sample MA1701073metaG_FD_139345 | JGI IMG/M metagenome (GOLD analysis project Ga0187892, IMG submission 139345) | Bio-ooze microbial communities from a basaltic lava cave in the Kipuka Kanohina Cave System on the Island of Hawaii, USA - MA170107-3 metaG ... | reverse complement strand
GCGCCGAGGCCCCTCCGGAGGGAGCGGACAGCACGGCGAACAGGAAGGCCAGGATCCCTCCCTTCGCGGGGAGCCGGCGTCGGCCGCGTCCGAGGCCGGACATTCCTGATTTCTCTTCCATGCGGCTCCCGGTGATCACCCTTTTTTCCGGCGAAGCAGGAGAGAACGAGGCGCGCTTTCGGGTTCGGACGAATTCGGTCGAACCTCGATGTCCTCGAACACCCCGTCGCGATCGATTATCTTCACAAAGGAGGGTCCCGGTTCCAGCCCTCCCACGTACATCGCGGGATATCGCGGCCGGTAAGCGTACTCCCCCACCACCGCCGCGGGGTTTGAGCCGATAGGCGTCAGCACGCTGACCTGAAAGTTCTCGGAAGCCGGAGGTTTTTGAGTCTGGGGGTCCGTCAGCGTAAAGTAAAGCACGTTGCCGCGCTGCAACTTCATCGTCACTTCCGCTTGAGCCTGCCGGCCCAGCGTCACGGTTTCCCTTGCCCAGTAACTCGCCGAGGAAGTCGTGTCGGCGGAGACCAGGTAGACCGTATAGGTTCCGGCTGGCACCCGAGTGGCGCGGGTTTCGATGTCATAACTATTGGGAAGCCGCTTGGCGATCGTTCCGTCCTGCGCCGAGTAAATGACGATGTGGTGGTTGAGTTGTTTCAGGGTCGGCGGGGCTTGGACGTGGATCACCAAACGCGGGTCATCCTCGTAGCCGGGCACCACGGTGAGGGGGATCGTGACGTGGGAAGATTCTTTGGGCACCGACGCCTGATATGGGTGGTACTTGCCCCGGTAGTGCTTGACGCGGACTTCGAGATCGTGGTCGGGGGCCGCCGCCACCTGGAAGCTCCCGTCTTCGGAGACCTTGGGATAAACGTACCATTGGCCTTCGCCTTCCGGCCCGGGCGTTTCAATGATGAAGCTAAGATCCGCACGGTCATGTGGGCTCTGAAGGTTCAGGACCCGCCCTTCGAGCTTCCGGCCCCGCCGCAGAAGGAGTTCCACGTCGCGCGTCTCCTGGGGAGGCGGCACGCGTACCAGTTTGACCGATCCGGGCGTCCGCGACGCATACCCGTCCGCATTGGCCATGACCTGAACGCGGGCAACCGATCCGGGGCCCCGGCTCAGGTCCACCGTCAGGAGGACGGAGCCTTCCGCCGACGTCAGCGAATCTCCCGTCACCCCTTCGGACGTTACTGAAGTGATGATATCGGGCATGGCAGGGATGAACGAATCAGGCTTTGAGGGCTCGATCGGCTCTCGGCTCGCGAGGCTCAGCACCTTGGCGGCACGGATGGGTCGCCCATCCACGTCTACAACGCGGACCCGGATGTAGGATTTCGCCGCCGTCCAGGCCGGGTCGGGGCGGACCGGCGTCGGCGGGGTCGCCGGCGTCGCTTTTTCTTTCAGGTCGGGCGCGATCAGGCGGGGGCGCGGAGCCGGGTCCGATCGAGGATTCAACAGAAAGGAGAGGAGCAGAAGGAGGACGCCGGTGATGAGGACACCCCAGGAAGCCAGTTGCTGCTTTCCCGTCATGCCAAATCCCCCCCCGGAATCTCCGTCGTCACGACGGGGACAGGGGGCCGGGAAGCCGGCCTCTGACTCCGTCTATTCCTGGAGTCCGAGCGTTTTGATGAGCTCTTTGTTCAGGTTCTTGATGAAATTCTGGGCGTTCTCGCAGTCACGTTCCATAAGGTATACTGGGAATTCGTCCCCCGTCAAGCCCGCCACCAGTTTTTTCCCGAAATCGACGGTGCGCGTAACGTGCTGGTCGATGCGGGGGGTGTTTTCCCCTTCCTTCGCGCCGAAACTGGTGAACTCCACCCCGAAGCTGACGCAAATCGCGGGCGGATGGTCCTTCGGCGTGCAGCAAATCAAGGTAATGTAGGACCAGAAATTGACGGCGGCGCTGACCCCTCGGACGTTCACCCCGCGGGCGAAGGCCTTGGACTCGCCGCTGAAGTTGATCTTGACCAGAACCTGAGGCTCCGCCGCCTGGCTCGCCTTGGCGTCGAACACGCTCTGCCCGTTCTTCAGGGTATTCTCCTGCTCTTTGCCGTCCGCGTCGAGGAGCAGGAGGAAATCATCCCGGACCAGAGGATTCCCGTTGATGACCTGGCCATCGATGCTGGCCCGCACGCTCTGCTCGGCGCTGGCTTCCATCTTCGAGGAGTAGTCGCTCACGACTTCCTTGATCTTCTCGACGATGGGATTCTCACGGAACTGCTCGGGGGCGCGCTTCAGGGCTTCTTCCAGCAATTTCTTCAGCTTCGCAAGGTCGTCCGCGTTGGGATGTCCCTTGAGGCCGATTCCGGACTCCGCCGTGCCGCCGATGTACAGGAAGCCCAACTTTTCCGGGGCGCACTTGTTGGGGTCCAGCTCCGTGCATCCCAGCTGGTGGCTGAGGCCGCCGTCGCCCTTAGACTTGAGAGGGCCTTCGTTAGCGTCCATGGTCCGGATGATGTGAATGGCCTTGATCTTGCCCGAGGCGTCGAGCTCGACGCCGTTGATGGCGATCGGGGTGCCGAACGAGACCAGTGCCGGCCCGCCCGAGGCCGTGGCTGCCAGTCCATATCCCAGGTTCTCGGCCTTGTCAATGCCCGCCCCCGGAGGCTTGCACCGAACCGCGCGCTCCGCCTTTTTGGCGCGTTTCGTGAAGAGCTTTTCGAGTTCCTGACGCGTCTTCTTGCCGTCGGCGATCGTGCTCTTCTCATCGGTCAGGAACGCGGGCGGGATCGCCTGTTTGAAATCCGTTTCCTGGAGATCCACCCGCCCGAAGTCGGGGAACACGAAACCGTCGCACTCGCACTCGCAGTCGCCGGGTGTCATATCCTGGGGAAGGCGGACCGCTCTCGCCCGACCCACGGGACCCACCAGGACCGCCAGGAGCACCGCTAGCCCGAAGGCCGACGCGGGGACGAAGGAATCACGCCATTTGAACATTCCGAACCCCTCCCGATCTGGTCATCCTTTTGTACAGCCGGGAGGAGCCGAAAATCAAGCAAAAAGGAAAAATGGAATAAGTTCCCCGCGAAGGCCAGACAGCGTTCAAAATGCCTTTTTTGTAAGGCAGTGGATGCTATGATGGGGCTCCTCATGGCCGCCCAGGCGTCCCTTCCCGGAGCTACCGAAACCCCTCCGACTGAGGTTCGGAGGCGAGGATGGGCTCCCGGGTTCTACGGCGCCGCGGGGACGGCCGCCTTGGTTATGGCGGTAGCGCCCCGGTTGGGTTTGCCGTGCGATCAATGCGCCTCCGGCACCCTCGCCTCCGCATTGCCCTGGGCCGCTGTCGTCCTCTATTTCGGGCTCGGGTGGGCCGGGCTGCGCCGCCGGCTTTCGGGGCGACTCGCCTCGTTGCCGCCCCTCTATCTCATGGCCCACGCCTCATTGATCGTCGAAAGCGTCCTCGACGGCCGCTGGTGCTTCGGCTGCATCTCCGTGGCCGTTCTCGCGGGCGGCGCGGCGGCGGCGCACAGTTCCCTGACTGCGCGAACCCCGTGGGCCCTGGCAATTGGCTTGGCCATGGGCTCGGTCCTGGGGACGCTTTCGCCCCTTGGTCGGATCGACGACGCGCTGGCGCGCCGGCTTTGGCCGGCCCGCGTTCTTCGGGTGGCTCCCCCCTTCGCCGACCGGGCAGAACTCCTCAGATGCGGGCACGAGAGTCCGGTAAAGCTCTTTCTCTACGAGCGGCCAGGAGGATGCCGCCGGTGCGGCGGGGCCACCAAGCGGCTTCTCCCTCTCGTCAAGGACGAATTCCCTGCCAACGTCTGCATCCACGTCCGGGAAGTTCCGAACTTTCCCGCGGACCAGCAGTTCCCGGTGTTCGTACTCATGTCCCTGCGGCTCGATCTCTACGTCATCGAAGGCTTTCCGTCGTACGCGGATCTGAGAACACTCCTGATCAACTTGGGAGCCGCCCCGAAGTAATTCGAGCGGGGCGCCGCGGGAACTCGTTCGAACAATGTACCTTGTCGTTCGGAAGGGTCCTGAGTGGGGGACGGCCCCCAGACGGGGGTCGGCCTTATCTCGCGACCGGCCCCGGAACTTTGAAGATTAGAATGGAACGGCCAACGGTGGCGACCGGCTTCAGATGGCCCAGGCGGCGAACGAAGTAATCCTTATCCTCTCTTCCCAGCCCCACCCAGTTGCTGGCGCTCACCGCGACGTAGTCTCCGGGGGCAATTTCCGCCGCCCTGGGCCACTCCGTTTCATACGCCGTGTATGAACAGCTGCCGGGGAGCACTTGGTGGCGCAGGTTCAAGCGTCGCGGACTCGCGGCCCCGAAGTAGCTCAATTTGAGATCTCGGATGTTGTTTCGAACCATGTAGCGCTTCAGCCGCCCCAGGTCCTGTCCCCAGTCCAGATTCGAATCCACGAGCATGAAGTGCCGCTCGAAGAGGAGACAGGATGGCCCGTTGAAGAAGGCTAGGTGATGGGGTGCTTCCACGATGCCAGCTCCGGCGGCAGCAGCGAGAAGAATCGACGCCGCGCGCTCCTTCAAGACCGTCACGAGGGGGGACGCTCTCGCCAAGTCGATTCCTCCGGCAAAGACGAACATAAACGGAATGACGGGCAGAATGTGCCGGAGGCCTATGTTCACGCTCTGGAGGATTGCGACGGCCAGGAAAAACGCCGGAGGCAGCAAGAGGAAATCGCGCGGTCCGGGGCCTGTACGGGCGCGGCGGAGGACCGAAAAGAAACCCCATCCAAAAAGGCCCAATGTCGCCGTCGGAGTCTTGACAAGAAACGCCAGGGGAAAGTACCACCACCAGCCGGTTGAGGAGTGGGCCCCCAGAGCGTAGGCCGGGTGTCCTTCCCCCGTGAACCGAACAACCAGCTTCAACCCGTAGAGGTAGGCCTCCGGCAGTAGGCGAAGCGTGCGCGTAAGGTCTACGGCGCGCGCCACGATTCCCCGCTCGTCGGCAAGTCCAGCCCAGTCGAACGCGTACCCCGGGTCGGGCGAGCCGTCGTACCGGAACCCGAACGCGCCCCAGACGGTTAGCCACGCGGCGCCTGCAAGCAAGGCACCCTCAAACACACGTCGAGGCCCGGGGGAACGCTCCCGGGAAGCATCCCCGCGCCGGTGCCTCCACAGCCACGCGAACCCGAGAAGCGCCAGGATCGGAAGGAGAACCAACGTGCTGTGCTTGCTCGCCAGGGTCCCGCCCAGCAGGATTCCGCACGCGAGCGCTCTCCACGGGGTCCCCTTGCGGAGCAGGCGATCGAACGCCGTGACGGTCAAGAAGAAGAGCGCGGACGCGGCCGTGTCCACGGTGGCCAGGTGCGCCAGGCCCAGGAGCGTCGGGCTGAACGACGCCACGAGCAGGGAGATAAAGGCGCCCGCCGGCCCGAAGGTCTCTCGAGAAACGGCGTACACGGACGCGATCAAGAGCAGTCCCCAGAACAAGTTCGCCACGCGCGCCCAGAACAGAATCCGGTCCGAATCGTTTCCGCTCCCGTAGAGGAACTGGTAGTCGAACACGTGGCGCGCGCCGCGGAGCCAGGAATCCGCATCCTCCGGCCAGCGAATGTCCAGCAACAGGAGGGGAAGGCAGGAGAACACTTTCGCCAGCGGGGGATTATCGATACTCATCCGGTAATCGAGGGCCGTCAGGAAGGTATATCCCGAGGAAAGATGCACGCCTTCGTCAAAGGTGCAGGAATCTCCCGCCGCCGCCGGGAGCGACAGCAGGAGGAAAACCATCCCCGCTGCCGGGAGGAGGACCCAGGCGGGTTGGGAAGAGACGACGTGAAGCAGCCCGAGGCCTCGGGGCGGCGGGGGTGGCCCGCCGGAACCCGCATCGCTCTGCGCGGTGGTATCGTTCACGCGTCTCTCGTCGACGACTCTATGATTGCCAGCGCTTCAATCGCATGTAAAGATTAAGGGTGGTCATGACCGCCGCCCCGCCCGCTCCCGTCAACCCTCCCTCGACACTCGGTCGGCTCGCGCGGAGGATTTCACGAGAGGGCGCGCTCCTGACGTTAATCGTGCTGGCGGCGGGGGCGCTCCGAATCTACAAGCTGGAGGAGGTGCCGCCCGGGGTTTATTGTGACGAAGTCGCCCTGGGCGTCAATGCGAAATTCCTGGGCACGACGGGAGCCAGCCTGAAGGGGAAGTCCCTCCCGCTCTACGTGCACGAGGCGTCCTTCGAGCAGTACGGGTCGAAAAAAATTGTCTACCAGCCGATCTATCAATACACGGTCGTGCCGTTTGTCGAGCTGATGGGCTTGAGCGCGACATCGGTACGCCTCCCGTCGGTACTTTTCGGCCTCGCGGGCATCCTGGCCGCCCACTTGCTGGCGCGCACGCTGTTCGGGGTCAGCGTGGGCCTCTGGACCGCCGCCCTCCTGGCCGTCTCGCCGTGGCACCATCAGTTCAGCCGGATCGGTTTCGAAGTCACCAGCCTGACCCCGTTGCTGGCGCTCGGAACGTGGCTTCTATGGCGGGGCCTGGAACGCCCCCGGCTGTTGACGGCCGGGGCCGCGGTCCTGGGGCTGGCCACGTACGCATACCCCGCGGCCCGGCTCTTCGTTCCGCTTCTCGCGCTGGGATTCGCGATCGTGCATTGGCGAGAGCTGCGGATCAACTGGCGGCCGGCGATGAATGCGGCGGCGGTCGCGGCCCTGGTCGGCCTGCCCAATCTCTACCTGCTTTTGACCGACCCGAATCAGGGCAGGATGAACTATCTGTTCATATTCAACGCCGAGACCCGGAATGAAGCCGCCGTGCGCGCTCTGGAATCCTCGGTGTTCGAGAACTGGTGGGCCGTCCTCATCCTGGATCATCCAGTCCTCCGGATCCCGTTCGTTTTCCTGTATAACTACTTTAGCCACCTTTCACCCGCATTCCTCTTTCACTCCGGGGACGCCAACGCGCGACACGCCCTGCAGGGGCTGGGCATGGAGCACGTTTTCTCCGCGCCGCTCCTCGCCGCCGGCCTTGTGGCCCTTTTCCGTCGTCGCGCGGAAGCCGCCAGCCGCCTGGTACTGTGGTGGTTCCTCACTTGGCCCATCCCCGCGAGCCTCACGATCGACTGCCCCCACGCGACGCGTGGGTTTACGAATTTCCCCTCGATAGAGATCACGATGGCCCTGGGACTTCAGTTCCTATTCCGCCACGCCGCCGACGTGGTGCGCTTCCGCGGTCCTGTTCGCCTCAAGTCCGCCGTCGCTGGCTGCGCCCTTTGGTTCGCGATCCTCCGGTCCCCTCACGACCTAGTCGGGTTCCTGCTTCATTACCACAAGGATTACCCGGTCTACTCCGCGGAGGCGTGGGACGCGGGCGTCGGCCCGGCCTTCCGTCTAGCCCGGCGGGTAGCACTCGACGGCGAACCTATCACTGTCTCCTACGGCATCCACAACGCGTGGCTCAACACGCTGTTCTTCACGAACGCGGACCCACGGACCCTCGCGCCGCCGGCGCGAACGGGAGAGCCCCCGCTCCCGCACGGGTATCATGTCAGCCGACTTGCGAGAAGCGGGGCGCGGCGGGCCGGCTTGTGGATCATCAAGGCCGAGGAAGAGCGTGAGCTTCCCGAGGCTCGCGTGGTTGCCCGGATTCCGTACCCCGATGGCGACCCGAACCTGCTCATCGTCCGAGTAGAACGGCCTTGACCGCATGACCCGCTGAGAAGGAGACGATACGGTATGTCGACTAAGTCGCCCTCGCCCCGTTGGGCCTGGAAGATTGGGATCGCGCTCATCCTCCTGGCATGCTTTGCGGCGATCCTGGTCGCGCTTGGCCGCAGCCAGGAATCCCAAGATGGTCACCCGGGAGAATCGGTGCCCGAGCGGGCCGTGGATCTGCTGGAAACAATCGTACCGGCCGAAGACGCGGTGGAAGGAAGATTCGAGCGGCGGAGCGGGGCAATCGTGACGCCGCCCGGTCAGGCTTGGGCCCGCCTTCAAGTTCCTTACGTGCCGCCCGAAGAGTACGATCTGACCCTGATCGTCGAAAGAAAAGCGGGCAACAACTCCCTGAACCTAGGGCTTTCGAACGGGACGCGTCAGTTCATGGTGATCCTCGACGGAGGGGGCCCGGAGGGTTGGGGCTTCAGCGGAATCGATTTTGTAGACGGGAAACCGTTCTTCGACAATACGACCACGTACGCCGGTCCGCTCCTTCCCGAGAAGGTGCGCGTCAAGGTCAACTGCGCGGTACGCAAGTCCGGCGTGCGCGTCCAGGTCCAGGACCGGTCCGTCATCCGGTGGAACGGAGACGTCGACAAACTGTTCGTCGCGGACATGTGGGAAGTGCCGGCCCCGAACACTCTCATCTTGGGGTGCTTCGAGAGCCAGTTCCGCATTCACGGCCTGTGGATTGAGTTCGTCTCCCGGCCCGGGAAGAAGTTGCGGCCCTGAATGCGGCCCCCCGCCGCGGCTATCGTTCGGCTGGGCCCCCGCCCGGAGGCCCGGCGCGAAGGGCGCAGGTCTCCCTCAGGGCCCCCAGTGGCACGGGGAGTTCCCGGACCCCAACGATCGAGAACGGACCGCCGAGCTTCCCCTCACCGTCACAGGTCACGGTCCGATCGGCCCACTGCGTGAGCGACTCGAAAAATACGTTTTCGCTGTACGTTGTGACGAGATAGCGGGCCGCGATCTCCGGCAGGCTCCTCCGACCCGCGTCCCGCTTTAGAGTTCTTTCGAAGCAGAGGGAGTCGGGCGTATTCAGCAGCAGGATCGCGTCCATCATTCTCAGGCAGTCCACGCCGCCAAGGATGGCGTTGTCGTAGACCAGGACCCCCCCAGTCAGCGGGCCGACGTCGACCGACACCTCCGCGCGACCCGTCGTCCGATCGTAGGCCTTCTCCAGGCGGATCGACCCGCCCTCGAGCAGGATCTCGAGGTCTTCCCTGATTTGAGAAAAATCCCACCAGCTGAACTGATTGAGCGAGTACAGGTACTCGAACAGTCCGTCGGCGGACCGCTGGGCCAGCCAGTTCTTTCGGGCGGCAGAATCGAGAAAGAACCGCCAATCGCCCGAGTACTTGAGCGAAGTGACCCCGCCGTCCCCGAGTTCGCGGACGAGCCGGTCAGACACGGTCGACTTGCCCGAGCCGGCGCGCCCGCACACGCCGACAAGTATCCGCGGACGGCCCGCGTTGCGGGCGGCCTCCCACTTACGCAGGATGAACTTCGTCGCGTCCATGGATGCGGCTCCTGGCCTGCGCCAACGTTTCCTCGGTCCCGAACTCCAGGATTTTGGAGAGGTAGCACGGGACCGAGCGCACCTTGTGTATATACGGGCGGACGACGTCGAAGGCGTAGTCCACCTGCCGGACACCCTTTTCCTGGGCGACGCCGTACGTAATCGCTTTTAAGAGCTTGGTCTCCCGGCACACGAAGAGCCCCGTGAATCCGTCCTTTCTATTCTCCTCCATGTCGGGGTTTGGCAGGAGGTCAGTGACCGCGTCGTGAACCACCTTCCCCACCGTCTTGTACGTTCCCAGGACGGCCGCGTCCGTCCCAGGGCGGCAAAGACCTAGGGCATCTTGTTCGAGGGAGAACGTGTCTTGGAGCAGGTAGTCGCAGAACGTGACGACTGTCGGGAGACGCGAAGAGGCACTGTCCAGGGCGTAGAGAAGCGACGTTCCCGGTCCGGCGAGATCCGATACCTCTTCCCTACTGAACTGCAGATTCAGCGTCGGGTACTTTCCTCTGCAGTAGTTTTCCAGGAGATCCGCGCAGTACCCCACAGCCAGGATTACCCGGTCCGCTACATACTGGTATTTCTTGACGATGTAATCGACTGCCCGTTCCTTGCCCAGCTGAACCAGGGCCTTGGGAATGTAGTCCGTTTCGGGCTTCAGACGCGTGCCCAGGCCGGCGGCCAGGACCACGACGTTGAACTTGTCGTTCTTGATGCTGAACAGCGGGCCTTCTTCGAACATTGCGCGGCTTAACCCCGAATCAACGCGACACCGGTATTCCGAAACGCAGGCGGAGGAGCGTCCCGAGAACGGAGATTATGTTACGCCACTTGAAAATCTTGGTGGCCCCTCCTCCGGGCCGCTCCTGGTGCCACGTCGGCACCTGCAGGATACGCTTGCGCGTCCGGATGGCCCACAGGAGGAGCTCCGCCTGGAACCCGAAGCCAACGCTTTCGAGGGGCATCGTGCGAAGCCATTCCGTGGAGTGAATCTGGAGTCCGTTGTAATACCGCAACCTGCGCGCGAAGAGCGCATTGAGCAAGCCCGTGTAGGCCGACGAGACGATGCGGCGGAGCCAACTACGCGATTCGGGATTCGCAATATAGCCGCAGATGACATCCGCCTTCCCCGCGTGGGACAGAAAGTGCGAGAGCGTCTGCCGGGAGAAGGCGTTGTCCCCGTGAATCATGACGCAATGTTCTTTCGTGACCAGCCGGCGTCCCGAATGGTAGCTGTATCCGAAGCCTCGGGGACTAGGGTGCGATACGACGCGGATCCGGGGGTTTCTATGGGCCCAGGACTCCGCGATCCGAAGAGTGCCGTCCCGGCTGCCGTCGTTCACCACGATCACTTCGTATTCACGGAACAGCGATTCGACCACCGAGGTCACCGCTTCCAGGGTCCCCCCGAGGTTGCCTTCCTCGTTGAGCGCCGGGATGATCACGCTGATCGTCCCCATCGGCCGAAGACGGGCGGCCGGGGCGGCCTGCGGGGGTCCCAAGCTCCGCGTGGCCTCGGCCTTCACCAAAGACCTCTCATCCGCAGCAACTCCACGAGCATCCGCCGGGCGTCTCGAAAGGCCCGAACCTTCGACGTCGACGAATCCGTCCACTGCACCCCCACTTCCGCCACCTGGTGCCCCAGCCGCCGCGCCAGCAGGATCGCCTCGACGTCAAAGGCGAAGCCCTTGGTCCGGAGACGCTGGAAAATGAGCCGCCCGGTGTCCCTTCGAAACAACTTGAATCCGCACTGTGTGTCGCGGATGCCTCGGAGGGCGAGAGCCGCGACCAACCCTCGAAAGGTGCCCCCCATCACCTGACGCATCCATGTCTGACGCCTGTGGATCTGGGAACCCAGCACGATACGAGAGGCGATCACCACGTCGTATCCGCTGTCGAACCAGGGCCAGAAACGATCGATCTCTGAGATCGGCGTCGAATGATCGGCGTCGGAAAAGAGTACCGCCGGGCGCGTGGCCGCAAGTACGCCCGTCCGCACTGCATACCCTTTGCCCTGATTCGGAGTGTAGCCTAGGACGCGAAGGTACGGGATTGACTTTTGCAGAGAACTGGCAACAGCTCGCGTCCGGTCTAGGCTTCCGTCGTCGACGACGATGACCTCGCAATCATACCCGCGCTCCGTCAAGAAAACGTCCATTTCTCGCAGCGTACGGGTCAGTCGAGACTCCTCGTTGAATGCGGGGATGACGACGCTCAGGGAGCGCCCCCGCTGCAGAGTCGGGGAGTACGCACATCGTCCCGCCGCACGTTCCACATCCTTGACGGTCTGTTGCATGACGCCTCACGCGCATCCACTCACGGGCAGCGACCGAAAGCGAACGCGGCTCAGGGCAATCCCAGTATACTAGGTGCGCGCACGTTTCACAGGGGGGGCGCGGCGTGCAAAAGGGTCCGGGAATGATCAGAGCTCTGATCGGGCGGGTCCCTTCGAAGGCATCACTCGGCGTCGCTCCCGCGATCCTGCTGTGGAGGATGTGGACCGTCTCGGTGGAACTGCTCTGGCGAGACTGGCTCGTCGTCGCATCCATCCACGCCTTGCTCCTCGCGCTGGCGCCCCGCGCCTCTGCGCTGCCGACAATCACGGCGTCCGTCATCGCCTATCTGCTCGGGATTTACATTTACGGCCAACTGCCCTATGCGCTGGCCGCCCTGGGGCTTTCGCCGTGATCCCGGGTGCCCTCCTCATGGTGGCCGCGAACGCCGCCTCGATCCTCGCGGCCGCCGGGCTGACGAAGCGCCTGGGAACGGGTCGCAGGGCCACGGACCTTACCCTCTTTCTCCTGATCCGGCTCCTCCTTATCATGTCTGCCGTTCTGCTGGGGGGACTAACGCACACGCTCACGCGCTGGGCACTGGGGCTCACGGGAACGGCGGCGCTCATCATGCTGCTGGTGGCACGAACGCATCGGACGTTGCCCCGGGTCGATTTCCGCGAAGTTGGAAAACCCCTCCTGATCGCGGCGGTCGTCGTGTCCTTGCGGTTGCTCGCGCAGGTCTGGCTCTTCGCCCCACATCTCGGAGATGCCGTGGCGTACCACCTTCCCAAAGTCGGGGAATGGGTGCGGGCGGGCGGCTTCACGGGGGAAATGGGTCTTCACCCCCACGTCGCATTCCCCGCGGGGTTCGAATTGGTCGAGACTTGGTGGGTCCTCTTTCTGGGGCACGACGTTCTGATCGAGATGGCGGGCGTCGAATTCGTTGCCCTCGGGTTCGCCGCTACGGGGGCCTTGGCTCGGCACGTGGGCATAGGACGGCGCGCTTCCTTTTTTGCCGGCCTCCTCTACGTGGTTACGCCCGGCTTTCACCTGAGCGCGACCTCCTGCCTGAACGACGCTCCCGCGGCCGCGCTCGTCGTGACGACCATGACGCTCGTCGCGGCCCGAGCCCCCTGGCCCCTGGTGTTGGTCGCGGTGGGTTTGGGAGTCGGCATCAAACCCACGTACGGATTCGCCTTGCCGGGCGCCGCGCTCCTGGCTTTCCTGCTCCGACTGGAACCGGCCGTGCCCTTAAATCGATGGGCCTTCGCCCTGACGGCCGGAGGGTTGCTCCTGGGAGGATTCTGGTACGTGCGAAATATAGCTTGGTACGGAAACCCCTTTTTCCCTCTCGGAAGCGAGCACGTCGTGAATCCGACCGCGGTTCAACTCGGCCCCCGCTCCACGTCGCTCGTGGACAACGTGGGGGACCTTGTCACCAAGCGACTGTACGACCATCAAGGCGCCTACGGCGCCAACGTCGACAACATCGCGGGGTGGGGTCCGGTCGCCTTCGGGGTCGGCATCCCCGCGCTCCTTCTCGGAGCCGCACAGAACCACCGGTTGAGGCGTCTGGCCATTGGTTTTTCACTGTCGCTGACATGCGTACTTCTCTTCGTACAAAACGACCCGTGGAACCTGAAGTACGTCTTCTTCTTTCCGGCGTTATTGATAGTCGCCGCAGCGCGGCTGGCGGAGATGCATCGTCCCGTCTGGATGCTGACGGCGTTTGCATTTGGCTTTTCGTTTCTCGCGACGATACTGCCGTATGATATGCCTCCCCAAGACCTGCTGACCCTTGCGCGCCAGACGTGGCGCCATCGCTCGGCGCTTGAGATCTCCGAGCCCCGGATTCCGGACGTGGTCGTAGGCTGCCTGGGCGGATACCGCGCTAGGTCCTACCTCCTCTACGGCCCGGACTTCTCGCGACGAGTGGTCTATTTGCGGCCGCAAAGCCAAGAAGACTTGGAAGAAACCCTGCGGCTATTCGGAATCCGGTATCTGTATGCCGCACCGGCAAACGCCGACCAAAGGGCCATGCTCGATGGCGCCGTCGGAACCCTGGAGATGCGTCTGTTAGGAAAGCATGTTTACGGGCCACCCCGAGACGATTGAGCCGCGCGATCCTTCAGCGTCACACTCGGAGGGCCTTTGAGTGGTGATTCCCGGTGCTTCACCTGCGTGTTGAGGAATTGTCGATGAACTGCCTGTCATCGACCGGACGTATGCTTCAAAACCACAGTCCTCCGCTGCCGGCGGTCCGACGTTCGCCTGTCCTGACTCGGGTCCTCGGTGCTCTCCCAACGTCCGATAGGGCTCATTCTGTTCTACCGACCGGCGCCTCCCGATCGGGCGCCCGGGACGCGCTCCCCGTCCGCCCGCGAAGCGCCTCGAACGACATGTATGGGGGTTTGTTTTACTTACCCGCCCGCCCAGCAAGGCTGGCGCTGGGGCGAGCAGGTACGGCGGCGTTCAATCGGTGCTGAGCGAGTTCCGTGCCGTCGTTCCGAACGCGGCTCCCGAAGGACATCCGCGCCCCCGCGACGCGGGGCGGCACCGTGCCATAACCACGCAAGCCACGTGGCACACATGGCATGCGTCCCCGAAGGGAGGTTCGCCAAGCAAGCCCGGGGTGCTTGCCCAGGAGGATCCTACCCGCCGACCCAGGAGATCGGGCAGGGCTTTGGCCGCCCGCAGGCAGCCGCGCGTGTCCACCGCGCATGGTCATCCCGACCACAGGTACAGCAGGAAAGGGAAAAGGGCTCCGCGGACCGATCGAGACGGCCCTGCGGAGTACAACAGGAGAAAAGCTTTCGAGCTTTCTTGCCCGGTCACTCAGCACGGTTTCGCCAAACAGCCGGTATCTCGCGTTTTACGGCCTCCAGCGGCCGGATCGCGTCCCGTCAGTGTTGACGGCCCGCCAACACTAACGCGCCGCGCCGACGACCGACGCGGAGGGGACCCGCGTACCCCGATGCCATCGGAGCATTCGTCGCCTGCTCTTGACCTCGCGGACCGCCCGGAGGGAACATCGGCGCGGTCCAGAGTAGGCGAGTCGGGTTGGTGGGAGGGTGCTGGGGTTGGGAGTTGGAGGGGGGTGGGAATGGGGATCGAGCTTGCAGACCTTCGGGCCGGTCGTCTGTCCTGTGAACTAGCAAGGAGAGCGGTCCGGCCCCGGCGACAAGCGCCGGGACCGGACCCTCGTTGAGCTACTGACCGTTGTTCCGCCAGATGCCGGCCTCTCGGTCGGCTTCGCGGACCATCGTCTGGAACCGCCTCCAGGCCGAACGTGCGTCCAGCCGCGCCAGTTCGCCCAGCCGCCGCTCGCTGAAGAACCGGAGGTACTTGGGTTCGCGGTGCCCGCGGAGGAACGCCTTGATGGGCTCTGGAAGCTCCAGGAGCTTGATGTACCGGCCCACGCGGTTGACGGGCTCCCCGAGGAGGAGGGAGAGCGCCCGGAAGCTCCGCATCCGGCGCTCCTTCATCTCCCGGGCGTAGAATTCGGCCCGTTCGATGGGGGTCTTCTGGCGCTTGAGGACCGTCTGGTACTGCTCCCAGACCTTCTTGTCGAGGCTGCCCAACCCCTTGAGAATGCCGGGCTTGGGTCCGAGGACGAACTCCTTGCGCCGGTCAACCGACCGGCTATAGTAGGGCGTGACGTCCCGAAGGGGACGGCCCTGCGGCAGGGGGAGTTGTTTCGTCGGGAGTAGCCGAAGGGCCACCATTGAGGACTCCGGTCCTGCGATTTGGCCTCTACGGCCAGTTTGGGCAGGGAATTGAAGGGTTCCCAGAGGTTCGAAAGTGCCTTGTTGTCCGAAATGACCACTTTCGAAACTACCAAGTCGATCAGCTCCCGCCGCTTGAAGTTGTCCGTCTCCTCCTGGTAGATCGCGTGGGCGCGCTGGGCGAGGTCGAGGATCCGCTCGGCCTCCTCCAGGTACTTCCCATCGGCCACCGTGTGGGCCCGGAGCTCGTTCTGGATCTCAAGCTGGCGGTTCCGCCACTCGCCGGACTTCTCCCGGAACTCCTCGGGGGTGATGAGCCCGTCCAGCCGATCCGTGTAGGCCCGGTCGAGCCAGGTCTTGAGGCGCGTGGCTTCCGCCTGGAGGGCGGTGACCTTTTTCCGGTTGTACTCGCGCTCCGCCGCGAAGCTATCGCGAAGACCCGCCTTGATCTCATGGACGATCGGCACGGTCATGGTCAGCCCCTTCAAGGGCTCCCCGAGCTGCTCGATGAGGTCTCGCTCCGAGATCCGTGATCCCGGGCAGACCTTCCCGCCGTTCTTCCAGCCCGTGCAGTGGTAGTGGACGTACTCGTG
>Ga0187892_10007352_pt1 | contig 15746 bp, 9 predicted proteins | sample MA1701073metaG_FD_139345 | JGI IMG/M metagenome (GOLD analysis project Ga0187892, IMG submission 139345) | Bio-ooze microbial communities from a basaltic lava cave in the Kipuka Kanohina Cave System on the Island of Hawaii, USA - MA170107-3 metaG ... | reverse complement strand
CCGGCCTGGAAGGGGGCCCCCCGGAAAGTCCACCCGCTCCGACCCCCTCGTCCCCCCATCCCCTACGCCCCTCCGCACCCCCACAGCCCCCTCGTACTGGGCCTTTTTCCGTCCTATCCGCGCACTTGAAGCGGCCGCGTGGCGGGATGGGACCGGAGGACCGCGAGGGGGGGCAGGAAGGGGGGATCGGGCGCGGGCAACTCAGGGGGCCTTGATGCACCTCAGCCGGCCGCGGACGAGATATTCCACCCCCTCTCCCCGAAGGAGATAGGTCCAGTCTCCTTCCTCGTCCGGAAGGAAGGCGAGCCGCCAACCCTTTTCTCCTTCGTACACGCCTTCAATCAGGCGTTTCTTTCCGGAAGGCGACGCGAACTCCCCCACGACCGCCGCATCGCGCGCGGGATTCAGGACGCGGCATGTCCCGCGTGCGAAGAACTGGTGCGCCTGGCCCAGGTTCACCTCCACAAGCGGTTGCGCCGGGGAATCCCTTTCCTGGGGAGCTTCGAGCAGCGTCTGAACCGACAGGAAGGCGCGGCCGAAGTCGGCTCCGTGCTTTCGCGCGTTTTCGGTCGGGTCGCCCGCATCCCGTCCCCACCAGGGCATCTCCCACCCCCACACCTGGCTTCCGTAATGCTTCCTGGCGTACTGGTGAACGTTGTCGTCGGACAAGGTTCGACCGAACCAGTTGTGACGCAGCGGATCGGTTTCGTTCGACCACCGGTGTCCCACCCCCCGCGGCGAGGGGAAGCGCTGGGTGAAGAGGTCCCAGGCCCGCCGGCTGGGCTTCCCACCCTCTTCGTCCGTGAAGAAAAGGACGTCGACGGCCCGCGGCGCGATCCAGTTGTGCCAACTCACGACCAGGTGGGGGCGAAGCCGGTCGACCGCGCCCCAGGTCAGTTTGGCCGTTGCGGTCCGTCGAGGCTCCGGGTAATCGTAGCCCCCCCGGTATTCGTACCCCGACGCCACGCCATCCACGTTCGTCATCGGGTGAAGCGTGATGTCGAATCGCTTTCTGAACTCAGCCGCTTCGTCGGAGAGGAGGAACTCCACGAGCCCTTCCATGGCATACGAGGAGAAGCTCTCATAAGCATGCTCGCGGGCGTGCCAGAAGATACGCCGCTTCCGATCCGGCGGTGCCGAGGGATCGGTGATCCTCAGTTCCCAGGTCTCGCGACCTCCGTCGCTGAGGCCGACCGGCGTCTTGCGGAAGTTGGGGGAGTCGGCGAGCCGGCCCATGAAACGGAGGTAGTCCCCGTAGGTGTACCACGGGCTCAGACCCAACCGGGTTTCTCCGGGGGCCGCGGCAAAGGATAGGGCGCATTCCCAGCCGGATGTCCTTCCATCCACGCGCCTCCAAGCTCTGCCGGGAGCCTGAACATAGACGAAGTCCCGGAGAGGCATTTCTCCGAAGTGGTTCTCGTTGAAGTTCGTGCGACCTCCGTCGCCGGACAGGTTCACGAGAAGGGTCACCTTTTGTTCTTCCGGAGCCTCATTGACGCACAGAAGGTCCATGCGCGAAACGGCGTGCGTCAACGGGCTTCGTCCTTCCTCCGCGCGCGCCAGGATCCGGAACACTCCGGGGCCCAGCCTCAGGATTCGATTCGAATCGCGCGGAGTGCCCCCATCGAGCGGGGCGCGCCAGGAAATGGGGAACGCGGACGTGACCCCGCCCGAAGCCCTCGAATCGGGGCGAGGCTCGGAACATCCCGGCAGATCGACCAGGCATAACAGGACCAGGATACCGAGGCACATCCCGGGGCCGTCGAACGGCCGAGACCTCGAATTGACGAAACGCATCGACTCAAGCCTCGATCGTTTTCATGGTTGGTCTCGCCTCCGCATCCCCAGGAAGGTCAACCCCAGGAGGATGAAGAGCAGCCATGTCGGTGCCCGGGCGGCCCCGATCGAGCCGCCGCACTTGTCGTTGATCTGGAAGGGGCCGCCGCCGTTGTCGTTGTCGCCGTTGGAGGCCACGGGCGGGACCCCTCCCGCGTTGGGCGAGTTCCGGTCGTCCGGGTCCGACCCCGAGGCGATCTCCGCCAGGTTGGTCAGCGTGTCGCCGTCCCGGTCCGGATCCTGCAAGTCCGGGATCCCGTCGTTGTCGTCGTCGAGGTCCGAATCGTTGGGAATGCCGTCCCCGTCGTTGTCGCGGGAGTCGGGCGCCCCCAGCGCCGGGTCGAGCGCGCTCTGCGGGATCACCTGCTTGGGAATCGACGGGCTCGACCAGAGGAGCTGCGCCACCGAGTTCCCCATGCCCTCGTAGTAGTCCACCTGGACCGTGTACCACCGCCCGGCCTGAAGCGCTATTTGCGCGCTCCACTCGATCCCGCCGGACTGCTGGACCCACTTGTCCACCAGGAGTTCCCCCTCCACCCAGAGGCGCACCCCGTCGTTCGTGAACGTGTAAAACGTGTAGGTTTCCGTGTACTGGGCCCTCACCCGGCCGGTCCAGCGGACGCTGAAGGTGTCGGGTCCGATCCCCGGCGCCGGCGCCTGGTCCGCCCAGTTGAAGTCGACCGTCGGGTCCGTGCGCGTCACGCTCGTCCCGGTGAAGTCCTGGTTGTCGTAGTAGGTCGCCGAGAGCCCCCCGGACCCGGTGTCGTCGTCGGCGATCGTGACCGTGGCGCTCGAAGCCGCGCCGACGGTGTAGGTCGCGGTGGACGAGAGCGTGAGGATCACCGTCTCGGGGCCTTCGACGAGCGTGTCGTCGATCGGGGTCACCGGAACGACGACGGACGCCTGTCCTGCCGGGATCACGATGGGGTTGGGCATGGAGGCGAAGTCGACTCCGCTCGTGGCGGTTCCGCTCCGGGGGCGGGCGACCGAGAGATCCGCCGTGGTCGGCCCCGTCCGCGTGACCATGAAGGAGCCCGCGGTCGAGGGCTCGGCCGCGTTCGCGCTCGCGGTGATCGTGACCGTGGGGAGCGTGGGGGGCGGGACCGTATCGTTGTCGGCGATCGTCACCGTGGCGCTCGAAGCCGTGCCGACGGTGTAGTTCGCGGTGGACGAGAGCGTGAGGATTACCGTCTCGGGGCCTTCGACGAGCGCGTCGTCGATCGGGGTCACCGGAACGACGACGGACGCCTGTCCTGCCGGGATCACGATGGGGTTGGGCATGGCGACGAAATCGACCCCGCTTTGGGCGCTCCCGGACCGGGGACGGTCGACGGAGAGGGAAGCAGTCGTCGGCCCGGTCCGCGTCACCGTGAAGGAGCCCGCGGTCGAAGGTTCGGCCGCGTTCGCGCTCGCCGTGATGGTTACGGCCGGGAGCGGAGCCGCATCGTTGTCATTAATCGTCACCGTGGCGCTCGACGCCGTGCCGACGGTGTAGGTCGCGGTGGACGAGAGCGTGAGGATTACCGTCTCGGGGCCTTCGACGAGCGCGTCGTCGATCGGCGTCACCGGAACGATGACGGAGGACTGGCCCGCCCGGATGACGATGGGGTTGGGCATGGCGGCGAAGTCGACTCCGCTCGTGGCGGTCCCGCTCCGGGGGCGGTCGACGAGGAGATCGGCGGTCGTCGACCCCGTCCGCGTGACCGTGAAGGAACCCGCGGTCGAGGGCTCGGCCGCGTTCGCGCTCGCGGTGATCGTCACCGTGGGGAGCGTGGGGGGCGGGACCGTATCGTTGTCGGCGATCGTGACCGTGGCGGTCGAAGCCGCGCCGACCGTGTAGGTCGGGTCGGGGCTGATCGTCAGGGTCACCGTCTCTGGCCCTTCGACGTTCGTGTCGTCGATGGGCGTCACGGTCACGGTGACGGAAGCCTGGCCCGCCGGGATCTGGATGGGGGAGGGCAAGGCGGCGAAGTCGACCCCGGTCGTGGCGGTCCCGCTCCGGGCGCGGACGACCGAAAGCGCGGCCGACGTCGACCCCGTCCGCGTGACCGTGAAGAATCCCGTGCTCGAAGGCTCCGACGCGTTCGGGTCCGTCGCGACGATGGTCACCGTCGGGAGCGTTGTCGTCGGGAACTGGCTTCTCAGGTAGGCGAGCCGCTGGGCGATCCAGTCCTTCATCCTTTGGTATTCCGCGGCGAAGCTGGCGACCTGGAATGTCGGGTTGAGGGAAGGGCTGTAGGGATCCGCGGCGACGTGCGATTGGATCTGATTGTAAATGAAATCGACCCGGGCGGAAGCCGCCGAGAGGGGCCCGGCAACGAAGGCCCTCACTTTGCTTTCGAAGGCAGCCTTCGCCACGGCATCGCCGGGAATCCACCGGATCGCGGAGCTGAACGACCAGGGCGTAGGATCCCAGACATTGACGGTGGGGGACCCGTAGTTGAACGAGCCGTCGGTGTCCCAGGGGATGAATTCCAGCAGGTTGTTATCGGTTCGGTGGTAGACGTAATGGTTGCGCGACGCCGTGTTCCAGTTCCACAAACTGTCCGTGTCCCCGATCGACGCCGAGACGGCGAGATGGGAAAGCATCCCCGAGACGTTGACGATCCGTTCGAGCTCCGTGCGAACCGACGCCGGAGACGCGTTGTTGAGGACATTGAGCAGGGCGGGCACGTCGCCGTAATTCCCGCCCGTTTCGTTGGTGATCGCATCAAAAGGCACGGGGACGTAAGAGGCAGGGTTCCAATCCCTCCAGAGATAGGCATCCTGCCAGTTGTTGGCGGCGTTCGTCTCGGGCTTGTATAGATTGCCGTCTTCGGTGGGGCCCAACCGGTACGCGACCCAGGCCTTCCGGACCATCTCCTCGACGCCGTAGCACCCCCGGTACTCACCGTTGACGTAAAGCCGGCTATTGGCGTATCGCGACGCCAGGACGCCGAACTGGCGATGGGACCAATAGCCCATGCGCGCCGTCATGTTCCAGCTTCCGATGGCGTCCAGCCGGAGGTGGGACATGCCACGCCACTTCCGGCCGAGAACGAACTCGTCGAACTTCAGCCGCAGGGAAGGCTTCTCGCGCTGGTACCAGGGTGACCCGGGGGTGGCAATGCCTCCGCCGCTCGGCCGCACCGCGACGTCCGTGAGCGTCTCCCCCTGCCACGTGAACGTCGCCCGGCGCCACGTCGTGTCCTGCTGGTTGTCCCGGATGGCCGCCCAGTCGGCCGCGCTTATCGTGAGCCCGATCGTGGCGACGGCGTTCTCGTCAAAGACAGGGTCCGAAGGGTCTTGGGCCACCGCCGGCAGAGACATGGCCGCCAGGAAAACGGTCCCGAGCACGATTCCGCTTCCACGCTTCATCGCTTTGCCCTCCTCACGGCCTGCGGACAGACTCCAAGATGGAAGCCCATCACTGGGTTTTGCCCTCGGTTAGGCTCGCCGACGCGCGACTACGGGGACCCGGCCCTCGGAGAATTGCTGCCCCTGATGCGCAAGGTGGCCGTCGAACGGATACCCACTCCGTAGGACGGACTTCTCTCGATCCTCAGCTCGACGGTTTCTTCCCCTTCCGCCTTGGGGGCCACCTTGAGCGTCCCCCTCCGGGATCCCGCCGGGATCACCACCGCCGTGCCCAGCCGTTGAGACGCCGAGCCTCCGGCGGAGACGAGGACCACGAGCTTTTCCTTCGTGCTTCCCGTCCGCGTCACCGTGAAGGTCCCCGCCTCCTCGGCCGCGTCCAGGTTCACGACGGCGGTCGGCGGCGGCACCGGATCATCGTCCCGGATCGTCATCGTCGCGGTCGAGGGCGCCGCCACCGCATAGCCGTTCCCGCCCTTCAGGGTAAAGACCACGGTTTCGTCGCCTTCGTCCACTTCGTCATCCTTCACGATCACCCAGACCCTGGCCGTTTGCGCCCCGGCGCCGAATCGGAACGAGCTCCCCAGCGGCTCATAGTCCTTTCCGGCGGTGGCCGTCCCCCCGACCGTGAAGTTCACCGTCAATGCCTCGCTCCGGCCGCCCGTCCGCACGAGGTCGAAGACCGCAAAGGCAAAGGGGCCCTCGGTCGTCCAAGACCCTGTGCCGCTCAGGCTTACCGCGGGCACGGGATCGTTGTCCCAGAGCGTGACTTGGGCGCCGGCATAGGGCCCGACGACATACCCGGTCCCCGCGACCAGGGTGACGACCACCGTCTCCTGCCCTTCCGCCGTCGCGTCGTCCACAGGCCTGACCGGCACCGTCGCGGCCTCCGACCCTGCCGGGATCGTGACCGAGTTCTCAATCGCCGCGTAGTCTTCCCCGTTCGTCGCGGTGCCCCCGATCTCCAACCGCACCGTCAGCGGCTCCGCCGCGCTCCCCCGCCGCCTCACCTCGAAGGCCCCGCCGTCCGTCCCGGTTTGCGTCTCCGAAGCCCCGGGATCCGTCGCCCGCACCGTCACCGTCGGAAGCGTTCCGAGGACGCAGGCCGTCACGCCGGAAGCCGTCGCGGCGACCCCCGCCCGGTCGACCGCCCGGGCCGTGATCGCGTACGTTCCCTCCGGAATGTTCTTCCAGGCGAGACGGTAGGGAGGGGCGGTCGCCTCTCCCAGTTTCCTGGTCCCCTCGAAGAATTCCACCTTCGCCACGGCGCCGTCGACATCCGCCGCTTCGGCCTCGAGGGTCACGTCCGATCCCGCCTTCAGGATGGCCCCCTCGTTCGGGCTCATCAGGCGCACCCGGGGGGGACGGTTCTTGACGATGAATCGCCCGTTGACCGTGTTGAACGTGTAGAGCTCTCTCGAACCCGTAAAGCAGAGCGTGAATTCGGCGCCGTCTTTTCTCCACCACTTGGGGCAGAAATAGTAGTCGTAGGTGAAGTCGAATCCCCCGAAGTTGTCGAACGTAGCCGCCGTGGTCCACGGTCCCCAGGGCTCCGGAGCGTCGAAGATCTCGAGCTTTCCGACGTCGCTGGACTTGAAGTTGTTCGGGCTGGCATTTGTGCACAGCAGGTACCTCGCCAGCCCGGGGTTGTAGGCGACCGTGATTTGCCAGTGGACCCCGCCGGGGTAGTGGAAGACCGGCTTCCGTTCGTCGATCTTTCCCGTCCAGAGGGGAGCGCCATCTTCGTCGATCCCCTTGAAGTACTCGTAGGCCGCACGCTCCCGGATCCGGTCCTTCGGCACCCGCGCCAGGTCGACCCCCGTCCCCTGGGAGTTCCACTTCGTCATGCCGGTCGGGGCGTACACGTACACATAGGTGTCCCGGGCTCCGGCGTAGTCCTTGCCGAAGTTGAGAACCGTGGCGTGCATGAAGGGGCCGGGCTGACCGAGGGAGGCCAGGGTCGGCATGCCCGAGTCCTTCCAGGTGGCCCCGTGATCCTCGGAGGTGAATACGGGCGCCCCCGCCGTCCCGAGGAACGAATAGAGCACGCCTCCCACGGAGATCATTCCCCACGAGTACCCCAGGTCCTGCGAAGGGGACTCGGCGTTCAACTTCCCCTGCCGGTTGTAGCCCACGTAGCTTTCGGAATCCCCCTCGATCCTGGCCACGCCCCAGCGGGTGTCGCTCCTGAAGAAGTCGCCGTTTCCGAACCCGACGCCGTCATTGAAGCTGCAATACAGGTGGTCGTCGTCCGCCCACGTCAGGCACCAGTTGTCTCCCGCGGCCGCCTCCCGCCGGTGAGAGGCGAAATCAAACTCGATGCCCCCGACCACGGGGCTGGGAGGGTAGGGAGGCTGTTGAACGTTCGGCCGCGCGGCCGCGCCGGCCCAAGAGAGTCCCAGGAGCGTGAACAGCAGCGTCCTCACGGTCCTCCTCTACTTCCTGTCCGAAGGCAAACGTTCCACCCGCACGTCGTCCCAGAGCACGTCGTGTGCCGCGCGGGAAACATCGGACACGGAAAGACCCACGCCTCCCGATTTGAAGTTCGCGTCTTGGGCCTCCACGAGCAGTTTTCCGTCCAGGTAGCCCCTCAGAGCCGTTCCTTCCAGCTCGAAACGGAGGCGGTACCAGCGACCCGGTTGCGGCGCCGGCACCCGGTTGTTGGTCGCGAAGCCTCCGCCCCCCGTTCCACCCTCTCGGTAGATCTGCATGAAGAACTCCGACTCGCCCACCCACTCCAGGAAGTAGTAGTTCTGTGCATTCTGCATCCGGGCGTAAAGAATCCCTCCCCTGAGGCCGGGGACGTTGGACTTCTGGAACCGGATGGACACTTCGACCGCGTAATCCGTCCATGTCGCATCCCCGGACTGCGGTGCGAAGGGCACACGGTCTTTGAGAAGGCCGCCAGGCCACGTCCCTCCCGTGAGCACGCGCCCCTTGCCATCCGGGTCGGCCTCGATCCGCCACGGATGGTTTGCCGGAAGACGCCACTGGGTGCTCGCTCCACTCTCGAACGTGTCGCGAAACAGGAAGAGGGACTTCTTCGCGAGCTCCACGCCTACCGCCGCCACGGTGTAGTGCCCGCTCTCCACCAGGACCGTCTTTCCGGCCAGGTTCTTGAGCTGGACCTTCCCCTCTTCGACCGCGAGCGTCGTCCCCTTCTTCGGATCCGGGTCGACGAGGATCCGGAGCGTTGTCCCAAGCACCGTCGAGTTCATGTCCGGCGTCGCGAAGACCATCTGCTGGCTCTGCGGCTGCTTGGCCACTACCGCTCGAACCGTGCCCCTCGCGACAAAAACCCGTTTCCCTCCCTGCGCCTTCAGCTCCCGGAGTTCGGTCTCCGCCCCCACGTCCACCTTCGTCCCGTCGGGATACTCCAGGCGCGCCGAACCTCCCGCCAGGACCTCGAGGCCCTGCCCCGCCAGGACGCCCTGCCCGGCCCGGGCGGGAACCTTCGCTCCGTCGGCCATGACGACGGTGGCGTGCTCCGCGTGGCCCACCTTCGCAACCTCCGCGAGAGTGGTATCCGGCCTGGGCTGAGCCGGAAGCCGTTCCGGCGACGGCGGGGTTTCCGGCGCCTTCGGAGCCGTGTCCTTGCCCTGGCGCGCATGGGCCACGGCGGCCCTCATCTCCCGCTCGATCCGCTCCTTCTCGGCCGCGAGCTCGGCCTTCCGCCTCTCGATCGCCTGCGGATCGTCCGCCGGCGGCGGCGTCTGCGCGAGTTTTGCCCGCTCCTCCTCGATCTTCCTGAGCCGCTCCTGGGCCTCGCGATAGGACCGGGCGGCGGCATCGTCCTCCGGCGGCTTAGGGGCGTCGGGGGCTCCTGGAACAGGCATTGGCACGTCGGCCGACCTGGCCGTCTTGTCGTCGGTCCGACCCCTCGACGGACGCGAGATCGCAACCGCCAGGAGGATCGCAAAGAGCACCCCCGCGGCCGCGAGGGCCCAGACGGTCGGGTTGAATCCACCGCTCCCCGCGCGGCGACGCCGTGTCCGGCGGCGCGGCGGGGTGGCCTGAGCCGCCTCGCCGCCTTCCAGGATCCGCTCCCCGATCTTTTTCACGAACCCCGTGCCGTCGTCGCGCGCGACGATGGATCGAAGGACCCCGCGCTTGAACGCTTCCGCGTCCCCTTCCATTCTGTCCAGAAGGCGCAGCGAGCCGTGGGTCTGCGCGTCGTGCACGAATTCGGCGCGAAGGGCGTCGTTCGATTCGAGCTCCCGGAGGAGTTCTTCTTCTTCCTGGAGCGGCAGGCGCTGCCCGGCCAGGATCTTGGCCCAAGCCTCCCTGATCTGGCTCTCGTTCATACCGCCCCCGAAGTCTTCAAGCGCAGTTCGACGCAGCGGCGCAGGGCCTGCCGGATGCGGGTGAGGGTCACCCAGATCGTGCCTTCCGTCGTGCGCAGGCGCCGGGCGATGTCCGTCGCGCTGTGCCCCTTGTAATAGAAGTGGGTCACGATGTCGGCGCTGGTCTCGGTCAGCTTTTCCAGGCACTGTTTGAGCGCGGACAGTTCACGCCCCGGCTCGGAAACCTCGGCCCCTTGCGACTCCATCTCCCGGGCGAGCCATCCCGCCAGGGCCGATTCCACGAGACTCGCCTGCTGCTTGCGGCGAGCCTGTTCCTGGCGAACGTACGTGAGCGCCAGGTGCCGGGCGATCCCGAGAAGCCAGATCCGGATCGGGCCCTCGCCTCTGAACGTCGAAAGCGAGCCGTAGGCCTCGAGGAAAGTCTCCTGGGCGACGTCGTCCGCCGCGTCCGGGTTTCGGACGTACCGGGCGACGTAGCCGCGAATCTGGGCCTGGTGGAGCTCGACGAGCCGGCCGAAGGCCTCGACCGACCCCGCTTTCGCCCGTTCCAGGAGGGTCGCTTCCTCATCCATGAACCATCTCGCTTTCCTGCCGTCGCCCTGAAATAGTGTCGGACTGTCCTGCCATACCTTAGCACCTGAAATAGCACCGGGAGGCGGGTGACGGGGGGAATCGGGGCGACTACTCCCCGAGACCGATGAGGCGCCGAAGGCGCGGATCCGCCATCCATTGCGGGTAGCGAGGGTCCTCCCTCCAGCCTTCGTAGGTGTCGCGGATGCCGTCGGCCAGGTCGCGGTCCAGAATCGTCCGATTCCCGTCCACGATCCGGATGCGACCCGCCACCCCGCCCGTCCTGGCGAAGAGGAGATCGAACTGCCTCCCCCCGGAGGAAAGCCGCACGCCGGCCTGGCCCTCTCGGTCGATCCGCTCGGTCGGAATCATCTCCGCCGCCGCGCGGTCCGCCGCGTGGAGCACGTGCAGGAAGACGTCGTTCTCCCGCGGGGTGGACGGCTCGACCTCGATCCGCCACGAGTCTTCCGTGTTCTTCCAGAAGTCCGGCGTCAGGTCCCGACCCAGGCGCACCAGGGTGGCGCGGGGAACCTTCGCGATCTTCGCGGGGTCCGGCAACAGGGTTCTCGAGAAAAGACGGCCGCCCCGGGGATCGTCGCCGGGGGCGTCGATCGTGGCCGTGTCGCCGCTGATCCGGGGCTCCCGATAGCTGTGAAGCAGCCAGTGTTTCGGGAACTCGGCGTTTGTGCTTTCCACCCGGTCGAAGACGACGAAAACGTCCGGCTTGATGAAGACGAACTGCCGCGTGAACTGCCGGAGCTTCTTCGGATGGTAGGACTCCGTGGCGTCTCCGCACACGTAGTCGAAGAGCCGATGGGTCTCGTAGGCGACGATGCGGCCCTGCTCCAGCCGCGTCGGGCGGTCGGCCCGCTTCTCCCGGCGGAACGTCTGGCCGCCGTCGTTGACCGGAAAGGGGTCCTTCGCCTCCTTGTACTGGTACTGCGACACCCCCATGATCTTTTCGTCGGGGTCGTAGACCGTGATCGTGTTGTGGGCGATCGTCATGCGCCCGTAGGGGACGAGCTTCTCGAGCGGCGTCCCGGGATGGGCGGGGTCGTCGATTGTGCCGGGCTTGATCCCGTCGATCGCCAGGGGGCCGTTCTTGTAGATGAAGAACGAGTTGTTGTCGAGGTGGGCGGGCTCCCCGCGCCGCCAGTGGCCGCACTTGAAGTGGGCGAACGCGGCGTCGCCCTTCCAGGAGCCTCGCATGCTCACCCAGCCGATCCCCTCGAAGAGGGCGGTTTCCGGAAGCTGCTCGGGCGCGACCTGTTCGGCTGAGGGGTCGACGAAGAGGATCTTGAACCAGGCGTCTTCGGGAGGGAGACGGTCCAGGCGCAGCCCGCGGTTCTCCTGCCACCACGGCTGGCGGATCAGCCAGGCCGAAAGGCCGTCGCCCGAAGCCGCGGCGCAGACGGGCATCCCGTGGGCGCCCTTGGTCCCCACGCCGCCGTGATCGATGCTCGAAACCGGAACCACGTTGGAGTCGGGTCCGGGGCCGAAGCGGAAGATGTTGTAGACGTACCAGGTCCCCATGCCCCGGAGCACCGTCTCGGCCCGGAACAGGTTGCGGCCCGTGGCGTTCGAGAGGAACCAGAAGAACGGAAGCCAGTATTCCTCGAAGCATCCGCAGTGAAGGCTCTCCATCCACCCCCCGCGGCGCCGGGACACGAACCGGTGATCGGGAAAGAACTGCTCGTCCAGGTAGCGGAAGAGGTCCTTCAGGGAAGCCGAGGCGCTCTCGTCGTCGAACCCGTCTCCGTGGACGGACAGGACGCCCGCCGCCTTGCCGACGCCCAGGAAGCTCGCCAGGGCGTACCCCATCCCGGGGACGTTGCGCCGGCCCGCGACGCCCTCCAGGATGCGGCGTCCGACCGCCTCGCGCCGCTCGGGGGTCATCGCGTCGTGGAGCAGATCGTAGATCACGGCGACGCTGCAGAAGAAGCGCTGGGGGACGTAGCCGGTGGGAGTCCCCGTCCGCCAGGTTTGGCTGTCGGTCCAGGACCGGGCCGCGACGGACCCGGCGTAGGCTTCCATCGCCTTCATTGCGGCGTCGGCGTAGCGTCGCTCGCGACTCACCTGCCACAGGAACGCCAAAGCCAGCAGCCTCCGCACCTCCTCGTTCGTCAGGCCGGTTCCGTCTTTCCAGTCCTTGGAGGCGAGAGTGAGGAGTTCCTGGTCCGCCCAGCGGGTCATCCGCTGGTAGTCCTCGGCGTAAACGGTCCGGCAGCGCTCCCGGAGGCCGGGAAGCATCGCCCGGGTGACGAGCAGCCGCGGGTGCTCCTTGCGCCCGAGGGGCGAGTCGGGCTCAAAGGGCGCACGCTGCCGCTCCTGCGCCCCCGCGAAGAGGCCGAGCAGGAGCCCCGCGAGCGCGGTCCTGAAAAGCTGTTTCAGAACCCTAGATTGGCCACAGAGCCACAGAGGCACAGAGCGGTGTTTCTTCCTGACTTTCTTCTCTGGGTCTCGGTGGCTCTGTGGCCAATGATGGGTTCTAAGGCACTCTTTAGGAGGCTTCACCTCGGGGATCACTTTCGCCGGGCCCCGAGGAAGTGTTCGAAGAACGAATTCGCTTGCGCGTTCGACTCGGCCGTCGGCGAGTGGCCGTTGCGCATTGTCATCCCGACGCGACCGGAGTGGCCCAGGAAGTCGTTCAGCGCGATGGCGTGGTTCAGCGTCGTCCAATGAGGGGGCCGGTCCTGCGCCCCGCCGGAGACCAGGAACGGGCGCGGCGCCATCAGGGCGTGCAGCTCGTGCAGGTCGCGGCTTTCGGCGACCAGCCTCTTGTACGCGCCGGTCCGCGGGTTGCCTTCCTTGACCGTGCCCTCCTTGCGCTGCTGATCGGCAGGCCGGTCGAAGTCGTAGCCGAGGTACCACTTCTCCCAGTAATTGGCGTTGGGATCCTTCTCGTTCCAGACGATGCCCGGGTCGACCCACACCGCGCAGGCGAACCGGTCGTAGAGGCAGGAGGCGAACATCGCCCACTTCCCGCCGAAGGAGTGTCCCACGACTCCGATCCGCTCGGGGTCCACCTCCGGCAGGTTGGCCAGCGCATTGCAGCCGTTGGCGGCGGCGTACGCCAGGTAGGACAGCGGTTGGATGCCGCTCTTGCCGTCACGGGAACCGGCGTTCCCGCCGACGCACAGCGTCACGAAACCGCGCTTGGCCAGTTGGTACCCGAAGTCCACCGTGCCTCGGGCCTTCTCCTTCAGCCCGGCGCTGTCCTCGCTCCCGTACCACGTCACCAGGACCGCCGGGAAGGGCCCCTTGCCGTCGGGGACAAGGAGGTACTGCGGACCGACGAGCCTCCCGGGGCTGACCTCGACCCTCACCTTGAACCGCGTGAAGTTTTCGACGTGCTCCTTACCCTCGTGCTCGATTCGGGGCTTCTCGACGATCGCCGGCCATGGCCCCATCACGCCGTGCCAGTACCGAAGAATTTCCTCGCGCCGGCGCAGCCAGTCCTGCGGCGTCTTGACCGGCGCACCGTCGTCGAACGTCATCAACGGACGATACTCTCCGAGCTTGCCCTTGTACTCTTCCGGCGGCGCGAAGAACTTCTCCATCTCCGACCAGGGGACGGACCCGTCCTGCCGAGGGTAGGGCCGCGGAGGTTCGGCCGCGTGAGCCGAGAGGCGGCCCCCGCACGGACCTGCGAGAAGAGCCACGAACAGAAGCCTCATTCTTCGAGCCCTCATGACCCTCGCCTGCTAAAGAACTACGGTTTCATGCTCCTCACCTATTTAAAAGGCGCGGCGAAGGCGATCGTGGTAAGCCTCCGGTTTGCGCGGGTCGGCCCGTGCCGCGTTCAGGGCCTCCGTTTCTTCGCGACCCCCAGAAGGCCCAGGAGGATCAGCGCCTCCAAGCCGAAGGCCCCGCACGCACCGTCAGGGGGGCCGCCGGTCGAGGGGCTCGTCGTCGCCCCATTGTCCCCAGCCTGCACTGCCTCCAATGTCCTTCCGTCCGCCCCTTCTTCCCGGTCATCCGAAATCCGGTTCCCGCTCGAGTCCAACACCTCCGGGCTGGTCCCCACCTCCTCCTCGAGCTCGTTCAGGAGACCGTCCCGGTCCACGTCGTCCGGGTCCCGTCCCGAGTCCCCTCCCGTCGGCGGATCGACCCGACTCAGATCACCGAACCACGCCCTTCGCTCTTCACCCTCCTCATTCTAGGCAGGCTGGGGACTTCCGCGTCACATGAAACGATGAAAGAGCCCACTCCCTGGCTACGAATAGGTTACGCGCCGATGAAAAGGGTCTGATTCCCCAGGGACGAGGACGCGAACGCCGTATCGGCGCCTCAGGAGCTGAACGTGAACGTCTTCCACCGGCCCGAGCAGCCCGGGCCGCGGGAGACGGTGGCCTCCCGCTTCGTGCAGTTGAAGAGCATCGAGTCCAGCGTCCCGCCGTGCTTGCAAATCGTCGACTGGTGGTCGCCGAAGAAGCCCTGCAGGCGCTCGCGGTCGAGTTTCCCCTTGGACCCTTCCAGGAGGTCCAGCATTCTCCGGCACTGGGGGTGGAACGAGACGGGCCGGTCTTTCGCGGTCCCGGTCATCTCGCGGCTCCCGTAATAGACCCGCGCCATGTGCCCCCGCGCCGTCTCCACGGCGAGCCGCTCCGGCGTCCCTTCGATGTTCGCGAGATTCCCTTGGCCGTCGGAGAGGACGAAGGTGAACCACCCCGCGTGCTTCGCCCGACGCGCCTCTTCGATCGCCGCCGCGAGCGTCTCCTGGTAGAGGAGGTGCGCGATGAAGGCGTAGCTGGGGATTCCCACCCGCGGGCCCGAGATGCCCATCTTGCTGCCGCTCGTCCAGCAGAGGGCGATCCCCGCCGAGTTCAGTCCGGCCCCGGCCCAGAGGCCCGGGTAGGCGTAGAACAGCACGCTCGGGCCTTCCGCCCTTTTCCAGAGGAGCATGTGGGAGAGCCCGTAGACGCTCTGCATCCAGTCCCAGTTCTGTCCCACGTAGGCGTTCCCGTCGCCCGTGTGGGGAGGGCCCGCGGCGAACGCGGTACACTTGGAGACCGAGGGGAGAACGCCCTTGTGGTAGAGCTCCTCATGGGACGTGAGGAGCGTCACCTCTTCGAGCGTGAGCCCCGAGCCTTCCGCGATCCCCTGCATTTCTTCCGTGAGGACCGCGGAGACCTCCTTGACGGCCCGGGCGCACGCGCCCGCGTAGCGGAGCGCCTCGTCCCGCGTCGGAGCCTGGCCGATGAAGGCCCCGGTGACGTGATTCTGGAAGAAGGAGCGGATCGGCTCCTTGAACTTCTTTCCGTACTCGCGCCCCCGCTCCCGCGGCTTTCCCGAGATGACGGTGAGGGTGTGGTCCGGCGTTTTCGGGTCCGCCTGGCCCTCCGCCCGATCGAGCCCTAACGCGCCGATCGCGGCGCAGCCGGCCGCCTCTTTGAGAAACTCGCGACGGTTCATGGCCGCCTCCCTTCCTTGAGCGACTGAAGGAATGCCAGCAGGTCGGACAGTTCCAGGCGGCTGAGCTGCGCGTCCAGCCCCTGGGGCATGATCGAGACGCGGCTCAGTCGGAGCTCCTCGATCGAGCCCCGGGCGAGGCGCGTTTCAACAAGAACGTGACACGGCGTAGGCAACACCCCTCGGCCGTTTGATGTCGGGCTATCGCCCGGGCGCGGCCCGTCGCGCCCTGCGGGACGCGCGGCCCGCGCCACGACCGGCCTGGAAGGG
>Ga0187892_10007350_pt1 | contig 15749 bp, 13 predicted proteins | sample MA1701073metaG_FD_139345 | JGI IMG/M metagenome (GOLD analysis project Ga0187892, IMG submission 139345) | Bio-ooze microbial communities from a basaltic lava cave in the Kipuka Kanohina Cave System on the Island of Hawaii, USA - MA170107-3 metaG ... | reverse complement strand
TTCTTGAAGGCGATAGACTCGGACGGAATTTTCTGAGGTAGCCGGATTTCAATCGGCTGTCGCTGATAAGTAGTCTTCGGCGGCTTCGGGTTCCAACTGCCCGCGCACCAGCGCCGCGTAATACCCGTTCCGCGCCAGCAGTTCTTCGTGCGTTCCCCGTTCGACAATCTGGCCATCATCCAGCGCCAGAATCAGGTCGGCGTCGTAAACCGTGCTCAGCCGGTGGGCGATTACGATTCGCGTGCAGGAAAGCGACTTCAGGCTCTGATCAACCAGCCGCTCCGTAACCACGTCGAGATGGCTGGTGGCTTCGTCGAGCAGGAGCACTGCGGGCCGGTGAATGAGAGCGCGGGCGAGCGACAATCGCTGGCGCTGGCCACCCGACAGACTCATCCCGCCTTCGGCCAAAAATGTGTCGTAGCCCATTGGCATCCGCTCAATGTCGTCGTGAATGTGCGCCAGCCGCGCCGCCTCCATCACCTGTTCGAGCGTGAGGTCGGGGTCGTTGAAGGCGATGTTCTGCCGGATCGAGCCGCTGAACAAAAACGACTCCTGCAGCACGACCCCGAACTGGCTTCGCACTGTGCGGTAATCAAAGCTCGGCAACGGCAGGTCATCGAACAGGATTTCGCCTTCGTCCGGCGTGTAGAGGCCGAGCAGGAGCTTGGCCAGCGTGCTCTTCCCCGATCCCGTGCGGCCAACCAGCGCCACTTTCTGTCCCGGCTCGATGGCGACGGAAATATCGCGCAATGTCAGCGGCCCATTCGGGTCGTAGCGGAAGTTGACGCTCTTCAACTCGATCCGGCCTGAAAGCGGCGGCGCTGGCTTAGTCGCTTGCAGGTCCTGCTCCGGCGCCGCTTCCACCACGTCGGCGATTCGATCCAGATGCGCGCTGACCAGTTGGAATTGCTGGCCGCTGGCGACCAGCGAAGCGAGCGGCGCCAGGAACGAGGCGGCGAGCGCATTCAGCGCCAGCATCGTTCCCAAGGTCATTCCGTGGTTGAGGACGTAGTAAGCCCCAATCCACAACAAGACGAGCGGCGAGAGCGTGTTCAGCGCCGTTAACCCGGCGCCGATGAACGCCGACAGCCGGTTCCGTTGCAACGAGACGTTCAGGTGTTTGAAGAACAGGTTCGACCAATGATCGAGCGCCCGCTCTTCGGCGCCGGCGGCTTTCAGCGTCGCCATTCCGGCCAGCGCTTCAACGAGGTAGCTCTGCGATTCCGCCGCAGCTACCAAATCGCGCTGCATCAATCCGTGGATGCGGCGGCTTGTTCCGAGCAGCAGCCCGATCTGAATCAATCCCAGAGCGAGCACAACGAGGCCGAAGCCCGGCTTCAGCGCCAGCAAGATCACCAGATAAACCAGCACCAGTCCGCCGTCCAACACAGCCGAGATGGTTTGATTGGTCAACGCTTCGCGGATCACAGTGTTGCTTCCGAGCCGCATAAGCAGATCGCCCGTGGTTCGCTGCTGGAAGAATTTGAACGGGAGGCTGAGCACGTGCTCGAAGAAACCGAGCATCATCCGCGCGTCGAGCCGCGCTTCGAGGTAGATCAGCATCGCGGCGCGTAGATAGCCCATGACCATCAACGCCAGTACGACGACCGCCATCCCGATGCCCAGTTGGGTCATGACGTTGGTGATGTTGTACGGAAGGACATGATCAACCAGCACTTTGGTCAAAGCCGGCACGACCAGACCGAATGTTTGCAGCAGGAGGGAGGCGAGCAATATCTGGGTGAGCACGCCGAGCGTGCCGGGCAACCGCAGAATCTGTTTCAGGTAACTGCGCCATGAGGATTTTCCGGCGACGCGACGGCGCTCGAATTGAACGCCCGGTTCAAAGGTCAACACTACTCCGGTGAACCCGGCGTCGAATTCTTCGGACGCCAGCCGGCGTCGCCCGATGGCGGGATCAATGATCTCGACCGTTTGCGGCGACCACCGCTCGACCACGACAAAGTGGCTGAAGTTCCAATGCGCAATCGCCGGCAGAGGAACAAGCTTGAACTGCGATGGCTCCAGCGAAAACGCCTTCACGCGCAGCCCGTAATGACGGGCCGACTTGGTGATCGTCTTCGCGGTCAGACCGTCGCGCCCGACACCGCACGATTCGCTCAGTTCGACCACCTCAGTCTTCCGCCCGAAATAGCTGAGAATCATCGCCAGACAGGCGGCGCCACATTCCGTCACGCCCATCTGCATAATGACCGGAACCCGCCGTCGCCGCAGCCGAGCCACCGCGCCGAGCAACGCCGTTCGGAGAAACGTCCAACTGACCATGCGCTTGAACCACGATGATGAGGCTGGGATCGGCTTGGCGCTTTGCATGAGCTACTCCACGAAGAAATGACCGATCAGGGGCAGGAACGAGATCACCCGGCGCGACCCGACCTCGACCTCTACGTTGTAGACGCTGCCGGCGTAAGCGTCGGCAGGCAGACCGGAAGGCGCCGGTTCAAACCGGGCAATTGCGACTGCCGATGGTTGAGTGGGAGGCCTCGCGTCGCCAGTGTTGATCGCAAACATCTTCCGCGCAGCTTCGGGGCTGACAACATCCGGCGCGACCGCTATAACCCTGCTGCCAAGCCGAGCGCCGGCGCGATCAGGCTGGAGAAAGAGAGTCTGTCCAATTCGCAGGCGTGAAAGGTATTCGGGCGGTAAAAATGCGATCACGACCATCTCGCCTGGCCCAACCCGACCGTAGACAGAATCGAGCCGCTCCGGCCAGACACGAACCAAAGCGGAGCCGGAAGTGAAGACTGACGTCTTCGCCGACCAGGCCACGATCCCACCGACCATCAACAAACCCAGGAGGAGCCACAAGCAGATCCAGGTAGGCGGAGAGACGAAGCGCGGCAGCACCGCTTCTTCTCGCTTCTGCAGATAGCGCTCGACCGCGCCAGCACGAAAGATTGAACTTTTGGAGTCTTCCATCGGCCTACCTTTTACACTGCGCCGGGTGGAGGCGCAAGCGTCAGCACCGAAGGCACGCGGGCCGGGTCTGCCAGACGCAGCAACCCGTAGCCGATACCTGCCAGCCCGGTCATCAGTCCCGGCGATTCAACTCCCGAAGGGATTCCGCAGAGCCAACCTTGCTGGTTAATGCTTTCGAGGATGGCGGCGGCGAGATGATCGGCCTTTGCCTGCCATTGCGGATCGCCCAACATCTGGCTGGCTTGCAGAAGCAGCTCGATGTTGCCCAGATCGCCGTGACACAACGAATGGTTAAGCCCGAAGCCCTGGACGAGCGTCGTCTGTAGCGCGGTGTTGATCTCCGTCATGAGTTCCGGATCGTCAAGATAAGGAAGCGAACGTAAGCGAGCGAGCCCGATTCCCGGCGCGCCGTGGCACCAGGCGGAGATGAAGACCTCTTGACCGTCTTCCGTCTGCGGAGGCAAATCGCCATGGCTTCGCAGATCACGCCAATTCTGCGCCTCAGGAGAGAAAAGGCTGCGCTCGTAAGCGATCGCTTCGCGGGCTGTCGCACGGAATCGCTCTTCGCCCGTCAGCTCAGCCAATTCCAGCAGCGCCCACGCTATCCCGGCTGCGCCGTGCGAGAACCCGGCGAGCGGTTCCATCTCGTCACCCGCTGTGAGCCAACCGACGCCCCGCTCCATTGGCCTGGCTTTGGAAATGAGATGGTCGCCGCATTGGATGGCGGCGGCCAGCGTGCGGTCAGACGGCGCGCAGCGGTGCAGGCTGATCAGGCTGCTAAGACAGCCGGCCGAGCCGCTGAGAATGTCCAACGTCGCATCCTTCTCGATCAGCCCTGGGAGAAGCTCGACGATCTTTTCCGCTTCAGCCAGCAACTCTGGCTCATCCCACAACACACCGAAATGCGTCAGCCCATAGATTACTCCGCCTAACCCTTCATAGCCGCCGATCTCGGTGACGTGAGATCGGACGCGTTCGAGTTGGAAGCGCAGGTTCGCCACTGCCGATCGCGCCAGATCGGTGTAGCGATCTTCGCGGGCGACCGCGCCGAGATAAGCCAGGAACAACGCCGCCCCGGACAGACCACTGTAGAGGTCAATCCCCATCGGCAGGAGCGACCAATATCTTTTTCTGGAGAAAGTAAGGCCGATCCAGGATGTATCGCGCTCGCTACGCAACGCCAGCGACTCCAACCGGTCGCCGACAGCCTGGGCGGCGGCCAGCAATTGCTCACGCCCAGCCGTTGTCTGCGGTTCTGCCAGCGGGTATCCGGGCACTAGGTCAATGCCCATTGTGAGTGTGGCGAGCGAGGCGCGGACGAACCAAAGCTGGCGCGCGAGATCATCTTCACTGAGCTGGCTCAGGCGATGCCGGACGAGTTCCAATCCTGATCGGTCATAGAAATCGGTGACCCGCTCCCCCGTGCTGGTCCACAGATCGCACGAATTGGATCGCGTCGTGAAGTTGGGGATGTCACCACGATGCAGGTCTTCGCGCTCAGCCGGGATCACTCTCGCCATGTAAGGGCGGTCTTCGATCCTGGTCCAGAGCCGGTCGAAGAACCGGTCACGGTCGAGCGCGTTGCGCAATAGGTCCGGGTGTATGCTCTCCTGCAGCAACTCGGCGTAGGTCATGGTTTGGCGCAGGATGACTCGCACTTCATCATCGGCAAAGCGCGCTATCGGCCCGGTCTCCGACAACAACTCCTCGCGCCTCTGCAGAAGCAACCGGTACAGGCTCACAAACCCCTCGGCTATCGCCTCTGTGTAATCCGGGACGGCGACTTCGGCGCCATTCAGAGTGGGCCGATTTTGGCTGCCCGGCATTGGGATCCGCTTGCGGGCGAGACGCATCTCGTCCGTGCCTTCCGCCTCCCAAAACGGGACGTTCTGCGGCGTGAGTTGGCCATCCTTGGCTCCCAGACCACTGATGTCAATCCCCTCAGACTCAGCGTTGGCCCAGAGCCGCTGCGGTAGCAGTCCGACACGCAAAACGGAGTAGACCATGGTCTGGTTGGCAAGCAATCCCGGTTGAGCGTCGCCCTCGCCTTCCTCGTGAGGATTGAAGAGCGATTCCAGGTCAACCAACACTGGCTGCTCACCCGCCGCAATCAGGTTCTCGGAATGGAAATCGGTCGCCTCCAGCGCGTAGAGCAGGGCGAGGTAAGCGCCCTGGCGTTCATAGAAACGCCGGACTTCATCCGGGGACTCGCAGGTTTTCGCGACGACGAATTCGAGCCACCCGTAGGAACTCCGGTCAAGAACCTTCAACGTGCGGAAGGGTTGAGGAGCGCCCTGATCGTTAAGCCAAGCCAGAAGCTCTTGAAAATGCGCGTCAACGGCCATGGGCCGCGGTTTATAAACTATCTGGAAGCCAGAACTGAACCTGGCTATCAATACCGAGCGCCCGCCACGATGCGAGTCACCCATTCCACCATCTATCTGTACGAACAATCCCGGATCTTCCTCCGGACTGAAGGTATCTCGGATTGCCTCCCAATCGGCGCAGAGGTTTTGGAGGAATTCCAGTGTGTAATCTGCCCACTGGTCAATGCAAACCGCGAGTTGGCGGGCCAGGACCGGATACTCCTGCAAAAGGGCCAGCGCCACGTCAGGCTGACGGATGAGTTCCAGGAAGCTTTGGAATCGCGCTTCAGGCGTATCGCCACTCAGCCGCCCTTGCAGTCGCGCTACATTAAGCTCCAAAACCATGGTGCGCGCCAACAACGGGAGTATTCGTTCCGGCAGATTGACTGCCAGCAGGTCTTCAACTGTTTTGGGATCAAAGGGCGGTTCAGGATATGTCCGGACAAGCGCCTGGATTCCTTCACGCACGCGTTGGCAGCCACGGCTGATCAGCGGCTCGAGACCTACCAGGGAGGCGAACCTCTCGTGCCCGCGTATTGCCGCCGGGATAAGCCCCGTTTGAGTATCGGAAGAAGCAGAATGAATGAAAGCCTCGTCAAGCGCCGTCAACCAGGCCGGGGGGGCGGGGAAGCGGTCGCGAAGGGACTCAGGTGGCTCGCCGAGGAGATGAAGAAGCTCATCCTCCGTCACGCCATCCAGAGCCAGGCGCTGAGCAAAGTATGAATCCGTCGCGAAAGGGGGCTGCGACCGCCAGCGCCCCATACGCCGGCGGGCTAAATCACTGTCTACCTCAACATTCAATGCTGTGCGCTGAGTTTCGCGCAATGAAGTGATACGTTCTCTCAATGTGGCCGCTTGATACCAGACCGTGGTCTGAAGGGGTGGTTGATTCATGACGCTTATCTGAAGCCTGTTCAAATTGAGGTCAAATGTGATCTGCGGATGCCGCGTGTTTTCGGAATTCCGATTATTACACACGCTGCACTCATCGCGAAAGACACAGCCTGAACACAATCCCTTGATCACCTGGCGGAGGTGGGGCGCAACGTCCCGTTGGCAGCGACGGCCGGGGGGCCCGGTGTGGGCCCCCCGGCCGCTGCTAGGTAATAGAGATGACCGCTATCAGAAGCTGAAGGTGAAGCATTGGCGGTTCATCGTTTTCTTGGAAGTTACGGCGTTGCAGAAGAACACTGAGTTGGTACAGGTGATCCAGACAGTGCCGCCGGCGGCATGGTCCAACTCCGCATCCTGCAATTCGACTAGCCCCGCCGGATGTTCCGGCAATTGCGCGCGCTCGGCGTCGCTCAGGCTCAGGCGATATTCTTCGTCTTTCCAAGCACGAATAACGTCAACATTATTCATAATCAATTTCTCCTTTTCTGTTGTTGGTTAAGGCGCTGGTTGAAGCTGACCGCCCGCCGGGTTTCACATGGGTGGAGTTGGTCCTTGTGACCGACTGCTTCGCCACCCTTCGGATCAAATACTAATTACTTGCCTTGTCCGATGCCCTGGCAGTAAGATAGGTGCCCTGTCAGCCATTGTGCAGGTGGATTCTCACGACTACCCATGACCGCCTCGTCCTGTGGGAAGTGATAGTCGAATACCTGTGGTGCCCTTTGGCGGAAAATAATCAGGCGTGGCGGATAGTAACTGATCTGCCAGACAGACGCCAGTAAAAGACCTCTAAAGGAAATATAAAGGACCTGCAAAGGCTCCTAAAGCTCTTTTTATGGCCAGACAAAGAAAGCACTTCTATGAATTCGGCGTTTTCCTCGTGGATGCTGATGACCATCTTTTATTGCGCGATGGTGAAAGGGTACCGCTGGCTCCCATGGTCTTCAATCTGCTCCTAATCCTGATTCGACACCCCGGACAGGTCCTTGAGCGGGCCTGGCTGAATGAACAGGTTTGGGGTAACGCCAAGATCGGAGACCCTAATGATTATGCTTTCGCCAACCTCAATGTTTATATCGCCACTCTCAGGAAAGCCCTGGGTGACGACCCTAATCAACCTCAATACATCGAGACCATTCCGCGCATCGGCTATCGCTTCATCGCCGATGTCAGCTACTACTACCACTTCGTGTCCTACTACGCTCCTCCGCTGAAATACTCCCCGGCCGCTTCTGTCGCAGTGCTGCCGTTCAAGCAGTTGAATGACAACGACCGCGACAGGCCGCTCGAGAAAGGAATGGCCGCTACGTTGATTCCCAAACTCAGCGACATCGGCGAGATCAGGGCGCTGCATTTAGACAAAGTGTGTGGATATTTCGACCGGGATCAAGACCCGATGGCCATTGGCCGTGAATTGCATGCTCACCTGGTGCTGACAGGCGCCATTCAGAGCGCAAACGATTCCGTCCGGGTGATCATGCAGTTGATGCGTGTCAGAGATGAACGGCAACTCTGGACCGGGACCTTCAACGAGAAGTTTACCGACATCCTGTCCGTGCAGGACGCGATCTGCGATCAGGCGGTTGCGGAGTTGGCGCGGCATTTGAGGATGGCGCATTATGCGGAGGGTGTCGAGATATCCGACCCTTATCGGTGACGACGCCCTGATCCCGTCATTCATCGCCTGGCCACGGGCGCTTTCACGTACGACGGAAAGGCTTTTGACCGGAACACACGCTGTGTCGCCGCGACGTAATCCTCTTCCTTCGCCTTGAAGATGTTCTCGACGTACTTCTGCGGGTTACGATCAATGACCGGAAACCACGTGCTCTGGACCTGAACCATGATCTTGTGGCCTTTCTGAAAACGGTGATCGCAGTGTCGCAGGTCAATCACGTACTCCTCGACCCGGTTCGGCGTGATCGGCTCCGGCTTTTCAAAACTCTTGCGGAAACGACCACGGAAAACTTCGTTGGCGACCATCAACTGATAACCGCCCAGCTTCGGCTCCTTCTCGTAATTTTCCGGGTAGACGTCGATCAACTTCACGACCCAGTCACTGTCCGAGCCTGAGGTCGAAGCGAAAAGACGCGCGACGACGTTGCCGGTGACCACCACGTCTTCATTGAGCGTGCCGGTCTCCCATTGGCCAGGCGTTCGCGGACTGATTCAAGACTGCGATACGGAAGTTGCAGCGTGCCGTGCACGACTTTCGGCGAGGTGAAGCACTTCCACAAAGCTTCGGCGTCGGAGGGTTCCGCTCTGCGAATGGTGATGTCCATAAAATGTCTGGTGAATATTTAGGAGGCGCACGCTCCCATCGGCGCGCCAATCTTCTGCTTGACCCAGTCGCGCGCCCAGGCGTCGGCGGCAAGTACAGTATCAAGATTCACAGCAGGCTCAGGCGCATGAGCTTCGCAAGCTGCGCCGATCAATCGCGGGATGTCGCCGAATTTGATCTGCTCGTCGAGGAACGCCGCGACCGCCACCTCGTTCGCCGCGTTCAACACCGCCGGCATCGTGCCGCCCGCGCGCAGCGCCTGATAAGCGAGACGGACGCACGGGAATTTCTCAGTGTCCGGTGGGAAGAATTCGAGCCTGCTCAAAGCGGTCAGATCGAGCGGCGGGAGTTGAGACTGGCGCCGCGCCGGATAAGTCAGCGCGTACTGGATCGCGTGGCGCATATCGGTCACGCCCATCTGCGCGATGATCGAGCCGTCCACCAATTCGATCATCGAATGGACGACCGATTGTGGATGCACCACAATGTCAATTTCGTCCGCCGAAGCGCCAAACAGCCAGCGCGCTTCGATCACTTCGAGACCTTTGTTCATCAGCGTGGCCGAATCAATCGTGATCTTCGCGCCCATCCGCCACGTCGGGTGTTTCAGCGCCTGGGCAGGCGTGGCGTTTTCGATCTCTTCTTTGGATGAATTGCGGAATGGGCCCCCCGATGCTGTCAAAATCAATCGCTTCAATTCGTGCCGCTGCTGGCCGCGCAGACACTGATGCAGCGCGTTGTGTTCGCTGTCAACGGGAAGGAGTTCCGCGCCGGATTTTTCGGCGGCGCGGGTCATCAATTCGCCCGCGACGACCAGCGTCTCTTTGTTCGCCAGCGCCACTCGCCGTCCCATTTCAAGCGCGCGATAAGTCGGCAACAATCCGAGCGCGCCGACTACCCCACCGATCACGATCTCCACGCCATCGCAGATGGCGACTTCGCTCAAGCCATCAACCCCAACGCCGATCTTCGGCTGGGCGGTCACGTTCCGCCGTTTGAATTCGTAACGAAGCTTCTCCGCGCTCTCCTCATCGCTGACTGAAACCACGCGCGGATGATGCTGTTCGATCTGTTCAGCCAGCAGTTCGACATTCGATCCGGCGCCGAGCGCGGCGACGCCGAACTCGCCCTTGAATGATTCGACAACGCGCAACGTGTTGCAGCCAATCGAACCGGTCGAACCTAAAATCGCAATCTGTTTCATCTCGAATCTCCAATCTCAGATCTCAAATCTCAGATTGCCCCGGCCTATCTCATAAAAACCAGGTAGAAGTAGTAAAGCAGCGGCGCGTTGAAAAGCATGCTGTCCAACCGATCAAGCAATCCGCCGTGCCCCGGAATCAAATGCCCAGCGTCTTTCGCCTTCGCTCCCCGTTTCAGCATTGACTCGCACAGATCGCCGGCGATTCCGAGAATACCCATCACCAGCGCCAGCGGAATCGCGTGTGCGATCTCCAATTCAGGAAAAAACCAGAAGTGAGCGATCAACGCCGCGATTACGTTGCCTGCCAGCCCGCCAATCGCGCCTTCGACAGTCTTGCCCGGACTGATACGGGGCGCGAGCCTCTTTCGCCCCAGCGTTCGCCCAGTGTAATAGGCCCCTGTGTCACCGGCAAAGACCACCAGGAAAAACAGCGACAGCAGTTTCGCCGAAAGCTGCGGAATCGGACCTTCGATCACTCGAATCGCGACGATGTAACCGCCGAGCACGGCCACATATAACACGCCGAAGACTTTGATCGCGGCTGACGGGATCATCTCGCTGAAATCCTCGTCGCTGGCGCGGCTGAAAAGCTGGACGAGCAATTCGACGATCACGAGCGCGGCAATGACGGCGACGATCAACTCCTGCCGCTCAAAATAAAAAGCGGCGAGCGTTGCCGCCGCCGCTAATAACCCTTGAACCTCTCCGCCTTGCTTGGCCAGCCGGTAATATTCGTAAAGTCCCCGCAGAACGCCTGCTGCGGCGATGGCGGAAAACCATATCGGCGATCCGAACCACAGAGCGGCGATAAGAATCGGGATAAAGACTATTGCGCTAAGAACACGAGCCATGAAGATTGGGGCTGGGGGCTGGGGGCTAGAGACCAGTGACATTGAATTAAGTAATTGAGGAAGCGCGACTAAGAATACGGAACAAACGGAAATAACGGAACAGACGGAAAAACTTCCTTAAAATTTCCGTCTGTTCCGTTATTTCCGTTTGTTCCGTATTCTCCCCACAGCTTTCTTAATCCGCTAATTCAATGTCATTCTCTAGCCCCCAGCCCCTGTTCACGAAGCGTTGACGACGGCGAGCCGCGCATTTTCGTTCAAACCTCCGAAGCGGCGCTCGCGCTTTTGAAAATCAATGATGGCGGCGAAAAGGTCCGGGCGGCGGAAATCGGGCCACAGAACGTCGGTCACGTAAATTTCCGAGTAAGCGATCTGCCAGAGCAGGAAATTGCTGATGCGCATCTCGCCGCTCGTGCGGATCAGCAGGTCGGGATCGGGCAAACCGGCGGTGTACAAATGCCGCGCGATGTCGTTTTCGGTGATTGATTCGGGCGAACGGCCTTCGCGCAGGCACCTCTCCATCAGCTTGCGAAAAGCGTCAACCATTTCAACGCGCCCGCTGTAATTCAAAGCCACATTCAAGACCATCCCCGTGTTTGCGGCGGTCTTGCGGATCGCCGAGCGCAACTCGAACTTCACTGAATCATCCAGTTCGTTCGTCCGCCCGATGGTTTGAAATTTGATGTTGTTACGATGGATGTTTTCGATTTCCTTGCGCAGATACTCTTTCAGAAAAGTCATCAACGCCTCGATCTCGAATGGCGGGCGCTTCCAGTTTTCGACCGAGAAGGCGTAAAGCGTCAGGGTCTCAATGCCCAATCGCGCGCTCGCATCAACCGTGGCGCGCACGGCTTCGACGCCCGCGCGATGGCCTGCGACGCGCGGCAGGAAACGGCGCTTGGCCCACCGGCCGTTGCCGTCCATGATCACTGCGATGTGGCGCGGCAGGCGGGTGAAATCAATTTGATTGAGCAATAGCTCATCCCGCGAGCCTGGCTCGATGAGTTCGGAAAAGTCTTCCAACATTTTTATTGCCGGTATTCTTCAGAAGGATGTGTGTTTATGACCGCGAAAAACGGGCAAGAAACAAGCGACGAATACTAATACTCGACTTTCATCAGCGTCAACCCTCGCGCCGGAGCAGGCGCACCAATCAGCCGCCGATCCTTACTTTCAATCAACTCAGTGATCGAACCCGCTTTCAATCGCCCGCGATTCGATTCAACGAGCGCGCCGACCATCGTCCGAACCTGATAGCGCAGGAAACCATCGCCGGTGAAAAAGAGCTTGAGCAAATGATCGTCTCGTTCAACGCGAACGCCGGTCACGGTTCGCACATTCGTCTTCGTCTCGCAATCGGCGACGGTGAAGGCGGTGAAATCATGCGCTCCGACGAGTTCCCTGCTCTCTTCGATCAGCCGCTGGACATCAAGCAGGTACGGATAATGCCAGGCGTAACGAACCAGGAATGGGTTCATCACTTCAGCCGTGTAAATCTGGTAACGATAAATCTTGCTCTTCGCGTCGAACCGCGCGTGGAATTCTTCATCGGCTGGCGCGGCGTCAATCACGCGGATGTCCCGCGGCAGATTGCCGTTGAGCGCACGCGTCAACTCCTTCCCTTCCCACTCGCGGGTCAGGCGGCACGACACGATCTGCCCCTCCGCGTGAACTCCAGCGTCAGTGCGCCCGGCGGCGTGAGTCGTGACTGGCGCGCCTTCAAGCCTTTCGAGCGCGCCGCCGAGCGCGGCCTGGATCGTCGGCTGGTTGAGTTGCGTCTGCCAGCCAAAATAGTCCGTGCCGTCATAGGCGAGAGTGATGCGATATTTCATAAAGACCTCGCCGCCAGCCCCGTCTCGCGCGCGATGCTACGCCGAGTTATCAGCGCCGTCAAGTACTTTTTCCGGCAAAGCGCCGGTTTCAGCCTGGCTCTCCTGTTTTTTCAGGGCGCCGGGCTTTCTGTTCCTCAAGTAGACGAGATAGAGAATGGTGTAAGCGCAAATGACCACGGCCACCACGAAATCCGCCGTAGTAAAAGCGATCGACGCTACGGTTGGTTCACGACGGGCCGATCTTATTTCCTGAATCAACTTGACGACCAATATCAAATGCAGGAGCAGAGGAAAAACTATGTGATAAAAGTGGCCGACATAACGCAGCAGCCTGGGGCGGTATCTATCGTAAAACTTCCCTTCGCGCGTGATGAACTCTCCGCCCAACAGAACGTTGAGCTTGGCCTCCAAATCGCCGAGGTATCGAAACTGCCGATCAACCGCCACGGATTTCTGGTAGTAGGGGACAAGCAGAGCGGCGAGCACGAACCAGAGCAACGAAGCCAGGAAACGGAAATCCAGCGGGTCTCGTTCAACCTGTTTGGCCGAAGCGGGCTGGACTGTTGCGCCGGACTGAGCCTGCGCTGCGTCAGGTTGCGGCGCTGGCGAAGAAGGTTTTGAATCGGATGCGGGCGAAAATTTCGTCTGTTCCCTGATGTAACTGTTGGCCAGTTGTTCGAGGACTTTCGGGCTGGTGATCTGGAAGAGCATCAGCGCCAGCACGATCAGGATGAAGGCGAAGAAGCGATTGCGGGTTTTCCAATGCTCGAAGGTGATCTGAAAAGTGTCTTTGTAATGATCGAGCAACAACTCCACCCGTTTCACATCGTCAACTTTATTTTCTCCAGGATCGCCCATGAGGTCACCTCCGCTGTTCGTAGTCCCGCCTTCAGGCGGAAAGAGCCTGGTAAACGAGACTTTCCGCCTGAAGGCCAATGGCATTAAGTTAAGCCAGAGGCGGCGGACAATTGCCCATTGCCAATTATTTCGCAGGAAGTTTGGCTATCTTTACCTGCGAAATAATTGGCAATGACCAATTGGCAATGGGCAATGGCTTAACTTAATGCCATCGGCCTGAAGGCGGGACTCCAAACTTCACTGTCTGCTGCCAGGCTTGATGGCAGTCGAGCCGCTTCGACACATCGGGCATTCTTCGGGTTTGTAAGTCGGGACTTCGAGCACAGCCAGCGCGTGTCGTGGAACGCCCAGGTCAACTGCGCCGCCGCTGCGATCAATCAATGATCCCGCGCCAGCGGTTACGCCGCCGCATTGCGCGACGACCTCCATCACTTCGCGCGTCGAACCACCGGTGGTCACGACATCTTCGACGACGAAAGCGCGTTCGCCCGGTTTGATCTGAAAACCGCGGCGGAGTTTCATCGCGCCATCCTGGCGTTCGGTGAACAGCGCACGCACGCCCAACGCGCGAGCTACTTCGTGCGCCACGATCACACCGCCCAACGCCGGAGCGACGACCAGGTCAATCTCGCCAATGGCCGCATTCGTTTTGGCTTTTGCCGCAAGCTCGGCGCAGAGTTTTTCGGCGATGGCCGGATGTTGCAGCACCAGCGCGCATTGCAGGTAACGGCTGCTGTGCAATCCCGACGAGAGCAGGAAATGGCCCGTCAGCAACGCATCGTTCGCTTCAAAGATTTTCAGCACGTCTGCGTCAGTCATAAGCCTCGGTCATCCGATCAAAATCAAACGGTAAGGGAAACGGCGGAAAATTTGTATTTCGGTTTGCGCCCGGCGGGCGATCTCTTCCACGTCGCCTTCGACAAAACCGCGCAGCACCGAGAGCGCCGCGTCGTTCCGCACCAAGCGGTTGCGCGTGAAGATTTGGGTCAACAGTTTGATCGAATAGTAAGCGACGGGATGCCGGCGCAGGTCGTTGACGACAAACGCGACGCGCGAAACGCGGGCGAAGCTTCGGATCAACGCCGCCGCTCCGTCATTTTCAAAATGGTGCAGGAACAACGAGGCGAGCACGAAATCGAAGCTGCGGTCGGCGAATGGCAGATTCATCGCGTCGGCGCGAACGACCTTGATCTCCGGATAATTCGCAGTCAACGCTCGCGCTTCGCGGGCCGCGATTTCATTCAGGTCGAGCACGATGAATTCAACACTGATTCCGCGCGCGCGCGCCCACCGGACAATCTTCGCGGGGATGTCCGCCGAACCTGTGCCGACATCGAGCAGCCTCACCCGCCTGCCGTTCAACTCCTCGATCATCGGAAAGAGATGTTTGGTCAGAGCGCCGGTTCCGCCCAGCAGACGATTGACGCGACGCAGATCGTCAAGGTTTTCGATCAGTTCATCCGGTGTGTAATCCGAGCCGTCCATCAACTCGGCTTCGTTGCTGCGCTCAGCGAAAGAGGTGAACATCTCAAATCTCAAATCTCAAATCCCAAATCTCAAATTTCGAACCTCTTTACGACCAGCGCCGAATTCTTCGATCCGAATCCGATGCAGTTGCACAGCGCGTGTCTGATCACGCCCTGCCGCGCTTCGTTCGGCGTGTAATCGAGATCGCATTCGGGATCGGGCTGCTCCAGGTTGATCGTCGGCGGCAGGAAGCCTTCGATCATTCCGCCGAGCGTGGCGGTCAATCCGGCTGCGCCCGAAGCGCCCTGCGGATGGCCGACCATTGACTTCGTCGCGCTCATCGGGATGCGCGCCGCTTGCTCGCCGAAGGCGTTCTTGATGGCGCGCGTCTCGATCCGGTCGTTCAGTTCGGTCGAAGTGCCGTGCAGGTTGATGTAGTCAATCTCTTCGGGCGCCACGTCGGCGTCCTTCAACGCCATCATCATTGCGCGCGCCGGTTCAATGCCGGTCTCGTCCAAACGCACGCGGTGATGAGCGTCGCACGTCGAACCGTAGCCGACGACCTCGGCGTAAATCCGCGCGTCCCGTTGAAGCGCGTGATCCATCTCTTCGAGCAGGAAAAAATACGCGCCTTCGCCCAGCACGAAACCGTCTCGGTCGCGGCTGAACGGGCGCGAGCCGCGAGCCGGATCGTCGTTCCACGACGGCGTCATCACCTTCATCACGCAGAAAGCGAGCATGAAGCTGTGTGCAAGCGGCGCGTCAACTCCGCCGGTCAGCACCGTGTTGATGCGCCCCATCGCAATATTCTGCGCAGCGTAAGCGATGGCGTCGGTCGAAGAAGTGCATCCGGTCGAAATCAGATGGCTGAAGCCTTTCAACCCGAACGGCATTGAAAGCTCGCTCGGCAATGATCCGGGGGTCGCCGTCGGAATCGTGTAAACGCTGGCTTTCTTCGCTTCATTGGCGAAATAGTAACGATACTGCTTTTCGATGAAGCTCAACGATGCGCCGCCGCTGCCCAGGATGATCCCGATGTCGCGCCGCTCGTCCAAT
>Ga0187892_10007349_pt1 | contig 15750 bp, 15 predicted proteins | sample MA1701073metaG_FD_139345 | JGI IMG/M metagenome (GOLD analysis project Ga0187892, IMG submission 139345) | Bio-ooze microbial communities from a basaltic lava cave in the Kipuka Kanohina Cave System on the Island of Hawaii, USA - MA170107-3 metaG ... | reverse complement strand
TGAGGTGTGACCGGTTTGACACGTTTGAAAGCCATTTGCTACTCTCTCGCCGCCGATATGGACTGCTGGAATCAGTAGAAGGAGAAGGTCGTCGAGCATGGACGTTCGCCTGTATCTTGACCGGAAACGCGAGGAAGTGGACCGGTTCCTGGACAGCGTGGTCCCCGACACAAAGACAGCCCCGACCACGCTCCATGAAGCTATCCGCTACAGCCTGTTCGCCGGCGGTAAACGTATCCGTCCGATCCTGGCCATTGCCGCGGCGGAAGCAGTGGGAATCCCGCCGCAAGCGATCCTGCCGGTGGCCTCCTCGCTAGAGCTCATCCACACCTATTCCCTCATCCACGACGACCTCCCTGCAATGGACAATGACGATTACCGGCGCGGCAAGCTTACTAACCATAAAGTCTATGGCGAAGCGATGGCAATTCTGGCGGGAGACGCCTTATTGACACTGGCGTTCGACCTCTGCAGCCACTCCGACCTCGTGAAAGGTCTCGAACCGGCCCGGCAAGTGCAGCTCATTCATGAATTGGCGGTGGGAGCCGGCAATCTGGGAATGGTCGGCGGACAAGTGTTCGACATCCAAGCCGAGAACAAAGATATTGATCTCGCCACGCTCCAGTCCATCCACAAGCACAAGACCGGCATGCTCATTCGCGCAGCGGTGCGCATGGGTGCGATTGTCTCGTCCGCCACTCCCGCGCAACTGGATGACCTGTCAGGATATGCCGAAGACGTGGGCCTCGCGTTCCAAATCGCCGATGACGTGCTCAATGTCACCGGCACCCGCGAGGAACTGGGCAAGGACCCCAAGACAGATGCCAAGCGAGGCAAGAAGACCTACCCCACCTTCTATGGCGTCGAAGGCGCTCGTGGGCTCGCCGAGCAATGCGTGAAGCGAGCGATCGGCCGGTTGGAAAAGTTCGATGCGAAGGCGGACCCCTTGCGGGGACTCGCCGAATACATCACGGCACGGAAGAATTGATGAATGCGGAATGCTAAATGATGAATTGAGGATACTGAAGAGAGAGAAATGATTCCTGCCTCTCCATTCAGCATTCATCACTGATCTATGAAGGTCCTGGTGACCGGTGCGACAGGTTTCGTGGGGGCAGCCGTCGCTCGTGCCTTAAGCGCGGCCGGCGTGGAGGTGCGCGCCCTCATTCGACGCGACAGCGATCTCCGCAACCTCGGCGGGCTCAAGGTGGAGCAGGCCTATGGCGACCTGCGGGACCGGGACTCCCTTCGTCGCGCGCTCTCAGGCTGCCAGCAGCTCTACCATGTGGCAGCCCATTATGCACTCTGGGCCAAGGACCCATCGGTCTTTTATGAGGTGAACGTCGCCGGCACCCGTACACTCCTGGAAATCGCGCGCGAGCTAGGCACCGAACGAATCGTGTACACCAGCACCATTGGGGCAATTGGGCTGCCAGCTAATGGCGGGTTAGGAACAGAGAACACTCCTGTCTCGCTTTCGCAAATGGCCGGGGACTACAAACGTTCCAAATACCTGGCCGAGCAGGAGGTTCTGAAGCTGGCCCGCGCGGGGCTCCCTGTCGTGATCGTCAACCCGAGCGCGCCGGTGGGCGAAGGGGACATCAAACCGACCCCAACCGGCCAGATGATCGTGGACTTCATGAAAGGCCGCATGTGGGCTTACATCGAAACCGGCATGAACCTCGTAGATGTGGATGATGTGGCTGTGGGCCATCTCCGCGCCATGGAACGGGGCCACGTGGGTGAGCGGTACATCCTGGGAAATCGGAACTTGTCACTTCGCGAGATCTTCGAAATCTTGAGCAAACTGACAGGCGTCAAGGCACCTCGCATCAAACTGCCGTGGCAGGCGATCCTACCGCTCGCGCACATCAATCGCTGGATTGCCGACCACCTCACCTGCCGGCCTCCCAGGATTCCGTTGGAAGGGGTACGGATGGCCAAATACCGGATGCACTACGATTGCAGCAAGGCGCTCCGCGAGCTCGGACTACCGCAGATTCCGGTGGAGACTGCCTTGGAAAAGGCGGTGCGGTGGTTCCGCGACCACGGATACACATAAACCAATGAGGCATGTGGATTGCTGAATGATGAATGGGAGACTTCTGCATTCCCATTCATCACTCAGCATTCATCACTCCATGGAAACCATTATTCTTCTGTATAAGACAATCCTGCTTCGGCCTTATGTCTTTCTGTTCCTGGCCGTGTTTGTGTTCTCCGCCAGGCGGCTGCTGGGGTGGCGACGAACGGGCCTGTTCTTTGCTATCACGTGGATCACCGCCTTCCTCTGCGAGTTTTCCTCGACTCGTACAGGGATTCCATTCGGATGGTACCACTACACCGGTTCCACGGTGGGCCAGGAACTGTATCTATCAAACGTCCCGTTCATGGATTCGCTGTCCTTCACCTTCCTCCTGTACGCCAGCTACTGCCTGGCGCTCTTTTTTCTCCTCCCCGTCCATGATGTCGGTATGATTGAATGGCCTGCCTCGGCCAGAACCAGCATCACGGCTCTCGTGTTCGATCCGAAGGTCCGCACCTCCCGGCCGGCCCTTGTCCTGACGGTCCTGTTCTTCGCTTTCATCGACATGGTGATTGACCCGCTCGCCCTTCGAGGAGACCAGTGGTTTCTGGGCAAAATTTATTACTATCCTGACCCCGGCATCCACTTCGGCGTACCAGTGGAAAATTACATCGGCTGGGCCATTGTTGGACTGATCGCTCTGTCGAGCTATTTCATTCTCGATCGCCGTCTCCAGTCCATCAGCTCGGAGCCGCCCGTCACTCGGCCAGTGACTCCAGTGACTAATGATATCCTGCTCGGCTGTGGGTTGTATTATGGCGTGCTGGTCTTCAACCTGGCTCTGACCTTCTGGATCGGCGAAGCCTTGCTGGGTATGACCGGCGTGCTCATCTATCTGCCGATCACAACTCTGATGCTGCTCAGGCTCCGGGGACGGCTGGCGCCACATTCCATGCGACGCACTGACTCATGAATTAGCCCAGCAGAGTGGCCCCGAGGACAGTGGCGATCCCCAGTGCGGAACTGTATACTGTCCGTACATCCTTCAGAAGAATTCGACGTGCTGTGTCCTGCCGGAATTTGGAGAGACGAGGACGAAGCTGCCGAGTATGATGAACCCTTTGAAATTCTGGCTGGTCCTGTCAGTCGCTGCGATCGTCATTCCGGCCGCAGCGCTCGGCTGGTTCGCCTACGACTCGTTCTCCAGCGGCTTCAGCGCTAAGGGAGAGCCAAGTTTTGTGGAGATCTGGCTTGCGCGGCAGGTCCGCCACCTGGCCATTCCGAGCAAGCAACGGGAGACCCCTAATCCTGTTCCCGGCAATCCGAAAGTGCTGGCGGAGGCTCGCGCGCACTTTGCCGATCACTGTGCCACGTGCCATGCGAACGATGGAAGCGGCAAGACTCCGATCGGACGGAACGTTTATCCCAAAGCGCCCGACTTGCGCGACGCGGCGATTCAGTCTATGTCGGATGGAGAGCTGTTTTTTGTCATTCATCATGGCATTCGCTTTACTGCGATGCCGGCCTGGGGGAAAGGGAAACCGGAGGAGGATCGGGACAGTTGGGGACTGGTCCATTTCATCCGCCACTTGCCGAAGCTCACTCCCGAAGAATTGGACGAGATGAAGAAGCTCAACCCGACGACTCCGAGGGAACGGGCGCAGGAACAGGAATTCGAGAGGTTCCTCCGGGGCGAGGACACGGGTGGATCTCCCCAACCTCATTCGCATTAATTTTCTATCGTAGTGAAAGGAGACAGGCATGGCACGTCATCATAGTCTCGCGGCTCTCGTCTTGATCGCACTTATCGTAGTGCCGGTGTTCGCCCACGAAGGCAGTTTTCACGTGCTGGGGATTGTGACCGCGTCAAGCGCAGACCAACTTGTGGTCAAGGCGAAAGACGGCCAATCGGTCTCCATCCGACTGACACCAGAAACCCGTTATCACGCAATCGGCGCGACAGCCGGCAGCACCCCGTCTGTCGGTGACCGTGTCGTTGCGGAAGTGACGGGAAATTCCGATGGCATGACAGCCAGTGAAGTGCGGTTCTCTTCTGTGGCGCCGAAGAAGACACCGTAACGAGCCATTCCATCCTTTTGCCCTTGCCCTATATCCTGAGCCTGTCCTGCGATTTGACCCATGACGAGTGACAAGAACCTCCCATGATTGGCCTCCTGATCCGCTTCGTGGTCACCGGCATCGCCGTGTTCCTGGCCACCGCGATCGTCCCCGGCATCGAGGTGCACAGTGCCTCGGCGGGCATTGCTGCGGTGATCGTGCTCGCATTGCTGAACGCCGTGATCCGGCCTTTCCTGTATCTTTTCTCGCTTCCCGTCATCATCCTTACCCTAGGCCTCTTCATGCTCATCATCAACGCGCTGCTCCTGCAGTTGGTGTCCCTCTTGGTGAAGGGGTTCGTGGTGCAGGGATTCTGGCCGGCGGTGTGGGGCGCTGTGCTCATCAGCCTGGTGAGCAGTATCCTGAACCTCTGGATCTCTGAACGGGGTCACGTGGAAATCGTCATCCACCGGTCGAAGCCTCCTCGTATCGTCAATTGAAACCGCTTGCCGAGGTTGCTACAATGCGGACCTGTTTCACGAAGGAACGATTCAATGAGAAATGCCGTTGAGCAGGCTCGCGTAAACAAGCAGACGACCCTCCAGAAAACGCTGACCACCGCGCTCAACGAACTCGGGCTGGATCCCGCGCTGGCCGCGATTTGCGATCGGGACGACGGCCCGTTAGTAGCACAGGTTTCCCGCGGCTTTTCTCCGCGCGAGGTGCAGGCTATCCTGGCAGCCCTCTCTGTACAGGAGGTCGGCGTGTCACAGCTTCCCTCCGGCAACGGGGAACCGCTCAAGGTCATCCGCTTGCGTCTGATCACTCCCGGCGTCAAATCCCTCCTCGCAGTCCCCTTACGACATATGGAGCGGACCTACGGCGTTCTTGTCATCGCAAGAAAGGAGAGCGCGGCCTTCGCAAAGAAGGAAAAAACGCTCATTGAGAGCGTGGGAGAAGACATTACCAAGGCCCTGGAACGGCAATCCCTCTTCGACGGCACGGTCTTGCTGAGCCGCCCGTTCGTCGTCCAGGAACCGGTCACTCCGGGCTCCACGAGCCCGGAGCCCTTGACGTCGCCCCCCTCCCATGTGAGCCCGGAGAGGGAGGCGGAGATCACCGCCGTGCTGAGCGAGGCGGCACAGGTCATACCCTTCGACCGGGCCTGGGTCACCGACTATGATCCGCTGGCCGGCGCTGTGGAGGTCCTCGGTATCGCGGGTGAAAAGGGAGAGCATAAGAAGGACCTCAAACCAGGGCAGCGTCTTGCCCTTGACGCCTCCGCCTCAGGATGGGCTGTTCGCCATCGCAAGCCTCGTGTGGACCATGACCTCGCTTCGACTCAGGGACGGTTTCAAGATCATAAGCACCTGTACAAGGACCGGTTCCGGTCGGCCATGGTGGTGCCGTTTTTTGTGCGGGGGCAAGTCGGAGGGACAATCACGTTCGCCTCCAAAACGCCGATGCAGTATACCCCTCCTGATGCGAGGACCCTGGAACCGCTGATCGCGAAGTTGGGCGAGCTGCTTCAACAACCGGTTTCAACCCAAGTGGCCAGACCCCCTACCGGATCGCCAGGAGAAGCCCCAGCCGCACCGGCCTCGCCGGTCCCCTCCGAACCTCTGATCAGAAAACAGGAGCGGCAAGCCGCCATCGGCGAGTTCAGCGCGTTTCTGGCGACCGAAGTCCGTGAGCCGCTGGCTTCCATTCGGGCGCAGTTGGAAGAGATCACCGGAGAGGGCATCCTCGATTTCGACCCCCAGACCCGCGTCGAGAACGCCATGCGCGACTTGATCAGGGTCGAGGCCATCCTGCACGAGATCTTGGACTTTGCCAAGCCTCTGGAATTGAACCGGCGCGTATGCCGGGTGCCCGACATCATCGAAGCGGCGCTGACGGTCGTCGCCACCGAGCTCGAGATCAACCGCACCCGCGTGACGAAAGATTACCTCGCCAATTTGAACCAGGTCCGGTGCGATGAGACCAAGATGCAGCAAGTCTTTCTCAGTATCTTCAAGAATGCACTCGAGGCCATGACGCCTGGCGGACATCTCCACATCGAGGTCACCCAGCACCGGTCTGGTCGCCATCCCGATGTCCAGATCCTGATCAAAAACGACGGCGTCCCCATTCCGACCGAACATGTGGGCAAGGTCTTTGAACCCTATTTCACGACCAAACGAAGCGGGACCGGCTTGGGGCTCGCGACAGTCAAAAAGATCGTGGAAGAACACCAAGGGCAGATTTCGATCGCCAGTGGACCGGGGCAGGGTACAGCCGTGATTATCCGGTTGCCTGCTTGGTTCCGAGGCGGGGCCTTCCGCCACCGTGGAAGAAGACGTCGGCCCCCTCGCCCTCGGTGATCGGGAAGGCTCGACAATACTGGGGGTTCCGCTTGAGCGCCCAGGCAGGCAGCCGCTACTTGACAGGGTTACGCGAAGCTGGCTAAGATGCCTGCCATTGTGCGGATATTCATTTCATCGGCGACGGAGTTGGCCTGATTTACCCACCTTCTTAAAAAGGAGTGATCGTCATGAAAGCTGTGATCGGCATTGTTGGGGTGGTCTTAGGCGTGATGTTCTCCCTGTCTCTCGTGTTTGCGAATCCGGCTCTGCTCCCGAAGCATGAAGGCTACCCGATGAAGAACGATGGAAGCCCTGTGACGGGACAACCAACGGCCAATGACCCAGGCCAGGCTAACGCCACAGGCGACAAAGCCCTGACCAAAGCGGCTTCCTCCGAAAAGCACCCCGAGCAGCACCTGAAGAATACGGATAACGAACGGGTGATGCAGACACAGGGTGCCGGGCAGCTTCCAAAAGTTCAGGGCCCCCAGATCAAGATCGAGCCACCAGTGACATCCGCAACCAAGATCGGAGCGGATCGGGTCATTAAGTAAAGAGGACCCAGGCGCGTTAAAAGAGAACGGGGAGGTCGTCTTCAGGACGGCCTCCCCGTTTCATTTTCATTTCAAGCAGCCATCTCTCACGGGAGCGCCTTCAGTCTCTCGGTCAAGCGAGTATTCTCGGAATAATCGACGGGACAGTCGATCACCACAGGGCCATTGCCGGCCAGGGCTTCTCTCAACGCCGGCTCGAGTTCGGATGGACCTTTCACTCGCAATCCTCTAGCTCCGAAACTCTGGGCGAAGGCCACGAAGTCTGGATTCCCGAAATCGACGGAGGAGGTTCGCCCGAACCGAAGCTCCTGTTTCCAACGAATCACGCCGTACCCATCATCCCGCCAGATCAGGATCACGATCGGCAGATGGAGACGGACGGCCGTCTCGAGCTCCTGGGAGTTCATCATGAAGCCTCCGTCTCCCGTGACCGCTACCACTCGCCGCTCCGGATAGAGTAACTTGGCGGCGACCGCGCCCGGCAGCCCGATCCCCATCGAGGCAAAGCCATTCGAGATGATGCAGGTATTGGGGGTCAGGCATGGAAACATCCTGGCCATCCACAGCTTATGGGCCCCCACGTCGCAGATCACGATATCATCGGCCGAGATCGCTGCCCGCAAATCGCGGATCACATGCTGCGGGCGCATCGGCCACGTCGGCCGGCCGGCAAGCTCGGCCTCCAACCCGGCCACGATCGCCTCCCGACTCCGCTTAGCCCATTGCTGGTCGAACGGCACGAGCCCCTCTCCGATCTGATCCAGGGACAGTGTGAGATCGCCGAGCACGCCGACGTCCACTGCATAGTGGGCATCCACCTCAGCCGGCGACATGTCCACATGGACCACATGCTTGTCCCGATTCGGGTTCCAGAAACAGGGCGCGTATTCCACGAAGTCATAGCCCACGGCAACCACCACGTCGGCTTGCTCGAACACGATCGCCAGATAGTCCCGCGCTTGGAGTCCAAGCGTATAGAGTGACAGCGGATCACGGTCTGACACGATGCCTTTGCCCATGAACGTGTGTGCAACGGGAATGTTCAAGGTCCGAGCAAACCGACGGACGGCCTCATAAGCCCGCCCCCGGATCACGCCGTTCCCTGCCAGGATCACCGGCCTCTTGGCCGCGGCAATGCTCTGTACCGCGCGTTTCACTTGAGCTGCGAGCGGTTCCGGGGTGAACGGCGCTTGGACGAGAAGGGGGCCTTCAGATTCGTGCTCACCGATCTGCTCCGCCGCCACATCTTCGGGCAGCTCCAAATGCGTGGCTCCGGGCTTTTCGGTCTGGGCCACTTTGAAGGCCTTCCGCACCGCCTCCGGAATGATGTGTGGTCTCGCGATCTCGGTGTTCCATTTCGTCACCGGCTTGAACATCGACAGGAGGTCAATATACTGGTGCGATTCCTTGTGCATCCGATCCAATGACACCTGACCGGTAATGGCCACCAACGGAGCCCGATCCAAGTTCGCATCGGCCACGCCAGTCAGCAGATTGGTGGCGCCGGGTCCAAGCGTAGAAAGGCAGACCCCGGCTTTTCCGCTCAGCCGCCCATAGACATCGGCCATGAACGCCGCTCCCTGCTCATGTCGGGTCTCGATGAAGCGAATGCGAGAGTTCAGCAAGGAATCCATCACATCCAAGGTCTCCTCGCCGGGCAACCCGAACAGAAACTCCACGCCTTCGTTTTCCAGACAACGGACCAGTAGATCCGAGGCTTTCATCGAATACTCCCTTGGCGAACAGCCAATAGCGAGCGGCAGTTAGCTCAGAGCTATTGGCTATTCGCTATTTACTGTTCACGCGGAATCGCCACGGCTTGGTTGCCCATTCTCCGGCATAGTCTACCCCAATTCGTGGATAGGCCGTGATCGCTGAGGCTGGGATCTGCTCGCCGCGATCCTCGATCCACAAGGTCTGTCCCAGCGTCAAATCCAGCCGATTCAGCTTGCGATCAATCTGAAGGTGCCGGCAGACCCGGCCGGGACCATCAATAAGAGTGGGAGTGGACGCAGCCCGTTGAACTGCCCGGATCAGAATCGCTGCAGGGTAGCCCTCTCGTTCCGTCACCACGTTGAAGCAATGGTACATGCCGTAGATGAGGTACACATAGGCCAGCCCTGGTTGACCAAACATCACGTCCGTGCGCTTTGTTCTTCCACGCGACGCATGCGATGCCCGATCGTCAGGCCCGACGTAAGCCTCCACTTCGATGATCCTGGTTGCAATGCGCGTTGATCCATTCGCCCGAACCAGGTATTTGCCCAGGAGCGACCGGGCCACCCGCAAGGTCGGACGATTGAAATAGACGCGCGACAAAATTTTATGCGGCATGGATTAGAACGGTCTCGTCGGCGATGGGTACTGGTCGTGATCCAACGTCTCCAGGCTGCTCAAAACGGCCGTCCAACGAGGCCGCAGGACAACCTCATCTCTAGGGGCGGCCGGAATGATCCCTATTGCGGCCGTCCGGCGAGGGCCTTCCGAGGCCGCGCGCTGCGGGAGCACAGGGATCATTCCGGCCGCCCCACTCACTTTTTCAGCAGCCTGTTAAAAATACCACGATATGCCACCCATCACAAACCGTGGCGTCCCGGGCACGAAATGAATGCCGCCGACCGGCGCCGCCTCGTTGGGCAGACGAGACTCAAAAAAGAACGTCGCCTGTTCCCATTTCGTATCAAACAGGTTCTGAATGCTGAAAAACGCCTCCATGCGTCCATGCGGAAGCTTGACTGGCAGTCGATACCGTTCGATGAGATCAAAGACCGTCCATGATGGTGCCTTCGCACTCCGATCCTCAATCAATGGCCGAACCCCCAAATACGTCATTTGCAATTGCGACGAGAGCCCCTCCGGCCATCTAAGAAGCAGCGCGGCGTAACCGGTATGCTCGGGGGCAAGGGGAATGGCCTGACCAGTCTGCCGAAACTCCGAGTCGGTCCAGGTGAAGCTCCCGTTGAAGTACAAGGGGCCGACCACCTGGCCACGGGCAGCAACCTCCATCCCGTATCGCCTGGTTGGCCCACGCGCTTCCGTCGTGCCTTCATCGCCCACGAACACGAGTTCGGATTTCAGGTCCAGGGCCCACAAGGTGGCAACGAATTCGAATTGCTCCCATGGTTTGGTCCGGAGCCCGACTTCATAGCCTAACGCCCGCGCCAAGGGGACTGCGTCGCCGGCGACGGCGGTCCTCGCGTCGTTACTGTGATAGCCCACGCCGTAGTTCATAAACAATTCGGTTCCGAACCATGGGCCCAGGATCAGGTTCGCTTTGGGACTCACAAGACCCGAGCTGGTTCTGCCGTTCGGCTGCTCTGGACAGCCGGGACAGCGGTTCCGGACATCAAAGGTAAAGAAGTCGCCACGAACGCCGCCGGCCAACCGCATCCAGGGAAGCGGCTGGGATTCCAGCTTGAGATACGGAGCATAGGAGGCTTCCAGGACATCACTATCCACGGTGGTGCCGGTGGTAGCCCGTTTGACTTGCGTGCCCAGCCTCGCGTGGATGTCATCAACTCGCACTTGCACGCCGGCGGTCGCCGCGCTCGCCATGCCGAGCAAGTCACCCGCTTGCCGCCAGCCGATGTCCCCGCCATACATGACCCGCCGGTCCACCTGCTGGATACTGTCCCCATTCACCGGATCGTTCAGAAAAAATGTGAAATTGGTGAACAGATCCAACTTGTAATACTGGGCATACAGGTTCGCAAAAGCTCTGCCGCCAGTGGTGGTGTCGTAGTGATAGTTGAGCCGGCCTGTCCCGCGCGTCGTTTTTCCTCCTTCAGAAGGATCAATGGCGCCAAAGCGGTCCAAGGTCCCCTCGTTCACAGCCCGAAGGGGAATTTCGCCGGACGCATTCCATTGCGCCTTGTGAAAGGAGCCGGTCAGACTCAGCTCAGACCGCGTCGTTGGATTCATCGTCATCTTCGCCAGCCCGTTAAACCGGAAGTAGCGATTGTCGTTGAGGAACGGGCCGTTGGTGTAGTACCCCTCGGTTGCGAACAGCGTGCGGACTTTGTCTTTAGTCGGTGACATCATCAAGAGATGCCGCTGCGTGTCGAACTGACCGCCCGACAGTTGGACAATCCCTTCCTTCACGACATCACGGGTGAGATAGTTCACGGCGCCGGCTGTGGCAAAGTCGCCGAACTGGACGTGATAGGTTCCCTTGTAGACATCAATGCCCTGAATCGTTTCCGGGATGATGAAGTTCAGATCGGAATAGCCCTGGCCATGCGCGTGGGTGCGCAGGTTGATCGGCATGCCATCGGCGAACAAGGCGAGATCCGTTCCATGGTCCGCGTCGAACCCGCGCAAGAAATACTGGTCGGCTTTGCCCGCACCACCGGAATGTTCCACCGTGATGAGGCCCGGTACCAAACGAAGCAGGTTGGCCGGCCGGCCCTGTGGTTGGAGCAGGATTTCTTTGTCCGGGATGAACTGTTGTGAAGAGGCGGCCACCGGCCGGTCGGCCATGACGGGCACTTCGGGAACTTCGACAGTCGGGGCGTCGGGATCATGCGCCCATGCCGAGGGGGCAAGGCACAAAAGAAGAAGCAGAACAAGAAAAGCGGGAAGGTTCACGGCAGGACTCAGCTGAGTCCCTTGCCGGTTGTGGTCGTGGTGAGCTTTCCGTGTTTCACGCCCTTGGTTCCGATCAGAGTGTCCGCGACCTTCCTGATCTCTGAGCCCTTGCCACGGACGACCAGTACTTCCAGACAATGGTCGTGGTCCAGATGCACATGCATGCCAGAGAGGACCAGGCGGTGATACTGGTGTTGAATCTCCGTAAGTTTGTCAGTCAAATCACGGACGTGATGGTTGTACACAAACGTGACGGTTCCGACTGTCTCCTTGTTCTCGTCCCACTCCTGTCCGACCAGATTGTCCCGAATCAGATCCCGCAGTGCCTCCGACCGATTCGTGTAGTTCTTCCTCGTAATCAGCCGGTCAAAATCATCCAGCAGATGATGATCCAACGACACCCCAAACCGCACCAGTTTTTTCATCGTGTGCCCCTCTTCGTGCTACGAAACTGTGAAACGTGTCACAAGAATCTAACACCGTCACTCTGGCGTGTCAACACAGGTTTTGACCGAAGAAGGGCCTCAGCGGAAGTGTGATTGGCGAAGACTGGATGAGCTGAACGCGCGAGAGAGAACCATCACGATTAAGTCGATGTCGAAGCCAGAAGACCGTCAGGAAGGCTTCCTCGATGCATCTTCCGAACTCTTTGAATTCGAGCGGCAGCATCAAGCCAGCCACGGCACTCACTTCCTCGCGGCTTGACAAAAGGGGGCACTACATCGTAACTAAACTTGTTTTATGGAGACGGATACGCAACGTAGGAGCAGGAGTATACTAGGCAAACCTCAAGCGAGTCCATCAGGGATGATGGACAGGGAACGCTGAGCGGGAGCTATTTATCCATGAGCGAGATTCCCGTGAATCGACGCATGACTCCGCGCTTTCGAGTCAGATTCCGAGGTTCGTTCACAGGAGAGGTAGAGCGCACAGTCGAGGGAGAAGGTACAGTGGTTGACCTCTCAGTAGGAGGTTGTAGAGTTGAAACCGAGACAATGGTACCCGCGGGAAGCTATTTGGAATTACGCGTCCACGTATCTGATCCGGGTGAGCCCATGAGAATAGAAGCGGCACTCGTCATATGGTTGCGTGACCGGGAGTTCGGAGTGAAGTTCATCCGCATACCACCTGAAGAGCAGAAGCGGCTTTTCCAAGTTGTCCAAGATCTCGAAACTGCGGCCTCAGAAGCATAACGGATTTTACCACCGGTGGCCTGCAGCAAGTAATGTCTCCGCGGCTTTCGAATCGAGCGGCTTGGAGAATAAATAGCCCTGCCCCTCTTCGCATTTCAACGATCTAAGTACTGCTAACTGCTCCGCTGTTTCCACCCCTTCCGCAACCACTTTTCTGCCCAAATTGTGAGCGAGCGTGATGATGGTCTTGACTATTTCGAAACTCTCACCGTTCACGGTCATCCGACTGATAAAAGACTGATCAATTTTGAGGGTGTCGATCGGGAACCGCTGCAGGTAACTCAAGGAGGAATAGCCCGTGCCGAAATCATCTAAGGAGGTTTGAATATGCCGGGCCTTTAGTTGCTGGAGCGTCGAAGTGGCAGCTTCAGCATCTTCCATCATCACGGTTTCCGTGATCTCGAGTCGCAAACTATCTGCCTTTAAACCGATCTCCAGTAACGTTTGGTCTATTTCCTGAAGAAGATTCTTTCGCAAAAACTGTATAGAAGAAAGGTTTACACTGATGAACAAACCTGGAATCGAGTCATATTGGGCCTGCCATGCCTGTACCTGTCGGCAAGCTTCACGAAGCACCCATTGACCGATGGGGATGAGCATCCCCGTTTCTTGCGCGATCGATAGGTAGACCGTTGGGGAAATGAGCCCATGTTCGGGGTGCTGCCAGCGCAGGAGGGCCTCAAATCCTGATATTTTACCGCTTTCCAGCGACACAATGGGCTGGTAGTAAACCCGGAATTCATCGCGTTCGAAAGCCTGTCGCAAGTCCGTTTCCAATTTAAAGCGAGCAATCGCTTGGGTATGCATGGCGGTATCGAATACCGCGAACCGGTCCTTGCCAAGTCCCTTCGCACGATACATCGCCGTGTCTGCATCCCGCAAAACATCTTCGGCCCGGTCATACCCAGCAGTGCTGAAGGCGATGCCGATGCTGGCGGTGGTAAACACCTCACGACCATCCATCCCAAACGCTGCCCTCAGCATCTGCTGGATCCGGTCGGCCACGCTGGTGACGTTGCTGAAGCCTTTGGTATCGTCGAGCAGGATCGCGAATTCGTCTCCGCCTAGGCGCGCGACGGTATCGCCGGGACGGAGGCACTGCATGAGTCGTTTAGCGACCTCGACCAGCAGCCGATCCCCAGTCGCATGTCCGAGACTGTCGTTGATGAGTTTGAATCCATCCAGGTCCAAGAAGAGCACGGAAAATAAATACTTCCCACGCCGCTTGGCATGCTGGACGGATCTCCCTAAACGATCCATGAACAAGGCCCGGTTAGGCAAGCCTGTCAGCGCATCATGAAATGCGTCATGGAGTAAACGTTCTTCAGTCTGCTTCCGCTTCGTTATATCAGTGAAAGACCCAGCGAATCGTTTGGCCTTGCCTGAAGCATCCTGAACCGCGAGGCCTCGAATAAGGAACCAGGGGAAGGTATCGTCCGAATGCCGCATGCGGCATTCGTGTTCAAAGTGGGGGGTCCGCCCTTCCAGATGGGCTGCTAGCTCCGTCATGACCTGCTGGAGATCATCGGGGTGCACTCGGTTGAACCATTCATCCGGACTGTTTCCAATCTCATGCTTCTCACACCCGAGCATGGATTTCCAGCGGGAGGAAAAATAGATTTTCTTGGTGATCAGATCCCAGTCCCACAAGCCATCGTTTGCACCACGCGCGGCAAGCTCATACCGTTCCTGACTCTCACGCAGGGCAGCCTCGCTCTGTTGCTTCTCATCGCGGAGGCGCTTCTGCTCCAATGCATGTGTCACCGCCTGCCCCAGGCGAGTCAGCCGATCTTTGAGCAGGTAATCAACAGCGCCCTCCCTCATACATTCGACCGCACATTCCTCGCCAATACTGCCGGAGACAATAAGGAAGGGGATATCCAAACCGCGCTTTTTCAAAAGCTGCAACGCGAGTCGAGCGTTGAACTGAGGCAGGCTGTAATCTGCGAGAATAACGTCAAACCCCTGATCCAAGTGGGCAAGGTAGTCGGACTCGGTCTCGACTCTCTTCCAGTGCAGAGAAAATCCTGCCAGCAGGAGTTCCTGCGCCATCAGTTGGGCGTCTGCCGAACGATCTTCGAGGATCAGCACGCGGAGAGGAGTCGACATCGTCATCCTATCCATTCACTGGACAGCGGGTACTATCCCCAAGAGTAGATGGCAAGCCATATTGAACTGCCTAGCCAACGGCCTGCGCCGACGGGGGGTAGTTCAGCAGCAACCAGTACATACCGAGGGCACGCGACGCCTCAACGAATTGATCAAAATCCACCGGCTTGACGATGTAACTGTTCACCCCAAGCTTATAGGCTTCCTGGACGTCTTTATCCTCATGTGAGGTGGTGATAACCACGACCGGAATCTTGGAAGTGCGTGGGTCGGCCTTGACGCGTCGTAACACTTCTAACCCATCTACTTTAGGCAATTTTAAGTCGAGCAGAACCACTTTGGGGCCATTCTGGACCTTTCGATGCGCATGCGGACCTGTGCAGAAAATGAACTCCAACGCTTCCGCTCCGTCGCGTGCAACGTGAATACGATTCGTCAGGTTGTGCTTCTTGAAGGCATGAAGCGTCATTTTCACGTCGCTGGGGTTATCTTCGACTAACAGAATTTCTACGTGATTATTATCCATGGGAGAGCTCCTCTGTGAGAGTAAAGTGAAACGTCGCCCCTTTATTCACTTCCGACTCGGCCCACACACGTCCACCGTGACGGTGGATGATGCGTTGCACCATCGCCAGGCCGATCCCGGTACCTTGGAAGTCCTCGGCACGGTGGAGCCTCTGGAATACACCAAACAGTTTGTGGGCGTACTGCATCTCGAAGCCTACCCCGTTGTCCTTCACGAAATAGGCGCGTCGGCCGTCGTCAACCTGGCAGCCGATCATAATTCTGGCTACCTCACACTGGCGGGTGAACTTGAGCGCGTTGGAGAGCAGATTCACGAAGACTTGCTTGAGCAGAACCGGATCAGCGTGGCAGAC
>Ga0187892_10007347_pt1 | contig 15757 bp, 16 predicted proteins | sample MA1701073metaG_FD_139345 | JGI IMG/M metagenome (GOLD analysis project Ga0187892, IMG submission 139345) | Bio-ooze microbial communities from a basaltic lava cave in the Kipuka Kanohina Cave System on the Island of Hawaii, USA - MA170107-3 metaG ... | reverse complement strand
GAGACGAGCGGGACGAGCGCGCTCACGACGGTCGCGTACGCGGAACTGAAGATCATCGCGGCCTCGCGGCCGTGAAATCCGGCGAGCGCCTGCTCCAGCTCGAGATGCGGAGCGTACGTACCGCTGATGAAACGAACGGCGCCGGGGCCTGCGCCCCAGCGGGCCGTCGCCCTCTCCTCCGCTTCGATGACTTCGGGCCGGAGTCCCATGCCGAGGTAGGAGTTCGAGTTCATGCGGATGAACTCGCGCTCGCCTTCGCCGCGCAGCCGGAACCGCGGGCCGACCTGGCCGCGCGCTGCGATCACGGCTTCCACCACGGACTCCGCGCCCTTTGCGCTACCCTTCGCCTCGAGACCGGCAACCTGATCCGCCAGCAACGGCGTCAATCGATCGAGCGGCATCGTCCTTCCGTTTCGGGGTGGCTCTCAGACGCCAGCCGGCCCGGGCCGGCCCAGTTTGCGCGAAAGATGCTCGAGCATGTCCGTGACCATTGCCGGCATCTCGTAATGCGGCCGCCAGTCCCACTCGTCACGCGCGGCCCGATCCGCGATCCGCCGCGGCCACGAGTCCGCAATCGCCTGCCGCACCGGATCCACGCGATAATGAATGCGGAACGATGGAACGTGCGCACGCAGTGCATCGGACAGACGCGCGGGCGTCAGCTGCATCGCCGTGACGTTGAACGCATTGCGATGGTGAAGCCGCGAAGCATCCGCTTCCATCAGCTCCATGGCCGCACGAATCGCGTCCGGCATGTACATCATGTCCGTCTGCGTGTCCGCGGCCAGGAAGCAGGTGTAGCTGCCGGACTCGAGCGCCTGGTAGAAGATGTCCACGGCCCAGTCCGTCGTACCGCCGCCCGGCGCCGCCACGTACGAGATCAACCCCGGATAGCGGACGCCGCGCGTGTCCACACCGAACCGCGTGAAGTAGTAGTCGCAGAGCAGTTCTCCCGCGACTTTCGTCACGCCATACATCGTGCGCGGACGCTGCACCGTGTCCTGCGGTGCCGGGTCGCGCGGCGTGTCCGGACCGAATACCGCGATCGAGCTGGGCGAGAACAACGCACACTTCGCTTCGCGCGCCACCTCGAGCACGTTGTACAGACTCCCCATGTTCAGCGTGAACGCGCGCTGCGGATCCTCTTCACCGCGCGCCGACAGCAGCGCCGCAAGGTGAAACAGGGTATCGGCTCGGTGCTCGCGCACGGCCCGCGCCACCGCGTGCACGTCCATGCAATCGAGCCGCGACCACGGCCCCGACTCGCGCAGCGGCTGCGACGGCTCGCGCACATCCGTAGCCAGCACGGCCGCTTCGCCGTAGCACGCACGCAGCGCCGGAACCAGCTCCGTTCCCACCTGCCCGCCCGCACCTGTCACCAGAATCCGCTTCATGCCCGTTCCGGCTGTCCCCGCCGAGTGCGCGCAAGGTGTCCGCCTGCCCCCGCCAATGCAAGGCCGGTCCGGTGTCCGCGCGACAGGGCTGCGCGGACTCCATCATTCGCGTTAGCTTGTCCTCTCGATCGATTTCAGCTTGCTCTGGCCCGAGTCATGACCCAGACCACCGACGAACGCACCCGACCTGCGCTGCCCGAGCTGCTCGCCAGGGTCGTGCGCGGCCTCCACCTCACCGCCGATGAGGCGGAAGCCGCGTTTACCACCATCATGGAAGGCCGTGCTACGCCCGTGCAGGTCGGCGCATTGCTGATCGCGTTGCGCGCCAAGCGCGAACATCCCGCCGAAGTCGCCGGCGGCGTCCGCGCGCTGCGCGCGGCCATGGTGCCCGTTGCGGCCGACCGCCCCGGCGAACTCGTCGACACCTGCGGCACCGGCGGCGGCGCCGTCACCACATTCAACATCTCGACTGCTGCCGCGCTCGTCGCCGCCGGCGCCGGCGTCCGCGTCGCCAAGCACGGCAATCGCTCCTTCACTTCGCGCTGCGGCAGTGCCGATGTGCTCGCGCAACTCGGCGTCGCCATCGAGCTTTCGCCCGCCGCAATGGCCGCCGTGCTCGCTCAGGCCGGGATCGTCTTCATGTTCGCGCCCCTGCTGCATCCCGCAATGAAGCACGTGGCCCCCGTGCGCCGCGAACTCGGCGTCGCCACTGTCATGAACGTGCTCGGCCCGCTCACCAACCCCGCAGGCGCGCGCCGTCAGGTCGTCGGCGTTGCCGACGGCGGTCTCATCGAACTCATTGCCGGCGCGCTGCTCGAGCTCGGACACACGCACGCCCTCGTCGTGCACGGTGAGCCCGGCCTCGACGAAATCAGCCCTGTCGGTGAAACCGATGTGATCGAAGTCCGCAACGGCGAGATGACGCGCTATCGGCTGCGCGCACACCAACTGATCGGGCAGAGCGGTGATGACCTCGACGAGCTGGCCGGCGGCTCGCCCGAACACAACGCCAGCATCATCGATTGCGTGCTCCGCGGCATAACGCACGGCCTCGCGCGCGCCGCCGTCCTGCTCAACGCAGCCGCCGCCATCTACGTCGCCGGCAGAGCCGCAACACTCGAGGAAGGAATGGCGGCCGCGCGCAGCGCCCTCGATTCCGGCGCCGCGGCCACCGTGCTGGACCGGCTGCGCAGCGCGAGCCAGAACGCGCGCTGACGGCAGGAACGGAGCCCCCGCCGCCGCGCGTGTCCGAGGCAACGCCGCGTCAGTTCGAAGAAACGACGGCCCGCAGGGTCCAGGGCCCGAGGATGGGTCCACCCTCGACCCGCAGCACGACTACGGTTGTGCTGCGCCGGTCGCTCCGCCCCACCACAAACGCCTTCCGCATCAGTACCTCCGGATCACCCCAACCACGATGCCCTGAACCCGAACGTCACGCGCCGCAAAATAGAGCGCAGGCATGCTCGCATTCGCCGGCTGCAGCCGGATCCGACCTTCCGCTTCGCGATAGAATTTCTTGACCGTTGCCGACTCACCATCCACGAGCGCTACGACCATGTCGCCGTTCTGCGCCGTAGCTCGCGCGTTCACGATGACATAGTCGCCATCGCGAATCTGCTCGTCGATCATGGAATCACCCTTCACGCGCAACACGTAGTGCTCGCCGCCGCGCCGCAGCAGACTCTCCGGCACCGCCAGTGTCTCGCGATCCTCGATCGCTTCGATCGGTACGCCCGCCGCAACCGCGCCGAGCAGCGGAAGCTCGAACGCCTGCGCCGGCGTGTTCGACTCGACCAGCTCGATCGAGCGGCTCGCGTTGTAGCTCTTCCGGATGTATCCCTTCAGTCTCAGATTCTCGAGATGCTCGTGCACCGTGGCGAGCGACGTGTACCCGAAGTGATGCGCAATTTCCTCGAAGCTCGGGGGGTATCCATTCTCTTCGACGAATCCTTCGAGAAAGTCGAGGATCTCTCTCTGCCGTTTGGTCAGGGGCATGGTGCCTCGGCTGGAGCGCCATTGGGATCGAGCCTACCGAACAGGTACCGAAGGCAGTATACCCGAAAATGAACCGAAGCGCAAGAGCCGCGGCCGGGCTGCTGGACCGGATCGTGGCGGACAAGGCGGAGGAGGTGGCACGGCTGGCGAGCCGGCGGGCGGAGCTGCGGCGGGCGGCGGAGCGGGCGGGGCCGGCCCGCGGTTTCGCGCGTGCGCTGGATCGCCGCGGGGAGGTGGCGGTGATCGCGGAGTACAAACGGCGGTCGCCGTCGGCGGGCGATCTGCGGGCCGGGGACCCGGCGGAGACCGCGGTGGCGTACGAGCGCGGGGGAGCGGCGGCGATCAGTGTACTGACGGACGGTCCCTGGTTCGGGGGCACGCTGGCGGATCTGGAGGCGGTTCGAGCGGAGGTATCGTTGCCGGTGCTGCGGAAGGACTTCATCGTGGACGAGGTTCAGGTCTGGGAGTCGCGCGCGGCGGGCGCGGACGCGGTCCTGCTGATCGTTCGGGTTCTGGGTGACGGCCAGCTTTCGAGCCTGATCGACCTGACGCGGGAGCTGGCGTTCACAGCGCTCGTCGAGGTCCACACGGAGCGCGAACTCGAGCGCGCGCTGCGCTCGGGTGCCGCCGTGATCGGCATCAACAATCGCGATCTGGACCGGCTGGTTACGGATCTGGAGGTCACGCGGGCGCTGGCGCCCGGCGTTCCTCTGGACCGCGTACTGGTCAGCGAAAGCGGCCTGTCCGCGGCTGATGACGTGGCGCGCGTCGGCGAATGGGGCCTCGATGCCGTGCTGGTCGGCGAGGCGCTGATGCGGGATGGCGCTCACGCCCTGACGCGATTCGTCGGGCATCCCAAGCGCGCCCGCGCGGCCGAGCCGGTCTGGCGCGCCTCGAGCTGCTGATGGAAGTCAAGATCTGCGGCCTCTGCAGGCCGGAGGACGCCTGGGTCGCGGCTGCGGCCGGCGCAGACTTCGCCGGTGTCATCCTCGCCCCGGGCAGCCCTCGCAGCCAGAGCGCCGAATCCGCCGAGCGTATCTTCGCTGTCGCGGGCTCGACCCGGCGAGTCGGTGTGTTCGTCGATGCACCGAACGCAACCGTACTGGCGCTCCGCGATCGGCTCGGCCTCCACGTCGCGCAGCTCCACGGCCGCGAAGCCCCGGACGACGTCGAAACGCTCCGCCGCAGCATGCCGGTCTGGAAGGCGCTTCGACCGCGCACCGCGTCCGAGCTCGCAACCCTGCTCGAGCGGTACGCCAACATCGTGGATGGCATCCTCCTCGATGGCTTCTCGCCCACCGCAGCCGGCGGCTCCGGTACCGCGTTCCCCTGGGAGCAAATGGCCAGCATCCGAACGCTCATCCCGCCCGATACCCGGCTCATTGTCGCCGGCGGGCTCACACCGGACAACGTAGGCCGCGCCATCGACCTCCTCTCGCCCCACGTCGTCGATGTCAGTTCCGGCGTCGAGTCGGCACCCGGCATCAAATCGGCGGCCCGCATCCATGCGTTCCTCGCGCAGTCCCGGACGTCGGGCCAGGCGAGGATAGGAAGATGAGCCGGTCCGGCAGCGCCACCGCCAGCGGGAGCGCCGTCGAGAGGTTCGGCGAGTTCGGCGGACGGTATGTGCCGGAGACGCTGGTGACGGCGCTGGACGAGCTTGCGGCGGCATACGAGAAAGCGCGACGGGAGGCGGCCTTCTGGGAACGGTTCATGGGGCTGCTGCGGGAGTATGTCGGCCGGCCGACGCCGCTGTACCTGGCGGAGCGGTTGAGCGAGGCGGCGGGGGTCCGGGTCTACCTGAAGCGGGAGGATCTGAATCACACGGGGGCGCACAAGATCAACAATACGCTGGGTCAGATCCTGCTGGCAGAACGGATGGGGAAGCGGAGGATCATCGCGGAGACGGGGGCGGGGCAGCACGGCGTGGCCACGGCGACGGTATGCGCGCTGTTCGGCTTCGATTGTGTGATCTACATGGGGGCGGAGGATGTCCGGCGGCAGGCGCTGAACGTGTACCGGATGGAGCTGCTGGGGGCGGAGGTTCGGACAGTGGAATCGGGGACGCGGACGCTGAAGGATGCGACGAACGAAGCGATGCGCGATTGGGTGGCTCATGCTGCCGATACTCACTACATCATTGGGTCGGTCGTTGGGCCGGATCCGTACCCGCGGCTCGTGCGGGATCTACAGTCCGTGATCGGTCACGAGACGCGGACGCAGTTCGAGCGGCGGGAAGGCGGGCGTCCGGCGGCGGCTATTGCGTGTGTGGGTGGCGGGTCGAACGCGATGGGCCTGTTTCACGCCTTCGAGCGGGATCGGCAGGTTGCGCTGATCGGAGTGGAGGCGGCGGGTGAGGGCCTGGCGAGCGGTCGACACGCGGCATCGCTGAGCGCCGGCCAGCCGGGGGTGTTGCACGGGTCGTTCAGCTACCTGCTGCAGGATGGAGCGGGGCAGGTAGCGCCGGCGCATTCGGTGTCGGCCGGGCTGGACTATCCGGGGGTCGGGCCGGAGCACGCGCACCTGATGCGGAGCGGCCGGGCGGAATACGCGAGCGCGACGGATGCGGAAGCGCTGGATGCGTTTGACCGGCTGGCTCGGCTGGAAGGGATCATACCGGCGCTGGAGAGCGCGCACGCGGTCGCGTATGTGCTGCGGGACGGGCGGCGCTGGTCGGGCCGCGGTGCGGTGGTGGTGTGTCTGAGCGGTCGGGGAGACAAGGACGTGGCCCATGTGGCGGCCATGACGGGTGGCCCACGGGAACAAGGCGCAAGAGCGCACGGTGAACCAGGGTAACGCGAATCGGACGAATCTCACACAGGCGCTGCCAGAGAGCGAAGCGGCTGGCGCGAGCGTCGCCGGCTCGGTCCCGGCCGGTCCTGGCGGCAGTCCTGCGGCGGCAGCGCCGGTGGCGTTCGACGACTGGGGCGAGGCGCCGCTTCCGGATGCCGAGATCCACGATCTGTTCCTGGCGCTGGAGAAGGCGACGCGGGCGCAGCGCCTGTACCAGGAGAACAACCCCGTACTTCAGGGCTTTGTCGCGTCGGTCAAGACGGGCTTTGGCCGCCTGTGGGACCGCGTCCCCTCGCTCACCGTATCCGTGGAGGAGAACGCGTTCCGCTGCTTCGGCAAGGAAAACGCGTCGAAGGAAGGCCGCGAAGGTCTGCCGTTCCTGTTTTTCCGCGATGGTGTCCGCGTCCTGACGTTCCTGCCGGGATTCGAGGAAGAGGTCGAGCTGTTTCTCAACGTGATCGATCGCGCGCGGCAGATGGGCCCGCGCACGAGCGATGATATCGTGACGCTGCTCTGGGAAGAGGAATTCTCGGCATTCCAGTACAGCTATGTGGACATGCTGGCGGAAGGCGGCACCATGCCGCCGCCGGAGACGGCGCCGCCGACGTCGGTCGAACGGACGCGGCTGGAGCGCATTGTCGAGGGAGGCGAAGCCGAGGCGGTCCCGCCCGCCGTGGAAGCCGGAGAGCCGACCGTCCCGCAGATCGTGTCGACGGAGAGCTTCGTCGAGACGACGTATTTCCTGGATCAGAACGAGGTCGAGCGTCTCTATACGGAAGTCGATGCGGAGTGGAAGCGCGACGTCCGCGCCGCGGTGCTGGACGCGCTGTTCGACCGTCTGGACGACGCGGCGTACGCCGATCGGCACAGCGAGATCCTGCGCATTCTCGGGCAGCTGCTGCCGGCGTTCCTGGCGCGCGGCGATCTGACCAACGTCACGAAGATCCTGATCGAGGTCGCGGCGATCTCCGACAACCCGCAGCTGGGCGCGGAGGAGCGGCAGGAGGTCGAGCAGCTGCTCAAGGAGCTGAGCGATCCGCAGGTGCTGTCGCAGTTCCTCGGCTCGCTGGAAGACGGATCGATCAATCCGAGCGATGAGGAAGTCAGCGTGTTCCTCTCGTACCTGGGCGCCGATGCGTTGCCGCTGCTCATCCGCACGGCGGAGAAGACGGAATCGACACGGTTGCGCGACCGGCTCGCGCCTGCGCTGAACGGTGTGGCGCAGAAGCACGCACGCGCGGTTACCACACTGGTCGCATCGCCGGACGAAAAGGTGTCGCAGGGCGCAGCCCGCATTGCCGGCCGCATCCGGCTGCGCGCCGCGACCAACAACCTGATCGCGCTGTTCCGGAAGTCCGAAGTGGGCGGCCGCCGCATTGCCATCGATGCGCTCGCCGCAATGGGCGATTCGAGCACGATCGAAGCGATGCAGGAGGCGCTGGCGGATGACGACCGCGAGGTTCGCATTGCGGCGGCTCGCGGCCTGAGCAACGTGCGGGTGCCGGCGTCCCGCGACCGGCTGAAGGGCATGGTGCGAAGCCGCGCACTCCGTGAGGCAGACCTGACCGAGCAGATGGCCGTATTCGAGGCGTACGGCGCTGTGGCCGGCGAGGAGGACATCGAGATCCTGGACAAGCTGCTGAACGGGCGGCGACTGCTGGCCAAGGAGTCGCCGGAAATCCGCGCCTGCGCCGCCATGGCGCTCGGCCGCATCACCCTGCCCGCTGCGCGCGCCGCGCTGATGGAAGCGTCCAAGGATCCGCACCCCATGGTTCGCAACGCGATTTCGAAGGCGTTGTCCCAGGCGAGGGCCGGATGACCACGGCGCAGGCGCCGCTCGTCCAGAGCGAGACCGTCCTTCAGCCGCTCGGCCGCGCCATGGTCACCGCGCTCTATGCGGCGGCCAAGGCCTTCAAGTTCTATCCGCTGGAGAATGCGACGGTGCAGAACGCGCTCGATCAGGTTTATCGGGTGATCCGCCGCATCCTGGACCGCGAGGACGCCATCGCGCTGCGACTTGTCGGCGACTTCATCTTCCTGAACGAGGCGCGGCTCCGCCTCGATCTTTCCGACTACGTGTCCTTCTCCTATGTCGCGGGCCTGTTCCGCCGTCACGGCATTGGCCAGGTGATCATGGAGAAGTCGCTGGACCGGCAGCACCTCGTGCCGTTCCTTTCGTTGCTGATCGAGGAAGGCGCCGGCGGCGAAGGTGCGTTCGAGCAGTTCCTCGGCCGGCTCGAGGCCAGCCACGCCCGCTTCATCACCGTCGATCCTGTCAAGGAAGTCGCGGAGGATCTCGGTCTGGAAGCGGATGACCGGGCCAAGGAAGCGGCGAAGGTCACGTACTTCCAGTCCGTGCACGTCGCGCGCGAGGTTCTGACGGATGCGCGGCTCGGCCGAGCCGTCAACCTGCGGCGCGTCAAGCGCGCGGTGCAGTCCATAGTCGATCAGGTGCTCAACAACGAGACTTCGATCGTGGGAATGACCTCGCTGCGCGACTACGACGAGTACACGTTCACGCACTCGGTCAACGTCTGCATCATCAGCGTCGTCATTGGACAGCGGCTGGGCCTGACCAAACTGCAGCTGTACGAGCTGGGCCTGGGCGCGCTGTTCCACGACATTGGCAAGCAGCGTATTGACTCCGCGATCGTGACGAAGTCGAGCCGGCTGACCAACGAGGAATGGAACTGGATGCGGCGGCATCCGGCGGAGGGTCTGCTGGCGCTGTTCTGGATGCGCGGGCTCTCCGATGTGCCGTATCGCGCGATGCTGATGGCGTACGAACACCACATGAAGATGGACATGTCCGGATACCCGCGTAACACGCGGCCGCGAAACCCGACGCTGTTCAGCCGCGTCGTGGCCACGGCGGACGGTTTCGACGCGGCGACATCGAAGCGAAGTTATCAGCACCAGCCGTGGTCGCCCGATGAGGTGCTGCGCGAGATGCGGGACAACCCGAAGCGCGGCTTCGATCAGCTGCTGGTGAAGGCGCTGATCAACGCGACCGGCGTGTTCCCGCCGGGGACCATGGCGATTCTGGACACGTTCGAGCTGGCCGTCGTGGTCGCTCGCAATCCGGATCGCAAGCGGATCCATCAACCGGTGGTCAAGATCATCTCGGATGCGATGGGCCTGATGCTTGCCGAACCGTTGACGGTGGACCTGGCTGAGCTCGATCCGGCCACCGAGAAGCCGCGGCGTGCGATCATCAAGACCGTCGATCCCGATCGCTTCGGCATCCGTGTATCCGACTACTTCGTCTGACACGCAGCCGGCCGCGCGCGATGCGCTGGCGCGCTGCTTCGCCGCGGCACGCGCACAGCATCGCCGCGCGCTGATTCCCTATCTGACCGCCGGCTATCCTTCAGCCGCGACAACGCTCGATGCACTGGACCACCTGGTGCAGGGCGGCGCGGACATCATCGAGCTGGGCGTGCCGTTCAGTGACCCGGTCGCGGACGGACCCACGATTCAGCGGGCATCGCAGCACGCGATCGAGCAGGGCGTCACGCTGGCCTCCACGCTCGAGACGTTGCGTGCGTTTCGCAGCGCGCACAGCACGCCCGTCGTTCTCTTCACGTACCTGAATCCGATCCTTCGTTACGGAACCGATGCGTTCATCCGGGACGCGGCGGAGTCGGGCGCCGCGGGCGTGCTCGTGACGGATCTGCCGGTGGGCTCGGATCCGCCGCTCGAGCAGCGTCTCGAGGCGTCACCGCTCGCGCTCGTACGCCTGATCGCACCCACGACGCAGCCGGATCGCGCGCAGACGATCGCGCGGCGCGCGCAGGGATTCCTCTACTACATCTCACGCATGGGCGTGACCGGCGCGACGCGTCGGCTGCGCGAAACGCTCGCCGCCGAAGTCGCCGCGCTCCGCGAAGTCAGTCCGGTCCCCATCGCCGTGGGCTTCGGCATCTCCACACCGGGGCAGGCCGGTGAGGTGGCGCGGGTAGCGGACGGGGTGGTGGTCGGCAGCGCACTGATCGATGCACTCGATCGCGATGGGCTCGCCGGTATGCAGCAGTTCCTCGCCTCCCTGCGCGAAGGCATGGACAGCGCCACGGCATCAGTCCCGGCGTAGCCTCTCTTCCACCCGCCGGTCCGGCTCGACAAAGAGCGTACGCGTTCGTTCGACTACGACAAGACCGGGCTTTGCCCGGCGTGGCTTGCGCACGTGCTTGCGACGCGTCCAGTCGACGGCCACGGCACCCGATGTTGCGGCCCGGCTGTGCAGAGCGGCGAGCACGGCGGCCTCGGCCAGATCGGCGGCCGGCGGGTTCTCATCGCGGCGCGACCAGCGCAGCACGACGTGAGCGCCGGCTGCGTCACGCGCGTGCATCCAGATGTCCTCCGGGCTCGAGTGCCGCAGCGTCAGCTGATCGTTGGCCTTCGAGTTTTTCCCGACGCGTACCTCCAGGCCGCCGCTCGTACGATAGCGGCGGTACGGCAGTCGCGCGGCCTGCGGCGCCGGCCCCGGTCGCGGCGGAGCCGGCAACAGCGCGGCCGCCTCGGCCGGCGTAACCTCGCCACGAGCCAGACGCCCGGCCATCGCGGAAACGCGGCCGGTTTCGGCAGACGCCTTCTCGATGAGTGCGGGCAGGCGCAGCGCCGCGCGTTCGCGCTTCCTCGCCTGCTCGAACAGCCGGCTCGCATTGGCGGCCGCATCCAGCGCGGGATCCAGCGGCACGCGGACCGTTCCGCCGGCCCAGTCGTCCAGCGTGACTTCGTGCTGGCCACGACGCACCGCCGACACGTGGCTGAGCAGGACAGTGGCCGCGCGCCGCAGTTCGGCCGCCTCGCTGGCCGCGTGCAGTGATTCATCGCGCATGCGCGCCATGCGCTTTTCCAGCATGTGCTGCCGTCGCGCGAGCGATTCCAGCACTACGGCCTCCGCCGGCGCGGCATCCGGGCGCAGCGCGTTGAAGGCCTCGAGCAGCGACGGATACGAAGCGCTCGGCACTCCGGGCAGGGCGATGGGATAGGGTTGAGCGACGCCCTCGGGATCCAGAATCACCGGGGCCGCCGGCGCATGCAGCAATGCGATGTAGCGCGCGTATGCTTCGGCCAGCGTGGCGGGGTCGGATGCGGCCGCCGCCATCCCGAGAATGGCCGCCGCATTGATCGGGCTGGTGAACGCAAACTCGGTGAGCAGCACGCGCGTTCGCTCGGTCGGCGTCACTGTGTTCAGCCGAGCGACGAACTCCGCTTCGGTGACCGCGGACTCCGCCCCGCGTCTTGGCGGGGCATCGCCCGCGTCGGGCGCTTCGCGCTCGGGCGCAACCGTGGTTGCGTCCAGGGGCAGGCCGTGTGCGTCCGTGAGCTGGGCGGCGCGGCGGTTCGGCAGGAGCAGGACACGCAGGCAGAGCGTTCGGTCCGGTGGCGCGTGCAGCCGCCATTCGAGCACGCGGTCGTCGGGTCGAACGTGGACATGGCTGACCGTGGTGCCCCGCGGCAGATGCGTGCCCGTGGGCCCGCCGAACGCGGGGATCTCCGCCAGGCTGCCGGCGGCCGGATCGAGACTCCACGTGAGCGTGACACGACGAAAGAACACGTGAAGCAGACGGTCCGTGGCATCGTACCGAACCGAGCGCACGCGTTGGCGCGCGTAGCGCTTGTTCAGCTCGGCCGCCAGTGCCCGAACCAGCAGCGAATCGTAGGCAATCGGTTTTGACACGCCCGGGATGATGGCTCTAGCTTCCGCGAATGACCAGTGATGCGGGCGCCGGCGAACGGCGCCTCACCATTCGCGACCTTCTCGAGATGAAGCAGCGCGGCGAGAAGATCGTCTCGCTCACTGCCTATGATTTCCTGTTCGGCCGCCTCGTGGACCGAGGCGGCGTCGACATCGTGCTCGTGGGTGATTCCCTCGGTCAGGTCGTGGCCGGCTACGATACGACGCTCCCCGTCACACTCGAAGAGATGATCTGGCACGCACGAGCCGTCCGCCGCGGCGTCCGCCGCGCGCTGCTCGTCGTCGACATGCCGTTCCTCACGTTCCAGATCAGCATCGAGGAAACCCTGCGCAACTGTGGTCGCGTGATGAAGGAGACGGGCGCCGAGGCGGTCAAGCTCGAGGGCGGCGACGAGGAGGCCTGCCGGCACGTGCGTGCCCTGGTGCGCGCCGGCATCCCGGTGATGGGTCACGTGGGGCTGACACCGCAATCGGTTCACGCGCTCGGCGGTTACCGCGTGCAGGGCCGACAGCAGGACTCCGCGGCGAGGCTGCGCGAGGATGCGGCCCGGCTGGAAGAGGCGGGCGCGTTCGCCATGGTGCTGGAACTCGTGCCCGCCGCACTCGCCGGCGAAATCTCGCGCGCGCTGCACGTGCCGACCATCGGGATCGGCGCCGGCCCCGAGACCGACGGCCAGGTGCTCGTGCTGTACGACGCGCTCGGCCTGAACGAGGCGTTCCAGCCGAAGTTCCTGCAACGCTTCGCCGCAATCGCGGAGGAAGCACGCAAGGGCATCAGCGCCTACTCCGCTGCCGTCCGCTCCGGCACGTATCCCGACGCGCGCCACTCCTTCGAATGACACCGCATCGGACGATGCGTCGGCATGGGGCGACCCCTTCGCAGCCGGCCGTGACTCTGCCCTCTCAGCGCTCTCCCTCTCCGCGTCTCCGCGTCTCTGCGTGATTACCGTCACCACGCGCGATGCGCTGCAATGCGAGCTCGAAGCGGCCCGCGCCGATCGCCGCCGCCTCGGGTTGGTGCCCACCATGGGATACCTGCACGAGGGTCATCTGTCGCTCGTCGATCGCGCCAGCGCGGCATCCGACTTCATCATCATGTCCATCTTTGTCAATCCGCTGCAATTCGGTCCGGGCGAGGACCTGTCGCGCTATCCTCGTGACCTGGCGCGGGACAGCGTGCTGGCCGAAGAACGCGGCGTCGATCTGCTCTTCGTCCCCAGCGTTGACGAGATGTACGCATCGCCGCCCGCCGTGGTTGTCGATGCGCCCGGACTGACGGACCGGCTGTGCGGCCGATTCCGCCCGGGCCATTTTCTCGGGGTGCTCACGATTGTCGCGAAGCTGTTCCACCTGGTACAACCGGACGTCGCCGTATTCGGCCAGAAGGATTTCCAGCAGCTCACACTCATCCGACTCATGGTCCGCGACCTCGATCTGCCGATCCAGGTTCTTGCCGGAGCCATTGTCCGCGAGAGCGATGGACTGGCGCTCAGCTCGCGCAACGTGTACCTGAGCGAGCCGGAGCGGCGCGACGCCGTGCTGCTCAACGCAGGGCTGCAATCCGCGCAGCGCGCGTTCAGCGCGGGCCAGCGTGATGCCGTGACGCTGGTGGCTGCCGTGCGGGAGAAAGTCGGCAGCCCGCACATCGCCCCGCAATACATCGAGCTGGTCGCGCCGGACACGCTCGATGCCGTGCCCGTGGCGCGGCCCGGTGACGTCCTCGCCCTGGCAGCCCACGTCGGAGCCACGCGCCTCATCGACAACCACGTGCTGACGGATGCACTGCCATGAAACGCATACTTTGCCGTTCGAAGATTCATCGCGCAACCGTGACGGATGCCGACCTGAACTATGAGGGCTCGATCACGATCGACCCGCATCTGCTCGATGCGGCGGACATCCACGAGTTCGAGCAGGTGCACGTGGCGAACGTGACCACGGGCGCGCGCTTCGAGACGTACGCGATGCGCGGCAAGCGCGGGTCCGGGCAGGTCGTGGTCAACGGCGCAGCCGCACGCATGGTGCAACCCGGCGATCTGGTCATCATCTTCTGTTACGGCGTGTTCGACGACGAGGAAGTCGCTGGGTTCCAGCCGCTCTTCGTGCACGTCGATGAGACCAATCAGATCCGTGAGATCCACAGCCACACTGCTTGAGCAGGCGGCCGCCGGCGTGCTGCCGCCCTGGGCGGTGGCCACGGCAAGGAGGCGAACGCACATGGCCCGCGTCGCTGATCTCATGGAGGCGTGGGCGCGTGAGCTCGGCGAAAGCGAGTCCGGGTGTGTGCGCTGGCGCGCCACCGCCTGGCTGCACGATTCACTGCGCGACGCGCCGCCATCGCAGCTGCGCGAATGGGTCGGCGAGCCTTTCCGCGAGTTGCCCGATGCCTACCTGCACGGGCCGGCCGCCGCGGCGCGGCTGGCCGCGGAAGGCGTGAATGACCGCGACCTGCTCGAGGCCATCACGTTCCACACGCTGGGTGCGCCCGGGCTCGCGCGGCTCGGCCGCGCGCTCATCGTCGCGGACTTTCTGGAACCCGGCCGCACCGACCGCACGGAGTGGCGCGCGGCATTGCGCGCACGGATGCCGGCGGAGTTCGAAGCCGTGCTCAGCGAGGTCGTGCGCGCCAAGCTGCAGCGCGATCTCGAGGGCGGGGAACCGATTCGCCCCGAGCTCGTCGCTCTCTGGAACCGGCTGGTGAGTCATGGCCCGGAACGAAACGCCTGAGCGCCTCGCGCTGGTGCTGGCCTCCGCGCTGGGCCTCGCGTTCCTGGTGTCGTTTGCCACCGGGCTGGACCTCGGGTTCCGGCCCGCGCGCCGGCCGGCGCCCGAGCTGCGGGCGCCCGTCGCGGATCCGGGCACCGAAGTGCGCGGCCGTGTCGAAGTGCTCAATGCGTCGGGCCGCGCCGGTCTGGCACGGGACGCCACGGCCCGGCTCCGGAACCAGGGTTTCGATGTGGTCTTCTTCGGGACGGCCCCATCCAGCGCGGGGGACAGCACGCTCGTCATCGGCCGGACCGGTGACCACGCCGTCGCCCGCGCCGTCGCCCAGGCACTCGGCATCTCGCGCATCATCACACAGATTGACTCGGCGCTGATTCTCGACGCGACCGTCGTGCTGGGCCGCAATTACCGGGCGCGCGCGCCCGACTAACTGCGCGTTTAGCGGTCGCGTTGCGGGAGTGCTGCCGGCCGGCCGTGCGGACGCGGCGCCGCGCGCTGCATCAGCTGCAGGTAGGGACGGGGTGCGTGCAGTTCGTGCTCGGCGCGCAGCTGGCCGCAGGCCGCGGCAATGTCGCGGCCGCGCGGGCCGCGCACGGTAGCGCGCACACCGCCGGCCTCGAGAACCCGGGCGAACGCACGCTGCCGGGCCACGGGCGGCGGGCGCCAGGCGGGACCGGGAATCGGGTTGTACGGGATCAGATTCACGTGTGCGCCGAATTCCCGAACCAGCGCCAGCAGCCGGGTGGCGTGCTCCGGCCCGTCATTGACGCCCTCGATCAGGACGTACTCGAACGTGATGCGGCGGCCGCCTGCGGCGTCGAACTGCCGCAGCGCGTCCAGCAGGACGGGCAGCGGATACTTCTTCTCGATGGGTACGAGCTTCGCCCGCAGCTCACTCTCCGGCGCGTGCAGCGAAACAGCCAGACGGAACTGCTCCGGCCGCTTCGCCAGCTCGAGGATGCCCGGCACCACGCCCACGGTCGAGACGGTGAGCCGGCGTGCGCCAAGCCCGTACGCGCGATTGAGCAGGCTCAGTGCCGGCTGCACGGCCGGATTCATGAGCGGTTCCCCCATGCCCATGAAGACAAGGTTGGTGATGCTGCCGCGGCCGTTTTCCCGCGCCCAGCGGCGCGCGCCGCGGAACTGCGCG
>Ga0187892_10007346_pt1 | contig 15758 bp, 16 predicted proteins | sample MA1701073metaG_FD_139345 | JGI IMG/M metagenome (GOLD analysis project Ga0187892, IMG submission 139345) | Bio-ooze microbial communities from a basaltic lava cave in the Kipuka Kanohina Cave System on the Island of Hawaii, USA - MA170107-3 metaG ... | reverse complement strand
GCCAAGAAAGTGCTGACATCAATCGCCGACGGCATGCGCGTTATTCCCAATCCCGGGTTACTGCTAGCGGTGTTCTTGGTCTCGTTGGGTTTGTGGTTTCTGCCGATCCTGTCCAGCTACATCATGATTCTTGCGTTTGACTTTCCCGTCCCATTCGGAGCTGCGTTGGTGGTATTTATCTTTATCGGGTTTGGTACGGCGCTGCCAAATTTGCCTGGCATGATCGGCCCGTATCAGTATGCCTGCCAACTCGCGCTCGGTCTTTTTGGCGTGAGCGAGGTCGATGCCCTCGCTTATGGACTCGTGCTCAATGCCGTGCAGTTTCTCACACTGATTGCTCAAGGGCTCATCGCGCTGCCTGCGGCTGGGGTGAGTTTTGCTGAAATTCGTCGTGCACGCGAAGGAGTTGCGCTACAAGGTTCGGTGGTAGATTGAGTATCTTTCCGTCATTCCTCAGAAGATACCCTCTCCCGGATGGGTAATGGCCTTAAGTTAAGGAGTTCGCTCGTACTTCGACTTCGCCGCATGCACGGCTACGCTCAGCATGAGCGGAAATTGTTCAACGTTTTCACCCCTCCTCCGCTCGCCCTGAGCGTAGCGCAGCGGAGTCGAAGGCTGCGGTCTAAATCAAACCACAAAAGATTGGCACACGAGGTCTGTCACCCTGAGTGAAACGAAGGGTCTCTCAGAGAGATTCTTCGCTGCGCTCAGAATGACGGAAAAAGCGCAATTCCCTCCCACAGCGTCCTGCCCCTGTGCCCCGCTCTACCGTAGACTCGACGCAGCAGTCAGCGCCGTCTCTGTCCCCTGCAACCGCGCCACCGCCGCCCGCAAGGAATCATTCTGCGCCTTCAATTCCGCCATCTGTTGCAACATCATCTGCATCTGTTGGGTTTGCGCGGCTTGCTGCTGCGCTTGGGTGGCCATCTGCCGGTGTTGGTCTTGTACTTCCTTCAGTAACAGTGGCGTCAACGCCTCATACCGCACCCCCTCTATTACTCCCTCCGCATCCCGCGTCACTAACTCCGGATACACCTGCGCCACTTCCTCCGCGATCAACCCATATTGTAAGGGTCCCTCGGGCTCCGCCTTGTACCGATACGTCACCGGCCGTAACGCCTGTACCTTCCCACTCTGCGTGGTCAGCGGATGGATGTCTTGCTTGTAGCGCGCCGATGATACCGACACCCCTAACTGCCCCGTGCTGCTGATCACCACCGGGCTGCCGCTCATCACCGTCCCCACCATCCTCTTAATAAACGCTCGCGTCTGAACGTCCCCCAACCGTAGCGTCGCCGACTCGCTCGCCACCCCCGGATGCCCCACGTAAATGTTGTTACTGCCACTGGTCAACAACGCCCCCGCCCCCCAGCCCAGCGCGGTGTTGTTGGAGCCCGCGCTCAGGGCCAACAGCGCCTGGTAGCCGCTGGCCGTGTTGGAGTTGCCCGTGGTGTTGAAACGTAGCGCATTGGTGCCGCTCGCTGTGTTGTTGACCCCCGTGGTGTTGGCGTAGAGCGCATTGGTCCCGCTGGCCGTGTTGTAACTGCCCGTCGTGTTCAAGTAGAGCGCATTGAAGCCGCTGGCCGTGTTGGAACCGCCCGTCGTGTTAAAGAAGAGCGTATAGCTGCCGCTGGCTGTATTGTTGGTGCCTTCGGTGTTAAAGCGCAGCGCAGCGTAGCCGAAGGCCGTGTTGGAGTGCCCGTGGTGTTGTCGAGAAGTGCATTCGTGCCGCCTGCTGTGTTAGCGGCGCCGTCACTCGCCGTCGGATTCGGCGGACCCGCACTAGCTGGGCTGACGGCCAACGGCACACAACTCAGGACCATCACGATTCGGTGGACTCTGCACTTCATAGGGACCTCCTTGAGAGATGAAGATGGTAGGCAAAGGCCAGGGGGCATTCCTTGGGGAGGAAACTATACTTCTCCACCCCTCGACGGGTCAACCTGCGTGATAATTTGTTTGCCAAAGGAGTAGGGGCGAAGCATTTGCCTGGTATAGGCCAACGCGACAAGGGGTTTGACACGCAAATGCTTCGCCCCTACTCGCTATTTCCTGCGAGTCGTTGTTGTGCATGCAGGAAGAAACGCAGCCGCATTCCCATCGCTAGCAGGAGGTAGCAAAACCAGAAGGCAAGAACGATCTGATACAAGAGCGCAGGAAGCAATTGTTGGTGTAAAGTCGCATGGGCTGCCGCCACTCCAGTAAAAATGTAGTTGAGGATGCCCGCCCAATGACCGATAGGGTTGGACACTAAGGCCACACCCACACTTTTCTTCGACAGCAACCAGGAGTCAATCGTGTATTGACTAAACGCTAGAGCGATTGCGGTAGGAATCCACCACGGGACGACTGCACAATGCACGAGGTAGGTCAGGGTCACGAGCAAGAAGGTAATGTCGGCGAGATTATCCAGGACTTTGCCTACATCAGAATCGAGTCCCAAAGCCCGCGCAACAGGACCGTCGTAATAGTCAGTGGCACAAATCAGCAGAAATAAACCTGTCACCACCACTGCTGGCAACGGTCCTTCCTGGTGCCGCCCTGACTCGATCGCAGCCAGAAAAAACGGGATCAAGATCAGCCGAGTACTGGTCAGCAGGTGAGCAAAATTAAATGGCTTTCTGGCTGGAAGCGGGAATGCCATAATCGAGTCCTTTTCTTCACAGATATGTTTCTTTACCATAGAAAGCGTAGAGGAGCCTACTATGAACACGAAACATTTGCTGTGGTCAGTTCTTCTGGGAAGTGCCCTGTTTGCCGCTGGCTGTGTTCCCGCGTACAGTAATGGCTACGGGTATGGGTCCCCGTACGGAACCTATGAGCCGTATTATGGTGGGAGTTCTACCCCGTATGATGGCTCTCGCGACCCCTATGGGTACGGAACGTACGATAACCGCTCACCGGGAGAGTTGCAGCGTGACCTTGCTCGCGAACACAGCAAAGAACATAACAAATTAGAGCAAAAGTACGATAAAGCCATAAACCGGTTAGAGCGCCAGGAACAGGAAGCCGAAGCAAAGGCGTATCGGAAATACGGCGGAGACGTCTCAAATCCAGATTATCAACGCGAAAAGGCAAAAATTGATCAGAAATATGACCATAAACGGGACAAGGTGGAACGGAATCTCGGCAAGAAACATGGTGAAGTACATCGTGATCTGCAGAACGAACACGACGCTTACTACTCTGAACACTAGAGCAAATTGCAAATGGACGTAACTACTCAGCCGCAGAGCGGCGATTGAAGTAGCCCGGCCTTTTAAGGCCGGGAGAGCGGCATCATTATACCCATCGCGTCGCTGCGCGACGCGGAGAGGGGGTGGGGTCATTCGTACCAGGGGTTAAAACCCCCGGCTACCATCACCCGTCCCTCCGGGACGAAAAGGGCTGAGTAGTTACTTTCTTACAACAGGTTTAGAGGAACACCAGCCAGATTTCATCCGCCACGGTTTCTTCCTTCGTGGCGGAAATGCCAACGAAAAGTCTCCCTGTTCGAGGGTCAAATTGGGGTTATACGCCGGATCATTCTGCAACAATTCCCCCCATCGCCGCTGCATGTAGACCATTTCTTGCTTCAAGCGAAGCGCCTTTTCTGGTGTATCCTCGTACCCACGACTCGCCGACTCGTGGTGATACAATTCCGCGTACGGAGTCCAAACGTTGCGATACCCTTTCTCCAGCAATCGCAAGCAGAGATCCACATCATTAAACGTGATACGCAAATTCGTTTCGTCGAGTCCGCCAACCTCTGCAAAGACGGAACGCCGCAGCAAAACACAGGCCGCCGTCACTGCCGACATATTCTGCACCAAGAGTGCCCGACTCCGCTGTCCAGGGTAGCCCCGTCGTTGATGTCTATAGACATGACCTGCCACCGTACCGAGTCCAAGGATGACCCCAGCATGTTGAATCGTATCGTTCGGATAATAGAGCAGCGCGCCAACCGCGCCCACCTCTGGTCGTATGGCATGACTCACCATCTCTGCCAACCACTCTGGTGAGATGACTTCAAGATCATTATTGAGGAAGCCAATTATCTCCCCCTGAACCTGACGAACAGCAAAATTATTCATGGCAGCGTAATTGAATGGAGCGTCGTACTGGAGAATCGTCACTCCGCGCTTCTCTTTCAGCTGTGCAAAGTATTCTCGTATCTGCGCTTCCTGTGATTGATTATCAACAATACAAACCTCAAAGTTTGGATACACGGTTTTTTGGAAGATGCTTTCCACACACTGAAAAAGGAGGTCGAAGCGGTCACGGGTCGGAATAATGAGCGACACGCGTGGCGGCGGCACTGGGAGAGGATACTTGATACGCCAGCACCTCTCCTTGCTTGGAAGAACCTGCACCTCATTTCCGTTTCGATGAAAATGGTCGACGAGCACTCGCTGTTGTGTCTCTTTGACATCGGGTTGCTGCGCTTCAGCACGTGCGGGTGAAGCAGGTCTTGCTCGGCAGTGGTACAGCACGTGCGGGATATGCCGAATATGCGCAGCGGGAATCCGTTCGATCACGCGCATCGCCAAATCCCAATCCTGCGCACCTGCATATCCTTCGCGAAAGCCCCCAAGCTCTCGGACAATCTGGGTACGGTACACTCCGAGATGGCTGATGAAGTTCTGGCAAGAAAAAAGCTCCGGATTCCAGTCTGGCTTGAAATATGGCTCAGACCGCCGGCCATCCTCATTTATGTTGTCCTCATCGCTGTAGAGCAGATCGGCCTGCGGGGAGGCGTTCAATTCAGCGGCAATCAGATAAAGGGCATGTGCAACCAGTTGGTCAGTATGATCAAGAAGCGCTACGAATGCACCCGTCGCGAGCGTCAAGGCGCTGTTCGCGGCTGCAGAGACCTGGCTATGCTGTTCACGATAGACAACTTTGATACGCGGTTCCTCAGCTTGATACTGGTCGAGTAAAAGCTTGACATGCGGCTGAGGAGACGCATCGTCAGCAATGCACAGTTCCCAAAAGGGATAGAGCTGGCGTCGCACTGAATCGACAGCTCTTCGTAGCCACTCTTCGGGAGTGTTATACACCGGCATCACGACGCTGATGAGCGGTGTATAGTTCAAATCGTCAATATGGTGACGAATCGCCGAACGGTCGCTCTCAGTTAACGTGTCATAGGTTGCAACCCAGCTGTGGTAGTCATCGCTGGTTTTTTCCTGCAACCAGAGACGGCGCCACAGGGGCCCAATCCCTTCTGTTCTCAGGCTCTGCATACTACTCCAGATCAACTGGAGGAGTGTATGCGGATGGCGCAGCAACGGGACGAGATGATGTTGCAGGAGAAGCAAGAACACCTGGAAAATCCCAACTTCTCGTATGGCGAGATCTTGGAGAACAAACTCCCCCGCAGCCACCACGTGCAACCGCAGAGCACGGACTCTGCTCGGCAGACAGATGAGATAGTGAGCCTCGATATCCGGCCTCTTTGTTAGAGTCTCCCCGTGATGGTCAGTCTGCTCCGGTCCCATCGCCTTCAGAGATCGTACCCGGACAGGGCGTGTGAGCGGAACTTTTACGTTCTCGGCAAACCCCGTCCCTACATCGGGAGACACACTCGGCTTGAGCCAGCGCTCAGCAGCGTTCGCCCGGTATGAGATCAGCACCCAATCTGTCGGCAGGCGTCCACGTGACGAATGCAAAAGAAAACATGGATCGGTGCCGGTGCTCCGATACCGCTCTCCCTCTCTCACGAGGTCTGTCATTGGTTCAAGCTCCATACGATGAGGACGGGGCCATTGGTACAGACGCCGCAGCCATGTCATGAATACACGCCACCTCTTACGTAACTCATAACACAAAGGGCTTTGGTAGAGAGGGGGCAGCGGCTGGCTGCGTTGACCCCCCTGGAAGCATCGACTACAAACAGCCCAGACAGAACAGCCCGACCAGACAGAGGACGTATGAAAATTGTCTCCTTCGGCGATGTGCATATGGCAATCGGCCAGATGAGGAAAATTGCTGTGGAATTATCCACTGCCGATTTGTTAATCCTCTCCGGCGATTTGACGAATTTTGGCGGAGTCGCGGATACCACCAAAGTCCTTACTGCGGCGCGAAGCTATTGCTCAGCGGTACTCGCCCTGCCTGGCAACCTCGACCGTCCCGAAGTAATCGGTTTTCTTCGTGCGGAAAATGTCGCTCTGCACGGTGAGAGCCGACGGATCGGACAACTCGGACTCTTTGGCTGTGGCGGCTCGAACATTACGCCCTTTCATTCTCCGCTCCAATATCAAGACGCACAACTCGGAGAAGTGCTGGCACAAGCCTACACCGGAGTAGCCGATGCTCCGGTGCAACTCATGATCTGTCATACCCCACCCTACGGCACCAAGCTCGACCGTCTCACCAACGGGACTCCTGTCGGCAGTGTGTCGGTGCGTCAGTTCATTGAACAACACCAACCGCACCTGTGCATCACTGGTCACATCCATGAGTCTCCTGGTGTCGATTTCATCGGACGAACCAAAATCCTCAATGCCGGCCAGTTTGCCGCAGGTGGCTATATTGTTGTCCGATACGACGATGGGATTTTGGATGCTGAATTGAAATTTGCGTAAGACGAAGCAAATTCCTGTTTGTAGAGATCGTATGGCAACCCTCTGTGCGACCGCGACCGCTCACCCGTCTCACCGGTATGAGCGGGATGAGGTGATCCGCTCGTTACCGTTGTGGCTTGAACGAGATCAGCGGCTGTTGGCGTTGGCACGACGGGTGTTTGAGAATGCCGCGGTCCAAACCCGTTATGGCTGCCGGCCATTGCTCGACCTCGCGCGGCCACTCTCACTGACGGATACGAGTCAGCTCTATCAACGCTCTGCACGCGCTTTGGGGGAACAGGTCGTGCACGACTGCTTAACGCAAGCGAACGTCGCTCCTCGTGCAGTCGATCTCATTATCTCGACTTCGTGTACAGGATTCATGATTCCGTCGCTTGATGTCTATCTGGCGAATCATTTCGGCTTTTCTCCGCAGGTGAAGCGTTTGCCGGTGACCGAGCTGGGCTGTGCGGCTGGGGCGATGGCACTCGCACGTGCGGCTGATTATCTCCGTGCCTTTCCACAACAGACGGTGCTTGTGGTTGCGGTAGAGCTTCCCTCGCTGACCTTCCAACTCCATGATCTCTCAGCGGCGAACGTCGTATCGAGTGCGCTCTTTGGTGACGGTGCGGCGGCGGTTTTACTGAGTGGAAAAGGACAAAAAGGGAAACCACAGATCATTGCCACCGAGAGTACGTTGTTTCCGCACACGACAGAAGTGATGGGGTTCGAGCTGAAAGACTCCGGTTTTCATATTATTTTATCTACGGAGATTCCAGAGCTGGTCCGTATGGAAGTACCAGGTCTGGTGGCACGCTTCCTGGGCCAGCACGGGTATACAGTCAAAGACGTGACTCACTTCCTGTTGCATCCTGGCGGGCGGCGCGTGTTGGAAGGGTTAGTGTCCGCTTTAGGCATCACCACAGCACACACCGAAGTCAGCCGCACAATTTTGCGAGACTATGGCAATTTGTCGTCTGCTGCAGTGTTGTTTATTCTCGACCAATTTCTCAAGCACGAACAGACGCATTCTGGGGAGCTTGGATTATTGCTGGCATTTGGACCAGGGTTTAGTGCGGAGACGATGCTATTGCGGTGGGAGTGATCTCAAGTTTCGAGTTCCAAGTTTCGAGTTTCAGGTTGCCCATTATAGATTTTGAATTCTCTGCTCAGTCCTCATTGCTCAGTCCTTAAGGTTAGCTGATGGCTGATAACTCTTTCCTCTGGTACCTTGCCTTGCTAGCTGGCGTCGCCATTTTACGGATTATCGAGTTATGGTTCTCTGCTCAACACCAAACTCGCTTGTTGGCTGAGGGAGCGACAAAGATCCACGAACCATTCTATCCGTTGATGGTCGGGGTTCACGTAGGCTTACTGGTAGCCAGCCCCTTGGAAGTGTGGATATGTCAGCGCCCTTTTCTTCCCTGGCTCGGCTGGCCGATGCTGGTATTGCTTGGCGGTTGTCTTGCGGGACGAGTCTGGGTCTGGCGAAGTCTCGGTGAGCAATGGAATGTACAGGTGGTGAAATCGCAGCGAGCAATCATTGACAGCGGCCCATATCGTTATGTGCGCCATCCCAATTACACTATTGTGATTGTCGAAATGTTTGCCCTTCCCCTGGTACACACGGCATATCTGACGGCTCTCATCTGCTCGATATTGAATGCGACTGCCCTCTGGCAGCGTATTCGCCATGAAGAAGCCGCCCTCTTTGCACGTCCGGACTATGCCGCGAAGATGGGAATGAAACCACAGTTTCTCCCAACTTGGAGAGCGAGCAAACCCTGATGTTGCTGCTGGCGCGAAAGAATCTGCTGCTCCAGAAAGGCCGATTCGCACTAGCGGTGATGGGTATCACCTGTGCCGTTGTCTTGGTCTTGCTCTTGATGAGTCTTTATGACGGCTGGCGAGAAAATATGTCAGCGTACTTGCGCCATGTGCAGGCCGACTTATGGGTTGGCAAGAAAGGAGCATCGGACCTTTTTCACACATTGTCACTATTGCCGGAGACCGGAAAACAACCGCTTCAGGAGGTTACTGGTGTCGGCCAGGTGTCGGTCTTTATCGGGCGTTTGATGACCGCGGAGGTCCGAGGTCAGGAACGGCATGCGTTTATTATTGGCGTGGAGGGCGATGGCAACGGACCAGTCGAGATCGTTGCTGGGAAAGGGGCGTTACAGGAAGGGGAGATCATTATCGACCAGGTGTTCGCTCGGAAGGAACGTTTGCAGGTGGGTGAGACGCTGACCGTGGCGGGAAAGGAACTGCGTATTGTTGGCATTGCTCGTGGGGGGAATTGTTTCTTGTACCAGTATGCATTTGTGACAGTGACACAGGCCAAGCAACTCGTTGGTTTTGCTGATTTAGTCAATTACTTCTTGGTCCAGGTGTCACCGGCCACGAACGCACAAGAGGTCACTGCTCGCATTGAGCACGCTGCCCCTTTCGTCTCTGTCTTTCCTAAAGAGCAATTTATCGCTAACAACTTATCGTTGACGGGAGACAATTTCCTGCCCATCTTGCGAGTGCTTGAAGTGATCGGATTGATCGTCGGGACAGTGGTGATCGGTTTAACGATTTCAGCATTGACTGCCGAGCAGAGCGCAGAATATGGAGTGCTTAAGGCGGTTGGCGCGCCGAACCGTATGCTCTACTGGACAGCGATACAACAAGCATTGGGGTGTGGACTTCTTGGCTGGGTGATTGGCGTCCCGGCGAGTTGGGGAGTAGTAGCAATCGCACAGTATTTCGTTCCGCAATTCCCCGCTGCTACATACCTCAGCCATGCACTCTGGATGCTTGGGTGTACGATTAGTATGAGTCTGTTCGCAGCAACCATGCCCGTGCGACGGATTGCGCAGATTGATCCGCTGCTTGCCTTCAAAGCGTGAGAGTGTGTCTGAAGAGTGGAGGAAACGTGCCCACGAACATCACGCTGACTGGAGTAAGGGTCAGACGGAGTAATCATCATGGGTGATACCATTACCATCGAACAAGGGAGTGGCAACGTCTTTGCCGATCTCGGCTATCCCAATGCTGAGGAGGCCCTGACCAAGGCGCGGTTCGCCCAGCGCATCCCCGAGATTTTGGAGAAGAAGAGACTCATACAGATACAAGCCGCCAAGCTCCTGGGTATTGATCAACCTAAAGTGTCCAAACTGCTGCGTGGACAACTGCGAGCGTTTTCCACCGATCGGCTCCTACGCTTTCTGAATGCGTTCGACCAGGATATTGAGATCGTCATCAAACGCAAGCCGCGCTCGAAGCGCCAGGCACGAGTGAGTGTAATCGCCGCGTAGTCGCACCGCAGTCATGACACGCAACTCCGAACTCCAAACCCCGAACGCCACTCCCCTCGTGCAGCTTGATGATGTTACAAAAATCTATGGGCATGGAGAGACTGCGGTTTGTGCGGTCGATCACGTCACTTTCAGAGCATACCCCGGAGAGTTAGTGTTGCTTCTGGGACCGTCTGGCTCAGGAAAGACCACGCTCTTATCCCTGATCGGTGGCTTACTCCATCCGACGAGTGGGTCTATTCACGTGGCAGGAACGGAATTGACGACCCTCTCGCTCTCCGCTTCATCACGGTTTCGCTTACGACAGATCGGGTTTGTGTTCCAGTTTTTTCAGTTGCTCGCAGCTCTCACCGCTCGTGATAATGTTGAAATCGTTCTCCGTCTCGGTGGTTGGACTGCTCCACAAGCACGACAACGGGCAGAAGAGTTGCTTGGTCGGTTCGGTCTCGGCAATCGACTCCATCATCTGCCACGTATGTTGTCTGGCGGTGAGCAACAGCGAGTGGCGTTAGCACGGGCGTTGGCGCTTCAACCGCCGGTCGTGATTGCCGATGAGCCGACCGGAAGTTTAGATTCGCATAGTGGGGAGGAAGTGATCCGCCTCTTCCGACAGCTCGCCGACGAGGAACAACGAACCGTCATTATTGCCAGTCATGACTTACGCATTAGACAAATTGCCTCACGAGTGTTTCGCTGCGAAGACGGTCGACTGGTAGAACTGTGAGCAATGACTTCGATCTTACAACGGACAAAAGAGAGCGAAGAGATTTCACGTAATAGATGAAGGAACCTTCTGCTGGTACGTCCTCTTTTGACTACGTCACCCCGACTCTTTAGTGCGAACAGTGAACCACGAGGGCACGACAGTGGTCAGCGTTGAAGAAATCCTAGCTTTTCCAATGCCTGCATTGCCGCGGCAGTACGGGTCTCGACCTCGAGCTTTTGATAGACACGCTCAAGGTGGGTGCGGATAGTCAGGGCGCTGAGAGAAAGAATGCTCGCGATTTCAGGGTTGGTCTTCCCCTGCATCACCCAGTAAAGTACCTCGGTTTCTCGTCGAGTGAGGCCAAGAGGTTCGAGTGCCGTTAACGAGAAAGTCATTGACTACTCCATTGCGCGGGTAAAAAGATTGTCCGTGGTGCGACTCAGCCACCCTGTCCGCGGTGAAGGGGATAAGAAGTTTCCGACGGTGTTACACTCGGGAAACCACAGCGATAGAGCTCTGTTTTCCTTAGGTTTGGGGTGCTGAGTCGCTGGTGGACGAAGAGCATGGTCCGTGCCAAACAGAGGATTCTTGTTCTTATAGGAGTTAGACCCTTCCCTTTGTGTGTTTGACGCCTATCTCCGACAAAATTGTCAGGTATTTTGTCAAAACTGACACGTTTCACTCAGGTCTATGCACAGTTATCTGCTAAGGATGGGTCCTTCTTTCTCTGGATTGCGACTACGACAAATGTCGTATTGGCAGACGTGAGAGAGGCTTGTACAAGGAACGTATAACTCCCCCCTGATGAGTCAACACTTGAGCGTAAAAAACTGGCGATGGGTGGAGTTTGGGTGGGGAGGAATCGCCAAACCTGGGGTGACTCAGGGACGGAAAGCCGACGGGACTTCATTCCGGGTGGGGGAAGTTGGCCGGGTTGCCAGCGTGACTACTGCTTAGTCACCGGGGACCCGGCCTTTTTATTGGGCAAGTGGATCCCTTTCACTCGACAAAAGGAATCCCGAGACAATGGTGGCTCGCAACCGGCGGCGGTCTCCCCAGTTTCACTTTGATTACTTTCTCCATACCCGGTTTTGTCGCTTTGTGGCGCAGGTATTAGTGATCGCCCTGGTGGTGGCGGACGCTCCGCTGCACGTGCTGACTCGCCTGTGGCAGCAGGCTCCCACTTCAGTCCGTGCCGCCCTGCCGATAGTGCCACTCCCGCATCCTACGCCGGCGCAGGCCGACGTGGCTGCCCCCCAGTTGAGTATCGCTCCACCCTACACATTAATAAGTAGGCCCGTAGGCTGGGAGGAGGGAAGACCGAATTCCAGCTTCGTCAAATAACGATGAATGATGAATGCAGAATGGGGAATGGGGAAAAGTCTAGGAATCTGAGAGTCTAGGGGCCTACGAGTCGAGGAGTCAAAGAGCGAAGGAGCCCGGATGAAACGGAGTGAAATCCGGGAAGACGAAACCAGTTTGGAGTGCGGAGTCACGCGAAGAACGAATGGGCGACGGGGGGAGTGAGGGAAGGGGTGAAACTTGGTATTCGCTTCACGGCGGGCGGAGGCGGACTCTGCCCGCGGCAACGATGGCCAATCTTCCTTCGAGCTTTGCTACCACCTCGGGCTGTTGCAGGAAAGACTCGACAAGATGAACGATGAATGAAGCAGTCGCATTACGTGGGAGTTCCAACACCACCAGTCCGGCATAGGTAGCCGGAACGTAGTTGCGAATGTCAGCAAACCCAAAATCACCGGTCATCAGACAAACGTGATGTGACTGTGCATAGGCAGCAATGGGTGGGTCTTTGGCGCTTCCCAAGCCGATGTCCCGCACGTCTGTTGCTTCATACCCATAGCGTTCAATCAGTGGCTTGAGCGAACGCGGCAAGTCGGCATCAATCAAAAAATGCATGAGGTATCGCTACGCAGGAGGGAGGGGATGATGTTCTTCTTGGTCAATGACCTCGCTGGCATAGGCCAACGCAGCGCGTACGTCGGCTTCGCAGACTCCATATTCGTGGGAAATTTCCTCAATACTCATGCCTCCCGCCAGACCACCGATAATCCGCACGACCGGCACCCGGGTGCCGCGAATCACGGGTTTCCCGTGCTGAATAGCCGGATCAATGATAATACGGTCGTTCATAGCGTGCTCCTTGTGTTGTTCATTCGTAGTCATTCTTAAGAAAGGAACAACATAGCGTAGCCGGAGGCAGCGAGGTAGCCCGGATAGAGCTCTTCGACTTGCCCTTCGTTGCGCCGGGTGTCACTGGCGGCTTGTCCGCCAGAGGTAGCCCGGATGGAGCGGAGTGGAAGCCGGGGAGATCGTTCCCCGGACTACGTCCGGGCTACATTCCACGATAGGAAACGCGGAATGATGAACGAACAAGGCTATAGGCTACATGAAAGGGAAATAGAAATAGGAAATAGGGGACGTTGCGGCTTTTGTGGCTTTAGCAAGGTCGCCCGGATGAAAGGCAATGGAATCCGGGGATTCGGCTGAATGGGGGAAACGGCGAGGAAAAGTCTGGGCGTCGAGGAGTCAAATCAAGAAAGAACCGGCGAGCGGGCGAACGGGCGGAAAGGCGATATGGGGCCAGCGCCTCTGCTCTGCTTCTTTCCCCAAAGGTCGGCATACGACATTTGTCGGTATTGCCTTGCGATGCTGTCATCCGGTACGGCTAAGGGTTACGAAAAAATTGAACCTGCTTGGGGGGAGAGTTGAACCAAAATTGAACCTCGCAGGGCTTCCGGGAGCGAGGCGGGGTTTGTAGAATGACGCATAACCGGAAGTGATTGTGCCAAACCCGTGGTGACACGGGGACGGAAAGCCGACGGGACTTCCTTCAGCGCGGGAGAAGTTGGCCGGGTTGCCAGGGTGCCCACTGCTTGGGCACAACCAGCACCCGCCTTTGGGTCGGGCCTGCCGACTCTGAATGAAAGGAGTTCCCATGCGGCACCTTAAGCTTCTTCTCCTTGCTCTGCTCGCCTTGACGACGACGAGCCTGTGGCGGCCCATGCCGGCGCAGGCGATCACGATCTTCTACCAAGCGACTGATCTGGCTGATGCGGTGCCGGGCGAGGATCTCTGGCAGTACAGCTACACGGTCACAGACTTTGTCTTTCCGATGAACTGGGGGTTTAGTATCTTCTTTGCCCTAGGACTGTACGAAGACCTGGAGGACCCGCCGCCAGTGGTCAATGCTGATTGGGACGTATTGAGTATACAGCCCGATCCTAACCTCCCGGATGATGGCTTCTATGACGCCTTGGCATTAGTGGATAACGCCTCGCTCGCGGACACGTTTCTCGTGAGCTTCACGTGGCTCGGCGGCGGCACGCCGGGGTCGCAGCCGTTCACCGTCAATGAGTTTGATGAGCAAGGAGTTTGTCTCCAGTGTCCGTTCCTCACAGGGGAGACGGTGCCTGTAGGACAAACCGTCCCTGAGCCGAGCACGGTGGTGTTAGTGGGGACAGGGCTGCTTGGAATAGGGCGGCTCATCCGCCGGCAGGGTTCTACACGGACGAGTGGTTAGTCACGTTAACATCGCACAGACAGAATACCGACAGGCGTAGACAAGTTGAGCGGTTATTTTGCAGCGGTTCCTGCTCCCAAGTAGGGCGAGGAAGGGAAAGGGTGATGTGATGTCAACCTCATACTCTCGGCGGCATCCGCAGTTTCACTTTGACCATTTTCTCCATACTCGGTTCTGCCGGGTGGTGGCGCAGGTAGTCATCTGTGCCCTGGTGGTGGCCGATGTGCCGTTGCAGGTGCTGACTCGTGTGTGGCAGCACGCCCCGGCTTCCGTCCGGTCCACAACTCCCGCCTTGCCCCTCCCGCATCCTACGCCGGCGCAGGCCGACGTGGCTGCCCCCCAGTTGAGTATCGCTCCACCCTACACATTAGTCAGCTCCACGCGCTTCAGTCGCACGGAGTTTGACTACACCTACACCGTAAGACTTACTAATGCTGGACCTGGCGAGGCCATCGATGCCTGTGCCACCCTGACCAGTCTCTCGCCCAAGACCAAGGTGATCGACGGCAAGCTGAGTTTTGGCCCGGTCGCGGTGAACACCCAGAAGCCGAGCCTCGATACCTTCACCATCCGCCAGGACCGCACGGTGCTGTTCAATCATGCCGATCTAGTGTGGACGATTCGTGCCGACTGTCGGCCCCTGGCCAACGCTGGGCCTGATCAGAGTATTGTGGTGGACCAACTCGTGCGGCTTGATGGCAGTGCCTCCAGTGATCTGGATGGCCAACTGTTGACGTTTACTTGGCGGTTTGTGTCTCAGCCCAGTGGGAGTACAGCGGTGTTGTCAGACCCCACGGCGGTCAAGCCAACATTTCAGGCAGACAAAGCGGGGCGCTATGTGGTGGAGTTAGTGGTGAACAACGGGCGGATTGAGAGTGCGCCGGACACGGTGGAGGTGAGTACGAAGAACACCAAGCCGGTGGCCGATGCGGGCGAGGATCAGACGGTGGCGGTGGGCACGTTGGTCCAGTTGGATGGGATGCTGTCCAGTGATGACGATGGGGACAATTTGACCTATCGGTGGACTTTGCTGACGAAACCCACGGGCAGCATGGCTGCACTGACCAACGACACGATCGCGACGCCCGAGTTCACGGCGGATAAGCCGGGCAATTACACGGCTCAACTCGTCGTCAACGATGGCACGGTCGATAGTGAGCCCGATACTGTCATCATCAGCACGCAGAACTCTAAGCCGGTAGCCGATGCGGGGGAAGATCAGACGGGCACGGTCAATCAGCTCGTCACGCTTGACGGTAGTCATTCGACTGACGCCGACGATGATCCGTTGACGTATCAATGGGCGTTCACCACCAAGCCCGCCAACAGTAATCCGACACTCTCCAGCGCCACGGCGCAGCAGCCAACCTTCACGCCTGATCAACCCGGTCTCTATGTGGCACAGTTGATGGTCAACGACGGCACTGAGAACAGTGATCCTGATACGGTCAGTATTACGGTCAACGCGGCAAATCAGCCACCGACGATCACCTCGACGCCGGTCACGACGGCCACGGTGGGTCAAACGTATAGCTACGATGTGAACGCGACCGATCCAGATGCGGGTGACACGCTGACCTATTCCCTAACGACGTTCCCGACCGGCATGACCATCAACGCCAGTAGTGGTCTCATTACCTGGACGCCGACGAGTGGGCAGACGG
>Ga0187892_10007341_pt1 | contig 15765 bp, 16 predicted proteins | sample MA1701073metaG_FD_139345 | JGI IMG/M metagenome (GOLD analysis project Ga0187892, IMG submission 139345) | Bio-ooze microbial communities from a basaltic lava cave in the Kipuka Kanohina Cave System on the Island of Hawaii, USA - MA170107-3 metaG ... | reverse complement strand
TGGCTGCCTGGGAATCCTGTCTGCGAGAGTCCCGGGGAGCGAGAACCAAAACGCAGACTACGCTCGTAGAGGCCTTGCCCTCATCCACACAGGACGCGGGTTCGATTCCCGCCGCCTCCACCAAAGATTTCCCAATCAGGACGCGGGTTTCGGCTCGCGTCCTCCTCTTTTTGTGCACAAATTGTGCACATCGGGTCTTCGCCAGGGGTCCAGAGGAGGTCTTCCGGCCACTCGACGTGCGTGGGCGAGATGGTCTCGAAGAGGTGGCCGTACCGGTCCAAGGTGAAGCCCGCCGAAGCGTGCCCGGCCTGCTGAGCGATGTACTTCACGTCCTTGCCTGCTGCGATCAAGAGGCTGACGAACTGGTGTCGCAGATCGTGCCAGCGAACGGGTCTACGGATGCCGGCTCTGACCTGAGCCTTCCGCCACTGGCGCTTCAGCCAGGAACCGTCGCCGATGGGCGTCCTTCCCGCGTCCGGTGAGAACACGTAGCCTTCCTGCCAGGGGACGCTCCGGAGGACACGGCGGACGACGGGGCTCATGACGATGTCGCGGACCGACTGCTCGGTCTTGGGGGTCTGAGGGGACCGCTTGTGGAGGGACCGGGTGATCCGCAGCCGGTTCCGACGGAAGTCCACGTCCTCTTCGATGCGCAACGCGACCTGCTCGCCCCATCGGCAGCCGGACAGTGACGCGAACAGGACCATCTGGAGCACCGGCGGCTTCAGCTCCGCGACGGCTCGCCTGAAATCCTCGGGCTCCAGGATGCGGACCCTGCGCTCGTGCGGGCGGAAGTCAGCAAAGTTCCTGCGTCGGAGGATGCCCCGCAGCGGGTTGGCCGAGAGAAGCTCGTAGTCGACCGTGGCGGTCTCCAGGATGCCGGCCAGGAGAGCCACCATGTTCAGGACTGATTTCTTTGAGAGGGTCGGGCGGTTGGGGTTCGGCTTACGCGGGCTGTAAGAGTGCCGCTGTTCCTTTGCCTTTTTCGCGATCCATGCCTTGACCGCCGCTCTCATGATTGCCGACAGCGGGTAGTTCCCGAACTCAGGGAGGAGGTGGCACCTGAGGTACGTCTCGTAACCGCGCCGGGTCGACGGCTTCAGGTTGGTCGCCACTTGATCCCACCAAGTCTCTTGGACGAATTCGACTAGCGTCGGAATCCTGCGGTACGGCCGGAGGCCGAGCCTTCCGGCTTGGACGTCCGCGATGCGCTGAGCACGGGCCTTAACAGCCTCTCGGTAGCTGAGGCCGACTGACTCGCGCACCTGACGGCCGTGGACGTAGTAGACGATCCACCAGCGCCGACCTCGCTTGTACACGCCCGGTGCCCGGTTGTGCATGCCTACAAGTTTCGCCCTGTTGCGGCTCCCTACCTCTGCATCGGGTGCGCTTGGCGCTCGCTCTGCAGTTGCTCGATCCCACACGAGAGCGCGGCCGCAAATCACCTTGACGCCGGCTCCCACCTGAGCGTTGTATAATGCTCGAGGAATTCCTCGACGTCCCGACGCCGGAACCGCAACTGGCGTCCTATGCGGAATGCCTTTAACTTGCGTGCGGCCACCAGTTCGTACACCCGGGGCAGCTTGACCTTGAGGTATTGGGCCACCTCATCTGTTGTGAGCAACTCCTCAAGACTGGTGGTAGCCACGCCATTGGTAGCTGTGTCGTTCTGCATTTTCCAATTCTCACCTGGTACGCAGACGGCGTGTCTGGAAACCGCCTGGCCGTAAGTCCGCCCTTGGAACCCCAGAATGGTGCGAATCCGAGGCCACAGATCCGCTCCGCCACCCGGCTGCGTTACGCAACCCCGTCATACCTGGTAGTAGGCAGGGCGACGTAGGCGAAGTCCTCAGAGGCAGGGCTCCATTGGAGAATGCATGCGAGAGGTCGATGTGGGACGAAGGTGGCCAAAGGAACCTGGGCCCGCACAGCAGTGCTGCGACTCTGCGAGGCGGCCGCTGTTCGCGTCCCGCTCATTGGTGGCCCTACCCCGGGATGTCTAGGCGGTCCGCGAGACGCATCCCTGATAGAGGCCCCTGGCTCTCCCTGGCTGGCAGCCGTCTGCGGACGCCTCCCTGCCGACCTGCAGGCGGTGTTGCGGCACCGATTCGGATCGCAGGGCTCGTTAATCCGGTGAGATCTGCGTGCTCCCCTAACGCTCCAATACGTATACAGCCACTGCGTATGAAATGAATGTGATCCCCGTTGAACGACAGACCCACGCACAGCCAGCTCTCCCCCGTGCTGGAATAGAGCGTTCCTGGTTTGGCGGGCGTGGGGGTCCTTCACGACTTGGCGGGTCTCCTGCCCCGGTGGCGGCGTTCATGGGATGTCTGTGGGCTGCCCATCCAGGAATGCACAGAATGCGCGGGATGGGGACACTGGCAGCCCAACTTGGCATCCAAGATGACATTAGGTTACTGAGGCAGTGGACTGGGGGTATCCTTATTGTCTCCGCATTCGTGAGAGTCCGGCGAGAGACCATGAAGGCACACTAGGGCGCCACACTCGGCAGGCGATGATAGCAGATTCATCGCCCACGGGGAGGTGACAAACCCGTCATGGATGCTCGACGGTTCAGTCAGGCACTCGACGACGCGTTCGTTACTTGGATTGGCAGCTATGAAGCTGTCATGCTGTATCGTTCTTTACGGGAGGCTTGCGAGATCCTTGCACGGTTTGCCTCACTGCAAGAAGTCGTGGCGTTCCTCCGTGACGGCACAAACGAGGACTACCAGACCAAAGATGCGCTCTTACGGGCATTCGTGGAGGTCTATCAAGCGGAGGGCCTCCCTCACCGGTCGGCCCAGTTCCTGTTGGGCGCTCTCCAGCCAGGCCTTAGCCACCTCTTCCACCAGCAGGCAGGGCGGTGGCCAGGCCTCGAGGATGCGGAGCTCTGGGGCCAGATCGTTGCCTCCTTCCTCGAGGTGGTGTCTTCGTACCGTCTGAGTCGCCGTCCGCATCGGATTGCCAAGAATCTGCTGATGGACACGCTCCGCGGCACGCTCCGCTGGCTGCATGTGCATCACGGTCATCCGACGTCACCGCGACCTCGCCCTGCCACGGGAGATAGCTCAATCGAGATCACGGAAGCCATGCCCTACGTCCAAGCGCTGGTGCGCATCGGAGTCGTGAGCGGCGAGGATGCCGCCATCCTGCTCGCCACAAGGATTGTCGGAGCACGTCTGCCCGCTCTGGCTCAGAAGCGAGGCAGGAGCTACGAGGCCCTTCGCAAGCGTCGACAGCGTGCAGAGCAGGCCATTCGACGGCACTTGCGCGCCGCGATTCAGCAGATCGCACAGCGTGACGGGCTGGACCCGGACTCGGTTCCGCTGGCTGAGGCCTTAGAAGACGTGATGCACGATGTCCCACATCCACCCGACCGCTGACATATCAAGGGTGGGAGAGACCGTGCAGCGTCACGCCTGAAGACCAGTTCACCTCCGGCACCTCCACGACAGACAGGGAGGGTTGCGATGAGATTCTTGGCCGTCCTGACGCTGATTCTGGCCATCGCCGCGGGGTCCGTGTCGGCTGCAGCCCCGGCGACCATCACTGTGGTCATCAAGCAGCCTGTGCAGCGGGTGACGATCAAGCTTGTGCCTGACTATGCCCTTGTGCTGACGTTTGATCGCCCCATCGCGGCCGTGGGTATCGGCGACGATTCACTGGTCGCCACGGCGGTCCGGGAAACCGACCTGGTCATGAAGGCCCTGCGACCGTCGGGACGGACGAACCTTCTGGTGTGGGCCGGTGACGTCCGAACCGTGTGGGAGATCGTGGTCAATCGCAGTGAACGGACGGCTGACATCATCCAGGTCATCACCCAGACGCCGACCGCGCCACCGCCCGCCCCCACCCCGCCGCCCCAGGAGTCCTCAGTGCGTCCTCCAGCTGGTCCGCCGCCATTCCAGCCCGTTCCTGATGGTACGACCGTCAGTTCACCGTCGCGTGCGTATAGGGTAACTCCGGCCCCCGAACAACGGTGAACCATTTCCTGCGCGCGTCGCCGAGGTGAGACGGAGTCCCACGAGGCCTCTCCGCCGTCTGCGATCCCGTGAGTCTGAATCACGAGCTCACCGCGCTCCTGGCCTATCTCCCGCCGTGGCTGCGCGAGGCCGTGGCCGCGGTCCGAGGGGACGACCTCCTTGACATCGTCATGGACTTGGGCCGCCCACCGCGGCTGCGTCTGCGCACTGGACGCCTCGACCTGGAGCGAGAGGTGACCCGGGACGATCTGCAGTACGTCGTGGGTCGTCTGGACCGCTTCCGCCCCGACAACCGCACTGGCATCGACCGCACGCTGCACCGCATCGCCTGCATTCGTGACCGCTATCAGGACATCGTGGGCTACACCTTCCGGGTCGGCCGGGCCGTCGTCGGCGCGGCGGCCCCGGTGCGGGAGCTGCTGGCCTCAGGCGCCAGTCTCCTGATTGTGGGGCCCCCGGGGAGCGGGAAGACCACTGTGCTGCGGGACGCAGCGAGGATGCTGGACGAGATGGGCCGCGCGGTCATCGTCTGCGACACCAGCAACGAGATCGGCGGTGACGGGCAGGTACCCCATCCCGCCATCGGCCGCAGCCGCCGCCTTCAGGTCCCATCGCCAGAGGCGCAGCCACGGGTGCTCCTGGAGGCGCTGGTCAACCACTGGCCGGAGGTAATCGTCGTGGACGAGATCGGCTACCGCGGCGATGCGGAGGTCGTGGCGACCATCGCCCGCCGCGGCGTCCAGGTGCTGGCGACCGCGCACGGCCGGTCCTTGCAGGACCTGCTCTTCAACCCGGCCCTGGCGGACCTGGTGGGCGGTCTGTACTGCGCCGATGGGACTGGCAAGCGCCCGCGGTGGGTACGAGCCGGCCTGCCGGTGGTGGGTGCCGTGGTGGAACTCCTCCGGCCCGAGACGTTCGTCCTCCACCGCGATGTGGCGGCCAGCTGCGATCGGATCCTGGTGGACCTGGAGTCGGAGGAAGAGCCCGCCGTCGACCGCCGATAGCGCCTGCTCGAGCCCCAGTCGCCTGTCCCGACAGCAAGAGAATGCAGACATTTCCAGGTGAAGGAGGTGGTGGCTGAGGGGGAGTGGGGAAGTGCTACGTGCATACGGTGACCGGCTTCAGGCTCAGGAGGCGTCTGATCAACCTGCTGGGCCGTGCGAAGCAGAAGACGGGTTCGCATTGGACAAGGGCGAACTGATCGTCGAAGAGCTGCAGCCGGGCCTGTACTACCGATTGCAGCCGGACGCGCGCGGCGGTGTCGTGGTCACGGAGGTCTTACGCCGCCGGGCCGCGGACGGACGACGCGTGGTGCTGACCCGCTACGTGTCGGGCTCCAGACGGAACGGACGCTCCTGTACCTGCGGCTTGTGGCGGCGTGCCGGGACCTGCTACCACGTGGACAGCGTGGAGTGGGCCCTGGCCAAGGCTGCCCGAGCAAGGCCGCTGCCGATGTCCTGCAGGGAAGAGGACCGACATCTCTTCGTCTGCGGGGCGTGTGGTGGTGACGCCTCAACCGGCTGGCGGCGCGGGGCGACCCTCCTCTGTGCGGCGTGTCTGGAACAGCGGCGGCTGCGCGAGCGGCCGGCGGTCGAATGGCAGCGCGAGGCTGGTTTCTGCGCCCGATGCAGGACGCTGGGAACGGGCCTGGTGGGTGTGGTCGGAGCGCGGTACTGTCTAGCGTGTGCCGAGGAGGTCCGCGCCCATCTGCCCAGGCTCGTGGCCCGGCTGTATCAGAAGATCGAGGCGTGTGACCGGTTCTCGCGGCGCTGCCTTCGGCTGACTGGGCGGCGAAGCCAGGAGGCGGATCTCTACGCGGCCGACCTCCGGCGGACGGTGGCGTGGCTCCGTCCGCAGGCCGCAGAGCAGTTCAGGCAGCAGCTTCTTAGGCGCCTGGAAGCTCGCAGAAGCACACCGCCGGTTGCCGCCCCCGGACAGCCAGTGGGGGAGGCGACGCCGGTGGCGTTCGAGGGCGTACCTGCAGCACCCTGATGCTGCAGAGAATCTACTGCCGCCACCTCTACTCCCAGCGGAGGGCTGGACCCTTGTCCAGTCCCTCACCGGGAGGGGAGACTCGACGCTCCGGCCCGCCTTCCCCACCACCTTTTCCAGCGATGCCCGTCTGCTTGACGCCCCGAGACCACCAGGTGCTGCTGGACCTGAAGGAGCATGGCGCAGCCCTGGCCGAGGACCTGCGCTCCTGGTTTCCCTCGTCTGCGGCCCTGCGGATGCGCCTCTTGCAGCTTGTCCGCAACGGGTACATCCAAGTCGTCGACCAGCACGGCGGCCAGAGGGTTTTCGGTCTGGGACCCCGAGGCAAGCTGCACCTGGGCATCCGTTCCAACTGGCGCACGCGCCCGCAGGAAGCCCTGCGCCAGGTGATGTGGCGGCGATGTCATGCGCGGCTGGTGGCTGAAGGGTACCGTCGGGTCGGACCTTGGCAGGGCGGGCTCGTGCTCTATCGCGGAGCTTTCGGTACGGCGCTGGCTGTGCAGGTCTTTGGCGCCGGGCCTTCCGCACGCCATCTACGCAGACTCCTCAAACAACACCGTCCGGCGCTCGTCCGTGAGGGAGCGGTCCTGTGCGTGTTCAGCTCTCAAACCTTGGTCTTGCAGAGGTCTATGACCCATCTATCATCACTGTCGTTGATACCCATAGATCTGTGCGCTGATTCTCCACCGACGCAGCCGCAGGCCGAGTTGCCTTCTCGTCGTCGCTTTCCCTGCACTCTGCTCCCCCAGCAGGGCACTGGACCAAGATCTGGTCGAACAACCCGCTCGAGCGGCTCATCAAAGAGGTGAAGCGCCGCACCGACGTGATCGGGATCTTCCCGAACACGCCCGCGGCCATTCGCTTGGTTGGTGCTATTTTGGCCAAGCAGCACGAAGAGTGGCAGGTGACCCGCTGCTATCTCAGCGTGGGTTCGAAGATCTGATAAGGGTCCACCAGCAGGGACCTTCGCCACGATGTTCGAACCCGTGCACACTCCGTCGTGCCTACAGGACGAGATACCCGCAGCTCCTTCACTTCGACAGGACACCCCCGGCCAAGCGCCGAAATCGCCTGCTGCACTATGTTCATTTCTGGTGATCTTCTACTCTGTGTCAGAGGACGAGCGTGGTACTGAGCGCTGATGTGACAACTAGGCTTCTTGGCGCGATCGAGACCGACTCGCTCGTGTTCCTTTGCGGAGCCGGTTTGTCCATCCCGTCTCCGAGCGACCTTCCTTCCGCCGCCAGGGTCTCGCAGATTTGCTATGATGCGTGGCGACACACCGAGGCTCTCAATCCCGCGTTGCGAAACGATATTGATCAGCTCGCTGGGCATTTCTACGCGAGAGGCGACTTCCAGCGGGTATTCATTCGGCTCGTACCTTGGAACGAACTCGTCGGGCCTCCGAACAGCGGTCATGCTGCCGTCGCCGACCTTCTCATCAGCCGTGGCGCGCACGCCGCTTTGTCCGCGAACTTCGATGCCATGATCGAACGTTGGGCGGAGGAACGCAAGATCGCGATGCAGGGAGCACTTACGGGGCAGGAAGCTGTTACGTTCACCGTCACTAACCCTCTGATCAAGTTTCACGGCTGCCTCCAACGCGGCCGGGAGATGACCTTGTGGACGCAGGCGCAGCTCGCTGAGCCCGCTGTTCAGGCCCGCGTCGCGAGCTGCTCGCAGTGGATGAATCTGCATCTTCCTGGCAAGCACCTGGTAGTCGTGGGCTTTTGGACGGATTGGGGCTACTTGAACAATGTCATTGCCGACGCGTTTGCGATCAACAGCGCGAGCTCCGTTACAGTCATCGACCCCAGGGCGGCGGCGGACCTGCAGGCCAAGGCGCCACATCTCTGGGCGAAGCTGAACAGCTTGAGCCTCATATTTGAGCACGTTATGGCATCTGGAGTCGATGCTCTCGATGAGCTGCAGACAGTCTATTCGAAGACCTGGGCCCGAAAGTTTTACGCGTTAGGGCAACCGCTGGTGCAAGCTGCCGGCGGTGCTGTTGCCGTGGCGGCCCCGTTCGACGCCTTACGCGGGGACGATCTGTACAACCTCCGCCGCGACGCCGAGGGCGTACCCTACACTCGGGCGGCGAGGCTGAAAGCGCCGGCCCCGGATGCTGCCCAGGCGGCATCCATGCACGTCATGTTGTTGAACGCCGGCGCGACAAATCTGGGCGCCTGGCTACAGCACGGCGGCCAATCCATCCGGGTCGTTAATGGGGCAGGGCGGGGGCTCACAGATGTACAGGGAGGGTACAAGGAACCAACGACCGTCGCGCAGTCTGATATCGTTGTGTGCGCGGGCGCGATCGAACTAGGCGTACCCGCTAAGTTGATCGCTCCTGGCCGGGGCGCGAGTACGATTCGTCCCACTCCCGGTGGAAGCGCTAGGTGGTTGACGCTTGAACAGGCACAGGTGGAGTTAGGCCTATGATGGACTTGATTTCGACCCTGCAGGTGATATTGCGGGAAGCAGGTTTCACCACGCACCTCACGTCCATCGATCGCTCTCCGATCGTGTCCTTCGAGGATGATACCCTCATGGGGTTCGGCTGTGTCTTCGAGGATCCGGGCGCGCTGCTAGCGAGTTGGAAAGCTACGGAGATGTCGCTCCTGACGCGCTATGCGCCGAGCCTTCGTACAGCCGGGGAAAAGGCGTGGAATGTCTATTGCCTCTTCCTGTGCAGCTCGGCTGCAGAACCGGATCAGAACCGTCAGGTGCGCTGGATCGAGGAGGATTTGGATCGGACCCGGAAGGTTGCGGCTTGTGGTCTTGCGAGCCGCGAAGACCTAGTGCGAGCCCTGCTGCCGGTCTTGCCGCTGCAATATCAGCCGGTGCTCCGAGCCGAGGATGTCACCGAACGGCTGCGAACTCGCGTCCGCACCATTGCGCCGAGAGCTTCGGACGTTGCGCTCGACGAATCCGTTTTGCCCGCCGAGGTCGTCCGGCTCCTCGGAGGGCCGGCATGAAACTAGCATTCGTGGAGATTGCTGGTTTTCGCGGCTTCAAGGACAAGGCGCGCTTCGACTTGCAAGGCGGCTTCGTCGTGCTGACGGGCCCGAACGGCGCCGGGAAAAGCACAGTGCTGGATGCAGTCGATTTCGTGCTCACCGGCACGATCAACAAGTATGCAGTCACCGGCGCGAAGGGGGGTGGCCTCGACGATCACATCTGGTGGGTAGGCGAGGGCGCGCCAGAGGAGGAATACGTCGCCGTCGGGTTTGTCGATGAGAGCGGCGAGGAGTTTGTGATCACCCGCAGCCGGGAACGGGGCCTCGACACACCGACGGATGATATCGCGCGACGGCTCTACCTTGGGGAAACGCCCGCTCCGACATGGTCCGAAACTCTGATGCGGACGACCCTGATCAGGGACGAGACGATCGCAGCCCTCAGCCTGGATCTGCCTGAGCAGGCGCGGTTCGCCGCTGTACGCGCTGCGATCGGTGGCTTGGCCGGGCCTGATCACACTAAACGCACGGACGCTCTCTTGGGGGTCGCCTCTGCGGCGAAGACAGCGCAGGATAAACGAGTTACCGACGCTCAGGCAGAGCTTGGTCGCGCGTTGAGCGCTCTCACTGAAGCGCGCAGCTTGGCCGAACGACAGGCCGACGTCGGCGAAGCAGAGCAGATCATCAGAAGTCTTGCTCCGGATCTTGCTGGCGCGCCTGGAGACCGTGCAGAGATGCTTCGTCGGCGTATCGCTGATAGGAAGCAATCAATTCCCGTGCTTGCAGAAGCGCTCGCCAAAGCCGAGGGCCTGCAGGCGGAACGGCTCCACTTCGAGTCAGAGGCCGGCCTAGCCGAGAGCGCAGCGGCTCGCGCTGAGCATGCTGCTGCGCGAGAGGCGAAGGAACGAACCTACGAAAGCCTCGCAGGCGCTCAGCGGCTCGAAGCCGCCGAGCGGGAAAGTGACGCTCTTGCCAGCCACATGGTGGCTTTGCTCGACCACGGTGAGGCTGTGGGTTTGCAGGCCGGACATTGCCCGTTGTGCGATGCTGAGCGAAGCTCCGAAGAGTTTGCCGATGCGATTGCAGCGGCGCGATCCAGGCTGGGCGCACGGGGGGCGCGCGCAGCCCGCGCCGCGGCGGTCCTCGAGCAGGCGCGTCTAGCAGCGGAACAGGCCGAGACAATGCTGACGGCGGCTGAGCGGCGCCTGACAGACATCGAAGCGCGACGGACGAGACTCTTGCACGACATCGAGAGCGTGGCAGAGATATTCAGCCAATGGACTCTGGCTGCGTCGCCTTCGGACCCGGCGTCCGCGAGACAGTTGGTGCTCCAAAGGCAAGAGGAGACAGCACGATTGGAGCAGGCCCTCTTCATCCTAGAGGCGTCGAGCGCTCACGACCGTGTTACGGCGCTCGAAGGTCGTGTGGGGCAATTGCGTGCACAGCTCGACGAGGAAACAACGAGGCTGACTGCTGCCGAGCGGGCGGTTGACGCCGCCCGGCAAATCGACAGCGCAGCGAGGGAGGTCGCTAATCAGGTGCTGACAGAGCACTTCGACACAGTCATGCCGCTGCTCAAGGAGCTGTACCAACGCCTTCGGCCTCACACGGATTGGAGAGAAATCGAGATCGACTTCGGCGGTCGTGTCCGCGCCTCTTTGAACTTCACGGTTGGTGACGGGAGAAACCCCCAATTCTTGTTCAGCAGCGGGCAACGCCGCGCCGCCGGGATCGCGTTCCTTCTGGCCATTCACCTTTCCCGGCCATGGTGTCGCCTGCGCTCGCTCTTGCTCGATGACCCTGTCCAGCACATCGACGACTATCGCGCGCTGAATCTAATTGAGGTCCTTTCCGCCGTGCGGCGAACTGGGCGCCAGGTTATCATCGCTGTGGAAGATCCTGCGCTCGCCGACGTCTTGTGTAGACGGCTTCGAAGCACGGCCGTTGAGGTCGGCAGGCGCTTCGAACTCAGCACGGCCAAGAACGGTTCAGCTGTGATAGAGTCGCAGGTTGAGATATTCCCGCTCCCTCGCGAGGCCCTGAGAACGGCAAGTGCGTGACGGAAGCCTTCCCTTGCCACCAACTGTGCAGTCAGGCGCGCGACACTCTCGTCGGATGGCAGGTCGGTGCTCCAGCTTGCTCCGATCAGCATGACATCGAGACCATCAAACGCGTGCAGCATCTCCGATCCAAGTAGGGAGGGACAAGGATGTCAGTCACCCGCAGCTATCCTCCGTGTCCCGACTACCCACCATATCCGGATGATGTGCTTCAATCTGCGTCCCAGGCAGCGGCACGCCAGCTTGGTATCAATGTGGAAGGTTTGCACCTCCCGCGAGAGCAGGGGGATCGCAGTGCGAGATTCGCCGGCCGCACATCTGGCGGCGTGCATGTCTTCGTAAAGATGCTCGCAACGGAGCATGTTGACACACGGAGGTTGTTCCAGCACGAGATCGCGGTTACCCGCGCGCTGAGTGCCACTCAGACCGAAGCGTTCCATGTTCCGGAACTGCTGGGCCATGACCAGCATGGTGATGTCTTATGGATGGCACTGGAATACGTTAGGGGTGAGCCGGTACATCTCGATGCTGAGATATTGCCGCCTCTTGCAAAGGCCCTGAGAGCGATTCGTGAGGTCGATCCGGAAATAGTCGTCGGACACTACTGTGCCGCAGATCACGAGCCGTGGGGCATGGAGAGATATCGCAGAAATATCCTCGAGACGGCCGCACGTCTTGAAGCGCTCGGTTACGTCAATGGAGAACAACGTGGCATCGGGGAGTACTTTACAAACCGCACTGCCCCGGAACTTGACGAGGGCGATGTGCGCAACTACGCCCAAGCCCATGGAGACTTCGCTCCGGGCAACCTCCGTCTGCGTTCGGGGACCATCGTGGTTCTTGATTGTGAGCACGCTAAACTCGATCGCGGGTGGCTCGACGTGGCTCATTACACGACGACGAGTAGTGCGTGGGGGTCGCAGCTGGGCCGTGATCTCGCTCAAGCAGTCGTCGGGAACTGGGACGTCGAAGAGAACTTCTTTCCGCTAGCTCAGCTTGAGAGATTGGCCGGCAGGGCGAATGACAAGCACTGCAGACGAGGACAACGCGACGACGTGACACTCTCACGGCTTCGTGAGCTGACTACTGTGCTCAGAAGGTTTGTCCCACACGCCCCCTGAGAGTCTGTTGCCCTTCCGTTGCCATAATGAGGTCGAGAATCCAAGAAGCGCCACGAATCACTGCAGTAAGGTCCGCCAAGGGGCTGAAGTCGATGAGAACGCGGGATTTGGCGACGGGGAGACTGGGTTGGATCTGACCAAATCCACACTACAGCTCAATGACGGAAACCGGCCTATGCCCTCGACCTGCAAACGGGACGAGCTTGAGGATCGTCCGTCTTTCCGGCGGGTCGAAGGTGGACGCCTTTCCTTCGCCCGGGGTGGCGGGTAGAATGCAAACAGTTCGAGTCTAGGCGGCCTCACCTAGCAACTCGCTCACGACCGCAAGAGGCAGTGGGTTCTGCTCCAAACAGACTCTAACATCGTTGATTATGGCCCACCATCCAAGACAAAGTCTCTGCACCGAAGCAACAAGCTCTCACCATGCCACTACAAGAGCGTCCCGATCATGTAGCTGTTCGCGTAACCAGTGCTGTCGCCGCTCGGAACTCACTCCCCAGATCTGCCGAGAAGCGAGTTCCGCAAAGGCTCGGTGTTTTCTCTTGACATCCGACGCACTGTACGCCCCGTGATCGTACTCCACCACAAAGAGCCCCGCCGCATCCTCGGCCAGCGCATCAGGACGCTCGCCGTGAGTGCGCTTCTCCCGCCAGAGCTGCGTGGTGAGTTCCCAACGCAGCAGCCCCGCGCGCAGCTGCCACCGCATCTCCGCCAGCCCGAGCCGGTGCGCGATTTCCTCCTGACGGCCTGATCTCCCGGGTAGTTCTATGGCCACGATTTCCTCTGCGAGCCTTGCCCTGGCGGTTCGCGGCACCCAGACCCTGCGCACGCTGATGGCTCGTCGCCCCGCCAATCGTTTCAACCACTGGTAGACCTCTTGTTCGTCTGCTCCCGACACATACCGCCGCTGCACCTGACTGAGCGCGAGGTTCTGGTCAACTCGAAGATCAGCCAGTAGCTGCCAGGTCGCGGTGTCCCAATCCGGCTGGTCCATCAGCATTCTCCTGGTAGAGGTGTCATTCCTAAATGTCGCAGTCGGCTGCGAATCCACGGAGCACGGAGGGATTACCGTGAGTTGGTTTGTTGATGACAAGACGCGACGGGAGATTGAAACGGCCCTTGGCGAGCCCCTACCGCCTCCGACCTCCGAGGAGTTCCGCACGCTGATGCAGCGCCTGGCCGCCGAGCACCCCGACCTGCGCCAGCGCATCCTGGAGGCCCTCTCGGCCTCGCCGGTCGAGTTGCCGTCGGAGCGCCACGCGCGGCGCCTGGACCGGCAGGCCTTCATCCGGCGCCTGCTGTTCGGCTGGCTGCGGCGGGAGACGTTTGCCGGGGACGTCGTCTGGGACAAGCGCCGCATCCTGGCATCCGCATTTGGGACTATGGCGCTGCTGCTTGTGGCCATGTTCGCAGTCAACCAGGCCACCTGGCAGCCGCCGACAGAGCGCTCATCCACCGCGCAGGTCGTTCCGCAGCCGGTTCCCACCCAGCCGCTGTCTCGCGCGGAGGCCAGGACGCTGCCTTCGCCTCCCAGTTGGCCTGGACTCCCCGCGCCGATCCCCACGCCACCGCAAGCACCCACGTCTTCCACCGCTGCGAGCCGCGTCGTGTTACCGGTGCCCCCGCTCGTCCCGAGGCGACCGCTCGCCGATCTACCGCCCTACCCCGAAGGCCCCGGGTCGCTGGCGTGGTTCCCTGGTCCCGCGCCGGCGGAGCAGCCCCCCTCGGCCAAGCCGGCCCAACTGGTCGTGCAAGAGTTCACCGAACGGCGCGAGCCCTCACGCACGCTCATCGTGTACGATACGCAGTCCTCTGCCGCCTCATCCGCGGCGAGTGCGCCGCCCCAGGGCGCCCTGGTGTACGAGCGCGGAGCGCCGCAGCCCCCTGTGGGTGTTCCCTCGCCTGCCCCCGCCGCGGCGCTGCGCGCGGGGCAGATGACTGCGGCGCGGCTCGCGACGGCGCTCGCACTCGTCCAGGGCGCCGGGCCGATGCCGGTGGTGGCGACCAGTGACGGCCCGATGCTCACCTGGCTGGGGGACGCCACGCTGGGGGCCGACGGTCTCATCCAGATCACCTTCCACACCGTGGTGGGTGACCGGGCCGCCGCATCAGTGCGCGCGATTGCGCTCGACGCCGTGTCCCGGCGACCCGGGCTCGAGGCCCAGGTGAAGACCGTCGCCCGCAACACCGCCGCCGCGGTCGTCGGCGCCGCGCTGCGTTCAACGGCCGACTACGTGCAAGCGCTCGTCCAGCAGCGCCAGGTCACCCTCACGAACGGGTGGGCGACCATCACGACGGGCGAGGTCCCGCCGTTCTGGATGCTGCTGGGATCGCGGTTGGCCGAGCTGCTGGCGCCGCGCACGCAGGAGGCGGCTCGCCCGATCAGCGTGGCCGAGGTCCCGGCCGGTGCCGGGCTGACCATTCTCGTGCTGCAGGGCGGTGGCCGCTAGCCCACCCCTATATGGTCGCCGGGCCACACGACCACCCGCACGAAGGAGGATCAGGCATGCGCGCACTGCGAGCCCTCACGCTGACGGTGCTGTTCGTCGTGGCGACCGCCTTGCCAGCGTTTGCTCAGACCACGGACATCCTGTCCCCGCTGACCCGCCTGGTGGAGGCCATCCGGACGACGCTCACCGGCCCGCTGGGCCTCGCGATCTCGATCGTGGCCCTGGCCGCGGCGGCAATCAGCGTCGCACTCGGCGGCGCGCACGCGGCGCGATGGGTGATCTACGTCGCGGTCGGCGCGGCCCTCCTGTTCGGGTCGGAGACGATCATCTCATTCATCGCCGGGCGCTAGGGTTATGGCGCTCCCGACCCACCGTCTCTACCGGCAGATCGATCAGCCGCTGCACCTGATGGGCGTGGAGCCCGAAGACATCTTCATCCTGGCCGTGGCGTTCGTGGTCTGCAGCCGAGTGGCCCGGCTCATCGCCGTGGCGGTCGGCGTGCTGCGGCTCCAGTTCCTGCTGGCCCTGCTGGCGAGCGCCGCGTTGTTCTACATGTGGCGGCGGTTTCGCGTCGGCCGCCCGCGGTACTTCTTCCGGCACCTCCTCGCGTATCTTGGCGAACCCGACACGTACCGGGTCACCCCCGACGATGAAATCATCCCGTACCCGCTGTGAGGGCGCCGCATGAAGCTGGCCATTGACGAAGGGTCGCTGACCCGGGCGCTGCCCTACTGGGGAATCCAGGACGGGGTGGTGGTCCTGGCCGACGGCACATACGAACTCGGGGTGGCGGCCGAGTTGCCCTCGACGGAGACCTGGGACACCGGGCGCCTGGCCGCTCTGGTGGGCCAGGTGCAGCTGCTGCTGAACCACGCCGTGCCGGAGGGCGAGCGGCTGCGGGTGGTCGTCGAGGCGCATGGCGCCGACGCCGGCGGCCTCCGCGCCTACGCCGCGCAGTGCACGTCCGCGCACCCGATCGTGCAGGCGCTGCATCAGGCCCGTACCCAGGCCCTGACCGGCCAGCAGCAGGCCGGCCGCCTGGTCACGTACCGGCTGCGGCTCGGCCTGACCTACCGGCCTGCCGGGACCGGCCGCCGGCGCTGGCAGCCGGTGAGCCGCCAGACGTACGAGGCGCACCTGCGCGAGATGCGCGTGCGAGGTGACGTGCTGCTGGCCAATTGCGCGCGCGCCGG
>Ga0187892_10007340_pt1 | contig 15771 bp, 13 predicted proteins | sample MA1701073metaG_FD_139345 | JGI IMG/M metagenome (GOLD analysis project Ga0187892, IMG submission 139345) | Bio-ooze microbial communities from a basaltic lava cave in the Kipuka Kanohina Cave System on the Island of Hawaii, USA - MA170107-3 metaG ... | reverse complement strand
TTTTCCGGCTGTTCTGATGTTTGATTCAAGTTTGATTTGTGTCCTGTGATGATCTCTTACTGCGGCGCTCAGACGCCTATCATTACAGACTTTGCCCAATTTTCAAAACTTGCAACCAGTTCGCAGGTAGACGCCGAAGGCGTAATGCGTGTTGGGCGCTTCGGGGTAACGCGCCACCAGTTCGTTGAAAGCCTTGCGCGCTTCGTCCATCCGCCGCGCAGCCATGTTGAATCCGGCGCGGCCCGCGATCAAAACCTGTTCGCGTCTGTCCGGTGGGACTTCGTTCGGCAGGAATGGCAGCCGCAGCATTGTCAGCCCGAAGGCTTCGATGACTTTCGGGCTTTCGTTCCCCTCGCGCAGAAACTCGCGCAGGATTTCGAAAGCGATCTCGAACTGTTCGAGCCGCGCGTAAACCAGCGCGGTGTGATAACGAACGACGGAATTGAGTTGTTGATTGCCGGCTATGCCGAGCGCCCGCCCGCGTTGCAATGAGACGGCGGCGCGCTCGAATTCGCGGGTTTGAAATTCGCACAAGCCCAGCATCGCCCAGGCCGCGCCCTGCTTCGGTTCGAGCGCGACCAGACGGCGGAAGGCGTCGCGGGCTTCGGCGTACACGTCTTTTTCATAAAGGATCGTGCCCACGCGCCACCAGCCTTCCGCCCACGTGGGACGCAATCGCAGCGCCTGCTGATAAAGCGGCAGCGCTTCATCCAGCTTTTCCGCCGCGCTGGCCTCCTCGGCGCGCTTGGCCAGATCGTTGAACGCGGCTTCAGATTTCGCGGAGGGCTTTTGCGCGCTCGTGGCGGGACGCCTGGTTGACGGACGGCTTTTCGATTGGGCGCATACCAATCCTGTCGCAACGACGGAAATCATCATCGCGAGCAGAAGCGATGACCAGATTCTAAATCCTGAAATAATCACGGCACACCCGCTTATGGTTTTTCCTGTTTTTTGAGAGTGGCCTCAACGTCAGGCAATTTATCGCCACGATAAGGGCCGCCCTCCTGCGCGCCCGGCTGTTTGGCCTGCCGTTCAGCATTCAACTTTTGAATGATCGCCTGATAGCGGTCGCCGTCCTCTTTACGTTTCAAACGATAATAAGCCCTGGCCAGCAGCACGTGAGCTTCGACAAAATCTGGCGCTTCTTTCACGACGGCTTCGAGCAACTGCTGCGCTTCGGCGATCTTTCCGTTGGCCATGAAAACGCTGCCGATCAGGTAGCGGACGCCGGCGTCTTTCGGGCGCGCTTGCGAAGCGCGGCGCAGATGCGCCAACGCCTCGTCGAGCTTTCCGTCTTTCCTGAGTAAGACTCCCAGGTAAAGGTTCGATTCGAAATCCGCCGGGTTGATCTCCAACTCGCCCTCGAAAGCTTTCCTGGCGTTTTCGATCTCGCCCTGGCGCAGCCACGTCCGCCCGTACCACGCGCGCAAAGTGGGCAGTTTCGGATTCAACTGGATTGCGCGTTCAAACTCTTTCAAGGCGCTCCGGACGTCTTCGGTCATCAGGTGAGCCGCGCCCAACAACGCGTGGGCTTCGGCGGAACCCTCCGTGCGAAGGATGCGATCAATCAGCGCCTGTCCTTTCTCCAACTGCTTGTCGCTGACGAGCGCGCTCCCCAACAGATAAGCGAAGACGCGGTCGGCGCCGTGTTTCGATTCGAGCGGCGAGAGCAGTTCGATGACCTTTTTGTTCTCGCCCAGCCGGAGCCGGCAGTCGGCCAGCAGCAGAACCGCGTTCAAATTTTCGGGCTGTTCGGCGGCGAGCTGCGCAAGCTCGACGGCCGCTTCGTCGTATTGCGCGGCTTTGTAATGAGCCAGCGCCAGGTTGAATCGGATGGTGTGATTGCGGCGGTCAACGAGCAACGCGCGTTGGTATTGCTCGACCGCTTCCTGGTAACGCCCAAGCCGCGCGAAGGCCGCGCCCAGGTTCGAGCGCACGTCGGCGCGCTCAGGACGCGAAGCGAGGATGGCCTGGTAAGCCTTGATCGCCGCTTCGAGGTCGCCGGATTCGTGCAACCGCGTCGCCTCGGCGAATGCGCGATCAACATCGCCGGAGCGCGATTGCGCGCTCGCCCACACGAACGCGGAGATCAACAAGACAGAGGCCAGAATGGAATTGACTGCTTTCATCCTGTTGCTCACTCCCGGATGCCGCGAGCTTGTCTCGCGGAGGCTCACGTTGCGCGCTACCAAGCGAGACGGCCCACTCCCGGATGCCGCGAGCTTGTCTCGCGGAGGCTCACGTTACGCGCTACCAAGCGAGACGGCTCATTCCCGGATGCCGCGAGCTTGTCTCGCGGAGGCTCACGTTGCGCGCTACAGGAGCGTCAGCGTGAGCCTCCGCGAGACAAGCTCGCGGCATCCGGGGAACCGGCGCCGTCTTGTTTAGCAGCAAACGTGAATCTCCGCGACGCAAGGTCGCGGCATCCCACAGTGAAAAGGTTTGGGTTCAGTATTCGCCCGGAAATATACAGCAGATTCTTCCGGGCGGCCAGTTGCCATTGGAATACGAGTGGCGCGTGAATTATATTGTCGCCGCATCAATCCCAATCGCGGAGAAATCACCATGAAAACGCCGATCACCTTTCTTCTGACGTTCGCGTTGATCGTCTCATCGCTCGACCCCGCAGTCGCCCGCGCGCAATCGCAATCCAAACAGGACGAGCCAAAGATCCGCATCGGCACTTCCGAAGTCGTGCTCGACGTAGTGGTCAGGGACAAAAAGGGCCGCCCGGTGAAAGACCTCGCGGCCTCCGACTTCGAGGTCCAGGAAGACAACGTCCGGCAACAGATCGAATCGTTCCGGCTGGTGGCGCGCGAACCGAAAGCGGCGAAGGCGGAGACGGGCGTCGTCAAGCCAGACGCGCCGCCGGAGAAGCCCGTCGTCGCGCGCGACGATCTGGCCGGGGCGGGCGTGACTGCGTTGGTCTTCGACCGCCTCTCGCCGGTCGCGCGCGGGCTGGCGCGGCGGGCGGCGATGGCCTACGCCGATGAAGGCGTCAAGCCGGAAGATTACACCGGCGTCTTCGCGATTGATCTTTCACTCAGAGTGTTTCAGACGTATACGGATCAACCACAACTTGTCAAACAAGCGATAGACCAGGCGACCAGCCTGAGCACATCCACGTTCGCTTCCAACACCGAACAGGTCCGCAACCTCTCGAACCAGAGCGCAGCGATCGAACGGGCGGGCGCGGCGGCGGAGAGCGCAGCCGGAGCGGCGGGTGGAGCGCAAAACAGCTCGGGCGCATCCGAGGCGGGCGCAGCCGCCGGAGCCGCCGCCACCGAACAGATGTTCGCCCAGATGAACATGCGGATGCTCGAAACTTTCGAGACGCTCGAACGCAACCAGCAGGGATACGCCACGATCTATGCGCTGCTGGCGGTGATCAACTCGATGCGCAACCTGCCGGGGCGCAAGACCGTGATCTTCTTCTCGGAAGGTCTGGCGATTCCGCCCGCCGTGCAAGCCCGCTTCAGTTCGGTCATCCATGCCGCCAACCGCGCCCGGGTGAGCGTCTATCCGATTGACGCCGCCGGCTTGCGCACCGAGAGTGGCACGGCGGAGGCCGCGCGCGAGATGAACTCAATCGCCAACCGCAGGCTTCAGCAGGCCCACAGCAGCCGCGACAGCACGTCCGGCCCGATGATGCGGCAGCTCGAACGCAACGAAGACCTCCTGCGGCTCAACCCCGAAACCAGCCTCGGTCAACTCGCCGACCAGACCGGCGGCTTCCTGATCAACAACACCAACGACCTCGGCTCTGGGATGCGGCGCATTGACGAAGACATGCGCGCGCACTACGTCCTGGCTTACATCCCGAAGAACCAGGATTTCGACGGGCGCTTCCGCAAAATCACCGTGAAGCTCAAACGATCCGACCTGGACGTGCAGACGCGCAAGGGGTATTACGCGATTGATCCGGCCAACAGCGTGCCCGTGCTCGATTACGAAATTCCCGCGCTGGCCGCTTTGAACCGACCGCGCCAGGGAAACGCATTCGCGCTTCAGGCCGCCGGGTTGCATTTCCCCGAAACGAACCGGCCCGGATTGACGCCGATTCTGGCCGAAGCGCCAATGTCCGCTTTCACCTTCACCGCCGACAAGGAGAAGAAGAATTACAGCACCGATTTTTCCATCGTCGTCGTGATCAAGAACGAAGCGAAGCAGGTGGCGCAAAAGCTCAGCCAGCATTACGCGCTCAACGGCCCGCTCGATAAGCTGGACGCGGCGCGAAAAGGCGAAGTGCTCTTTTACCGTGAAACCGAATTGCCGCCAGGCCGCTACACCATCGAGACCATCGCCTGGGACGCGCCGGCGGGCAAATCGAGCGTGAGCGTGGGCGCCATCGAAGTTCCCGCGTTCGATGAAACGAAACCGCGAATGAGCAGCGTCGTCCTGCTCAAGCGCGCCGACCGGCTGACGGCCGAAGAGCAGAAGAAAGACAACCCGTTCCACTTCGGCGAAGTCGTCGTCTATCCGAACCTGGGCGACCCGCTGCGCAAATCAGTCGCCAGGCAACTTACTTTCTTTCTCACCGTCTGGCCCGCCAAAGGCGCGAGCGGCGCATTGAAGCTGACGATCGAAGTGCGACAGCAGGAGCGCGTCCTGGGGCAAACGTCGGCGGAGCTTCCGGCGCCGGACACCAACGGGCGCATCCGGCACGCCAGCGCGCTGCCGCTCGATAGCTTTCAACCCGGCAGTTACGAATTGAAGCTCACCGTGACGAACGGGCAGAACAGCGTCAGCCGTTCGACGAGTTTTACAGTTGAGCCTTAAAAATCCGCCCGGTCCGGATTTTGACCTACACACTTGTTGTGTGTATAGTTGACTTCTGATTGGAAAGGAGTCAACTGCTATGAATCAAAGAATCAATATCACTCTGCCCGAAGAAACTCTGGGACTGATTGACCGAGTAGTCAGCAAGGGAAGCAGAAGCCAGTTCATTGATCGCGCCATCAAGTATTACGTCGACGCCATCGGCCAGAAAAACCTCAAGAAGCTGATCAGAGAAGGCGCTATCAAAAGAGCGGAACGCGATCTTCGCCTGGCTCAAGAGTGGTTCACTCTTGAGGAGGAAATATGGCCGCAGGGTCAAAAGTGATCAATCCCAGGCGGGGCGAAATCTACCTGGTGGATTTTGAGCCAGCCAGAGGAGCCGAAATTCAAAAAACAAGACCTGCGCTTATCCTCCAGAACGATATTGCCAATCGTTACAGTCCAATTACCATAGTCGCCGCCATCACCTCTCGCTTTGACGCGGCGCTCTATCCCACCGAAGTCCTGATCAAAGCTCCGGAGGGAGGCCTCTCAGTTGATTCGGTGGCGTTGTTGAATCAAATCCGCTCCATTGACAAAGGGCGGCTCGCAAAGCGGCTGGGGGCGGTCAAGCCACAGACGATGAACAAAGTTGAGGATGCCCTCCGAATCAGTCTGGGAATGTGAGCCGGCACAGCCGGGCTTATTCCTTGCGGAAAACGAGATTGTCAACCACCACCGTTCCCTTGATTCCTGTGCATTGTTCGCAGAAGACGACGAGGTTGATGGCGGTGAGCTTCTGGAGAACGTCTCTGGTGTTGACTTTGTCTCCCGCCCAACTCGGCTGGGCCAGTTTCTTCAACTCGATTTTGTAAGTGCCCAGCCCTTCCTTGATGCGGAAGATGATCTGCGGATAGCCGTTCGTCAGGCGCAGCCCCTGCTCCCGGCTGATGAATTCGGCGCGGATGGAAGAGACGCCGGTGACGTAAAGATCGAGCGTCAGGCTTTTGTATCCGCTGACGTCGTCCGCCACGGGCTTGCCGTCTTTGCGCGGCTGCCCCTCGATCTCCACGCTGACCCCGGCCCACTTGTTCACCGGTTTCAACTCGTATTCAAAAGCGATGGCGCGGCCTGTGGCGCTGTTCTTCAGCAGCACGCTTTCAGGCGAAGGCGGGGTGGCGCCCTCCAATCCTTTGAAGCGGCTCTGAAGCGACGGGTTCTCGCTGTAGGACGTGAGCGTCACCATCCCGCCGCGATTGCTGTAAGGGCGCTTGTCTTTCACATTCTCGAAATCGGCATAGACCAGGTCGTCGTCCTTTTGCGCGGCGGGCGATGATTGTGAGGAGGATGCCGGCGCGGGATAAAGGGCGAGCAGGATCAAAACTGTGAAGGCCGTTAGTTGATGAAGACGTTTCATCATTTCCTCCGCAACTGTGGGACAAGATGGCATCTTGTCCCACATTGTAAGACGTTGACTACTTCTCCGCCGTGATCTTCTTCAGCAGCGCTCGCGCCTGTTCGGCGTATTCGCCTTTCGGCGCTTCTTCCAAGTAGGCGTTGAGAGCGCGCGCCGCTTCCGCCGCATCGCCGCGCCGCAGATAGACCTGCGCCAGGTAATAATGCGCCATCGTGAAATCGCCGCCGCCCGTGACCAACGCCTTCGATAACTCGCGTTCGGCGCCGGGCAATTCGTTGATTTCCAGCCGCGCGACGCCCAGCCACAGTCGCGCCACGGGCCGTGAACTGTCGAGCGCGATCGCCTGGTTCAGTTGATTGATCGCTTCCGGGTAATTCTTCCGCTCGATCATGACCAGGCCCAGATTGAACCTCGAATTGAAATACTTCGGATGTTTTTCCAGCACGAGTCGGAACTGCTCGTCCGCTTCGTCGAGTTGTTTGAGCTTCAGGTGTTGCGCGCCCAGGTCGTTGCGGGCGATGAAGAAGTCGGGGTAGATGGCGACGGCCTGTTTGAGTCGCGCGATGGCTTCCTGCCGCCGGCCTTTGCCGATGAGCTTCACGGCTTCTTTGTATTCCTTCCTCGCCGGCGCCGGAACTTGCGGATCGAATTCGGAAGCGGTGACCACAATCGGGCCGGCGGCGCGGCTGGCAAACTCTTCTTTTTTACGCAGCGTGACGGTCAACTGCGTGATCTGGCTGCGCGACAGGCGCACCGTTTCCGTCACCGGCTCGTGGAGCGCGGAGTCGCCTTCGGCTCGCACGTAATAAATTCCCTCGCTCAGGTTCAGGAACCGGAACTCGCCGTGCCTGTTCGTGAAGAACGTGGTGAGCGTGCTTTGCTGATTGCTCAGGGTGATCTTGACGTTGAGGTCGGCGGAACGCCCGGAGGGCAGCGCGACGCGGCCTTCGATGCTGGCGTTGTTCGGATCGGGGGCGCTGTGCCGGATCGAAGTGTTGTCCTGCGGGCGGGCAAATGTGAAGCAGCCGATGGTCGTCACGACCGCGAGGCAGATCAGCGTTGGCTTCGCCGTTATCTTTGCCATCTCTCCCACAAATGAAAACGGCGCGGGCAAGGCCCGGCGGCCTTGCCCTGCGCCGGAAATTACATTCGGCTTCGAGCCGCCTTAGAAGTAGAACTTAAAGGCGAACTCGACGATGCGGCGACCACGCTTGGTCGTGATCTTGCCGAAGTTGGTCAGCGTATCCGGGGTGAAGGAATACCCGCCGGTCGGGTCGCAGATGTTGTCTCTGGTCCCGCCGATGCCGTTGGGCACGCCGCTCACCCGGCGGTTGCAGGTGGTGCCCAGTGTCAGGTAGATGTCGCTCAGGTTCGCGTTCTCGACATTCACCCGGGTCGGATAGGCCTGGTTGAAGATGTTGAAGAACCCGGCGCGGAACTGAATCTTCCTGGACTCGGCGAAATTGAAGTTCTTGAAGAACGACACGTCGAAGTTGCTGCGGCTCGGCGTGCGCATGTTGAACGGCGGTTGATGCGGCCCCGAAACTCCGAAGCCGGGGATCGTCAACTGGTTGATGTCGAGGATTCGGGCGCCGACATCCTTGCTGTCGCTCACTCGCGGGTCGCTCTTGTAACCCACGCCGACTGGCCCGGCGTTGTTGCCGCCCGTGTTGAAGGCGTCGGAGCCGAAATAAGCCAGACCGACGCTGCCTGCCGCAATGTCGCCGACGAATTTCAGCCGGATTGGGACGCCGGAAGAGAACGTGGTGATGCCGGACATCTGCCAACCGTTCAGGATGCCCCGCATGACGGCGTTGTTGAGCGATCCGCGCGCGCCATCCGGGAGGTTGTAGTTGTACGACACGTTGAAGATGTGCGTGCGGTCGAACGGCAGGATGCCGTAGCTGCGCCCGCGCATGTCGAGCGGGTCAACCGTCGCGCCGTTCTCGTCAATGGCCGTCGTGCCGAGCGCCTTCGAGAAGGTGTAGGTCGCAAAGTACTCCAGCCGCTTGCCCGCGCGGCGGCTGAGCGTCGCCTGCAAGGAGTGATAAGAGGATGTCCCCGTGAACTCCTTGAAGGTGATGCCGTTGTAAGCCGAGAACGGCCTGAACGTCTTGATCGCGGCGGTGTCCAGCGCCGAGCGGTGAATGGGGTTGGAGAGGTTGGCGTTGCCCACCGTCCCGCTCAACAGCCTGCCCAGCGGAACTACGTTGATCGGGCGGTTCAGCGGCAGGTGGCGCGCCTGTGTGCCGACGTAAGCCACCGTTAAGATGTTGTCCAAAGGCAGCTTCTTCTCGATTGTCAGGCTCATGTTGGCGACCCTCGGATGCGCAATGGATTCAGGGTTGCGCGACGTGTAGTTCACGTCCGCCACCGCCGAGAACGGGTCAACGCTCCTCAGATTGCCGAACGTCAATCCGTCCGCCTGCGCCCAGTGGCCGATGTTGGCCCGGTAGGAGTTAGGCATCTGTTGCAGCGAGTAGTACTCGTAGTTGCCCTGCACGCGGTTGAAGAACATCCCCGCGCCGGCGCGAACCACCAGATCGCCCTTGCCGCCAACGTCCCAGGCGAAGTTCAGTCGCGGCATCAGCGACACCGGCGGGTTTTCGGTGATGCCCTGCGGGATTTCGCCGCGCGCCGCGGTCAACACGCCGTTGGGCCGCGAGGTGTCATTGTTGATGAACAGCCCCTGACGCGGATCGTACCGCTTCGGATCGAAGAGCACGGCTTTGTTGTTGCGCTCGATGTTCAGCGGCAGGTAGGAGACGCGCAGCCCATACTCCAGCGAGAAGCCGGGCCGCACCTTCCAGTTGTCCTGCGCGTAGAACTCGTAATTGTAGTAGCGGAAGTTGCCGGTGCCCACGTCGCCGCCCAGCCCGATCTGGATGGGACGTCCGACCAGCAGGTCGCCGTAATTGTTGCCGGTGCCGTTGGGCTGTCCCCACTGCGCCAGCTCGATGTTGATGTCGGAGTTGAAGTTCTGCTTCTTGTTCGCCTGCTCGATGAACACGCCGAACTTCATCGTGTGCGCGCCGGCGACTTTCGTCAGCGTGTCGCTGATCGAGAAGCTGTCGTTGTAGGCGAACATCGGGAAGCCGTAGGCGTTGAACAGGTCGCCGCCGATGCCGCGCGAATGATGAAATTCGGATCGAGATTCCGGTCGGCAACTATGAGCCTTCTTTCGTTCGCCGGCCCCGGCTGGCAGCGGCGCAGGATGCCGTCGCCCCTGCGCAGGCGCCGCCCACGATTCCGGCGACGCCCGCAACGACTCAGGAGAAGCGGCGATGGTGGCCGAACCTGGCGATAGCGGGGTTGCTGCTTGTCATAGCCGGGCTGGCTTATTACAGCATAGACTTGCAGCGACAAGTGCGGGCCACAGCCGAAAGTCAGGAGGTTTACAAACTGGTTTGGGATCCGTTCCTCGATAACGCCGACCCAACCCTCCTGGTTTTGAGCAATCCGCCTGTCTTCCGCTTCATCAACAACTCCGATCCGGACGCGGTCGTCAAAAAATCGCTGCCCCTCACGGCTGAACAGGCTGACGAGGCGTTCCAAGCCCTTCCGAACAAATCCATCATCCGGATTATCCAGACTCCGAGACTGACGCTGACGCTGGACACCTACACCGGCATTGGCGAAGCCGTCGGCGTGCATCGCGTCACCGACCTGTTTCGCAGCGCCAACAAAAGCATCCTGCTCAAGCAGAGCCGGACGGCCAGCGCCGAAGACCTGAAAGACCAGAACGTGATCATTCTGGGCAGCGCCTGGGTGAACAACTGGTCGGGGAAACTGCCCTCCAAAGAAGACTTCGTCTACAGTGACCACGTCACGATTGAGAACCTCAGCCCGCTGCCGAGCGAGAGGAGCGAGTACAAACCCGTTTTTGACGAGCGGACCGGCAAGCTGTTGGAGGACTATGCGCTCATCACCATCAGCCCCAACGTTTCGGACAAGAACACGGTGATGGTCCTGGCCGGGCTGCACAGCGAGGGAACCGCCGCCGCCGCCGAGTACATCACCGGCAAACATTACCTGAACGAACTCAACCAACGCCTGCTTCAAATGGGCGCGGGCGGCGGGCGGCCGAAGCATTACCAGGCGCTGCTCAAGGTGGGCGTCGAGAACGGAATCCCGACCACGATCTCGCTGCTCTCAGTTCACGAACTCCGCAGAAGAAGCTGACGAGCCGGAACTGAAGAGGGAAGTAAAACACGGAACAAACGGAATAAACGGAACAAACGGAAACCTCCTGAAGATCTTCCGTTTGTTCCGTTTATTCCGTTTGTTCCGTGTTCTCGCCAGGTTTCCCTCGATCACATTTTGAAAAGTTGGATGCAGATCAAAACGGCCTGCCTCCCGCTCTGGGAGCGGCTTTCATCTCACAACATCCACAACTCAGGCCGCAACGCCTGCTTGATCTTGTGCAACAGGATGCTCCCGACCATCCGCCGGTCGAAATCAATCCGCGCAAACGCCGTCATTCCGGGCCGCAACAATCCTTCGGCGTTCTCAATCGTCAACTCCACCCGGTAAGTCGCCTGGCCATACTGATCCTGCTCGCTTTCGCCGCCGATCTTCGAGACTGCGCCGCGAAAGACCCGGTCTGGGAATGATCTGGCTTTGAGCCGCACCGGATGACCGGCGCGCACGTCGCCGATCTCGCGTTCTGGAACCTGGATGCGCACAAGCAATTGGCGCGTGTCGGCGACGCGGCAAATCTCCGCCCCTTTTTGAAAGTGATTCCCCACCAGACGTGGCAGGTCTTCGCCGAAGACCGCTCCGGCCAGGGGCGTGACCAGGTCGAATTGCGCCCGTTTGCGTTGCAATAGTTCACGGCGTTCTTCGAGCGAACTGATGATCGAGCGTGTCGCGCTCAATTCGCCGGTCAGCTTTTCGATCTGCAACCGCTCGGCGCCGAAATCGGCGCGCGCGACGTTCATCTCGGTCGCCACGCTCGTGTGTTTGCGGCGATGTTCGACCAGCGCCGCTTCGAGCCGTTCGCGCGCGGCGGCGTAAGCGCTGGCCAGCGTGGCGGCGCGCGTTTCGGCGGCGTCCAGCTCGCTGCGAGCCATAATGCCCTGGGCGTGCAGCGTCCGCACTCGATCACGCCGGACGCCGGCTTCGTCAAGCTGCGCGCGGAACGAATCCGCCTCGGCTTGCAGCGCGGCCAGCGCCGCTGGGTAGGACGGCGCAAACCGTTCGGTCTGACGAGCCGGCGCGGGCGATGACGCGGTTGAGGCGTTCACGAACCGCACGGACCAATTGCCCGCATCGGCGATCCGCCGCTGCTCGATCTGCCGCCGCTCGACGTTGATCTCGTCGTAATCGCGCTGGCGCTGGCGCAGTTGCAACTCGGCGCGCGCCGCCGTTTCGCTGTGAGCTCGCAATTCGCCCAGCAAACGGTCGTAATCGGCGTTCACTCGCGCCAGCTCCGATTGCGCCTCGACGATCTGCTCTTCCAGATCGAAATTGCCCATCCGCCCGATGGCGGCGCCGCTTGCGACCTGCGCGCCCGGCTGCGCGTTCAAGGCGATGAGCGTGGCGCTTTCGGGCGCGCGGATGATCGCTTCCTGCCCCGGCAAGGCGATGAGCGTTCCGTAATTGCCGACCGATGCGCTCCACGGCATAACCAACACGGCGACGACGACCAGCGCGATTGCCGCCGGAATGATGCGCCGTCGCCAGCGCGGTTTCCGGCTTTCATTGGAGTTGTTCGACGATCCGCTCGTGGCGGTAGTTTGATCATTCGCTGACATATTGCCCTCCGATCTTGACCGCAGTAACCCAGCGGCTTTCGACGTGATCGCCGCGATTGTTTGTCTGAGCGGGCGCCGCGCGTAGAAGATCGCCAGGCAAGCGGCGCCGAATAAACCCGGCAGATGAAACCATTCGATCAGGTATCCGCCGATGAAGATCACGATGAAGCTCCGCAGCCCCACGTTGTACAAAAACGAAAGCAGTCCGAACGCGAAGTAGATCACCCGCTCGCCTCGCGGATACTTCGCCGCTTCCTGATTGCGATCCCCGAACATCAACAGCTTCAGCAAACCGCGCCAGTAAGCCCGCGAGCGATCCATCAGGTTCGGCAGCCGCAACAACTGGCTCAGGAAGTAATATCCATCGAGTTTGATCAGCGGGTTGGCGTTGAAGATGATGTTGAGCACGCTGCCGAAGAAGAAGATGAAGGCGAGGTCGGCGAGCAATGTGTATGGCGCGAGCGCGAACCAACTGAGCAATGCCAGCGCGCCGACCATCAACTGCCAGTAGATGCCTGCCGCAATCACCCACAACCGCCGGTTGCGCTGCGGAATCAGGTGCAAACCGGAAACGTTGCAATACATCCCCGGCAGGAAGTAGTAGATCAGCAACACGCCGACTTCACTGACGCGCCCGCCGAAGGCTTTGCAGGTCATCCCGTGCGCGAATTCGTGCGAGACGACAACCACCCATCCGGCCACGAAGACTGCGACGTAATGCTCGCTGAGCGTATGGCCGCCGTAGCTCACGACCTCCGCCCAGTTCACCAGCGAGAGCAGCAATGTCGCAACCATCATCAAGACCGTCGCGACGAAGAATCCGGTCGTCCAAATCCAGCGCAGCGGCGGAACCAAACGCGCAAACAGCCGTTCGGGATTGAAGAGTTTGAAGCGGACGTAGATGGCCTGGCTCAGTTGCAGTTCCGGCGGCGTGACTTCCTGCGCGCGTTCGCCCGCGAGGATGCCGACCTGGTCGAGTTTGGTCAGGAATTTGACGAGCGTCGGCAACGCGAGATTGCCGCCGTGCCGCGCCTTGAACTCAGCGCATACGGCTTGGGGCGCGCGCGACTCGTCAATCAGGTTGAGGACTTTGAATTCGGTCTCGCGCAGCAGGATGAACCGGCCTACGGAGGCCGAGCCGGCGATGAAAACCCGGCGCTCGCCGTCGAGTTGTTCGACGACTTCGACATCAGCAGCGGCTTTTGGGGGATAGGCGCAGTAATCGGTCTTCATCTCGGCTACGACCTCCACTTAGATAAACGGGAATCGCAGCCCGGAGCTATCATCACGGCGAAAATTATTGTGTTGGTCGGACAACTTGCTCGCGCCAATCGCCAGGGCTAAAATCGCGGCGTTTCACCATTGATTCAACAGGAGACAAAGGTCATGGCAATTGCAACTGAAATCGCCTTCGATCAGGACAGAGAATACGAGATCGTAGATGGACAACCGGAGGAAAAAGAGATGGGCAACGCAAGACACGGCGGCGTGGGCACGCGGCTCCTTGCCAGAGTATTGATCCACGTCGAAGATCACGACCTCGGCGGCGTCTACGGGCCGGACACCACTTTTCAGATTGGGAGCAACGAGCGTCTGCCTGACATCTCTTTCATCTCCGCCGCGCGCATTCCGCCGGAGGGCGAGCCGGACGACAAATGGCCGATGGCCCCCGACCTGGCCGTCGAAGTCATTTCACCCAACGACCTGTGGGTAAAAGTGAACCGCAAAATTTACGACTATTTTGAGGCTGGCGCGCGCCAGGTCTGGCTCATCTCGCTTGAACACCGCACGATCAGCCTCTACCGGACGCCAACGCAAGTCACCATTTTGACTGAAGATGACGAATTGACCTGCGAGGAGTTGCTGCCCGGCTTCCGCTGCCGGATCAGCGAAATCTTCAAGCAGCCGGCGCGCAGCCAGCCAGATGTACCGTAGACTGCGTGAGTCTGCGGAGGCTTCCTTCACACGCTAATTGAAAGGTAACTGAAACCTCCGGCCAGCTGCGTATAATTCTCACGAGAGCGTCTCGCGCTCGATTTCCTCAATCAGTAGAGGCAAATTCGGTTGGTCAAAGCTGATTCCGGGCGCCGGAACACGGTGATGTTTGATGTCCGGCGGGATGTGCTTGTGGTGAGGGTGCGTGCTGGCCAACTCCGGGATGTGGGGATGTTCAAGCGTACATCATCTCGCGGTAGCTGGACTCCCGATCCAGCTTGGCTTCGTAGTAGCCAACCCACTGGATGAAGTCGCGGCTCTGCTCCAGTTCGCCGGCTTTGTACAGGTGATAGAAATCGGCAGAGAGCAATCCATACCGCTTTTCCAGATGAGCCAATTCCGCATCCAGGCCGTGAATGTCTTGAATGATCTCGCTCAGTGTCATAGCTGTTTTGACCTCCGGTCTTTGACCCGTAGAACCGGGAGTGTAGCCAGTTTTCACAGTCGGATCAAACATCCGTCTCACATTTTGGCCAGCTTCCAGGCTATCTCCTGCCCTTGAGCAATCGCGCGTAATTCTCATGGCAAGCGATGACCTTCGGGTGTTCCGGCCCCAGCGCCTGCTCGAAAATCTTCAGGGCGCGTTCGTACATCGCCTCCGCCTCTTCGTACCTTGCCTGCTTCTTCAGCAGCACGGCCAGGTTGTTAAGCGTCATCGCCACGTCGGGATGGTCCGCTCCCAGCAGCTTCTCCTTGAGCGCCAACGCGCGCCGGTAAAGCTGTTCAGCTTCCTCGCTCTCGCCCTTCGCCGATTTGAGCGCCGCCAGGTTGTTCAAATTGATCGCGATCTCGTAATGCTCCGGCCCGTAAGCGCGCTCGAAGATGGCCATCGCTCGACGGTAAAGCGGCTCCGACTCGTCAAACTTTTTCTGCCCGTCCAAAATCGCCGCCAGCGCCGCCACATCCGCCGCCACATCAACGTGATTCGATCCCAGCGCCTTCTCGCGGATCTCCACCGAACGTCGCGCGAATGGCTCGCCTGCGGCAAAACGTCCGCGCGCGTGCTCCAACCCGCCGAGGTTGTGGTAGATGGTCGCCAGGTTCGGATGATCGGCTCCCAGCTTCGCTTCAATGATGGCCAGCGCGCGCCGGTAAAGCCACTCCGCCTCGTCGAAATTGCCGGTGTATTTGTAGAGCACGGCCAGGTTGTTGAGGATGGCGGAGATTTCTACGTGATCCGGCCCGAAGATTGATTCAGCGGCGGTGAGCGCCTTGCGGTAGAACGCTTCGGCCTGCGGGTAACGGCCCTGCGCGCGGCAATCGTCGGCCCATTTCACGAGCAGCCGCAAGCGCGATTTCTCGTCATTCGGCGATTTGGATCGAGCATTCTTCATCGCGCCCTCCGCAAACAATCGTAAGCGGTCAGCAGATTACGCAATCGTAACCGGCAAAAGTTTTCCCTCCGCCGTCGAGGAGGGCCCTGAGGGCGCTACTACACGGCGGGGAAAGAATTTTCATCCGGGTCGCTTCGGGGTCGCTCGACCTTTCGCTTCCCACTTCGAGAGCCATCGTTTTTCGCTCTCACCCACATAAACGAGAATCGCGGGCGGGAACTATCATGGCCGCAAAAAACTCGTTCTGTGCGGAAGCTCCGGTCGCGCGTCATCTCCGCAATGCCGCTTGTCCTGAACTAATGACAATGATATTGTTGTCTTGATGATCCCGCCTTTCGAGAAATTCGGTCTGTTGCCGCCGGGAATTCACTGGGCGGAATGGGATGAGTTATACTGCGCGCGGCCATAATTTGAGCTTTTACCAAGAGGAGGAAGAGAGAATACGGAACAAACGGAAATAACGGAACAAACGGAGAAGACCCACTCCAAGAGGCTTTCCGTCTGTTCCGTT
>Ga0187892_10007338_pt1 | contig 15772 bp, 12 predicted proteins | sample MA1701073metaG_FD_139345 | JGI IMG/M metagenome (GOLD analysis project Ga0187892, IMG submission 139345) | Bio-ooze microbial communities from a basaltic lava cave in the Kipuka Kanohina Cave System on the Island of Hawaii, USA - MA170107-3 metaG ... | reverse complement strand
TGTTGACCGGTTACTTTGATTATCTTAGCATCCTCAGGAACTTCTTCTAAGAGGCGCTCAATGTTCCAAGAATCTGCCCCTACCCAGACAAGAATTGCAACAACCACTCCAATGTAAATCCATTCTGGCCAAGTGGAGTGTGTCATCTAATGTGTCTCTCCTGTTTCCCACTTTGTTGGGTTTTTGTTTTTCGGATGGGATTCTCTAAATCTCCATATCAACCAGATAAGGGTTCCAGAGACTACCGAACCTATCACAAAGGCCGCTGTAGTCATCCTGAAAAAGAGGTTCCATACTTCTGCTCTCCGATTTAGGTACTCTCCTGCGTTTTCTTGACCAAATGCAAGAGTGACTGTAGGCAAAATGAAAAGTGTGATTATCGATACAACCAGACATGCATTTCTCATATTGGATGTTTTGACGTGGTTTTAATTTTCTATTTAAGGGTTTTGAGGATTTTCATGGTTCTGATCGGGTAGCTAACATGTTTTGCAATTGTGATGATTATTATATGAAAACAGTGACTAGATTTCTTGTTTTTATTAAATCATAACTAGCGTTAGGATTTGTTTTAAAAAAAAGAAAAAAGGGAAATTAGATGTTTCTAGTCTATACTACGGTTATTGTGGTTTCTACTGGTGGGGACAGTGCGTCTGGATTATCTACGCTTTCCCATACGAAGATTTGTACATCGTATGTTCCGGACTCGGTAGGTGTCCATGACTGTGCTGGGTTCAGGGATTGTCCTGGTGCCAGCGAGCCTGTGATCCATGATAGCGAGTATGTGACTCCGCCCTTAGATATTTGCACCAAATATGCAAACGGTTGATCTCTGTCCTGGCCGTTTACTAGGTCGGCTGCAATCTGGACTTGTTGGTCCACACTGACCTCGTCTAGCTCGTTGCCAAAGGAATCAACAACTCTTGGGTTGCTTGCCGGCGCTCTTTCAAGCGGTGGGACAATTGTTCCAATGAATGCTGTTGCTGCGATCTCCAATTCATCTGCTGTGGTGTATGGACTTGGAAGTGTGTTGTCCTCATATTCTGCAGTGATTGTGTCACCTTCTGCTACTCTTAGCCTGTGGCCTGCAGATTCTTGGGTTACAGTAAGGAACATTGTTCCTTCGAATATTCCTGTAGCTTCGTTGGTTTCTGTCACTGTCAGATCAATACCGCCTGAGTCAGAATCTGACCAGACGTCGACATCAAAGTTGTCTACCGCTTCTGGATTCAAGTTCATGTCTGGGTCCACTATGCGTACTATTGCCTGACCTGTTGCGGGATAGCTTGCCTCAAGGAACTGGGCTTCGCCGATGTTCCATCTGATCAACGCGGATCCTACTACTGTCTCATCTTCTGTGAATTCAAATGAAACAGTTAGTCCGTCATCGTCTGATGATCGTAGAAATCCGTTTGTTGGACCACCGCCATTTGCTGGGCCTGTAACTTGGAGACCTACGTCAGAACCTACTGCGCATGCAGCGCCTGCACCAGCACCGCTTGTTGGATCACCGTCGGCATCGTGACAGAATCCTATAAGGATTACTTCGCCTGTGAAAATGCCAGTGTCAGTACCTGTCTCAACTAGCTTGTATGTATTGAGGTTGTTACCTCTTGTTGCAACCTTGATCCTATCGAGAGTGGTATCACCAATTTCGTCGATCAGGTTGCTGTCAAAGTTGTGATCAGGTGCGACGATTGTGATGAATACTTTGTCAGTCCATGTGTATACCTTTTGATCAAGCTCTACTGTCGCTCCAAAGTTCGAGGTGTAGATAGTCAATTTGATATCGTCATCCTCGTCACCAACATAATCAGCTCCTGATGGACCCCAGTCGGTGTACTCTAGATCTATTTCCTCTCCTCTATCAAGTCGTGTGCCTCCAGCTGGTAATACATTTGGAATTTCCACTATGAGTTGGAATATTCCAGTACTATCACCAGTTTCTCTAAATTGATTTGGTTCTGGATCAAACGATGCTGCAGAGCCACCAAGCAGCCCCATGGTTAGGGTTGCTGCGTCTGAATCCCACTCAATGAGATCCAGTGTATAGCTTTCTGCAGAGTCTGAGTCAAGGTCAAAGTCTGGCTCAATAAGCGTCAATATCATATCGCTGCCTATTATATACACAGACTTGTCAGATTGTAGTACACCATTTCTTAGGTCAAATGTTGCGGAGTCTGTAACTGTGTTGACATCACCCGAAGCATCAGTTGGATCAGTGTATTGTACTGTTATGATGTCTCCCTGTAAGATGCAGTAGTTGCCTCCTGCTGGAACTATTGATTGTAGGAATCTGTCTGCAATGCTTCTGTCACCTACTACTGCTGCTAATGCTGCTGGTACTGAAGCGACACCCGCTGTACCTGGTGCTATACCTAAAGCGGCAGCTGCAGTTGCAGCAATGTTTTCAGCAGAAACATCGTAGAAGGTTGTAGTGGGACACTGTCCAGTTGCATCAAGCGGACCATCCGTATGTTTGATATTCATGTCGAATTCAAAGATACCAGCGTTTGGTGCAATCTCTTTGATTGGACCAAGTTCTGTAAGGTATGGTATCAGTCCGTTGGCTGCAGTTGGACCAACAGAAGTTATACCACCTGGCACTGCTAAGGCTTCACCTGCAGTTGCCAAGTCAACTCGTCCTGAGCCCCTAGTTATGGAGACTAGTACTGGTCCCAAGTTAGTTGCATCGTCTGGTGTTAAAGCTATACCATCGGGTCCAAGATCGTCTGCCGTTCCTACTAGACCATCGGGTCCAAATAATGGATCCGGTAAGGAGATAAAGTCTTCACCAGTAGCTGATACGTCAAAGTCTGGATCATTGATCCTGACATGTATTATGACATCACCTTCTGGGAGTGTCTCAGTTGGATCATCGATGTTGAGAAGTGGTGCATCAGCAATAATTGCAGTATTGTGTATTGGGAATATTGATTGTGTGGTTGGAGCTTGGCCAAGTGTAGCGGCTGGACATACACCAACAGCTGGGCAATAGTCGTTATGTGCACCAAATGGCACTGGATACACAGTTTTGTCCAAGCTGACAGTACCTGTATTGGCTCTTACGCCAGCTCCGTCTCCTACCTCTATGGTTTCTCCAGATGCATCTCTAAAGTCAACGTAGTTAACTTCAATGTCTGTACCTGTTGTAGAACCATAAGTACCGACTGGTGCAACTGCTGTACCAGCAGCAGTAACACAGTAGTTAGTAGGTATCTGGAAGTCACCTTGGAAGACACCTGTAGCAGCTCCTGTTTCTACCAACGTGAAGCCTGAGGCTCCAAGTCCGTTGGCACCTGCAAAGGTTGCAGGAAGAACGGCTGCTGGACATATGCCAGTGACTACACCACTAACCCATGGTAGGTCGTCAAATGTAATATCAAGCACGCGACCAAATACTGTACCATCAGTTAGTAGAGCAGGTGAGGCAGCTATTGGACCTCTGTTTACTTGACTTGCTGCGCCAGCAGGAAGCACTGCGGAGCCAGGATCTACGATCAGGGGACCTACCGCGTCAAATCCTGGATCACCTGGAACAGCATTTATTGTATAGATATCTATCAAATCACTGTCAATGTTGAGATCTTGGTCTTCAAGTGTTACTGTGACTGTGTCTGCTACCTTGTAGTTATCTTTGTCAAGTGATACAATAGCAGAATGCGTTGGTGCTTCCTCTTGATCTGATATCTGCGTTGCAACACCATCAGCACCTACGTCAAGATAAGTGATTCTTGGAGAATCCTCATCAGTCAAGTCCTCATGGACGATAAAGGTTACTTCATCATCGATGGTTCTTAGACCGGTATAGGTGAATCTATTGAGGATGTTGTTTTGACTGAGCATTGTGTACTCAGCTGAACCCACAAAGGTGCCTGTGTTATCTCCTGTTTCTTCTAGCTCAAATCTGTAAATTGCGTTGTTGACTCTCTGTGCAGTTGTTAGACCGTCACCAGTTATGCCAAATGACATGAAGTCTGCAACAATTGGTGATATTGAGCCGGCTGTTAATGTTGGAGCTCCTACTGGTGTTGCATCAAATAAGAACATCAGACCTATTCTGTCTGTTCCAGCATGTGGTGGATTTGCTCCAAACGCTGCACCTTCAGTAAATATTGCAGCATCTGACAGGTCTCCTACACCTAGGACTGGGCTAAAGACTGGTTGAGTATCAAGTTGTGAGATTTGAACTATACCCTGTGCCAGACCTGCACCTGTTCTTGTTCCAAGGAATATTGCATTATCGGTTCCAGTTGCAAGTGTCTCATCAAATGCTCCTACAACAGTAGCTGGTAGAGTTGCTGTATCAACAAGCAGAAATATATCTACTTCTGTTATCGTTCCAGTAGCAAGACCGCCTGGTGGCGTGAGTGAGTTTATGACTGATCTAATATCATAGTTAAGGAAGTTCCATCCAGAGCCAGTTGAGCCTAAAGTGTTGTCATCTATTAGTCGTGCCTGAAGTTGATCAAGAGTAATTCCTAGATCCACAACAAGTGCGGTTCCTGTATCTCCTGCACCAAGTAGTGGAAAGTTACCGGCACCACCAACTATTGTATTAGCAGCAACAACTGGCCAAGTTATTCTTGCGATATCACTAAACAGATCTACTGGGGCTAGGCCAGCAGCATCTAAGACTCCAATTGGGCCTGCACCTAGTCCAGATACAGCAGTTCCAGCAGCTACTGCGGGAACTGTTACAGCGTCTACCAAAGCAAATGCTAGTGGTGGTGGAGCAAGTGCTATTGGGTTGTTATTCAATGTCACTGGGTTACCAATTCTCATTGATGGAATTATGGTAATAGCTGGATTGAATACATCCAAATCCTCATCAGCTCGACTGTTTCTATTTTGATCTGAATCGGCTAGTGTGACAGGAATTTCTTCACCTGAATTCCATTCTTTATCACCTGCAGTGATATCAATTGTAGCAAATCCTAATCCGACTAGGATGGATGTTCCTACCTTGTTGTAGGTTATTGAGGCAGCTACACCCCTAGCTGCAGCTGGAATTATATCAAGGTTAGAATCATCGTTTTCATCATAGTTAACAAACACACCTGTGTTTGAACCAGTCTCAAGGAATGTCATTGGTTGTGGTGCAAATCCACCGACTGGAACTAGGAGGGCAGTAGTCTCCGTTAGAGTGCCTACCGCAACTGGATCAACAAATCCCGGTACACCAACTGTTTGGTCAGCGGTTGGATCAAGATCAACAACTGATGCTCCTCCTTGTACGTTGCCATTGAGTGTGACCACGCCGTTGTCCTCAAACATGAGGTTACCTAGGTTTGGTGATAGATCTACGTTTCCACCAGCATCACCTACTACTGCACCGTTCTCATTGAATACCTGGTACATGGTTTGTAGGTTGTTTGCATTTGTTGCAAATGTCCACGAGTCTTCATCAGTTGGGTCAATGTTTAGCTGACCATCTGTGATCTGTGCATGGACTGATGCGCCAGGAGGATATTTAGTTCTATCAAGTGTAAGTTTGGAAAATGAGTCTAGGGTATCAAATGTAAGAACTGTTGTTTGTGTACCACCACCCTTGTTGTACTTTATCTCAACGTTTCCTGTTGGGTTAAAGTTGTACAGTTGGATGAATGGCCATACTGCAAGACCTGGAAGTCCAAGCTGACCTATTTCTGGTGAAGCATCACCAGGTATTAGTATTGAGCTTGGTGTCTTTTGTTCACGTACAACATTGATTTCACGTGCACCGCCAATATCAGCTGCAACAATAGATGGTCCTGCTCCAGTACCACATGCGGCTAGTGGCAAAACATTACCATCGACAGCACCTGGTACTCCAGTTATAGGAACTGCAAAACCAACTGTTTCAGTAAATGTGATTAGTGGTCCATCACCATCTAACATTCCTGTGCCAGCTGTTGGCGCACAGAACTCACCAAAGTTTAGACTTATAGCGCCAGCTGCAGGTCCAAGTGAGTCTGCAAGTCGTGCTTGTGTAAGATCTGCAATATATCCATACCACAGACCGTCTGTTGCTTGAATCATTCTTACATCGTTACCGTTTACTGTTACATCTGGTTCTCCTTTGCCTTCATCAGTATCCGAGATTGATGGATCGTTTACAACGATTTCAACAACCATCGGTCCACCAAAGGTGTTTGCAAAGAGAGAGTTTTCTGCAGATACAAACAGGTTTGCGTTGTGCGATGCCTCTGCAACTGGCATTGTGCCAGGGATTGCAAAAGTAACACCGCTTGCTAAAAGTATACTAAGTAGTGTTAGACTAGTTAATTTACGTCCTATTTCTTTATTCATAGTTATTACAGAAGTTGCAAGAAACCATGTATATAAGCATAATGGACAATTTATTCACTATACACAAACTTCTCATAGAATTTTGATTACCACTGGCAGGTATGTAAATAATTCTTATCATACAGTTATAGATTTTTCAATCTCACGCATGGTTCTGTAAACTCTTCGGTTGATGGAATGATCATGCGGCTCTGTTCAACATTGAAAACCTCAAGGCAATAGGCAAGAATCAAACTTCGGTTGATGGAATGATCATGCGGCTCTGTTCAACCTTGGACTGACATACTCCCAACCCTAAAAGGGTGTGGGCTTTCAGGCCGTATCTTTTGTAATGAGAGGTGTTTTAGTGTAGAACACTTATTTTCTTTGCCTATTCTAATGCAATGATTAACCATATAGCGAAAAGTTGTCATGAGATTTTTTAGTTCTGCAGATTGAAGTTGATAGTTTTGTTTAATAGATTTTCTGGCTGTATATGTTCTCATGATTATTCCATCATTGTTTGAGATAAACTATGCAGAACTAGGCAATTTTTCATCAAAAGTATTGTTAGAAGAGACTTTGCTGAACTCTCCTAGATCATACCTGTCCTGGTAATCTGATAGAAATATCGAGGATGTGTCGGGTATTTTGTAATGGTTCAAACCAAGCTCCATTAATTTTTCAACAAAACTTTCAGCATATCTAGGATCACATTTTTTTATTCTGATTACCTCATCTAAAAGATCTTTTTTGGTAAAACCTTGTTTGTGATTTTTTGAGTTCTTTGGCAAAGAAATAAGAAGATCACTGACCTCTTCATCCTCGATGAAAATTTTATTTTCTGGAAATCTAGCTCTGAATTTATCGCTTGTGACAAATTTTGTAACCATCTGAGATAGTCTATTATCAATATCAAAAATCCGTTTTTCTATTATCATTTTTTCTTTAAAATCATGTTTTGTTTCCAGATCTTCAAGTAAACGCTTTCGTTGAAGCTCTAATCTGTGGATTTGTGTTGAGACCAGTAAAGATAATTGATCCATGCACACATCATGACAGATCTGAAAATTCCAATACTTGATATACTCGTTTATGGTGTTTCTATTCACAGCTAGTTTTTCTGCAATCTGTACTGCTGAATAGCCCATCTCAAAATGAAGGCGGTAAACTTCCTTTCTCCGTCTTTCCCTTTCATCTTCTGTATACGGTCCACCTTTTTTGAGCTGGTAAGATAGTGCCAACTAATTTTAACATGGCGTATTTTCTTAATACATTGATCCTTTCAAAGAACACATACCTTAGGTTAGTGATCTATAGATGATCATGCTTAAAACCGACACTGTTCAATCAAATGATCCTAAGATTGAACAGTGTCTGATTTAGCTATTATCTTTCCCACATACGCATAGCCACAAGTATGATTTGTATGTCAGTTACTGTGCAATCAGACTCTTATACAGGGAAACCGCGGCATACTCATCTTTTGTTCCCACTATGACTGCAGAGCCACGCTTTAGAAAGCTTACGTACATTGTGTCTGAAGTCATTGAAAGGCCAAGCTCACCTTGGTTTTGCACCTTGAAGCCTTTTGTCTTGGCAAGGTTGGTAATTTTTTGTACATCAATGTCTATTGCACTCGTTGGAGTTATAGAAAATGTACGCTTTCCTCCACTGCGCCCACACAGCTCTTCAATTATCAATTCCTCTTTGCGGGTTTCTTGAGCCTTGCCAGAACCACAGACAGGACACTCCTCAACTCTAAGAGTCTTAGTCTTGACAAATTCCAAGTTTTCCAAATCCACATGCAAGATTCTGTTTGCAAGGTTTGGTTTTTTTCCTGTGATTATTTTTACGGCTTCAGCAACTTCGATTCCACCAATTATAGAAAGGATCGACGGATGAACTCCTTCTATGCTGCATGTTGGCATAGAGTCTTCATCAAGAGCAGGAAAAAGGCAATGATAGCATGCAGTTTCTTTTGGAATAATTGTAAAGACCTGTCCGGAAACGCCTACTGCTGCACCTGTAACAAATGGAATGTTTTTTGTAATGCAAGCTTTGTTAAGCGAGTATCTTGCGTTGACACTGTCAAGTGCATCTATTACAACATCACACCCTTCTACGATCTCTAATGCAGTATAATCATTTACGGAAACTGGAAGAACTTCGATTTCTATACTTGTGTTAAGTTGTTTTAGTTTTTTTGCAGCAGCTTCTACTTTGACCCGACCTATGTCAGATTCATCAAATATTGTCTGTCTGTGTAAATTGGATAATTCAATAACATCTCTGTCTACTATTCTGAGCTTTCCAACACCCATAGCAACTAATCTTGTAGTTATTGGTGTACCAAGTCCACCAACTCCAACCACACAGACTTTGCTGTTTTTTAGTTTCAGCTGTCCGTCGTAGCCAATCTCTTCAAGCATTACCTGTCTTGAGTATCGCTCAAGCTCCTTGCTTGATAGCTCCGATCCTCCAGCTACAGCTGGAAGGATGTAAATCTCATCACCATCTTTTAGAACTGTTTGCATGTCTCCAGAAAACCTCATGTTTTTCCCGTTGATGTAGATGTTGATTAAAGATCGTGGGGTTCCATCAGCATTTAGCATTCTTCTTTTAAATTCATCTCCCATCTTTTCTGAAATTTTAGCAAACGCTTCTGAAAGTGTTGTAGCTGATACGTCAATTTTTTTTTCTCCCCCACCCTTGTTTAGAACTGAGGGGATTGTGAATTTTATACTTGCCAATTATCTCACCATCGCAGAAATTTTTGCAACATCTGCCTGCATTACCTCAGGCTTTGATAACACCTCCATTAAAACCTCGGTTGCCTTCAACCCATTTCCAGTTACATAACAAACTGTAGAAGTGTTTTTGTCAATTTTTCCCTCTTCTACCATCTTTTTTAAGACTGCGACAGATACGCCACCTGCAGGTTCGGTAAAAATCCCTTCTGTTTTTGCCAGCAGAATTATTGCATCAAGTATTTCCTTATTTGTTGATTCGTCAGCATAACCATTATACTGCTTTAGTCGTTTAAGCACATAACGACCATCACCCGGATCTCCAATTGCCAAGCTCTTTGCTATTGTATCAGGATTCTCTACTGGTATTACATCAGTACTGTTTTTCTTAAATGCCTCAACAATAGGTGCACAACCATGTGGCTGTGCTGCAATCATGTGCATTCCGGAGACATTGTTTAGCAGAGAAAGACTCTGTAATTCTTCAAATCCTTTGCATATTGCATTTAGCATTGCGCCGCTTCCAACTGGCACAATTAGGTTGTCTGGCACTTGCCAGTCAAGCTGCTCTGCAACTTCAAACGCCAGAGTCTTTGATCCCTCAACATAGTAAGAGCGCATGTTTATGTTCACGATTCCAATTCCTTTGCTGTCACCTATCTGTGCTGCAATTCTGTTTGCGTCATCATATGTTCCGTCTACTGCAATAAAGTTGGCACCATATGCAAGTGCTTGTGCAATTTTTGCGTGTTCTATGTCACTTGGTGCAAATACATAGCATGTAAATCCTCCCTTTGCGGCATGAGCTGCAGTTGCAGATGCAAGATTTCCCGTAGATGCACACCCCACAGAAGAAAGGCCAAACTCTTTTGCTTTTGAAACTGCAACTCCAGCAGGCCTATCTTTGAATGAAAAAGTTGGATTTACAGAATCATTTTTGATGTATAGGTTATTCAGCCCAAGTGCTTTGCCAAGCTTTTCTGCTTTTATCAGAGGAGTCATGCCAGCGCTAATACTTACAATGTTTGATTTTTCTGCAATAGGAAGAAGCTCAAAATATCTCCAGTATGTGTGCTCACGGTTAGCAAATGTACTCTTGTTTACAGAAGGGAAATCATAGTTTACATCAAGTGGACCAAAGCATTCATCACAGATGTACTTGAATGTAGGAGGATACTCTTTTTTGCATTCCCTACACTGTAATGACTTTATCTGCGTCAAGATGATTCTGACTTTGTAAAATGATACATAAAGCGTCCTAATATGAAGTTAAGTACTACTTAATTTTTCATATCAACTTATTAAGTAAAATTTAATGTAATTTGTGCGTTAAAATAAAAACTATTAGTAAAACAACCATGTGGTATTGAAAAATAGCAAAGATTCATAGTATTATAAAATTTCTTACATCGTGAAAAAATATTAATAAAGATTAGAGTTTGTAGTCAACGAATTGCAGAAAAAAGCCATTTCAATAATTGCTGGCATAATAGCTGTTGTCACAATAGCCACTATTACAAGTTTTTACATTGTGCAAAAACCAGATGATGAGATCAAGCCACAATGGATTGTTTCAGGTCCTTTTGCAATAAACAAATCTCAGTATAAGTTAGGCGAAAATGTTTTCATGACTGTAAATAATTTACAACCAAATGAAGCTGGCAATATTGTGATAATAACTCCCCAAAAAAAAGTATGGACTTCAATTCCTTTTAATGGTACACTCAAGGATCATTTCAATTATTATTTTAAACCTGATATCAGCCGAGCAGCAAAAATACCCACAGAAGAAGAGTTGATTGGAACGTGGCTAGTGGGATTTGAGGGAGTTAGATATCAACCTCTTAGCTTTGAAGTTATTGATGAATATCTTCCAGATTTTACACCAGGTGAAGAAACTCAAATTGAAAGATTAATGAACCCACCACTTAATTCAACAGGCTAATCATTTATTTTCCAAAGTATTGTGAAAACATACACGTTCTCCTGTATGGCAAGCAGGCCCAGCTGATTCTACGAGATAAATGATTGCGTCAGAGTCACAGTCAACAAGAATTTCTTTTACTTTTTGAGTATTTCCAGACTCTTCTCCTTTCATCCATAACTTGTTTCGTGATCTGCTCCAAAACCATGAATTTCCCGTCTTTTGTGTAAGAGAAAGCGATTCTTTGTTGGCATAAGCAAGTGTAAGAACTTCCTTTGAGTGTATGTCCTGCACTATCACAGGAACTAGTCCATCGTTTTTTGAAAAATCAATCTCATCAAGTGTTTTTTTCATAAGAATTATCCTTTATTTCCTTTCTTAATCTTTTAGATTCTAACAGGGACACCATTTTCCTTTAGATATTCCTTAACTCTGTCTACAGAATCAGTCTTGTAGTGGAATATTGATGCTGCAAGAGCTGCATCTACATTGGATTGTAGAAAAACATCAAGCATGTGCTTTGGTTTTCCACAGCCACCAGAAGCAATGACTGGTATATTGACAGCATTAACAATTTCCTTTGTTAGTTGTATGTCATAGCCTTCCTTTGTACCGTCCATGTCTATGCTGGTAAGAAGTATTTCGCCAGCACCAAGCCTTTCAACTTCTTTTGCCCACTCTAGTGCATCAAGTCCTGTAGCGGTTTTCCCACCATAGATGTATACTTCAAACCAAAACTTTTTAGAATCACTTGAAAAAATATGTCTTCCCTTTTCTATATCATAGTTACGCTTTACATCCATAGCCACAACAACGCATTGCTTTCCAAAAATTTCCATCAGCTTTGTTATGATTTCTGGATTTTTAACAGCACCTGTGTTTATAGCTACCTTGTCAGCGCCGCTTAACAAAATATCGCGAGCGTGTTGTAGTGTTTTTACGCCACCACCTACAGTAAATGGAATGTCTATTACTTGAGCTACCTTGGAAACAAGTGTCTTGATTGTCTCTCTTTCCTGTTGTGAAGCAGTAATATCAAGAAAAACAAGCTCGTCAGCACCTTCTTTGCTATATTTTTCAGCAAGCAAAACTGGATCACCCGCATCTTTAATCGACGCAAAGTGCAAGCCCTTGACCACTCTGCCATTGTCTACATCCAAACATGGAATCACTCTTTTGGTTAAAGTCATGTTATTGCTCTAACCTTCTCAATTGAAATTTTTCCATCATATAGCGCTTTTCCAAGAATAACTCCAAATACTCCACATTTTTTTACTGCAATTGTATCTTGAACGTTTGAAATGCCTCCGCTCGCAATTATCTTTACGTTTTTTATGTCACATGCTTTCTTAAGTGATTCAAGATCTGGTCCTAGTAAAGTTCCGTCTCTGTCAACACTTGTCAAAAGAAATTCTGATAATCCAAGTTTTAGAAAGCCTTCTACTCCTGAGATAAGATCTATTCCTGTACTTTGTTGCCATCCATCTATGACAATTTTTCCATTTAATTGATCTACAGAAATTATAATTCTGTCTTTTCCAAACTCCGCTAAAATTTCTGGTAAGGTTTCTTTATTGTTAAATGCAAAAGTCCCAAGGACAACTTTTGGGGCAAAAGAAAGGACGTCACTTATTGTATCTTTATTGCGCAATCCACCTGCTACATGAATTGGAATAGATACTTGCTGTGCAATTTTTTTAATTATTTGTAGATTCGAACCTCTGCCTAGGGTTGCATCAAGATCCACTACATGTATTCTGTCAGCACCAGCTTTTTCCCATTTTTTTGCAGTCTCGACAGGATTATCACTGTAGATTGTTTTGTTTTTTGGATCTCCTTTGACAAGTCGCACTACCTTACCATCCATAAGATCAACTGCAGGAATGATTTTCACTTTTTACACTCTCGCAAAAAGTTGTTGATCATTATAGAGCCTACTTTGCCAGACTTTTCTGGGTGGAACTGTGTCCCAAAAAGTGAGCCACCCTCTATCACTGCAGGAACACTGATACCATAGTTGGAATCTGCTTTTACTATTTCCATATTTTTTGGCCTTACTCTGTACGAGTGTACGAAATAGACCCATGAACCATCCTTTACACCATCTAAAAGCTTGCTTGGTTTTTTTATTTGCAAATCATTCCAGCCCATGTGAGGGATCTTGAATTTGTTTGGAAGCAGGATTACCTCACCTTCCAAAACTCCAAGTCCACTTGCCTTTCCCTCCTCACTTTTCTCAAAGAACATCTCCATGCCAAGGCAGATACCAAGAACTGGTATCTGGTTTTTCACTATATCAACAAATGTTTTTTTTGATGAAGTTAAACTACTAATGGCAGGATCGAAGTTTCCCACCCCAGGCAACAAAAGCCCCGAATAGTTATTTGTATGATTAATGCTTGTTATTACATCAACTTCAGCGCCATTTTTTTCCAAGGAGGATTTTAAGCTGAATATGTTTCCTGCACCGTAATCAAATATGGCTACTTTGACCACTACATAGCACCTTTTGTGCTTGGTATTCCTTTTTGTTTTTTATCATGACTAGCTGCCATTCTCCATGCAACCGCAAAAGCTTTTAGTGCAGCCTCAATTTTGTGATGATCGTTTTCTCCATACTTTACAGTTACATGTATACAGCCATTGAGGTTTTGGGCAAAAGAACGGAAGAAGTGTTCCAAGTCTTCCTTTGAGATTTTTTCTATCTGATTTCGTTCAATAGCAAGCTCGATCTTATTATATTGTCGCTTGACAAGATCAAGTGATGCTTCTGCAAGTGATTCATCCATTGGAACTGATGCATGACCAAATCTTGCAATTCCACTTCTACTTCCAAGAGCCAAATCCATTGCGCTAGCAAGTGCTATTGCAGTATCTTCAATTAGATGGTGTGCTATTCCATCTTTTGAAACTGCGTTTATCTTAAGATCAAGCATGGCATGCTTACCAAGACTTGTGATCAAGTGGTCAAGAAAGTTGATTCCTGTCTTTACAGAAATCTTACCGCTTCCATCAAGATTTACATTTACTAATACCTCAGTCTCTCTAGTCTTTCTGTTGATGCGGCCTACTCTTGATTTCATATAAATTCCTGCAGAGAACGAGTTTATGTCTCAACCAGATTTAATGTCTTCGGAATCAAATCTATTGTTTCTAGTATCATGTCAGCATTTTTTTCCTCGAAGAGCTTTCGTCTTGCCTCTGAATCTTTGCTTGTGCCGTATATCCCACAAAAAACTGTTTTGTTACCCAGCTCTTCTGATTTTTTTGCCATAATATAGTCTTCCATAGAATCTCCTACAAACATACAACAATGAGATCGGAGTCCCCTGATAGATGAAACAAGTGGTTGTGGATTTGGTTTGGCAAGATCACGTGTTTCATCTTCTAGAAATCTGGAATTTTTCAGATCAAATTCATCAAATAATTCTTTTAATGAATACTTTGCAGAAACAACACCGCGTCCAGATATAATTGCTATTTTTTTATCAAATTTTTTCCGTAAAGCGTCTATTAGTTCTTTTTTTACAAGTACTAAATCACCGCCAATCAACCCCTTTCCATCAAAAAATCGCGGCTTTCTCTTGTAGAGCTCATAATACAATTTAGTGCCGTAAAATATCTCATCAAATGTCGAATACAATATGTTTGAGTCATGTGGTCCTGGATATGCCAATTTTTTTCGTATTTCAGAAAGATCAACCTTTATTGTATCAAGATATTTTTCAACTGATCGTATGCCACTTTGATCAGAATTCTTGATTACATCAGATATGAATTCCACTATAGGCTTGTTTAGTTTTTTTGCCGCAACGATGGAAAGAACCAATGAGTAAGTGGTATCGACTTCATCGTTGAAACCCCCAGATGATTTGAACCCCTCTATCATTTGTGTGGTCACAATATTTGGATTATCTATTTGCGCCATTTCTTTTAGCATAAAATCTACCGTTTTTTTTATGGCAAGATCATACGAGTTGGTGACATCAATAAGAACACCATCGCAATCAAATATTATAGCATCAAGACTCTTTATTTTGTCAATCTTTGTAGTATCAACAAATATACCATCATCTAATTTTCGAAGTGTCATCTCAATAAATCACGTATTGCTAACAAAAATTTTGAATTCATCGCTTCTGAACCCACTGTCACTCTAAGACACCCTTCTTGATTTCCTATCTTCCCCAAGTTTTTCACCAAAATTCCTTGTTCTATGAGAGCCTTGTATATACGCAAACCAGCTCCACGTGCAACAAAAAGCACAAAGTTTGCCTTGGAGTCAAAGACTTCAAATGCTTCCATATTACGAAGTTTCTCTATTATCCGTGCTCTTTCATTTTTGACAAGATTTGCAGTCTCAGAAACGTGTTTTGATTTTTGCAGAGCTAAAATTCCCGCTTCAATTGCGATTGTATTTAATGGATATGGATATTGGATCACTTTAGTAAATACATCCACAATATTTTTGTTTGCAACAAAGTATCCCGCACGCAGACCTGCAAGACCAAATGCCTTTGAGAGTGTTCTCAAAACAATCAGGTTATCTTTTTTTGTTGCAAGATCTACAATTGAATAATCTGCAAATTCTACATATGCTTCATCAATTATCACAAGACCATCAAATTCGTTGACTAGTTGCTCAAGCTGATTTTTTGCAAACTGAAACCCAGTTGGGTTATTTGGAGAATCAAGGTATAAGATATCAGCCTTTTTTGCATTTAAGAGAAATTTATCCAAATCAAGAGTCATGTTGTCTGTAAAAGGAATTTTGGTTGTTGGAATAGAGTACAGCTTACATCGTTCTTCAAAAAAACCAAAGGTCGGA